>ENA-OWPI01002435-OWPI01002435.1-marine-metagenome-genome-assembly--contig:-NODE-2435-length-17448-cov-11.022451_pt1 | contig 17448 bp, 17 predicted proteins | sample MGYA00238138_ERZ651775 | MGnify/ENA primary metagenome ERZ651775 (study PRJEB26906, sample SAMN06265043) | marine metagenome | isolation source: Helgoland LTER site | place: Germany:Helgoland, sampling...
TGCGACACTGGAACCTAAATCCAGCGTGTCTACCAATTCCACCACTCCCGCGAAGAATTCTGAATTATACCCAAATATATTAAAGTTTTTTTATTAAGAAATAGATTTAATTATTTAATTGCCATACCAATTCAACTTTTCATTAAGCTTAACAACCTCACCCACAATCATCAAGGTTGGTGCATGAATATCTTCTCTTTCTAATAAATCTGGTAATTCAATCAGCGATGAAATATAAACCTTTTGCTCAGGCATCGTTCCTTTTTCAATAATAGCAATAGGCATGTCTTTATCCATACCGTATTCCATAAGTTTCTCACAGATATAATTAGCACCACTTAAAGCCATATAGAAAACAATAGTTTGCTGATCAATGATGAACTCTTCCCATGGGAGGTTGGTTGTGCCATTCTTTAGGTGAGCAGTTACAAATCTACAGGACTGAGAATAATCTCTATGGGTGAGAGGAATACCAGCATAGGAAGAGCAACCTGAGGCGGCAGTAATTCCTGGGACTACCTGGAATGGTATCCCATGCTCAGATAGAGACTCTATCTCTTCACCACCTCTTCCAAAAATAAAAGGGTCGCCACCTTTTAAGCGGCAAACCCTCTTACCTGACTTTGCAAGCTCAACCAGCTGATCATTAATGTCAACCTGCTTAGTTGATTTGTCACTGCCACCCTTTTTACCGACATAGATAAGCTCAGAGTCTCTTCGAACCAGCTCCATTACCCCTTTAGAAACTAGGCGATCATAAAGAACAACATCAGCCTGCTGAATTAATCTCAAAGCCTTAAAGGTCAGTAAATCAGGATCTCCTGGCCCAGCTCCAACCAAATAGACCTCACCTAAATCCATCTCTACTGAATCATCAAGCTGCCTTTGAATGTCTTCCTTCGCTTCACTAATTCGACCTGAAAAAACTTTCTCAGCAATAACGCCAGAAAATACAGCTTCCCAAAAAGCCCTTCTGTCCTTGATTGTTGAAAAATGATCTTTAACTTTCTGTCTGTATTCACCTGCAATATCAGCCAATATGCCATAGGCACTTGGAATGACTGTCTCTAATTTTGCCCTAATAATTCTAGACAAGACAGGAGCCTTGCCAGATGATGACACTGCAATAATTAAGGGAGATCGATCAACAATAGAGGGCATTATGAAGCTTGACAACTCTGGTGAGTCTACAACGTTTACTGGGATTTTTTTATCTTGTGCGATTGAAGAAATCGATGAATTAACCGATGAGTCATCTGTTGCTGCGATAATGATTGAGTAATCCTTAATATCTGTTTGATCAAAACTCTTATTAATTAAGGTTATATGCCCATCCTTAGAAAGATTTTTTATATCCCTGGAAAATGATGGCGATAGACAATCAATCATGGCCTGCGCTTTTAATAATAGATTAATTTTTCTGAGAGCAATATCACCACCTCCTATTACTATGCAAGGCTTTTTTCTTATGTTAATAAAGATAGGAAGGTGATCCATAGAATTAATACGTTTGTAAATAGGTGAGGCTGACTTATTAGTTAGTTGCGGATTATAGTAAAATATTCTATAACTGAGTATTTTTTATACTAAAAGATATTAATATTTCTTAAATAGAGATAATTTTAGCAAAATATTTTATATTTAGTGATTATGTAAGTTCAAGAATTTTCTAACAAAGGGTACCGAGATAGCCTTTTTAGCTTGCAGAGACGCCTTGTCTAAATCATTCAATGTTGCTAGTAGTAACTTTAAATCTCGTGAATAGTTCTTAAACAAGTATTCATAAACGCCTGAGTTAATAGATAAGTTTCTCTGGCTCATCTGACTATCAATTACTCTCATTATTAGCTGATCATTAAGCTCTTCAAGCTTATAAACAGCAGCTAAACTGAGTCGTGTTTTGATATCCTTCATAACTTCTAAATCAGATGGCAGGCTATCTGCACTTACTAGGATTAAAATTTGGCTCTGTCTCGCTTGATTATATAAATCAAAAAATATCTCTTGATTCTTACTAGAAATTAAATGGACATTATCAAAGCTAATAAAATTTATCTGATCAATAAAGTCCAAAATATGCTCAGGAAAGGACTCACTGCAGTCAATATAAATCGCATTTTTATCTAACTCCAATGCCTTCAATACTGCTCCTTGAAGGACATGAGTCTTGCCTTGACCTGACGCTCCGTAAATAAAGACCTCTGAAGAATTTTCATCGACAAATAATTGATTTATTAACCTTAAGAGCTCTTTATTTGCAACAAAACTTTCCAGAAGCATTGATGTGTTGAGACTAATTGGCAAGCCAAGTTGATTCATTTTTTTGTCTCTTGCAAGATGAATTTCTTAACCCAAAGAAGGCCATAATCTGCCCCACTTAGGGCTGTAGATGTTGCTACTACGATAAAGACCATCTCTTGAATACCATCTATTCCAATATAGAGCTCAATCAGTAGCAAATATAAAACCAGAGTAATTTGTAACACAGTATTTACTTTACTAATGAGGCTTGGCTCTAACAAGTCACTATCAGCACTCTCTTCTCCAATGAAATACCCCAATGCGCCAGCAATGATAATAACATCACGAACAAAAATAATCATCAGTAGCCATAATGGCAGAACTCCAACCCAATAAAGAGTTATAAAGGTGCAAGTTAGTAAGATCTTGTCAGCAACCGGATCTAAAATCGATCCTAGTCTTGACTGCAAATAAAACTGTTTTGCAATCCAGCCATCTAAAGCATCAGTAATGCCTGCAACTAAAAATAACAGCAGTGTCAGAAGATACTGCTCTTTTAGTAGTGCTATAACTATGGGAACTGTTAAAATAATGCGTATTATTGAAAGCGCATTGGGTAGCATCGAATAGCTCATTATTTTGCTTGATTTAATCCATTTTTTAAGACCTTAATTATACGGAAAACAACATGTCGTCATTGACTTATAAGGACTCGGGAGTTGATATCACCAAAGGTAATCAGCTCATTGATAAAATCAAACCCATTGCAAAATCAACTTTAAGGCCTGGCGTTTTGGCTGGACTAGGCGGCTTTGGTGCAATGTTTGAAATTCCTTTAGATAGATACAAAAACCCAGTTTTAATTTCAGGCACGGATGGTGTTGGAACGAAACTAATGGTTGCAGAGATGCTTAAAAAACACGATACGATTGGCATTGATTTAGTGGCAATGTGCGTTAATGACTTGATTGTTCAAGGTGCAGAGCCTTTGTTTTTTTTAGATTACTATGCTACGGGTTCTCTAAATACCGAGTTAGCGACTTCTGTTATTGAGGGAATTGGAGAGGGATGTCGCCTCTCTGGTTGTTCGCTAATTGGAGGCGAAACTGCTGAAATGCCGGGCATGTACAAGGGTGAAGAATATGATTTAGCTGGATTTTGTGTAGGAATTGTCGAAAAAGATCACATCATTGATGGCTCAAAGGTCAATTTAGGTGATCATATTGTTGCTCTTGGCTCTTCTGGCCCTCACTCTAATGGATATTCATTAATCAGAAAGGTTTTAGAAACGACGAAACCAACTCAAGAGCAACTCAATTTATTAATTGAGCCTACCAAAATCTATGTTAAATCGATTCTTTCGCTTATTCAAAGTATGCCAGTTCACGCGATATCTCATATCACGGGTGGTGGCCTTCTTGAAAATATACCGAGAGTGCTTCCTGATCATTTAGCAGCAAAACTCGATTCAAATTCATGGGATATGCCAGAAATCTTTGACTGGCTTCAAAGTGAGGGCAATATAGATATTAACGAAATGTACCGAGTACTTAACTGCGGCGTTGGAATGATTGTTATTGTTCCAAGAGAATCATCTAATAGTGCCATTGAACTTTTAAATGCATCTGGTGAAAAAGCCTGGCTAATTGGAGAGGTGACTCAATCGACAGGCGCACAGGTCGTTATCTAGTAGCAATGAGAGCTGTCATTTTAATCTCAGGCAATGGCTCTAACCTCCAATCTCTCATTGATAATGCTAAAAAGATTGACCTCGAAATATGCTTAGTCATCAGCAATAAGGAGGATGCTTTTGGCTTAAAGCGGGCAAAACGTGCTAATATTACTGCGCATTTTGTTGACCCTAATCTATACAAATCCAGAGAAGACTTTGATAAACAGCTCATCACAATAATTGATAAGCTTAATATTAGCCTCATTGTTCTAGCTGGCTATATGAGGATTCTTTCATCTGACTTTATACATCATTTTTCTGGAAAAATTCTTAATATTCATCCCTCGTTACTGCCAAAATTTCAAGGACTTAATACGCATCGAAAGGCAATTGATGCCAAAGAGAAATACCACGGTGCAACTGTTCATTTTGCAACAGAAGAGCTGGATGGTGGCCCAATAATTAGCCAAGAAATTGTTGAAATTGACACTATAGATACAGAGTACTCTCTCGCTCAAAAAGTTCTAGAAAAGGAGCATATTCTTTATCCAAGAGTGATTCATTGGTATACTCAAAATAGACTCAAACTAATCAATAATAATTGTGTAGAGCTTGACGGAAAAACCTTATGAAAAAAATTACCCTCCTATTTTTAAGCCTTATATTTACGAATGCTCTAGCGCTTTCTCCCTATATTGGAAGCTATCAGCTCTATGCAGATACTAAAATGGGAAACCTACAAATTGGATCAGCTGTTCTAAATCTAGAAATGAATGACAGTGAGTTTACATTTACAACCGAAGCTAAAACGGAGTCTCTTTGGAAAGCTCTATATGACTACTCAAGATCTGAAAAAAGTACTGGTAATGAGACTGATGGCCAGGTCATCAATAAGTATTTTAGTGTTATTGAAAAAATAAAGGATGAAGTCAGAAAGGATTACGAAATAACAATTGTTACTGATAAAAATTACGCATTATCGAGCACAGGTGAGGAGTTTGAAATCAAACCGGGCCTTCTTGTTGACCCACTTAGTGTTTATCTTGCTCTATCAAATGACATGCTTAAAAACCCAAGCCAATCTGAATTTACCTACCAGGTAGTCAATCAAGATGGCGTAAAGTATCTAAAATTTATTGTGGATGGGCAAGAGAACGTCTCTATTAATGAGCGTGATATTGAAACCGTTCGTGTCACTTGTGAGGAATTAGAGCTCACTCTTAATTTATCAGTTGAAGACAACTTTCAACCCGTTCGAATTTATAAGGTCAATGGTAAGACTGAGTTTACAATGCTTTTAATCGAGTTCATGAGCTAATTACTATAGGTGCTCTTTTAAAAATTGGCCCGTAAATGAACTTTTATTAATCGCGACCTCTTCAGGAGTTCCATAAGCGATTATTTCGCCGCCTTTGTTTCCGCCTTCAGGACCCAAATCGACAATCCAATCGGCCGTTTTAATGACATCAAGGTTGTGCTCAATAATCACGATAGTATTGTTTCGATCTCTCAGTCTAAAAATGACCGAGAGTAACTGCTTAATATCATGAAAATGAAGCCCACTGGTTGGCTCATCAAGGATGTAGAGTGTTTGACCAGTGTCTGATTTAGATAGCTCTTTGGCTAGCTTTATACGCTGAGCTTCACCACCAGAGAGTGTAGTCGCATTTTGGCCAAGCGTTATGTATGAAAGGCCAACATCCATTAGTGTCTGAATTTTTTGATTAATCTTGGGTATTGCCTGAAAAAATTCTAGAGCATCTTCAACGGTCATCTCTAAAACTTCAGCGATTGACTTGCCTTTGTATTTAATCTCTAAGGTTTCTCTATTGTATCTGTGTCCACTGCATATATCACATGACACATAAACATCAGGGAGAAAGTGCATTTCGACTTTAATCAGTCCATCGCCCTTGCAGGCTTCGCATCTTCCACCCTTAACATTAAAACTAAATCGACCAGACTTGTATCCTCTAGATCTTGACTCCAGTGTAAGCGCGAATAAATCCCGTATTAAAGTAAATACACCTGTATAAGTCGCAGGGTTAGATCTTGGTGTTCTTCCGATAGGACTCTGATTAATGTTTACCACCTTGTCAAAAAGCTCAATTCCCTTTACCTCTTTGAATGGTGCGATATCAGTTTGAGCACCATTTAAAGTATGAGCTGCCAGTTCATATAGTGTGTTATTGATTAGTGTTGATTTTCCCGAACCAGAAACGCCAGTAATGCAAGTCAGCACACCCACTGGAATCCTTAAATCAACATTTTTCAAATTATTACCACTTGCTCCAGTAATCTCAAGCCAGCCATTTGATTTTTTTCGATTCTTAGGAATGCTAATTTCTAATCGTCCACTTAAATAATCACCAGTCAGTGATTTAGTGTTTGCAATCACCTCATCAGGAGAGCCACTTGCAACAATTTCGCCACCATGAATACCGGCACCTGGTCCAATATCCACAACATAGTCAGCCTGTCTGATAGCATCTTCATCATGCTCTACAACAATAACAGTATTACCTAGATCTCTGAGATAAGTTAAAGTGTCTAATAATTTTTGGTTATCTCTTTGATGAAGACCAATCGATGGCTCATCGAGAACATATAGAACGCCTATTAAACCCGCCCCTATTTGAGAGGCCAGTCTAATCCTCTGGGCTTCACCCCCTGAAAGGGAGTTAGCTTTTCGCTCAAGATTTAGATAGTCTAAACCGACATTAATTAAGAAGTGTAATCGCTGAGAAATCTCGTTAAGAATTTTGCTTGCAATTTCACCGCGTTGACCATCGAGCTCTAACGTCTCAAAAAATTCAAATACCTGATCGATTGTTAATTTAGTCAAATCAGAAATATTTTTTTCATCAATAAACACATTCCTTGCTGATGCATTTAATCGATCACCATGACAACTTGCACAAGGCTTACTGATTACGTACCTTGAAAGATCCTCTCTAACTGAACGAATCTCGCTATCAGCATATCGGCGCATCATCCTTGGGATAATTCCTTCAAAGGGCTTCTTTCTACTAGACCAACCTCGCCTTCCTTTTATCTTTGAAAAGTCAATTGATTGACTTCCACTCCCATAAAGAATAATTTGCTTATGCTCGTCAGACAATTCATTGAAGGGGGTGGCCACGCTAAAATTATAAAAATTACCAACCAGTGTGAGCATTTGATAGAAGTAGGCATTACTTTTACTCCATCCATAAACCGCACCATCTTCTAGGCTTAATTCAGGATTAGCTACCACTCTCTCCTCATCAAACACATCTTTTACACCCAAACCATCACAAGTTTCACAGGCTCCAACTGGATTATTGAATGAGAAGAGTCTAGGTTCCAATTCATTTAAAGAGTAGCCGCAATGGACACATGAAAATTTTGCTGAAAATGTTAGCTCCTTCCAATCACTAACCGATTCCATAGGGCTCACAATTGCGATGCCAGAGCTCATATTGAGAGCTGTTTCTAATGACTCTGACAACCTTGACGATATGTCCTGCCTTACTTTTAATCGATCAACTACAATCTCAATAGTGTGGTTTTTGTTTCCATCGAGCTCAGAAGCCTCCTCAAGAAACTCAACCACTCCATCGATGCGAGCCCTCAGGAAACCTTCGTGAGAAAGCTCTTGGAGGAGCTTGAGATGACTGCCTTTTCTATTTCTCACAATAGGGGCTAGAATCATAATTTTTGAATCTTCTGGGAGTTCTAAAATAGAGTCGACCATCTGTGAAATAGTTTGTGCTTGAAGCTCATCGCCATGGTCTGGACATCTTGGAGAGCCCACTCTGGCAAACAAAAGTCTAAGGTAGTCATAAATTTCTGTGATGGTTCCAACAGTCGATCGAGGATTGTGTGATGTCGCCTTTTGTTCGATAGATATAGCTGGCGAGAGACCTTCAATGTGATCCACATCAGGCTTTTCCATGAGTGATAAAAACTGTCTTGCGTATGCAGATAGTGACTCAACATATCTCCTCTGACCTTCAGCATAAATAGTATCAAAGGCCAATGAAGATTTACCAGATCCAGAGAGTCCAGTTATCACAACCAGCTTGTTTCTAGGTAGGCTTACATCTATATTTTTTAAGTTATGGACCTTGGCTCCACGGATACTAATTGAATCCATAATCTCAATAATTTTATGATGGACAAAGGGTTCATTATACTCATGCCTTGTGTAAAATCACAATTTTGTATTGAATTCTTAGCACATGGTTTCCTATCGTCGAATCTTACTAAAACTGAGTGGTGAAGCGTTATCAGGCAATAGCCAAAATATAGACACTGAGATGCTTAAGAAGGTTGTCACGATTGTACAATCTGCTCTTGATCTTGGCGTTGAAGTTGCTATTGTTGTTGGTGGTGGAAATTTATATAGAGGTGCTACTCTAGCAGAAGAAGGAATGAATAAAATCACTGGTGATCATATAGGGATGCTTGCTACAGTTATGAACGCTCTTGCCCTTTCAGATGCCTTTGATAGAAACAAAATACCTTCAATGGTCATGTCAGGCTTTCCAATTGGCGGCGGAGTATGTGAGCCGTTTAATCATAATCAAGCTAAAGAGGAGCTGTCCAATGGTAAGGTAATTATATTCTCAGCTGGAACTGGAAGTCCATGTTTCACAACAGATACTGCCGCTGCGTTAAGAGCAGTTGAAATTGGTGCTGATATTGTCTTTAAGGCTACAAAAGTAGATGGCATATATTCAAGCGACCCCCTAAAAGATTCATCAGCTATTAAATTTGACTCACTCAGCTTTGACTCAGCTATTGAACAAAATATTCAAGTTATGGATACCGCCGCTTTTGCGCTCTGCAGAGATAACAATATCAGAATTTGTGTTTTTAGTATGCTAGAGGATAATTATGCTCTTGCTAATATAATTAATGGTCAGTCAATTGGGACGATGGTCAGTCAAAATGGAGAATAAAGATGGTTAATGAAATTCATAGTGATGCTAATAGTCGAATGGATAAATCTTTATCTTCTCTCGAAAATGACTTTAGTAAAATACGCGCCGGAAGGGCTCATCCATCTTTATTGGAGCAAATCACAGTCGAATATTATGGTGCATTGGTTCCACTATCACAGGTGTCAAACATAAGCACTGAAGATTCAAGAACGCTTAAAGTTTCCCCTTGGGAGAAAGATATGGTTGGCCCTATTGAGAAAGCAATTATGACCTCTGACCTAGGCCTGAACCCTAATACACAAGGACAAGTATTGAGGATTCCACTCCCTCCTCTAACCGAAGAAAGAAGAAAAGAGCTCGTAAGAGTTGTAAGAGATGAAGCTGAAAATGCAAGAGTAGCAATAAGAAATATAAGAAGAGATGCAATCTCTGACTTTAGAGAGCTACTAAAAGAAAAGGAAATCTCTGAAGATGAAGCCCATAGAGCAGAAGATAATGTCCAAAAAATCACTGATCAACATATCGGCTCAATTGACAAAGCTCTCAGTGATAAAGAAAGCTCATTGCTAGAGATTTAAACAGTCTATCCGAAGTTAGTTCTATCTTTTAGAGCCTACACAGTCTATATATTTTTGCCACCTGTTGGCTGTGAACTCGGTTCCATACTCTACCTGTGGTCCAACGTTACCCAAATACCTACCCGCTAAAGCTTTTTTGAAAAGCTCAATATTACTTTCAGACAAACCTAAGTTGACCTTGCAGAAGTCATGAATAGCCTCTGTTACTATTTCTCCAGAGATAGTTCCAACAAATGCTTCCTCCTCTAGCTTTGCAGTTGCTTCCTTTATAAGTTCATCAGAAATTGATGACTTATATTCTCCTGATAAATTAAAGTCGTCTAATTCAACTAATAGATCATCCATAATCTTTGTCACTCTCTTGTCGTAAGCTAACTTTGCCTGGTAGGCGGCAGTGGAGGATGAGGCGGCTGCCTTTTCTTCCTCAAGTTTCTTAAGGAAGGCTTTAAGGGCAGCGGCTCTTGCCATTTCCTCTTCAATCTCAGCCATCATTTCAGCGGCAGCTTCTTCAGCAGCAACTTGAGCTTCAAATGCAGCAAGCTCTGCTTCGAGAAGAGCATCTCTGTACGCTGCAGTTGCGGCAGCGGCGGCGGCTTTATCTGCTGCAAGTTTGTCTTGGAAGGCTTTAAGGGAAGCGGCTCTTGCCATCTCAGCTTCAATCTCAGCCATCATTTCAGCGGCGGCTAGTCTAGCTTTTATTGCAGCCTCAGAGTCAGCAAAGATAAAAATCATTTGTTCAGGGTCTTCTTCGATTGAGACAATCAGATCTGAACACGGCACTACAAAATCTAAGACCAATTCTTCAATCATTAAGACATCTGAGCCCTTTCCAACCAACTTCTCACCAATTGAAAAAGACTTAAACCCAGTTTTAGCTGTTTGATAGTAAGTTAATTGATTCGTTTTTGAATCATAAGACTCAACAATCGCCTTTACATTGCTTGAGCTCATAATTTCATCACCCTGATTGAAGGCGCCTAATCCAGAAAGCTTTATAACTGAAGTGATATTACTATCATCATTAATATCACCCTCAAGCTGATCAAAACATGGGTTAAATTCCTCCATCAAAACCATATCAAGCTCTTCTTGAAGAACTGAAGTATCATCACCACCAGCGAAGCCAACGCTAGAGAAAAATAATATCAAAAACAGGATAGAAAAAGAATTAAAAACTTTAGTCATAGGCATTGATTATAAATAAAAAAACCCAGAGCAAGCTCTGGGTTTTATTTTCTGTCTTAGTTAGTCTCTATTATAAGCTAGTAGAGAGGTTACTCAAAATTAGAACGGATTCACATAGTTAGTTACGCAGTTAGCATATGCATCCCATCTTGAGGCTCCAAACTCTGTTCCATTTGCACTTTGAGGCCCCTTATTAAATAAAGTTCCATCGGCTAGTGCACTCTCGAAAAGAGCTATGTTAGCATCTGTTAGACCTAAGGCATGCTTACAAGCTTCATGAGCTGCTTCAGTTACCACTATGACCTCATCTTCAACGACTAGCTCTCCAATAACTTCGTCTTCAAGAGAAGCTCTGTAGGCAGCAGTTGCAGCGGCTGCAGCGGCTTTATCAGCTGCAAGTTTGTCTTGGAAGGCTTTAAGAGCAGCGGCTCTTGCCATTTCTTCTTCGATTTCTGCCATCATTTCAGCAGCAGCTTCTTCAGCAGCAACTTGGGCTTCAAATGCAGCAAGTTCAGCCTCGAGAAGAGCATCTCTGTATGCTGCAGTTGCAGCGGCTGCAGCAGCTTTGTCTGCTGCGAGTTTGTCTTGGAAGGCTTTAAGAGCAGCGGCTCTTGCCATTTCAGCTTCAATCTCAGCCATCATTTCAGCAGCGGCCTGTTCAGCAGCGAGTTTTGCTTCAAATGTTGCCAATTCTTGTTCTATCGCAAGCTCTTCCATTCGAGCAGCCATCTCAGCATCTCTGGCAAGCTTAGATTGATAAGCGGCGGTTGACTTTGCAGCGGCAGCTTTATCTGCTGCGAGTTTGTCTTGGAATGCTTTAAGAGCTGCATCTCTTGCCATTTCAGCTTCAATCTCAGCCATCATTTCCTGAGCAGCAAGATCAGCTTCTAATTTCGCTTCGAAGGCAGCCAATTCATCTTCAATTTGTTGCTCCGCAAGAGCAGCTTCTAACTCTGCTTTGAAGGCATCAATTTCTGCCTGAGCAAGGTCTTCAGCTAGTTGAGCTTCAAAAGCAGCTAGCTCCTCATCAAGGTTTTCATAATAAACTTGATCTCTGTCATCACCACCTGCATAGACATTGAGAGTCAAAAAAAGTAGTGCAATAAATTTAATTGATTTGTTAATCACGTTAATCTCCAAAAAGAGTAAAAAGTAACATATATATGTATCTACAACTTATTTTATACTAGATATATTTTTGGAACTGATTTAATTTATGAAATTATTCGAAGAAAGATTTAATCTGTTTTTCAATGATTTAGTCCTTCAAAAGTACATCGATGAGTGCCTTGCAAAAAGCATTAAAGCTCTCAAAGTTAAAAATGGAAATACTCCAAAATGGAATGAGGCACTCAATGAACTTAATGCCTTATCTAAAGGTCATTTAGGCCTAAATGAACCTTATTTATCCATTAATAATATAGATGCTTCATCCGAAATTATTGAATCAAAGTTACGAAAATTCTTGCCATGGAGAAAAGGCCCTTTTATCCTTAATGATTTAATACTGGAGAGTGAATGGCAGGGCGACATGAAGTGGCAACGTCTCAAAAATGATATCACGCCATTAAAAAATAGAAGAGTTCTTGATGTTGGAGCTGGTAACGGATATTTCACTCTTAGGATGGCTCTTGAAGGAGCTAAAAAGGCTCTAGGAATTGAGCCTTTTCTCCTTTTTAATTATCAATATGCTGCAATTAATGCTTTACACAAGCAAGATTCAAAATCAATGTTGCTTCCATTAAGACTTGAAGAAATGCCCTCTATGCCAATATTTGAGAGCGTATTTTCTATGGGAGTACTTTATCATCAGAGAGACCATATGCTTCACTTATCTAATCTTAAAGAAATGATGGCTTCTGACTCAGAGTTGATCCTTGAAACACTAATCGTTGATGGTGATAAAGGTTATTCACTTATTCCAGAGGGGCGATATGCGAATATGCGAAACGTTCATTGCCTGCCTTCGATTGAGACACTTAAATCTTGGCTAATTGATTCTGGATATAGAAATATTAGAGTGATAGATATATCTCAAACAACGCCCAACGAACAAAGAAAAACACAATGGATTGGTGATAATCCTGCGTCATTAGAGGATTTTCTTGATCCTTCTGACCCTTCCCTAACAGTCGAAGGCCATCCTGCTCCAACTCGCGCCATTGTTATTTGTAATAACTAAGCTTTAAGTGAATTATTTGATTAGCGTATAATTTTCTAGTCACTTTTTTTATTTTTGGATGGGCTATGAACCTTCGTTTTATAATCAGTTTAATACTTTTGATAAGCTTGGGAAGTGCCTATGGGCAAACATCTCCAGTTGTTGTCACCAGTATTAAGCCAATTCATAGTATTGTCTCCTCTCTGATGAGCGGTATAGCTGAGCCAGAGTTACTTCTAAAGTCTAATAATTCTGCTCACACATTCCACTTGAAACCGTCACAGATTCGCTTAATCTCAGATGCGGATCTCGTGATTACTGTTGATGAAAATTTTGAAATTGGCTTAAAGAAAGCCCTAACAAATATAAATTCCGACTCTTTAATGTTTGTCAGTGATACTGATAACTTAAAAATCTATAGTACTAGAGAATCTATTTTCGAAAAAGATGAAGAACACGAAGAGCAAGATCATAGCATCCTCGATTATCATTTATGGCTGAGCACAGAAAACGTTCAGTTGATTGCAAATACAATAACGAGTCGCTTGAAAGTATTAGACCCGCCCAATGAACAGACTTACGTTATGAATTTGAAAAAATTTAATTTAAAGATGGATATGCTTAATCTTGATTTAGTTTCCCAACTCAAGTCAATTAAGTCAAAAAGAATTGCTGTCATTGATGACACGCTCCAATATTTTGAGAAAGATCAAATGTTACAGAGGCCCGTCATTGTGACGCCTTACCACGGAGCTCGTTTAAGTGTCAAAAGAACACTAGAGTCAAAAAGAATGATTAAAAATTTGAAGATATCTTGTTTGGTTTATGGCATTGATAATAACCCTAGCCAAGTCAAAGCTCTGTCTGAGGGTTTAGCTTTAAAGGCATCAAAAATTGATATTTTGGGAAGTGAATTTTCTCCTGGTCCAGATCTATACTTCAATATAATGAATCAAATTTCAAGCCAAATCAGATCATGTCTAGAGTAAGAAGAACATTTAATAGTGCCTCTGATAAATATAACGATAATGCCTTTCTTCAAAATGAAATAGCTAAAAGACTGTCTGAAAAGTTAAAGGTTATTTCAATTAATCCTGAAAATATTATCGATTTAGGTTCTGGTACGGGATTCCTGAGTGACAAGACAGCTGATATATTTCCGAATGCGAGTTTATTTTGTGTCGATTTCGCTCAACAGTCCTTAAAAAATAATTCGCAAAATCTAAAAGTTTGTGCGGATGCCTATGAACTCCCATTTGCCTCCAATAGTGTTGATTTTGTTGTATCAAATTTAATGATTCAGTGGTGCCCTGACCTCAAAACACTTTTTAATGAGTGCTTTAGGGTTCTTAAGCCACACGGATTGATCTTGTTTACGACCTTTGGCCCTGAGACACTTCAGGAGCTGAAACGGAGCTGGTCAGTGGTTGACAATGAGGCGCACGTTAACGATTTTATAGATATGCACGATATTGGCGATCAGATGATTCAATCTGGATTTCAGAGCCCTATCATGGAAATGGAAAAATTAACCTTAACCTATGAAAAGGTTTTGGATTTAATGCATGACCTTAAGGGAATTGGTGCCCAGACAGTTGAGAATAGATCCAAGTCGCTCACTGGCAAAACAAAGTTTAAAAAGATGCTAGAGATGTATGAAAGTTATCGTGACAATGGCAAGATACCTGCAACCTATGAAGTCATTTATGGGCATGCCTGGAAAAATGAGATCAAGCTTGGGGCCATCTCTCTAGAAAACTGATTGCCAGTCTTTTCTAATATTTAAGAACTGAGTTTGAGTTTATCACCTACCCTGATTGCACAATCTTCAGAGAGTAAAATTGCATTTTGACCAAAAAATGCTCCCTTTATAGCATCACTAAATTTTAATTTTACAAGTGTCGCTAAAGGCTCTTTAGGCTCCATAATCTCACCATTTTCTTGGTTAATAGTAACAATCTTGCAGCGCTTGCATGGCTTTCTTAGACCGAATCTGTAGTCACCCTCATCACAGGATAAATCACTATCAGTCATTTTCTCCAAATCATCCAGGCCTTGAACGACAATATTAGGCCTGAAGCGGTTCATTGACACCTCTTTAGAATGATTATCATGAAGCCCCTGATTCAGCCTTCCAAGAGACTCCCAAGAGGTAATCAAATAAGGGAACTGATCAGAGAAAGCACTTTGCGCTCTCATGCCATTTAAATACTCTTCTGGAACAGACCTCTCGCCATCAGCAGAGAACCTCACAAGTCGAAGCGAGCTCCCTTTATATTCTCCAAGCTGTTGAGTCAGCCAGTTCGACACCTCATCACCCTCATCATAAGCATCACAGGTATCATCCCAAACAGTTGCCCTAACTTTATTTAATTTTTCTGAATGAAGAGAGACGCTAAACTGATTGGCATTTGAGCAAAGTATCAGTGAAGTAGTATCAATCTCTGTCTTGAATGTAGCCATTGACTCAATTTCACGCTGAGAAATGAAGTGATACTTACTGTCCGTAATCATCCACTCTCGATCATATTGAAAGCCCCTCAAACCAGTATGGACCTCTTTAAGAGCAATCCCTTTAAGTGACTTTACAGGGTATATATACAGATCAGTAATTTGAGCCATACCCCTCCTCAATATTACTGCTTAAGCTTGTAACCTGTTCTAAACATCCAGGCAACTATAGCAATACAAATAGCTAAAAATAAAAAGACCATTGATAAGCTGATCCCTACACTCACATCAGAGACTTCAAAAAAGCTCCACCTAAAACCGCTCACAAGGTAAAGAACTGGATTGAATAGAGTTACCTTTTGCCATAGCTCAGGAAGCATACTAATTGAATAAAAGCTGCCTCCAAGAAAAACCAAAGGCGTAATAATGAGCAAAGGAATAATTTGTAGCTTCTCAAAGTTATCGGCCCAAAGCCCAATAATAAATCCAAAAAGGCTAAAGGCTACGCACGTTAGCACTAAGAAGCTGAGCATCCAAAAAGGGTGCGCGATATTCAAGTCAACAAAAAGGTTAGCGGTTACTAGAATGATTGTGGCCAAAATCAGTGACTTTGTTGCCGCAGCACCAACATAACCAATGAGGGTCTCATAAAAGGATACTGGAGCTGAAAGTAATTCATATATAGTTCCCGTAAATTTAGGAAAGAATATTCCAAATGATGCATTGGAGATACTCTGGGTAAGTACCGATAACATAGTCAATCCAGGAACAATAAATAAGCCATACGAAACGCCTTCAATATTCTCCATCCTTGATCCAATTGCTGAACCAAAGACTACAAAATATAGAGCAGTAGAAATCACTGGCGAGGCAACACTCTGAAAAAGAGTGTTCCAAAAGCGCATCATTTCATTGAAATAAATGACCTTAATGGCAGTAAAGTTCATGACTCCTCCTTAACTAAGTCAACAAAAATATCCTCTAACGAGCTCTGCTCAACCTTAAGATCTTTTAGAAGTAATCCCGAATTTGTAATCTCATGAAGGACCTCAGATACATCAACCTCCTCGTCTTTGACAACGTAGGTATATGAAATCTGCATACCATCCTCACTCAATTCAATATTGTAATTCTTGAGCGAACTTGGAATCTTTTTAACAGGCTCTTTTAAATCAATAATGAGTTGTTTTTTACCAAGACTCTCCATTAGTTCGTCTTTTTTCTCAACCAGTAAAAGTTCACCATTACTAATTACACCAACCCTCTCGGCAATTTCTTCAGCTTCCTCAATATAGTGTGTTGTTAAGATAATAGTGACGCCTTGTTTACTGAGTTTATGAACAATCTTCCACATTTCCTTTCTGAGCTCAACATCAACGCCAGCAGTAGGCTCATCTAAGAATAACACCTTAGGTTGATGAGAGAGCGCTTTAGCGATGAGCACCCTTCTTTTCATGCCTCCTGATAAAGCCCTAATTTCAGAGTCTTTCTTATCAAAAAGTGACAAATCCTTAAGAAGCTGCTCAAGGTAAGCGTCATCTCTTTTAGAGCCAAACAAACCTCTACTAAATCTGACTGTACTCCAAACCGTATCAAATGAGCCCAAAGTCAATTCTTGTGGAACAAGGCCTATCATTGCTCTCGTTTTCCGAAAATCACTAATAATATCAAAACCATCAACAGTGACTGATCCTGATGAAGGAGAAATAATGCCACAAATAGTTGAAATTAAAGTTGTTTTACCTGCTCCATTCGGACCTAAAAGAGCAAGTATCTCACCTCTTTTAATTTCTAAATTGACAGCTTTAAGAGCTTCAAAACCCGAATTATAGGTTTTGGATAAGTCTTTAATTGAAATAATTGAATCCATTATCTTGCTAATTTGTATGATACGAAGAAAGGGTAGATTTTACTTACTATCTTCTTCTTTGAATGACTATATAGGGTTTAAAAGTTTTCTTTTAAAGTGCCCTCAAACAAAATAGTTTTTTGTATTTAGAGCTCTTCGAGCCATGGCGGATTTGCGCCTTTTTTTGTAACTGTAATGCTAGCTACTTTATTAGCAAAAGTAAGTGCAGTTTTAAGCTGGGTCTTACCTATAGAATTAAGGCTTTCCCTATCGAGCAAACCCTGCTTATCAAGACTCAATAAAAATCCTGCATTAAAAGTATCCCCGGCTGCAATAGTATCTAAAACATCAACCTTATTACTCTGTACAGAAACTTCATGGTC
>ENA-OWPI01002437-OWPI01002437.1-marine-metagenome-genome-assembly--contig:-NODE-2437-length-17443-cov-28.794944_pt1 | contig 17443 bp, 15 predicted proteins | sample MGYA00238138_ERZ651775 | MGnify/ENA primary metagenome ERZ651775 (study PRJEB26906, sample SAMN06265043) | marine metagenome | isolation source: Helgoland LTER site | place: Germany:Helgoland, sampling...
ATGGCAGAATACAAGGGTTTAACTCAGTTAAACAATCAAAGCTACCACCAGTTGGCCATTACTTTTAAACAAGAAGGGGGTGGTGAAGATTTTCAAGACCAATTTTACTATTGGATACACAGCCTGCGTTTTGAAATAGATTATATGGCCTATTCTTACCATACCAATGGGGGAGGTACCCGTTTTAGGGTAGGGAAAAACAAACAGCAAGTCAAGGGCCTTCTTTTTCAGGATTTTGACAACTACAAACCCAAACAACATCCCAGCCCTTTAGATAGCCTCGCCATTTTATGGGAGCAACAAAATTTGGAGTGGCTTTCTGCCATAGAGAATAGGGCTATTGAGGTGTACAGGGATTGAGTTAATTTTATATCTTAACGCTGGTAAAATTAACTAAGCGCGAATTCTTCTTGAAAAAATTAAAGTTGTTCTTATTTTTTATGGTCACCACATTGGCCTCAGCCCAATTTTCTTTTGGAGTTGTGGCGGGTATAGATTTTGATACCGTCAATAATATAGATGCAGAGGTAGCGGCATTGGATAAAAACATCAACATATATGTGGGCCGTTCTGGCCATCATTTTGGCGGTTTTTTAAAATACAACTACCAAAATTGGTTTCTGAGGGTAGAAGCGCTTTCTCTGAGAAGAAACCATTCTTATAAGATACCTATTGTACTTACGGACACCAAGCGCATCATAACAGATTTTGATGTGACCCAATGGGACGTTCCTTTGCTTTTTGGATATAACCTCACTCGAGCTTTAAGGGTTTTTGCAGGTCCAAGATGGACTTTAAATCAGGCAGCAGTCTTTGAAGACAACCCCATTAATGCATTAGAGCGCGCCAGGTTTGTAGGTACTCAATTGGGTTTGGGTTACCAGTACAAAAGATTTGAAATAGATGTGAGGTATTCTCTAAACGGACAGGACCACGAGGTTAATTTTTTGCCAGAACCCATTGAAAACAAAAACCAATATATAAATTCACAGGGACAATTTGTGCTTTTAAGTTTGAGTGCTCACATTTTGTAAACTGTTTAAATAAAAAATTATGAAAAAATATTTTTTCCTTTTAGTGGCTATTGCCTCAGCTAATACTGTTTTAGGACAGGTAGAAGAGGCCTTTTCTTCCATGGTGAAATACAGAAATATTGGCCCTTTTAGAGGCGGCAGGTCGGTAGCGGCTTCTGGGGTGGTTCAAGATCCATTGACCTATTATATGGGTACGACGGGGGGTGGATTGTGGAAAACAGAAGACGCGGGCCAACATTGGAACAATGTGTCTGATGGGTTTTTTAATACGGGCTCTGTTGGAGCGGTGGCTGTGTCTGAAAGCCATCCCAATATTATTTATGTGGGTATGGGAGAGCACGCACCAAGGGGGGTTATGACCACTTATGGAGACGGGGTTTATAAATCATTAGACGGCGGTAAGACCTGGCAACATTTGGGTTTAGAGGCCACACAGCATATTTCAAGAATTAGAATTCACCCCAGCAATCCGGATATTGTTTACGTAGCTGCTCAAGGCGCTTTGCATGGACCCAATCCAGAACGGGGTATTTATAAGACTACTGACGGTGGTAAAAATTGGGTAAAACAACTTTTTGTGAACACCCTTAGTGGGGCTGCTGAATTGTCTATGGATATGCAAAATCCAGAAGTGTTGTATGCCGCTATGTGGGAGCACCAGAGATTGCCTTGGCAGGTAGTGAGTGGGGGTCCTGGTAGTGGTCTGTACAAAACAACAGACGGCGGCGCCCATTGGACCGAACTAAAAGAAGGTTTGCCAGCAGAGAAAGGAAAAATGGCCATTGCAGTATCTAGGGCCAATCCCTCTAAAGTGGTTGCGCTCATTGAAAGCGACTCTAAGCAAGAAAAAGGGGGCTTATTTGTTTCTGAAGACTCAGGAGAAAATTGGACCAGGATTTCTGCAGACCATAGACTCATTCAGCGTGCCTGGTACTATACTGAGGTGTTTTTAGATCCTTTAGACGCAGACACCATTTATGTCATGAGTGCTACTGCTTATAAATCTATTGACGGAGGTAAAAATTGGGAAGAAATGAATGGGGCCCACGGAGATTATCACGATTTATGGATACACCCAACCAATAACAAGCAAATGGTCTTGGCAGACGACGGCGGTGCGGCCATTAGTTTTAATGGTGGAGACAGTTGGTCCTCTCAAAACAACATGCCAACCGCTCAGTTTTACAGGGTAAACGCAGACCATTTATATCCTTATAATATCTATGGCGGACAACAGGACAACACCAGTGTTCGGATTGCGAGTCTTGCGCTGGGAAGTGGGGGTATTGGGGAAGAGAGTTGGGAGGCATCGGCCGGAGGCGAAAGTGCCTTTTTAGCCTTTGACCCAGACCAGCCAGATGTGGTCTTGGGAGGGAGTTATTTGGGGACTATTGACGCTTATTACCCCGAGCGTAAGTCCAGTACGAATATCATGATAGACCCCATTCAGTATTTGGGTATGGCGGCCAGTGAAATGAAGTATCGTTTTAATTGGAACGCCCCTATTATTAGGTCTGTTCATGAGGAGAATACTTATTTTCATGGGGCGCAGTACCTACTCAAAACCACAGACGTAGGCCAGAGTTGGGCTGTGATTTCTCCTGATTTGACCATGAACGACAAGTCCAAGCAGGTGCACGGTGGTGGTCCTTACACTATTGAAGCAGTTGGGGCAGAAAATTATGGCACACTCGCTTATGTGGTGGAATCTCCCCATGAAAAAGGAGTTCTATACACCGGCTCAGATGACGGTCTGGTGCATTTGACCAAAGATGGGGGTAATACTTGGAAAAATGTGACCCCCCGGGGTTTGCCAGAAACCATTATAAACGCCATTGAGGTCTCGCCTCATGATCCTGCCACGGTTTATATAGCCACCACCCGCTATAAATTTAACGACAAAATGCCTGGACTCTACAAAAGTGTAAATTATGGCGCGCGATGGGAAGAAATATCGGCTGGAATTCCAGAGGGGTCCTTTACTAGGGTAGTTCGCGAGGACCCTGTGGTGAAAGATTTGCTTTTTGCAGGTACAGAAAAGGGGGTATATTACTCCTTAAATGGCGGAAAAAATTGGGAAACATTACAGTTAAACCTGCCTAATGTTCCTGTTACAGACTTGCTGATTAAACACAATGACCTTATAGTAGCCACTCAGGGCCGTTCTTTTTGGGTGTTAGATGACTTAGCCCTCATTAGACAAGCCAAACCAATGGCTTTAAATGGGCTTCAGTTTTTTACGCCTGAACCGGCTGTCATAGGGAATTGGTACAGTGGAATGAATGCCACAATGGCGCCTAAAGCAACCCAAGATTTTACAGGAGTGAATCCTGCGAACGGAGTGGTTTTCTATTACCATTTACCAGAAGGAATTTCTGACAAAGACATTGCTTTGGAGATTAGGGATGCAAAGGACCATGTGATTAGACGTTTTAGCGGGCTTAAAGATCCTTCTTACAGCCCTTACGAAGGGGCGCCCGATCCCAATCCTGTTTTGTCTTTAAAAACTGGGCTCAATAGATTTGTTTGGGATATGAAACACGAGTCTTTGCCTGGTATTCCAAAGGCCTATATTGAGACCAGTTACAGCGGTCATAAAGTACTTGCGGGTAATTATACGGCTATTTTGACTGTGGCCAATACCCAAAAGACCGTATCCCTGAAAATTTTGCCCAACCCCTTTGAAATAGCTACTCAAGAGGCCTTAGAGGCTTGGGACAATTTTATGACTATTGGCGAGGCCAATTACCGAGAAATGGCCCATTTGGTGAATGAACTTTACCCTGTGCAAAGCAGTTTGGCGCAGTTGTTAAAAAACAATAAAGTAGCGTCAAATCCCGAACTCAGCCTGGGCGTGAATGCCTTGCTTCTGGACCTAAAAGATTGGGATCAAGAGATGATCCAAAGGCTTTCAAAAGCTTATGACGACGTAGAAAATTATCCCAATAAATTCACGGCATCTTATCTTTACGTATTGAATCAAACAGTGAGTAGTTTGCCGGTGTTAAACCAGGGTGCTATAACGCGAATGGCTATACTTAACAAAGAATGGTCTCTGCTTAAAACCCAAGGTGAACAGCTTAGAAATGAAAGGATCCCTTTGGTAAATAAGCAGTTATGGCAGGCTGGAATAGGTGCTGTAGAGTAGGTTATTTATTATTTTGCTGGTACTCCTGTGGTGTTATGCCATGGTGCTCTTTAAAGGCCTTGTAGAAGGCAGACTTGGATTGGTAACCAGCCATATTGCCTATGGGGTCTATTGTATTGGCATTGAATTTTGGGTCCAATAATGCTGCAGCAGCCCATTGCATTCTAGATTCTAATTTTAACTGGTTTTCTAATGTAGTTTTTGATTTTTTGAAACGCTGCATCTCTGGTTAATTCAAAAATAATACAGATTAAAGTAGTTTGCTCTACCAATTTAGCTTATTATGAGGTGGTTAGGCATTTCTTATTATTGCATCACTATCGTATACACCCCCCCTTTTACACACCCTATTTTCTGCTAATTTTAAGAATTAAATAAACTGAATATGAACAAGTTATATTACTTTGTTTGTTTTATTTTTTTAAGTGCTCAAATTAGTTTTGGACAATCTCATATTAAAGATAAAATTGAGTCGCCTTTTTTGTTTACGGATAACAATAAAATTTACTTACTGACTAGTGATAGTATTTTTGACTTGTCATATAATCCTTGGAGTGCTCGTAAACACTCCTTGACAATATCCAATTACAGTTTTGTTGGGAATCAAACCAATAGTTTCCTAATTAATGACACTACTCGCAGTGCATTGGTATTTAAAGACGGCGTCTTTATTACTTTAAATAATGATTATGTTCTTGGTCATTCAAGAATTTCTTTGCAGACAGGTTTGCCTACTTACATTTATATTTTAGGTCTAATTCTTTTGTCTATAATCACGGCACTCATAGTGCACTATAGGAAAAAAGATCAAAGAGTAAACTTAGCTAATCTAAATAATGACTCTTTAGAGTTGTTAGAATCAGAGCTTAATCAAGAAGAATTAATGCTTTTTAAAAAAATATTTTTTGCTGCTCCAGAGTATATATCTTTCCCTGAGCTTATGACTATTTACGACCAGGACCTTACCTACGATAGTCTAAAAAAGAAACTCAGGCACTCCTTAACCGAAATTGAGAAAAAGAGCCAAATACTTTTGAAGATAAACAGAAATATATTTGAAGAGCGAAGATCTGTGGAGGATAAAAGAATAAAGTGTATTCGAATCATGCCTTAAATAAATAAGGGCAAACCTATTTTTTCCCTATTTTTTTATTTTACTTAATTTATAATTTTATTGCATAATAAATATGCTTATGAAATTTATATTTACATTATTTTTTCTTCAAACAATTTTTTTAGGGAATATTACGGCCCAAAACAAGGATGTTTTAGAGGGCTCCAATTTGTTGCTTTTTTCTTTTCAAGAAGATTCTTTTTTAATTTCGGGAGATTCCATATTGTGTAGATCCAGACAGTGATAATGACGGCTGTTTAAACGAAGCAGACGCTTTTCCATTAGATGAAACGGAGTGTGTAGATACAGACGGAGACGGTAGCGGGAACAATGCGGACCCAGACGACGACAACGACGGTCAGACAGATGTGACAGAGAACCAATGTGGTTCAGATTCATTAGACGCTTTAGATAGATCTATAGACACAGACTCAGACGGCATTCCAGATTGTCTAGATCCAGACGACGACAACGACGGCCAATCAGACCTCCATGAAGAGGCCTGTGGTTCAGACCCAATAGATGCCGCTAGTTTGTCTCCAGATTTTGATTCAGATGGCATTCCAGATTGTCTAGACCCAGACGACGACAACGACGGTTGTTTAGACCTATCAGATGCCTTTCCGTTAGACGCTTCAGAATGCTTGGATACGGATCAAGACGGATTGGGAAACAATAAAGATACAGATGACGACAACGATGGTCAACTAGATGCCCACGAAGAAGACTGTGGGTCAGACGCGCTAGATTATAACAGCTTGTCTCTAGATTACGACGCTGACGGGATTCCAGATTGTATAGATCCAGACATAGATGGGGACGGCTGTTTAAATTTTGAAGACGCCTTTCCCTACAACCTTTTAGAATGTGTAGATTCAGATGGAGACGGCTTGGGAGACAACGAAGATCCAAATGACAACAACGACGGCTGTGCAGACACAGACCTCTGTATTTCTGAACTACTCACGCCCAATGAACCAGGATTAGAATCTGTTTGGCTCATTCAAAATATAACACAATATTCCAGTGCTTACGTCAGGGTTTTTGACCGGCATAAGAATTTGGTTTTTGACCAACAGGGCTATAAAAATAATTGGGATGGGAAGTATCAAAAAAGCAAAAAACCCCTTCCTGCAGGACCCTATTATTACATAGTGCAATTAAATGACGGCTCTGCCCCAAGATCTGGATGGCTGTATATTACCTATTGATATTTTTTCCGATATTAGGGGTGTAAAAACCCCTTCTTATGACCTTATCTCGATTGTCAAAAATTACTTTTTTATTGTTTTTAGTTTGTTTCATGGGCCTTCAGGCACAAAAAATCGCCAATAAAAAAGCCCCTAAAACCCTAATAGAAATTACGGAAGGCCTTCAAAAAGAAGCGGGTCTTATAGACAGTTACTTTGCTGTGGGGGGTAAATTATTCTTTGGAATATCAGAAGATATCTTGAATAAAGACCTGCTTATGGTGACTAGAATTGTGCGCATTCCCGCCAATTATTCTGCCTACAGCAATGCGGGTTCAAAGACCTCAGAACAACTGGTTCATTTTGAAAAAAGAGGGCAAAAAATTATATTGACCCAAGTGTCTTATAATGCTTTGGCACAAGAATCTGATCCCATTAGCCTTAGTGTGGTGCAAAACAACAACCACCCAATTTTGGCAGCATTTGAGATAGAAGCTCAGGAAGAAGGGCAGTATTTAATAGAGGTAACAGATTATTTTTCGGACGACTCACCAGGCTTTAATATAGTGGGAAGCCGCCAGAAAGAAGCCTATAAAATGGGTGGTGTAGATAAAAAGCGCTCGAGTATAGACCGCGTGCGCTCCTTTCCCATTAACACAGAAGTGACCCACACCCTCACCTATAGCGCGCGTAAGGCGCCTAGAGGCAACAACACAGAAACCCTCAGTTTTGTAGTGAACCACTCCCTTATTTTACTTCCAGAAGACCCCATGCCAGTGCGTTATGAAGACCGTAGGGTAGGCTGGTTCTCTATGGATAAGATAGATTATTCTTCTGAGGCCTTAAAGGCCGATGCCTATAGCATAGTGCGCCGTTGGAGGCTCGAGCCTTCAGATGAAGCGGCCTACTCGCGTGGAGAATTAGTGGTGCCAAAGAAGCAAATTGTGTACTATTTGGATCCCGCTACCCCCTTAAAATGGCGCCCTTATTTTAGAAAAGGGATAGAAGATTGGAACAGCGCTTTTGAAAAGGCAGGATTTAAAAATGCCATAGTAGCCAAAGATGCGCCTACTCCAGAAGAAGATCCAGACTTTAGTCCGGAAGACGCCCGTTATTCTATGGTGCGCTATGTGGCGTCTACCACCAGAAATGCTACTGGACCAAGTGTTTCTGACCCCAGAACAGGAGAAATTATTGAGAGTGATATTATTTGGTATCACAACCATTTGCGCTCTTACAGAAACAGGTATTTATTAGAAACCGCTGCAGCCAATCCGAAAGCCAGAACCCTAGACACGCCTGAGGAAGAAATTGGGGAGATGATGCGCCGCGTTATTTCTCATGAAATAGGGCATGCCCTTGGTTTGCCGCACAATATGAAAGCCTCAAGTGCCTATCCGGTAGACTCTTTAAGATCTGGTACTTTTACCCAGAAAATGGGGATTGCCACGACCATTATGGACTACGCCCGTTATAATTATATAGCCCAACCAGGAGACAAAAACATTCGTTTTGTGCGCCAATTAGGGCCTTATGACAACTATGCCATTGAATGGGGGTATCGTTATTTTCCAGGACAAGATCCATTGGCAGTTAAAGAAAGTTTGCGCCAGTGGGTAGACGCTCGCAGTACAGACCCAATTTATATGTTTGGATCTGGTGGGAGTGACCCAAATTCACAAACAGAAAATATTGGAGACAATCCTATTAAAGCAAGCACTTATGGCTTGTCTAACTTGAGAATTGTCGGTAAAAATTTAAATCAATGGGCCCAGTTTCCCAATAGCACTTATGATGATTTGGCTGAATTACACGGAGAGTTTTTAGGGGTGTTCAGAAGGTATGTCTATCATGTGGCCAAGCTTGTAGGAGGGGTAAACGAAACACGATTAAACAACAACCAAGCGGGCACGCCCTATGTAAATGTGCCTGCGGGAACCCAGTTAGAGGCTTTGGATTTTTTGAGTGCTGAGGTTTGGAACGCACCTACTTGGCTTATTCCTAAAGATTTGGTGTCTCGTTTTAGTTCAGACGGGGCTTTAGACGCCCTGTCTAAGATGCAAATGGACTTATTGAAAAGTCTGCTAGCACCTAAAAAATTAACCGCCATGCTCTCTGCGCATTATACCTTAGAAGGAAACGGCCTGGCATTACCGGAGCTCTTCAACAGACTGAGTTCAGATATTGTTTTAGATAAAGCGCCACAGTCAGTTCTAGACAGGAAATTACAAAAAGCCTACCTCCATATTTTAATAGACTTAAAAGGCAATGAAGATACGGATGCAGAGGTAAAAGGCATGGTCATAGCACAATTAGAGGTCTTGAAAGACCGCTTTAAAAAATTCAGTAAATCTTCCAACCCTTTGGTAGCTGCCCACGGTGCTTATGGCTTGGTTGTGATAAAAGATTAAAATTGATTCTAGTGAAAGCCAATAATGGCAGGCTATTACTTAGAGGCTGAGGTGTTGGACATTAGTTTAAAGGCAGAATCTTAATTCGAAAACTGTCGCCTGTTTTTAATTGCGCCAAAGCATTAATACTCTCTTGGGTAAGTTGTAAAATCCTGGGATAGCCCCCCGTAGTTTGGGCTTCCCTCATGAGTACCATTATATTTCCCGAAGGGGTTATTTGAACAGTGCCTGGTAATACAGGTCCTGTAATTTGGTTTTTTTCAAAAGCACTTAATGAAGGAAGTAGCTGGTAGGCCATTCTGTTGTTGAGATTACTCACTTTAAAGGTTTGTTGGTTAAGACCCTCCTGTTGCTCTGGGTTTAAGTATTTAAATTCCGGCCCTTGAAAGGCGAGGATTTTTTTGGCGCCTAAAGGAGTATTGCTCTTTTTTTCAAGAATAATCGCCTGGTCTTTTTCCCCTGATCTGTGTTGGAGTTCCATTCCTTTTTCTAGTTTTATGATTGGACTTAAATGGGCTTGCATGGACCTACTTCCCAATAGGGGCTCATTTAGAAAACCGCCTTTAATGGCCATATAAAGTCTCACGCCTTTTTCCAGGGTACCAAAACGCAGTTCTTGGCCCGCTTTTACCCAAATAGGGGTATTGGTGCTGGCTATGTTTTGATCTATATAAATTGGAAAAATAGCACCGCTAAAAGCCACCCAAGCATTTTCTGTGAAAGTCAATACAGGTCCTGTCATGGTTATTTCCAGCACTGCGGCATTGGGTTCATTCTCTAAAAGGGCGTTGGCATTTTGAGCACTTTCACGGTCCATGGCCCCGCCCATTGGCACCCCTATAGGTTGCAGTGGGCTCCTGCCTAAATCTTGAATACTGGTGTATAAACCAGCTTTAATGACTTTAATCATGCGGCTTTTGGTTTCATGGCTTAGTATAAATCGTTTTTTCTATTTTGTAAATCCCTGCTGCTACTTGAATTTGTAATAGCTTATAAGCGTCTTTTGAGATGGGTGTAAATTGTATTTTGTCTCCCACCTGCGCAAAAAAAGGTGGGTCTTGTAGGGGGTTAAATAAGGGTATGGGTGTTTGGCCAATGAGCTGCCAGCCACCGGGACTCTCACAGGGATATATACCCGTTTGCTTGGCGGCAAGCCCAACAGAACCGGAAGGAACTTTCATTCTGGGGCTTGATTTTCTAGGGATCTCAAGTTTTGAATCCAGACCGCCCAAATACATAAATCCTGGAAGGAAGCCAACACCGTAGACCGTGTAAGTAGCCTTGCTGTGTTTGGAAATGAGCGCCTCTGGAGAAAGTTTTAATTGAGTGCACACCGCCTCAAGGTCGGGGGCAAAAGAGGCCTCGTAGCATACCGGTATTTTATACAGTATTTTTTGTGCTGGTATCGTTTTTATAGTGTTTTTGGCCTTCTTTATGGTGTTTTTAATCTTTTTGCTCTGGTCCTTTGGGTCTAGATGCTCTTTAATTTTTTCTTCACTAAACAGCTCATAGTCTTTTTTTATTTGTGCTTTTAAGAAGGGAAAGGAAGTAATTCGCTCAGGGAATACCGCTAATATAGAGGCATAAGCTGCTGTTAAAATAGCGTCTGGACAATTATTTTGCAACACCTTTTTAAAAGCAGATAGGTCCTCTAAGATATTTTCAGAGACTATTTGGGGCCACTGAATGAGTAGCGCGTATTCACTGTATGGGTGGTATTCTAAGATATAAGGAGGCTTCGGTTCTTTTGCGTCTAACATAGCTTAATGACTAAATTTTTGAAATGGCTTTTCTAATGGCCTGCGCCCTCTCTATTGCTTTTGGATGGTCTGAATGTAAGCAAACGGTGTCTATTTGAGTGGCTAAATAGGCTATTTTACCTTGACTGTTCTGGTACGGAATGTGCTTTTCTAGCACAAGATCATGCAATTGTGCTACTATTTCCGAAGTGTTTTCTATCTGAGCGTTGTTAGATTGTCTAGAGATTAAATAACCTTGTTCATTATACCTCCTGTCTAGAAAGCCCTCTGAATACAGCTTAAAATATTGGGCTTCAGCCGCCACAGTAAATGCTTTATGGGGCATGGCGTACAAAAGGGTACAAGGATAGTTAGATAGGGTTTCTAAATAAGCTCCAGCGAGCTCTGGACTATGGTATAGGTCTGAATACAAAGCGCCATGGGCTTTTATATGGTGGCATTGAATTGACTGCTTTTCCAAAGTATTAAAAAAGAGGTCCAATTGTTTTTCAATGGCTGCTTGAAATTCTTTTAGAGGCATTTTCATAGACTGCCTGCCAAAATTGAGGGTGTCTGGATAAGAAGGATGTGCCCCTACTTTTAGCTGTTCGTTTAGGGCCAATTGCAGTGCAGTTTCTATGGTCAGGGCATTTCCATAGTGGCCGCCGCAGGCAATACTACAACTGTCTAAATAGGGCATGAGTTCTTTATCTACTCCATAACCTTCTCCCAAATCTGAATTAAAATCTATGGTCATAGTGTTGGTTTTACAATACACTCACAAGGGTTTTTATACTGAGACCCACTGAAATTATAAAAATAATACCAAACAGTATATTTTTAGTTTTACTGTTGGTGTGTTTTCCTAACATTTTTTGGTTGTTTCCGAGCCAAAACAAAAGTCCTACCAGTACTGGGAGGATAATTCCATTGGCAATTTGAGCAAAAACAATTACACTGATGGGGGTATAGTTTAGTAATAGGGAGCACATGCCTAATGCCAATATCACTAAGCTAATGGCTTTAAATCCCCAATGGGTGGCCTTTAAACCAAGGTCAAAGCAATTATTTACTACATAAGCGGCGGCTAATGGAGCGGTCACTGCTGAGGTAATTCCTGCAGAAAGCAGGCCTATTCCTATAGCAATTTTAGCGAAGCTTCCATAGAGTGGCGCCAGTCCTTCTGCCAAATCGAGAACAGATTTTAAACTGTCCTTTGGCAAGGCGGTAGCAGTGATCACAATAGCCATAGAGACTAAGACTCCTATACTTACCGCAATTTTCGTGTCTGTTCTTAGGGCACTTAAATCCGAGGGCTGCTGCCATTTTTCTTTGACCAGTGCAGCGTGAAGAAATAAATTATACGGCACTACCGTGGTGCCTATTAAGGCCATGATGGTAAATAAACTGTCTTTTGGAAATTGAACCAAAACAACTCCCTTGATCAGCGCCACCATGGAGGGACCCACAAGTATAGCTGTAATTAAAAAGGAGCCACTGAGTAACACCACCAGTCCAATGAGAAATTTTTCCAGTGTTTTATAGGAGCCAAATCCCAGTAGAATCGCTGCTAAGCCTCCAATTACAAAGGGGTAAATTACAAGTGAATCTGGACCAAATAAGGCTTCCAGGCCTAAAATAGCACCGTTTATATTTCCAGCCTCATAGGCGGTATTTCCGCCCAAAATAGCGGTTAATATTCCCCAAGACAACAGTATTTTGAGCCACTTTTTTTCAATTGCGTTGCGCATGACACTTGCAAGTCCCTCTTGGGTAATGAGGCCAATTCTAGCGGCGGTCTCTTGTAATAAAATAGTCATACCACCAGAGAGCAATAAAGCCCAAAGTAGGGACATTCCAAAGCCTGCCCCTGCTTTCATGCAAGCGGTTACGGTCCCAGGACCTATAAAGGCAGCTGCCACTAGCGTGGCAGGCCCCATTTTTTTAAAAGGATTTTGCATGGGTCTAAAAGATAGACCTAAGGTAATAAAATTGACAGAGTTCTTAGTCTATCTTGAGTTCCCATTCAATGATTGGCTGCACTTTTGGGGCTGTAAAAGCGCCTAATGCTTTTAAGGTCAGTACAATGCTATCTTTTCTTTCTAAGGTTTTTATTTGAAGCGTAATACTTTCTCCCGCAGGAATGGTAAATACTGGAGAATGCCTGTAAAGACTAAAAGGCATCTGATTTTCAAAGAGCAAATCACTGCTGGAATGGTTGTGAAGTGTCACAGACAAAACCTGTGTTTTGCCAATATATTTTAGGTCTGTAGCAGTGACAGATGCTTTAATTAAAGGATTTAAAAACTCAGATTTACCCACCAATAAATCATTAAATACAGCCACAGTTCTTCCATTTTTTAAAGCCTCTAATAAACTAGCGGCAGTTTTTTCTTTGGCAAAAACCAATGTAATAGGCCTGTGTTGTGCTTTTTCTGTATAATCCCAATCAATGAGGTCATGCACATCTGATGTCCCCATAATGGTCAGCCCGTTGTCTAGCGCAATTTGTAGGGCTTCTTCCGAATAGTCTCCTGTATTAATCACTTCTATGCCGTGTAACTCATCATTTTTAATGCGTTCTTTCTGAAAATCACTCAGCGCAGGCGTTCCGTTAGGTTGTTGAACATACCAAGCGGGATGGTTCCAAAACACAAAAGCCCCTTGTTTTTTTGCCTCCTTAAAGGCGTCTTCAGCAGCCTCTTGTAAAATAGGGTTGGCATCTTGAATAAATATGGCATTGTTATGCCCTACTGGCAACGCCCTGGTGATTTCAGAGCCTCGAATAATTAATAAACCGTGGTCTGCGGCTTCTTTCAGAGCAATTTCGTGGGCCCTATTTCTGTCTGGATGGGGAATATCTGATTTGTGGGGCTGGTATTCCAAGTGTTCCGTAAGTGAAATAGCATCTAGGTTTTCTCTCAAGGCTTCTTGTACCCGAATACTGGGCCATACGGTGCCATCTGAAAACACAGAGTGTATATGAAAATCTGTTTTTAGGCTTAAATATCCTGGTATATTAGGATATTCTATAGCCGTTGCACCCGCATGGCTGTGTTCCTGCCCTTGAGCCACTAAGGCAAATAGCATCCACAGGGATGCAAAACTGATTTTTAAGATCTTTGTCATGATGTTTGGTTTTTCTAGCCTAAAAATACAAGATTAGACGGCTTATTTGGGTAAATTAATATTTAAATTTGGGTAAAGTCTATTCTTATGCGCGCTATTCTAGGTATTATCCTCTTACCATTACTTTTTATTTCTTGTCAAAAGGCATCTGTTCCAACGCCTGAGGAAGTCCTTCAGAAAGCGGTGCAAGCCCATGGTGGTGAAGCCGCTTTTGAGGCTGTGAAATTATTTTCTTTTGACAAGAAAACAAGCTCTTATGATTCCCTTGGCGAACCCAAAAAGACGGTGGAACAATCTTTTGAGTATGATTTTAAAAAAGGGACATGGGCCGTAGGCTGGAAAGAAAATAATCAAAAACACCAATTAACAAGAGATGCGCTGGGGCTTAGCCTTCGGGTGAACGATACTTTAAAAACACTCTCTGAACCAGATAAAAAGGGCTTTGAATCCCTTTTAAACGGCGGGTTATTTGTCTATTGGCAGCCCTATAAATTATCTCGTGAACTTCCCAAAAATGCTACAGTTTCACCAGACACCCTAATGAATACCCCTGTGTGGGCGGTGTCTTTTCAGTTTCCCAATTCAAGCGACCAGTGGGTCTGGTATTTTGACCAGAACTCTGGCGTGTTTTTGGGAAATAGGGTCTGGCACAACAACCGTTATAGCCTCATTTTAAACCAGTCTTGGTTGGCGTATCAGGGCCTAAAACTCCCTCAAGAAAGGGTGAGTTACAGGGTCAATACTGCCAATGAAATTTTATACAAGCAGGCGGATTACGTGTATAGTTCCGAAAAATAAAGTACTAGAAATCCAAATCATAAAATAGTCCCAACATATGACTATTTATAGCTGCTGTGTTTAGAGGGGTGTCTCTGTCTATAAAATAAGCGAGTGTTAGAGCGTTTCCTACTACTGTTAGATCTGTTTGAATTTTGTAACGCATGCGGTCAAATCCACTTATGCTATTGCTTCCTAAGGGTTTAAAAAATTCAACGGACAGCTGTGGATCTGCTTTCCAGTTGGGAATTTTAAATTCAACAGCCGTTTTATACCTCAAGTGATTTTCTATTCGCGTTCCTTGTTTCTTCTCTGTGTCTTGTTGGAAACGCAGTCGTTGTTTAAACCTTAATTGGCGCCATGAGGCCTTGTGTTTGAGGTCTCCAAAAAACCTGTAGAAAGTAAAATCTCCTTGCAAACCACCACTGCGATCTAAAAGGGTTCCGTAACGAATACCGGCACTTCCATTAAATGATCTAGACAATTTGTAGCCCATACGCGCCTCTCCAAAATATCTGGAAATAGCACCCAATCCAGCATTGCTTCTAAAGGCTAGTGCTCCGTCTACATTAATGCGATCAGAGAGCTCAAAAGAACTGCTGGCAGCCGTCCAGATGGCGAGCTCCTTATTTTGAGCAAAACCAGCTTTGGTCATTAGGACCATTAAAAATAGAAATAGTTGAAACCTCATAAGTGATACAGTCAGGATGTTAATAGAAGAGTGTTACTTTAACACTTTGGGTGAGTAGGTCAATTTTTCCAATCTGCACTTTTTTAATATCTAGGCCGGTTTCTGCCCCCAAAGAGGTAATTAAAGCACTTCTATGATCGGGTTTTACCAATTCAGAATAGGGAATAATAATTTCCTGTTGTTGAAGTAAAAGTGGTGCTTTCATGACCCTCTCTAAAATGAGGAGCATTAAAACTACCGCAACATTACCAAATAATATTTCTCCCAAGCCAACAGCATCTGAAGAAAGGGCATTAATTACAGCCACACCAATAATTACAAAGAGGTAGGTCATTTCTTTAATGTCAATGGTGTCCGTTCTATAGCGAATAATTCCAAAAACAGCAAAGAGACCCAAGGCTAGGCCAATGTCCAGTTCATTTCTCTTTAGTGAATAGCACAGTAGGAAAACCACCGTACTTATCATAAAATAAGTAAACATATAAGCCTTGTTTTGGGCGTATTTATAATAGATAAAGCGAATAATTACTGCGGTGAAAACGAAGTTTAAAACAAAGCGTTCTAATAATTCAAAAAATGAAAAAGTTTGGGATAGGGTATGTAAGACTTCCATAGACTACTTTAAATTGCGTGACCTCACCAGGAATCGAATTCTACTATTTTAGTAATTCCTGCACATCTCTGAAAACAGGCGAAACTTTAATATTTTCAATCCTTTTGAGGCTACTTGGTAATTAATATTGTTGTTTTAAGTTGAGCTAAATTGAAATAAGAGGACAAATCCGTTGGCAAACCGTTGGCAAGTCGTTATCTTTGTATTTATGCCAAAGATAGGTTTTAGGATTAGATCGACAAAAAGTAAATCAGGAAGCATCTTAGTTAATTTTAGACCACCCTCATCGCCGCCTCTAGAGGTTAGGACAGGGCTTAGCACTGATGTTTCTCTGTGGAGTAAAGATAAACAAAGATCTAAAGGTATTGATGCTTCATTAGTCAAATTAAACAGTAGACTAAGCAAGTTGAGTGTACACTTAGAGGAGGCTATCAATAACTCTGACGGAGCTGACCTCAATAACAAATGGCTCAAGAAGGAAGTGGACAAGTTTTTTAATAGAGCGGAGAAAAAAGATTCTATTTACTTACTTAACTTCTACGCTGATTACCTAAGAAACATAGAGAACAATAAGGGAGGCTCAGTAGGGTTAAAGTCAAACACAGTGAAGGTTTATAGGTCTTTTTATAAAATACTAGTCAAATATGAGAGCGCCATAGAGGCACGGTTGAGATTTGACAATTTGGATAAGGATGCTTTTGATGATCTTTACTCATATCTTATAAACGAGGAAGGTTACAGCCCTAGTCATGTTAGCAGGCAAATTACAAGACTCAAAACGCTATGTAGAGCAGCTTCTGGGGAAGGTATAAAAGTAAATTCATACCATCTGATTCATAAAGCTAAACCCATCCATTCTGATAAGTATCTAACTATAATTACTCAGGATGATATAGATCTTATTAAAAGCTATGCTCCAGAGAACAATTACCTGAAAAATACTAAGAAATGGATGCTAATAGGTGTTTATATAGGGCAGAGAGTTTCCGACCTTCTTAGCATAACCCCAAGCCAAGTAAGAGTAGTTGAGCCTGGAGTTGTTTTAGTAGACATTTTGCAAAAGAAAACTGGGGTAGCAATTACTATCCCAATAAAAGATTCAGTTGTTATAGATATACTCCTTCATAACTTTCCTAATAAAATAGCTAACTCTAACTTTAATAAGTACTTGAAGCTTCTATTGAAAGCTGCTAACGTAAATGAAGAGACTACGGGTTACTTGATGTCAAAGAATAGAAGAAGAGAACTAGTTACAGGGCCCAAATGGATGTTTGTATCTAGCCATGATCTTAGAAGATCGTTTGCAACAAATCACTACTTAAATGGGGTACCAACTCAGTACTTGATGAAGATGACTGGTCACCTCAGAGAATCTAGCTTTCTGCTATATATAGGTAAATCAGCAAACAAAGATGAAGATGCTCTAACGTTCCTGAAATATTTGTAGTTTTTAGCTATTCTTAATTAGATCATTTTTAGGCATGAAAAAAGTTGATAAATACTAATAAATACAGGGGTTTCAGTCTAACTCAAGATTATATATTATTGTATTTTTATAAGGCAACATATTTGATGTTTTATGACAAATATTTTTTTA
>ENA-OWPI01002448-OWPI01002448.1-marine-metagenome-genome-assembly--contig:-NODE-2448-length-17392-cov-4.213572_pt1 | contig 17392 bp, 4 predicted proteins | sample MGYA00238138_ERZ651775 | MGnify/ENA primary metagenome ERZ651775 (study PRJEB26906, sample SAMN06265043) | marine metagenome | isolation source: Helgoland LTER site | place: Germany:Helgoland, sampling...
CAGACAGACAGACAGACAGACAGCTAGCTAGCCAGCCAGCCAGCCAGACAGACAGACAGACAGACAGACTGACTGACTGACAGACAGACAGACAGACAGACAGACAGACAGACACAGGCACCCACACACGTCCTCTAGGCTCCTTCTCCGCCTCGCTCACGGCTTTGATCAGGTCTTGCGGTAACGTTTTTCAATACACATACCAAGCTAAGAGAGACTGGTGTAAAGTCACGGCATAGCCAGCATCAGAGAGATGGCGCAAGGCACCTTCTTAGGGCGGAGCGGGGAAGGCCAAACGCGCAAGCACGTTTGCTGCACAGGCAAGTGCTCCCTAGACGGCACTTTGAATGTAGAGAGCGGTGGTTTATGGTACTCTTTCAATAACTAAAGCACACACAAGAGCAGCATAGGGTGCATGCTGTATGGGATGTGCGCCAAGCCATGACGAGGGGGCAAAAGCTGTTTATTGACTTGACAATCAAGGGAGCAAGCTTGGCTTGGCCCGCGCCTATATTCGCCAAGCCTCAAAATGGGCAGGAGGCGCTACACTAGGGTGTGTAAAGTGAGAGTCGCGCAGTGTGTATGCATAGCGCTGACTGGCTCTAAGAGCCAGACATCAAGAAAACAAACCCCATTTTCTGCTTTAGGGTGTGAGGCGCCTTCGGCGCCTGGTGCGTTTGGTGTCTATGTATGTTTGAGGGCGCTTTCGGCGTCTGGGGATGGTGCTTGTGGAGTCTAAGGTGAATTTGATGTCTGAGGCGCGTTTGGCGTCTGAGGCGCGTGGGGCGTCTGCGGTGCGTTTGGTGTCTAAGGCGCTTATGGCGTCTAGAGGCGCGTTTGGTGTCTAAGGCGCCTTCTTTCAAGCCAGAAGGTCTCTCAAGCCTGCCAGTGAGCCCGGGGCCTGAGTTGGTCACGGTGGTTCGTGGCCTCAGAAACGAAACACTCGACGCACGCACTGAGCCTGAGGCTCGGACTCGGACCAAACCCCTAGAGCGAGACTCGTTTACTTGTACTCCTCCAGTAACCACTTGATCCTAAACCCTCAAGCGGTAGTAGTAAAGCCATCCTACACCACGGCGCATGACCATGGTCTGAAGCACAGCTAGCGGTCTGCTCATACTGCAATCAGATCCTGCATACTCGTTTTGGGCCCTATAAATGGCCACCAAGGGGCTTTTGTTGTTTATTGGTACTCGTTTAGTAACTCATGCACTGTCGTGCGTTCACTCGGCCTTTGCCTCGTGTGAGAGATCCTTTGAGAAAAAAAAAGAGAAAAAGAAAATTCTCCTACTTCCCAGTCCTTCCGGACCTCTTCCGCAGTTTCGGTGTGTGTCACACCTCCGCTGCCCTCCACCCTCCGCTGGATGCAACCTACCTCCAGCCTTGGGGTCCTTCCAACCTCCTCCTCCGGCCTTCTGCCCTCATCCCCTCCAACTATCTTACACACACTAGCGATTCTAAAAACTTATATACATCTCCTTCCTCCGTCCCCCCTTATGCTCCGTCTTGGGCTGTCTGTCCTCCGCTGCTTCCCGCCATTTGCGTCTTCTTCCCATCTCCGTACTTCTCTCTTTCGTCGTTCCGCGCTCGCGTCACTCCGCCCCCACTTCACTCATCGAAAGTTCCCTTCGCGCTCGCGTAATCACGCCTCCGCTCCTCTCCCCTGACCGTTCCTCCTTCCTGTGATTCTGTTCAGGTGAGTTCTTCCTTGTCAGCCGCGATCGCCATCCGGCGATCTCACTTACTCCGCGCGAGCATGATCACTTGCTCACCATGCCTCGCTCCGCACGCTCGTTGTGCGCTTGTCGCTCCTGCTCGTCCTTGCTCTGTCTTGGTCTTACGCATATACATTAAGTCCCAGGTGTTCTCGTCCTGGCCCCTTTCCTTCAGGACCCTGCCTCCCACCTACCTGTGACTCCCCGCCGTATATCTGCGCGAAATACGACCTCAGCACCTTATCGTGCTCCTCCAGAAGCCTTCTTGCCAGCTTCTGCCGTATGGCGTTCCATTTACTCTCCACCACCTCCAGCAGCTTCATGTTCTGGTTGAAGACATCCTCCCCCACTGATCCACACGTTCCTCCCACGAAGATGATTTGTTTGATTTCCCATCCTCGTTGTTTCCCCACCGCTTGCAGGCCCGTCAGTAGACTCTCGTATTGCTTTTCCGCTACTTCCGTTGCTTGCTCCTCATACGTGCGTCTTTGGTCTCGCTTTCTCTTGAACTCGATGGGGTAGCATTTTCTCCCCGTTCTGTCTAGCGCTATCCCATCCAGCCTTCGTCTCCAGAACCGCTCCTCGTAGTCTTGTTCGGTTGCCGGTCCCTCATCCTCCTGCTTCTGGAGCGGAATGCTCATCTCTGTTTCCTTCGCTGCTTCCCACAGCTCCTGTTTCGGGCAGATTCCCCCACACTCCTCCTGCTCCCAGAGTTTGCCAATCGTTTGCTCCGACTCAAGCGTGAGCATTGTTAGACCACTGCTCTTTTTTCTGTGGGTTTGGATGTCTCTGAGGAGGTCTCGAATGCACCTGTTGTGTGCCGCCGTGACCACCTCGCTTTGCCCCAGACACCCCGCACTCTGGATGTGGCCGATGCTCTCTGCCTGTACTGCCTCCTGGGAGTTCTCGCCTCTCTCTTCTCTGATCCGTAGGCACAGTCTGCATCCCGCTGTCGCTCGATACCCTATCTTATGCAACCACGCCCCGCATGGGAATGTGTTTGTGACTGTCTGAATGAGCCGTCTTCTTCTTTTCCATGGAATCACTTTGTTCTTCAGCCAACTCCCCAGCTCCTCCCGCCCAACTCCCTCACGAACGAGGAAGTCTGTGCTCCATGTGTCCGTTGCCGGCTTTCCCAAATCCTCTTGCTCTAGTCTCTCGAAACACTCCTTTCCCCACGTCTCCTCCTCCTTGAAATTTCCGGCTCGAGCTGCCAGTTTCCCCGCTTTTGTTGCTTGCATCCATCTTTGATTCCTGCAGTACCACACCCTCTCCGTCCAATGCTTCGCCGCTTTGTCGTACGCCTCCAGCAGTTTCGCTTTCCCCGCTTGCTTTCTGAATGCATTCCGCACACTGTCCGTCCAGACCGAGAGTTTCGTGGCCTCCCCTGTCTTCACTTCGAAAGTCATTCTGTCTGTCCTTTGGTCCCACTTTTTTTCCTCCTCGGGTCTGACTCTGCCCTCTTCTGCTGACCCGTCGGCGCGTTCGTTCATCGCTTCCCCTCTGTGGGACTTTACTTTGACAAAGAAGGTTGCTCTGCCCGCCTCGATCCTCGCCCGCAGCCGTGCGAGGATTTCGCGTAGGATGTCTGCGTCTGGTGCCTTCGTCAGAGTTGCTTTTCCGCCTTGACCTATCCACTTCTTTATCACCTTCAGTACGGATTCATTGTCACATAGGATCAAGGCGTCTTTCTCAACTCCCGCCTTTCTCAACGCCAGTGCCACTCCCCCCAGTTCTGGCCGATTTGAGCTAGTGCCCTCCTCCTCCCGTCCTACTCTTGCTGATTGATCTTCGTCTGGCTTCCCTAACCTGCAGCAGCCCGCCCCCATTTTCCCTCCCTGGTTCGCGCCGTCGATTCCATAGACTGCTCCTTGAAATTCGTATCCTCCAAGCCTCCCGATCTCTGAGCCCAGCCAATAGTCCCGCTCTGGCCCGTCTAATCTCACTGTGCATTCGTCTTTCATTTCTTCACAATCCCACGCCTGCTGTATGCCCGTCAGCTTTTCCTGATTGATCGTTCCGCCGTCTTTGTGCACCCATGCCGTCATGTTCACTGAGTGCCTATTCGTCTCGATCGCCCCTCGTTGCCACCATCCCTTTTGCCTGTTCGCTCTGCCCCCCGTCTCCTCCCGGTTCTCCTGTGCTTCCTCCCGTTCCTCCTCAGAGCTTTCGCCCTCCAGGTCGGCTTCGCCCTCACTGTTAGCTGGCCTGGCCTTGCCCTCGAAAAGTGCTTTTCCCACCATTGTGTAGGCCCTCGTTTCGTCCCTGCCCCGTCTGGGGTTCGTTCGGCTCCACACCACCCAGTTTCGTGTTGAACGTGTGACCTCCTCGCACCTCTTTCTTCCCTCTGCATCTAGCGACTCCCACACGAAGACCGTCGGCCCCTGCTCTCGTCCCCAGAAGACCCTCTCGCCCCGGCCTGCGCTGCGAAAGAAAGGGGGGGCCGTGACCGCCGACTCACCCTGTAGTTGCTCCGCCTCGTACACTTTCTGCAGGGCTCTCAGTATTCTCCAGGACGGCGACCTATATCCGTCAGCCTCTATCTGTTCCTGGTAGTTTACCTCTTCCCGTATGAAAGCCCTCATGTCCTTGCCCGTGCGTTTCGCATGCTTGCTTAAGAAACTCCAAGTGCTCCCCATGATCATCCATTGTTGATCTGGCTCCATGCACGACGTTACCCCCTGGTACGTAGTGACCTCGGCGCCCTTGGTCTCCTTCCATGGCATCGACAGCTCGGTCACTGCCACGTACCCGTCTCCATTCGCGTTCCTAGGGATGCTCTCATCCAAAAAGAAATCTCTGCCCACCAGTGGCTGCACCTGGCCGCTTGGTAACACCTGTGGGTCGGTCATAGTCTGCGAGTGTGACGGGGGTTCCCACTCCCTCTGCTGTCGTAGCATTGCCTTCGCCACTTGGTGCCTGATACTGTCCCCATCCCCAAGCTTTTCCTGCTGCCCCTCTTTGGCTCCTTCTCTCTCGCTGCCCTCATTCTCCCATTTCCCCCAGATCTGATCCAGCTCCCATGCTTCCGATATAATGTCTTGCCGCTCCTGGGAGGGTGACATAAAGTCTGTGTCTCCCAAGCCCCGAATGTATTCAGAGATGACCGGTGCCAGCATCCTCGCCGTCACCTTTCCTTCCATCACATCCCTTTCGTTGAGGAGCTCTCCTGGTTCGGGGGTCAATGACCACCCCATTTGGTTCGTGGAAAGCCACATCTGCCCTCGATCTGGCTGCCCGTGCAGGAGGTCGCGCATTTCACCTATTGTATAGACTATCTCTCCTCCACTGGTGTCATCTCCTCGCCCTACGTATCTCGGGTTCGCCGGGGACATGATGACGTGTGTCTGCGCTTCATCTTCTTGCTCTTCTTCCTGCAGGTCTCCCTCCGACTCCGACCTGTCTCGATCTGCCAGGCACCCTCTTCTGGCTTGGCCCTCTCTTTTTGGTTGCACCCTGCGCTCCTTCATCCCTTCCGCTTCTTTTTTTCTCTTTCTCCTCTTCGGCGTCGTCACCTTCCGCTGGCCTCCTCCTTGTGTGGGCATTCTCGCCTCCTGATGCTTCTCATCACATTGCATGCATTTCGCAGGGCGTTTCTTTCTCCACTCAGTGCCTTCATATGCTTGCTGTTCTTTTGGTATTTCGCAGCTTGCGCACTTCCTGCATCGTGCTACTCCCTTCACACAGTACCACCATCCTCCTTCATGGTCTTCCGGAGTCTCCTGTGGGAAGTGCTGCTGTGGGATGAGGAAGATGTCGCTCCCCGCTGCCCTCTGGAGCGCTACCTGTAGGCCTACCGTGCCCATTTGCATAAGAGCTTCTTTCCGCTGGGCGGGTTCCCCTTCCTCCCATCCACGAATCGTTGCCAAGAACTGAAGCTCCTCTCCAGGACCTCCTGTTTCATCTCCTGTCGACGGGCCTCTTCTCACATCAGTCACTTCTTTCACAAACCTGCTTCCCAACTGGTGCATGTTGACAATGCGCCGGCCCCTGGTTGTTTCTGCGCGCCGTCCCTCGCTGAGGTGTCCCTGTCTCATTTCTGCTTCTGACCTCTCTCGCCCTGCGACCTCCTCTGCATTCCCGTCCTTGTCGCACACTCCGCACCCGTGCTCTGGGGCGCTGCACCTTTTGCACCATTTCATGTCACAGCCTCTGCATTCAGCTGTCATCCTGACTTGGCACTCCGGGCACACCTCTTCCCTTTTTGCCACGAAAGCGGTTGCCATCTGTGTGAGGTCACTCATTGTAGCATTCGCCGTTTCATCGACTAGCTCTCTCCATTCCTTTCCCCAGCCCGGTGGGAGCTTGTCTCCTATGATGCTCATGAGATTTCTGATGCGTGCCCAACTGCATCCTCCTCTCTTGGCCAGCCGAATGATGCATTTCACCGCTATCTCCGGACGCTTGCTCGGGTTCAGTATTCTTGCCATGTCCTTCTGCAGCAGCAGATAGTCACCGCTAGTATCGTCTTCTCCCATTCGTTGGTTCATGACTCTTCCGAGGTCTTCCGCACACTCCCGCACCGCGCCAGGGGTCCTGCTAGCGTGCTCCCCTACCATTCTTGCTTCTTGGTCCTCGACCCACTTTCTCGCTGGATGATTGTTTCGAACTCCATTTCCTTCTCGTTCTAGGTACCATCCTACGCTTTTCCGCATGCTCAGTGCTGACTGCCCGACACGCGCCCCCCGCCAGTCCACCATGTCAAGCCATCTTTGCACTGTGCCTCTTGTCTTCTCGTCAACACCTTCTAGGCCCTTTGCCAGTAGGATGCGTACCGTTTGGGTGCCTTCCTCGGCGTTGACTCGTGTGAGTGTGGGAATCTTGTATACCTTGCCCGCCGCGCTGTGCTTACTCTGCGCCATATCTTCCGCTGCCGAGAACCCTGCCGATATGAGCTTTGGTACTATTTTCCAAAAAGCTGCTTCTCCCTCCCACAGAAGTTTCCACTGCTCTTTTTCCATGTCCCAGATTCCCCGCTCCCACGAGGCCTTTCCTCCCCCAATGGTCTCGATCCGCCTGCGGAGTCGCCGCAGCTCTCGCGTGGCACTCGACCAGCTCGTTCTTTCTCTGTCCTCACCCTTTTCTTCTGCCCGATCCGGTGCCCAATTGAACCCTAGGTCCAGGAGTTGCATGCTCTTCGCCGCTCGTGTCCACTTATTCTCGAGGGCTTGGTTCCACTTCCAGAGTCGCATCTCCTGTTGCAAGTCCTGAATCGATGAGCACGCCCATTTCTCCAGAGTCTGCTTCATTTCCCATGTTGCGATTTGCTTTGCAACATCATCCTGTTTCACGCATCTTTGAAGATGGCGGCACAGTTCTTGCGCCATGATCCCTATGGGTCTTGGGTACTCTAGCCCTCCTGCCGTTTTGGGTAGCGTGAAAATGTCGGACGCTGTGGATAGGGGTAAGAACCATGCTCTCTTGTACGCCTGTACCCACAGCGTTTCAAGGTACTGCATTTCCTCCGCCGTCCACGCCACGAGGGCTGCTGAATATCGGAATGCTCCCACTCCTACGCTCACGAAGAGTTCAACTGCTTGTTCTGGGTGCAAGGGGTGATGCTCTATCATATCTCTGGCCTCCTTTGTCTTTTCCAGGATCCTCTTTTTTGTTTCCGCCATGTCACCCGCTGCGGTGCCCCAGAGGCCCAAGTATCTCACTGCTGCTGCCGATTCTGATTTCCGTATTGGGTATCCCTGGTACTTTAGCTCAGTGCCCGGCGGGCTGATTTTGGTGCTATCCTCAATGACCATGAGGCATGTCTTCTTCTGATTCACCCGGAGTCCGCTCCATTCTTCGAATTCCTGTATCGTGTCAAGCAGCGCTTGCGCTCCTTGAAGTGTCTGTGCAAACAGAGAGAGATCGTCCACAAAGCCCATCGAGTTGAACTGTCCCACTTCATGTCTCGTGGTCATCCCTCCCCTGCCGTCGCCTCCCTTGAGACCGCCTCCACTAGAGAGGCCGTGAGATATGCCGAGCTGCTTTCCTTGTGCCGTCAGCAGCCCTAGCAGAGCGTTCATGAAAATAAGGAACAAGAGTGGGGACAGGGCGCTGCCCTGCGCCACCCCCGTGTCGAAAGTGATTGTCGCGCTGGAGCCGTCATTTGGCGCTAGTCGCACCGTAGAGTTGGTATACAACCCTTTTAACAGATCGACATCTGGAATGCCATACGCCTCCATTATTTCCCAAAGGGCTGCTTGACTCATGGCGTTAAATGCGTTCGTAAAGTCCACATCTACTCGGAAGACTCTCTTTTTCTGGCGTATTGCTTCCCTCGTCACCCATTCCAGCTTTGCCAGGTTGATGTCTGTGCTCCTCCCCTGTCTGCCGCCCGTTTGACCTGGCTCAAGAATGCCTGCTCTTTCCACCACCTCTCGCAGTCGTGAGTTCAGAATGTGCATGACAATTTGGTTCGTGCAGTTCAGTAATACTACTGGCCTCCAATCCCTTGGTCGATCATCAGTGTCCCCCCCTTTGTGTAGCAAACTGATCGTGCCGTTCATCTCCTCAATTGTCATTAGTCTAGCCTCATCTTTTGAGAGTATCTCGTTTACCCATGCTCTCAGCACTTCAAGCTCCTCGCTCGACATGGTCTTCACACATTCATTCGTGATACCGTCCGGGCCCGGGGACTTGTTGTTCTTCAAGAAATTGTCGACGAATTTTTGAAACTCATCTCTCGTGACGTGGCCCCGCAATCTCGCTCGTGGATCAATTTTCTTTGCATCCTTGAAGATTCCCTTGAGTCGCATGAATTCGGTGCTCGCTACTGTATCCTTGCCCTCCCTGAGCCCCACTCGCTTCCAGCACCCAGTGCAGAAACCTCCTAGTGCTCTCCGTCCCCCTTCGCTTCCAGTCTCTTCCGGTGCTGCCGTCTTTTGCCTCTCCTTTTCCTGGCACCTCTCTCCGTCCGTAGTGGGCACCACCAGAACCAGTGGCTTTCGTCGGCTGCAGCCCTCTGTTCCGCACCACGCATGTGGTGCTAGTCCCTGGGCTTGGAAGTACAGCTCCCACGCAATCGCCATGTTCTCGCCCGTCCACGGTCCTTCCTGGAGGAGTACTTGTCTGTTGATAGGTAGTCCTTCCCATCGATTGCTTTCTTGAAGGAGGGCGTCCACCTGTGACAGCTTCTTTACCGTCGCCGTCACCACCACCGTGTTCCCTTGGTAGGTCCTGTGTCGTGCTGTTTCCCCCTCGCCAAAGATCCGCACTGCTCCAAAAGGAGTTGACTCTTCCCGTGCCTTGGCCTTGTGGAGAGTTCTGCGGGTCCGTTGGGAGCTCATTGCGCATGGGAGCCTCCTTAACTCGTCCGCTTCCCCCCCGGTGGTGCATGCCATATCCTCCCGACTCCTTCCTTCATCGTCTGGCGATAGCCACTTGTCACTCTCGGCATCCCATCTGGCACACCATCCTGATGGATCATGAGTGATTGTCAAAGCGTTTTCGTCCCATTTAAGACACCACGGGAAAGGTCTTAGTCCCGGCGTCCTCAGATGCTCGAGCCACCTGTGCATGTCCTCCTGCGCTCGATCTCCCCATGCGCACCATCGTAGTTCATCCTCCCCTCGAAGGCCCTCCTGACCTATGGAGGCACTGTTCTCCTGTCGTGTGATGCTGCCTGCCATCCTCCGCGCAATATCTTTTACCACCTCCTGCATGTCTGCTCCGTCATTCGGTCTAATCCGCCGCCGATCGATTTCGGATTTGATTTCCTGAAGGAGCTCCTCCCGATCATGTTCTGCGTGCCCTGCCCTCCATGACACGCTTGCTCGTTTTGCCCACTCCAGTGCTTGTTCCATCTGTTGTTCTTTGACCTGCATCACTGCTACACACACGTTGTCCCCGTCCATGGTCACCTCGGCCCCTGGGCACACTTTCCGAAGCATCTGCACTCGAGCTTCCCACTGAGCCTCCTCCAGCTGGTCTCCCTCCACCACCCACTGAAAGCCAACAGGGACCGCCCATCTTAAGAGTTCCGGTTGGCGATTACCTACACGCTTCCCCGCGAACTTGCTCGGGCCTTTGTGCTCGTTCTCGAAGGCTTTCTTCGCGCGTCTATCCATTTCTATCCTGCTGTCTGTGACCTGTTTCTGTGTTAGTAGACGGATGGTCTCCTTATTCACCCGAACACGCTCTTCTAGCAGGCTCTTCCAGTGGCTCGAGTGAGTCACTGTAAGTTTGTCACTTGTCGTCAAGCTTCTCTCTGCGTGCCACCCGATGTCCTGTAGGCACAGTTCTTGTGCTCTCGTGACCCTGTCCTGATTCAGTCCCTCCCTGAGGGCCGCCTCTGCGCGCGCCACATCCCGCCAAAGTAAGATTTGCTCTTTGTTCCTGTGCTCTCCCCGACGCTGCCTCGTTTCTCGTGCGCTGACTACCGGCTGATGCATTTCTCTCGCCTTGCCCGTTCTTCCTTGTGTCGTCGCTCGGACTGCATCGCCTGCATCCATGTAGCCCCCTCGGACCTGCCTTGTCCTTTCTTTTGCTCCCCCTTGCATGCTGGCGTTGAGGTCAGGTGCTATCTTTTTCCAGTCACTCAGTTTTATTCTGCACTTGCCCGTCTTCGGTCCTCGCTGGATCCCCCTTTCAAAGGTGAGCACTTCGGTAGCAATTTCTACGCTCAATTTCGCGTGATCATGTTGCTGCTGACCGGTCCAGTCCACTCTCCCCCGCACTACCGGTTGAAAGAAATCCTGGCCCACCCGTATCGCACTCTGCGCACTGATGTCGCTCATCCCCACCGCTCGCCCCTCCTCCATCGTGAGCGATGTACTTTTTTCCAAGTGCTTCGATAGCCTTTCGTTTGTTATCATCAGAGCTCCAGTCGGCTCTACCTGCCCCATTTTCTCCCATTCCAGCCCCATTTCACACGCACTCCTCCCCAAGGGCACGTTCCAGCAAACGACGTGGTCAAGTCTCGCGCCCTTCTGTCCGGCTCGTTGTTCCCAAGAGACGGTGGATGGCGAGATTAACCTTCCTCCTGTCTCTTTGATGAAGCTCGTCAGTAGCGCATCTACGCGCTGCATTCGGTCTTCGTTAGACTTCGCATACCCAATTCTCTCTCCTCCTGCATTTGCATTCAGGTCCCCTCCTAGGACGATCATTTGGTTTTTCGAGTCCACAATGATTTTCTTCACAATCTGGAGGATCATCTTCTGCAAGTCGATGTCACCCGATGTGGCTTGGTGAACATTAAACGTTCTCAGTTTCTTTCCTCCATGTGTGACTGCATCTACGAAAAGTACACGCCCTCGAGTCATGTGGCGAAGCTTTCTTGTGGATCCTTCTGTGTCCCATTCCAGCCTCTGGATTGATTTGAACACCCCCACATGGAAGAAGGTGGCAACCGCGAGCTGCTTTCGCGAGTGCCACTTGCTCATCTTGCCTTCATCCCTCTCCCGCCAACAGTCGCTCGTGAGTGCTTCTTTGCCCGCTTCTAGAATGCAATGGTATTCAGGGTGCAGGTCGTTGAGTTCCCTCTTGACTCTTCTACGCGCTCCTCGTGGAAACCCCAGTTCCTGAATCATGACCACTGCCTTTCCCTCCTGCAGCGTCCGGCGCAGCTCCTCCTTGGATGCTTCGTATCCTAGAGGGCCCAGGTTCCATGTTATGACATTTGACTGAGCGAGCGGCCTCCTCATCCTCACCTCCCAGTCCAGCCACTTTCGCCATGCTCGGGCTTTTCTGTAAAGCGTACCACTGGCTTCCCCCTCAGATGGCTCCTGTACACATGTCCACACTCGGGCCCCTTCATTGGCCAGTCCTACATGTCCTCGCTCTCGGAGTCCTTGAAAAAAGGTGTCCAGGGTCCCTTCTCTTGCAGCCTCTCCGAGTTTCATCTGGGCCTCCGCCCTCATCATTTCTCGCTCCAACCCTACCCCAGGCACCCAGTCTCCGGTGACGGCCCGCGCTCCCACTGCATCCCCTTGCTCTCGTAGCCCTTCTCTCTTCATGGCTCTCAGCCGTTTCCCGAGACCCCCGCCGCTGCCCCTGTCGGGGCCTGTTGTTTTCTGCTCCTCCCCTCGCGGGCCTTCCTCCCAGTGTGTCTCCCAGCCCTCAATCGCCGCCAAAAACCCGTGTCTCTCCTCGACTCTCTCCTCGCCGCCCTCGCCTTTTTTCTTTTCTGCTAGGGGTGACGCCTTGCGCTTGGTCTCGGTGTCTTGTTTCTGAGCTCCTGTCCCTTCCTGCCTTGACATAACCATCTTATTCCGTGTCCATGGAGTCACCTTCAGTTTTGCTAGGAGTTTCTCCTTTCCCTCCCCGTGCCCGCCTACCAAAGATAAGATGCTGCGCACGGTACTTTCTTTTGCATCCTTCATCAGCCACGTCGACGCGCCTGCTTTTCGTGTTCCCATGACGAGCTGTCGGCGTGTGCGGCCTCCCCATGTGTGGGCCGCCGTGATGGAGGATATACCACACGCTGTCTTTCCGAGCCTCCCCAGGATCGGGCACCATTTGTATCCTTTCGTGGTGAGGTTCTGTATGTCATTTCCCATATAGAACCCAAGGATCGCCCCCACTAGAATATCATTTTCCAGCAGGTCGCGCCTTCTTTTCTGGAGCGCAACCATCCCTTGTCTGACGCCTTCCGAGTTCGTGAAAGCCGCATAACATACCTCTGTGACCCCGAATTCCTCATCGCTTAGCCTGCATACCCTCTGGATTTCATTCACCATGGTCACCAGCCGCTCCCGAATTTGCACTCGGGATGGTTCTTCCTGCATCCCTTCTGCTGTTTCTCGAACTTGCCTGAATCTGATGCAGGCCGCGCTATTGGCTTCCCAGTCACTCCCCTCGGCTAGTGGTTCCCATTTCGCCATGACCCCCCCCGTCTTGCCCATTCTGGGGCTGCTCCCAGCTCTGCCCCCATCCCCTGGGGGAGATGGTGGTTCTCTGCCCGCTCTCCAGTCCCCTCGCCCGGTAGCCCTAAAGTCACACTCGCTTTGCACTGGCCTCGCGCTGCTCCCCGTGGGATGTGGTTCGCTCTGTCGTCCCGTCTCGCGTCAAACGATGCTTTCCCGTCAATCGCATGTAAGTTCCCCAGGAGATGCGAGTTGCATTCCTCCGGGTTTATACGATCTCCTCGCAATCGTATCTGCCCCTGCATCGCTCCCTCCCCGTCCCATGCCTCGTGGAGGGCACGTGGTGCGCCCGGCGACCATATCTGCACCTCGTCAATCCTCCACCCCGGGAGACTGCTCTGCGCCGACCATACCACCAGTTCTCGCACTTCAAGGTCCGTCAGTTCCATGAGTCTCCACATTTTCACCCAGCATCGAAGGAAGTCGCTGGAGTAGTTGTGGGCCGGTGTAAGAACCGCCACTCCCCTCTCTTCCTCTCCTTCTTCCTCATTCCCATGCTTGCTCTCGCATATGATTTGCCGCCCCCCCACTTTCGTGACTCCACACCACACGCTCTTCAACGCTTCGGATACTTCCACCATCCCGCACATTACCGACGTCCTCCTCGCCGCCCCCCTCTTCGTGTGGATACTGAACTTTGCTTGTGGCACCTGGTCTTGGAGCAGGCAAATCCCTGCCTCCTGCAAATACTCGATTGCTTGCTGCCTCGTGTCTGCTGGGATTCCCTGGAAAGACACTCTCACTCCGTCCTTATGCTCTTCTTTGGCGAGCAGCCTGTCCACTCTTCGAGTGCATAATCTTCGTAGTACCGGCCGCAGTCTGGTCCTCGCCCATAGTCTGTCGTTGCTCAGGTCCATTTGCGGCAGAGTAGCCGCTGCCGGTCCCAGTATCTGCCGCAGCGCCTCCTCTGCGCTACACAGGTCTCTCTCTAGCCTCTCTCCGCTCCGTTGTGACGCCTCCTCCTCGTCCTCCGTCTGCTCATCTGCTCTCTGCGCGTTCGTCAGTACCCTCAGGAGAGCTTCCCGATGTTTCCCCTGATTATCTTCAACACCCTGCCCCCCTGGGGCGTCTGACGTGCTCCGCTGCCCCCCTCTTGTACGATGTTGTCTCAGCACCCTGACTTGCTCCTCCACTTTCTCTGGTCTGGCAACATAACCCTGTTCCCGCGCCCTTGGTTTTCTTCTTGATGGTCCCTCTGAGCTTTGTTCAGTGGTGTCATGCTCACATACAGTGCTGTGGTGGCTCGCATCCTGTTCTCGACACTCTGGGCTGCAGTATGCTACCTGGTTGCACTCCGTGCACCAGTCTTTCTGTACCATACTCCCACACACTGCACACCATGGGCCTGGTTTGCACTGCTCCCTATGTGTGCTCCAATGCTGCTGTTGGCACTCCTCCTTGCAGTACCAGACATCGCCACATCTCCCGCACAGGTGTTGTGCTCCGCTGCTGCCGCACGCTTCGCATTCCTTGGGCCTGGGGAGGGGGGGGGGCGATTTTTCGCTTGATTTTTCTTTCGAATCACCCTCTCGCTTCCGTTTCTCCAGACTCTTCACAACCTCTCGTAGCCGCCACCTCTGCCGGCATACCTTATCGCATACGTAGTTGTCCTCGTCCCTGTCCACTTTAAGCGATGCCCCCCATAGACCGCACGTCTCACATTCCACGTCACCTTTATACGTGCTCTCGCTGTCCTCCCTGACCTTAAAAATTTGCTTGCTGAAATGGCCACCATCCTTCGGTCCCCTCGAGGCTTCTCCCTTCACCCCCTTGCTCTCCGCACTCCCCGTCTTCTCCTCCTTTGAGCGTCGTTCCGGTTGTTTCCCAGCGGCTCCTGCTATGGACGTCTGACGGTGCAGTCCCTTCTCACCTGTTCCGTCTTCATTCTCCCTCCCCCCATGTTCTTGCTGCCTGCTTTCCTGTCGATACGGTCCCTTCTCCCCCTCCCTTTCCACCATGGTGACGTCATCCTGGGAGACCCCCTCCGGACCCATTGCATCTGGTGATTCCTGTTTCAGCTTCGTCGCCATCTGTGTCTCTTCCGGCTCTCTTCCTGGCCCTGCTGTACTCCCCCTACTTCGTCGGGCTCGTTTTCCAGCTGCGCCCTCTGGGTTCTCCTTCTCCTTTTCGCTTGACCCTTCACCCGACGTGGTTCCTTGTACCCGGCCTTGAGTCACTGTCTTTGCCGCCTCTCTCTTTTCTTGCCTGTTCTTACACTCCTGCCCCTTTGCACTCCGACATCTGAACAGGCTCTCACCTTCTGTTCCCCTGACTGGGGTGACCTCTCGCACCGTATCCTCTCCACATGCTGTGCAAGTCCAGTGCCGCTTCCACACCCCCTCTTTGAGCAGGGTGTGGAGGATCCACCTCCTCGCCGCCCGCGGGTTTAAGTTTTTGAGGTGGCCCATATCCCACCCCCGTACTTTGAAAGCCGCATACAGTAGGGTGAAGACTGCACAGTCACTCCCTCTTCGCTGCTGCGGTACCTCTTCGATGCTCGCGCTCCACTGCCAGTGGTCATCTTCTGCCTCCCCCCCCCATCGAAGCTCGATATTCAGGAGTGCCAGCTGGCTGATGTTGTCTGTTCCCAGCACCTTCCTGGCCCCGGCGATGGTGCCCGTCCTTTCTGTTTGCATTTTTGTCAGTTCTTTCATGTTCTCGCTGTGAAAGCCTGGGAGCAGCCTTAGGTCGCTTAGACATACCTGGCTCAGGTCGATGGACCAGATCGGTTCCTTTACGTTGTCTCCGTGCTCTTCCCGAACCCTCCTTACCGACGCCAAAAACCACACCCACAGGAGTGCATGGATTCGCCCCCTCCAGGCCTTTCCAAAAGCCTTTGAGCAGTCTAAGAGCTTAAGCTTTCTTGCCCTCGTGTCTATTCCTGCCATCAGCCAATGGTTTCCATTTTCCAGGTGGATTGGGACGCAGATGTTTCTATGAAAGGCCGGGTTGACTTGAAGTTCTGTGCCCTTCATTTGCCTGTAAACTTCCTTGTGGCCCAGTGATCTAAGCAGAGATACCAGGGGTCCTGGATTTCTCTCCACTGCCTGCCATGCTTCCTGCACTTTTTTGAAAGTGAACGAGTCCACCAGCCAGTCATTGTGTACCTGCGCCCTTAGTCCCGCTGTCTCCGATGCTCCATGCAGTCCCCATCGGAGCATTGCCATCAGAACCGAGTCCTCCATGTAGTCCTCTTGATGCGCCGCCCGCTCTCGATGTCGCACTCGCAGGAGGGCTCCCATCGTTATTTCTCTATCTCCCCATTGCAACCAGTCATCGATGATCTCGCAGTCTTTTTCATCCACTTCCACCCGCATTGCGGTCTGCTCCTTCTCCCGTTCTTCAATGTCAATTACGCTCCCGTCATTCCCCTTGATGCATACGCCCTGTATTACCGCCCTTCGTTTTTCCCATCCTACGACGTTTCCTACCATATCCCCTTCCGGAATTTTTACTCGGACTCTTGTTCCTAGCGCCACCTTCCTCTCCCTGCTTCCTCCTGTATCCCACTCTGGCTCCAAGGCCGCCGTACTGTTGATGAAATTCACGAAGTCCTCCGGCCCCTTACTATCAGCTCCCCCACACGCTCCCCGGCATTTGCAGCATGTGCATGCGAAGGTTTGCGCCCAGTTCTGGAAGGCGTCCCCCTCGGGTGCATAATGTACTAGAATCCTTTCACCCGGCAAGATGCGCTTGTCCGCGACAACCACCGCCGTTGCTAATTGCTTATCTTCTGAGACCCAGCGTAATTCTAACACCGCATTCCTGTGGTAAGTACAGCACGTGTGATTCGCCAGATGCCCGATCCCCGGCGGTCCTCGCTTTTCCAGAGCCTTCTCTAGCCTTGGCCCCGGATTTGTTTCCTGCAGACACATCACATCTGGTGGAGGGATGACCCACACCTCAGTGGGGGAGAAGGTATCTTCCCCTGCCAGGTTTCCCGAGAGAGAGTATTGGCATCCTTTCCCCCCCGCTTCTCCGAGCGCTTTCAGAGCCTTCGTGAGCTCCTGAACCTCCCTTGCTCCTTTGACCGTGGCTGCCTCCCCAAAGCACGTGATGATCTCCTCCGCTTCTATCACGTCTGTCGACCATAATCCGCTAGACTCCTCCTGCAGTCCCTCCCCATGCACTGCTCTTGCTTTTCCACCTGAGTTTCCGCCCCCTCCCCCTGTGTTCGCCGGGAGCGCATTTCCACATCCACATCCCGTCATACATAGCACTTGATCGATTCTTCGCATTAGGCACCTCTCTTCTTTTGTTTCCACTGGGAGCAGAGGCTTGCGCGCTCTCGCAGCTTTCCTCCCCCCCGCTGCGCTGTATGCCTTGTCATTCCCCCCGTCCTCCTCCATTTCTCCGTTCTGTTCACACCGTGTGCATCTCCTCGCATATTCTCGCGACCATGCGTCCTTCTTCTCCCATTGCGTTTGAGAAAAGGCGCTAAGTGTCCCCAGTGAGTTGCATCCTCCACACAACCTCGCTTCCTCTTTCGCTTCACCCTCCTCCCCTTCACCCACGTCCCGCATCTGGTCGTTGCCGGAGATGATACTCGTTCTTGAATCGCTGTTCTTAGATAGTTTGTTTATATCCTCTTGCCCTCCTTCCTCACTCGTTGCTGCCTGCCCTGCCTCCGCTCGAGCTCCTCCCCCCATGTCTCCCTCCTTGTTACTACTCCCTTCCTCCCGCCCCCGTTCCTGGCGCGTCTCCTCTTCGGCTTCTTCCCCAGACCTTCTTTCTTCTGCGAAAGGAGCGTCATTCAGTAAGACCCCCCAATGCACTGGCACCTGCTTTTCACATCCCCCCCCCGTACAGCATCCTCCC
>ENA-OWPI01002449-OWPI01002449.1-marine-metagenome-genome-assembly--contig:-NODE-2449-length-17391-cov-12.510512_pt1 | contig 17391 bp, 15 predicted proteins | sample MGYA00238138_ERZ651775 | MGnify/ENA primary metagenome ERZ651775 (study PRJEB26906, sample SAMN06265043) | marine metagenome | isolation source: Helgoland LTER site | place: Germany:Helgoland, sampling...
AAGCCCACACATTATAACACAAAACAACCAATTTGTCAAGCGATATTTGTATTAAACAGTACCTATATGCTATATATAAATTCAATAGTAATTGTAAATATGTATTTCATAGGGGTACAAGCATGGTTACTTTGGTTTGTGAGCGTTTGGAGTCGTGAAATCGTAGCTCAGCTTGTCAATAGCGTCCGACTTGTTCCTTATTGAGTGACCTGCGGAGTAAAGCCCGTAAGTAATAGTCTTTTTTTCGTGTCCAACAATATCTGCTGTTAAACCTTCACTAACGCCAAGATTTTCAAAGACAGTGATGACGGTTTTACGGATACTGTGAAACACATACTCGCGCCCAAGACCAGTGCGCGTCTTCAGTCTACCGAAACGTTTACCGATTGCGTTGGAGCGGTTGCCATATTTATCTGCGGTTAGTCCCGACATGATGTATTCGTCGGCACTTTTAGTTATCAGGTTGTCTAGAAGCTCCACAAGGTCTTTATGAACAGGAACAACTCGCACACCTGCCTTTGTCTTTGAATCTGTGATGTGAATACAGACCCTTCCTTCGGTGGACTTAACGTTGACCACTTTCAGTGAGCAAATTTCCTCAATACGAGCACCCGTGTATGAGCCAATCAGAATTAGATTAGCTATGTCGCCGTCGTTGGCGTGGAGTGCTTGCCTGTGAAGCTCAATAATTTGTCCGATTTCAAATGCTTTTCGCCGTGTTGCTGTTTGGTTGGCTTTCTCTTTGAACTTAAGCCCTGAGAACGGGTTGTCACGGTTTTGAATTATGTTGCGCTTCGCAAGGTAGCTCCAGTACTGAGCAACGAACCCGTAGTTTTTTCGTTTAGTGCCGCTGGACTTTGTATCTGCTCTCACAAGTTCTTCTATGCGCTGGTAGGTAGCCTGCTCAACGTTAGGCAAGTCCTCGGCAACTCTTCTAATTGCCGTATGCGCCATTGCTTTCGTCTTGGGTTCAACGTCCCACTGTGCGAGGTAATCCTCCAGTAGCAGACCAAAGGGAGTTAGTTTTGCGTTAATAATCTGGCGAAAACGCTCTTCTTTTATATCTGGAAGCTCGTCTGCTATGTGTTCTATGTAGTAGTCCTTGTCTGACATACCTGTATGTGGGTTTTCAGCATGTGTATCTTCATCGGTGCGCAGACTTAATGCATGCTTATCGAGTCCGTGCTCACCAGACCGTAGCTCGGAAAACTGCTGCTTCCAATGACCAATAACAGTCATGGCTCTAACATCTGCCACCTTGCGATCAGAGGTCTTCAGGCTTTGTATCAGCTCTGCTTTGCCCCAGATGGAGCGTAAGTCCTGAGGAATATTGAGTCGGGCGTAATACGTTTTACGGCGAAGTTGAATATGGCTTGACATGCTACAATTTGTACCACATATTTGTACCTACTTCAACCTGTAACCTATTGAATAATATGTAAATCAATGGGTTATGTGTCAATAGCGGAGAATCCCGTCCACTCCGCCAATGGTTAAGCGACCTTTAAGGTCTATTGAAATCAAGCCTCTTCCAGTGAAGAGGCTTTTTCATTTGTAACGACCATTTGCACCTCGCTACCGCCTGTCTGCTCCCTACTTGTGATGGTCAGTGCCATCTGCATCTGGTCGTTGGTGATGAGGCATAAGCGATATGGCGGCTGGCGTTTATTCTTGGCGCAACAACACAGACAAGGCGAGCTCTGTAACACCGCGAATGACCTCGGTGGGTTCACCCTGTTCTTGCATTCTCAATGCGTTCGTCATCTGCACACCGATATAACTGGCCGCAAGACTGATGGACAAAGATTTACTGAGGTCGCCTGCTTTCTGCCTATGTTCTAACCAAGCAACAAGCTTATTGTGGTTCAGCTTGTCATATTCGTTCGCTAGTGCTTGAGTTTGCGCACCCAGTTCCTTGAAGCATTGACGGGCTTTAACCAGTAAACACCCATTGGGCAGTCCCGCTGCGACTCTATCTTGAAGTAAAAATTTAATCAGCTCATCTAGGCCTTGAGCCAAAGAGCATTTGGGTGAAAAAATATGAGTCAGAGGCGCCACCGCCAGTGTGTGGTAACGCATCAAGGCCTCACGCTGCAGGCCATCCTCGTTTCCGAACTCTCGATACAGACCTGGTTTGGCTATTTTCGCGCGCCTACATATTTCGTTTATAGACACATTCTGTGGACCCTCCGACCAATAGCTAATCATCGCAATGTGGGTGATGTCATCACGAACCATCGTCTTCGGCCTGCCAGATTTTAGTTTTAGTGGTGCGTCATCCATCAGGGGAATTTTAGCGTCATCATTTGACTTATGCTACTATAAAGTACCAAGTGGTACAAAATACTTAGACAAGGATTAAAAATGACTTCAACCGTTCTATTAACTGGCATTTCTGGCTATATCGGACTCCACTGCGCCAAACAGCTTCTAGAGGCTGGTTTTTTTGTTCGTGGCTCGGTGAGGAGTGTTGAAAAATCTCGAGAGGTGTTGGATACCCTCGCGGCATGCGCCGTTGACACCCGGAACCTATCGATTGTTGAATTGGACCTGACGTCGGATGCGGGCTGGTCTGAGGCCATTACTGGATGCGATTTCCTCATGCATGTAGCGTCACCTTTCGCAATCGCAAACCCTAGAACCGAGGAGGAAATGATTACGCCTGCGGTTGACGGAACGTTGCGAGCGATGCGTGCTGCGCTAGGCGCTGGTGTAAAGCGTGTGGTGTTAACCAGCTCGGTTGTGGCTATGCACGGCAGTATGAAAGTGGGCAAATTTACGCCCGAGACGTGGACAGATGTGGGGTCGCCTTATGTCAACACGTACATTAAGAGTAAAACTTTGGCAGAACGTGCAGCCTGGGACTTTGTTAAAACCGCTGGCGTTGGTTCACCGGAGTTGGTCGTTATAAACCCAGGTGCCGTCTTCGGACCTCCTTTGGGACGTGACATTAGCGGCCAATCTATGACGTCAGTGGATCAAATGTTGCGTGGGAAAATACCCATGGTCCCCAACATAGCATTTGCGATGGTCGATGTACGCGACGTTGCCCAACTTCATGTCCAGGCGCTGACTGCGCCCAACGTTCAAGGGCAACGATTCATTGCGGCGCATGCGGAAACATTCAGTTTCGGGGAGATTGCGCAACAGCTCAAAGACGCCGGGTATAAGGGCCCCAGCACCCGCAAAGCGCCTGACTTTATGATCAAGTTACTGGCTCTATTTGACCGCGAAGCACAAGGTATGGTCCCCATGTTGGGGATGCGTGCCGAACCGGACACTTCCGCAACTCGCTTGGCTTTTGACTGGACGCCGATTCCATTCTCCAAGACGTTAAAAGATTCTGCTGAAGCCGTTAAAGCGCTTCAAGCTTGATTAAAACCCATCTCAGCCAATCATTTTCAAAGGAAAGTTATGCAACTTAGTGTCAACCAGCAGACGCATACGCTCGATGTAGAGCCGGATATGCCGCTGTTATGGGTGCTCAGAGACGAGCTCGGCATAACAGGCCCAAAGTTTGGCTGTGGTATCGCGCAATGTGGTGCATGCACCGTGCACATTGACGGGCAGCCGGTGCGCTCGTGCGTCTTGCCCGTAGGCAGCGTTCAAGGCGAGGTCACCACCATTGACGGCTTAGGCCAAGCAGACCGTTTACACATCGTGCAGCAAGTATGGATCGAGCAGCAAGTTGCCCAGTGCGGCTATTGTCAGCCGGGACAAATCATGACGGCGGTGGCTTTGTTGAGCCAAAATCCGGCACCAACGGATGCCGATATCGACGCATCCATGACCAACTTATGCCGTTGCGGCACGTACCCCCGTATTCGAGCTGCTGTGCATCAAGCCGCCCAGAAAATCCGTGAGGTGCAAGCATGAGCACCCTTGGCACCATCACACGACGCGGCCTCTTGCTCGGCTCTGCCGCCGTCGCCGGTGGCGTGGCGTTCGGCTATTACCGTTACCACCAACCGCTGCCCAACCCGCTGCCATTAGCCCTTTCAGAGGGTGGCTTGGGCGAAGCTTCCGTGGCGCAAAGTTATGCGTTGACCCCCTACTTGGTGATCAACCAGGAGGGTTTCACGATCATCACTCCGCGGACCGACATGGGCCAAGGCATTCAAACCACCTTGGCGGCGCTGGTAGCCGAAGAGTTGGATGTCGATTGGGCCGATGTGCAGGTGGCGCATGGCCCGCCTTCTGCAACCTACTACACCGACATCAGCGCATCTGCCGCACCGCCTTACGACGACAGCCTATTCGCAAATACGATGCGTAACGTGATGGGTGTGGCGGGGCGCTTTATGGGCTTGCAAGTGACCGGTGGGTCGGCCAGTGCGCGAGATGGATTTATCAAAATGCGGCTCGCTGGCGCCGCTGCGAGGCAGGCTTTGATCGAGGCTGCCGCCCAGCGTTGGGGACTGCCGGCCCAAAGCCTAACCACACGAGATGGCTCGGTTGAGCATGCCGCCAGCGGACGCCGACTGTCGTATCAAGAGCTGGCCGGCGATGCCGCTAAGCTAGAGATTACCTCTGAGCCCGTGCTCAAGCCGCGCAGCGAATGGCGCTACGTGGGCAAGACCATGCCGCGCAAGGACATGCGTAGTAAGTGCACTGGCGAGGCCATCTATGCCATTGACGTGCGCCTACCCGACATGCTTTATGCCACGGTGGTGAGCAATCCGCAGCGAGCAGCCATGCAATCCTACGATGCCTCAAAAGCAAAAGCCATGCGCGGGGTCAAGGCCATCGTGCCGCTAGCCCAAGGTGTTGCGGTGGTCGCGGATAACACGTGGCGGGCTTTTCAGGCGGCTAAAAGCATTGCGTTTGAGTGGCAAGATGCGGCTTACCCTGTCAGCACTGAGGTAATGTTCGAGGTGATGCGTGGTGAGCTGCGTACCCTCAAGCCCGACGCTGTCCACCGCGATGTGGGTGATGCGTCGAGCGTATTGGCCCAAGCCCAGAATGTGCTGAAGGTTGAATATCAGGCTCCGCACTTGGCCCACGCCGCCCTTGAGCCCATCGCTGCGGTCGGGCACTACGCCAAAGGTGATCTGCATATCTGGACGGCCAATCAAATTCCGACGCAGGCTAAGAAACTGGTTGCCGAAGCGGCTGGCTTGGACGCTGGCAAAGTCCACTTGCACGTCACAGCCGTTGGGGGTAGTTTTGGGCGACGCACCGAGCTGGATTACGTCTTGCAAATAGCCACTATTGCCAAGGCCCTGCCAGAGCGCCCCGTGAAATTAACGTGGAGCCGAGAGGAGGACATGCAACAAGACTTCTACCGTCCATCTGCGCTGGCCCACATGCAAGGTGTGATGGGCGAGGATGGTCGTCCACAAGTCATTCAAATGGATATCATCTCGCAGTCCACCAGCCGCTCATGGGGGCAGCGCGTCGGTATTCCGGTGCCAGGGCCAGACCGGGTGCTGGCGGAGGGCGCTGGCGATGCCCCGTATTCGGTGCCCCACCACCACGTGAGAGCGTTCGCCTCGTCGCTCGAAGTGCCGAGCGGATTTTGGCGCGCTGTCGGTGCGTCCTATAACGGGTTTTTCCATGAGTGTTTCCTAGATGAGCTGGCCCACGCTGGCCGACGTGATCCTATGGACATGCGTCTGGCGATGACAGAGAGCCAATTTCCGCAAGCGCATGCAGTGCTGAAAAAACTGCGCGCGACGTCGCGTTGGGATCAAGCGATGCCGAAAAACAAGGCCCGTGGGCTCGCCATGACGCTGTCGTTTGGCAGTTATGTCGCGCAGGTGGTCGAGGTCGAGCAAACCGACGCCGGTATTCGGGTTTCCAAGGTCTATTGCGTGGCCGACGTCGGGTTGGCACTTGATCCGGGCAACATTGAAGCGCAATTACAGTCTGGGATTATTTTTGGGTTGACCGCAGCAATGATGGGTGAAATTACATTTTCAAATGGCCGTGTGCAGCAATCGAACTTTCACGACTACCCGGCGTTACGCATGGCTCAGTCGCCAGCCATTGAGGTCGCGATTTTAGAGGGGGGCGGTGGCGTTCAGGGCATCGGTGAGCCCGGTGTCCCACCTGCAAAAGCAGCGTTGGCTAACGCTATCTTCGCACTGACTGGTAAACGAATCCGGGCGTATCCGCTACAAAAACACGTGAAGTTTGCTTGAAACCAGGGCTCGCCCGCAGGGCGCGCACAAACGCGCTCTGCGTCTGAATTCTGAGAGGCTAGCTACTGTGCGCCACAGGCTTTGGCGTTGCTCTTGCTGAGTCAAAATAGGTTATTCTGCAACTCTGATCAATTTAATTTCTAAATGGAGTTTCAAAATGCGTATTAACAAATTGTTTGCCGCTTTGGTTTTGGTTGTGAGCGTTACCGCACTCAGCGGTTGTGCATCAATCAATTCAGCCTACGATTCTGTGACGGGCTCTGTTTCTGACTTCTTCAAATCAGACGACGCAGACAAAAAATAGCCGCCAGCTGGTTATTGGCGAACGATCAGGCGTCGCTTGCCTTCAATGATGTCTAAGATGTCCTTTCGATCCACAGGTTCAACGTGCATGTCGATCAAAACATCTTCGAGTATGTCTTTCGTCTGGTTAAAGCTGGCGTCTGTTATTCGAAGTTTTTGGTGCGCGGCGAGTAATTTTTCATCGGCATAAAAGGCTTTAGGCTTGCCCAGCGCATAGGCGATAAACTCAACCTGATGCATCGCTAGTTTGTCCATGGGGGTATCGCTAAAGTAACGCCGTAGGTTAGGTCGTGAAAGCATCTCATCGTAAAAATTCTCCACAATAATTTTTACGGTGTCGACCCCGCCATATTTGTCAAACATACTTCCCATATTGGCTCCCGGCTGTCGGGCCCTAGAACCCACTTTGCATGCCACGTCTACTGTGGAGGTGGGCATTGTACCTGCGTAAATCACAAATAGATAACGACAGCCTTGCCTCTGGTCGGTGGTGCCATGGCCTTAAGGAGAAAGCCTGCTCCCCGAATTAACCCTTTGGCCTCCTCGTTCACGCGTCGGTAGAAAACATTGCTGAAATACAATAAAGCATCCCGTTGTGATCACAACGCTTGATCGAGTTTTTGAAAGTGACCCGCAAGTTGCCTGCCAAATTAAATGTGGTGCTGATCTTGGGAAGCGCGCCAGACGCGCTTAAGGCGCAAGATTGGGATTTGTCGCTGTTCCAAAGTCGCGTAGCCATCAATAACGCCTGGCAGATCTCTGACACTTGGGACTACCTCATTTACCCAGAGGATTTCCCAGCCGATCGGCTTCCATCTGAACCTTTCCAGGGGCACGGCCAGAAGCGGCTAATTGATGCATCAAGCTATGTTCCGCATCAAAACCGTTATGGCGGTTTTGTTTACGCTGGGGGGACGATGGCATTCACAGCAGGTTATTGGGCACTTGGCGCGTTAAAACCAGACCTACTTGCTTTTTTAGGATGCGACATGGTGTACGCCCCTAGTGCTACCGGCGGTAGTCATTTTTATGGTTGGGGTACCCCTGATCCACTACGCGCTGACGTAACGTTGCAGTCTTTAGAGGCCAAATCGGCTCGGCTGCTGGCGTTTGCACACGCGCAACAGTGTGCAGTTGTTAACCTATCTGATCAGCCTGCATCGCGATTGGTGTTTCCGCGCATGGCTATTGACGAGTTGGCACAAGTGAGCAGTGCGCGCGATACGCTGATCAAACAAGCCCCTATGCTCGACGCTGCTGGCGTTGAAAACGCCTTACGCACGGAAGCGGCCGCTGGCTTGATGGTGGCGTCTGGGCGTTATTGGGAAGTCGAGGATGAGCTGGACAAAGACAAGTTGAAAGAAATAGACGCGCTTTGGTTGGGGGCTGCGGGACACTGAGCGTGCAAAGGCACGCTACGGATGCCACCGACCGATGCTTGTATGGCCTGCTTGTCGCTAGTCTTCTAAAACGACGGGTATGCACAGTTGGTAGCCGACACCCCATACAGACTGCACTGCGCCGTCGTAGTTACCCGTCGTCAGTAGCTTGAACTTCCTTCTCAGCCGCGTGATGAGTTCTTCAAGCGCGTGCTTGCTCATTGGGGCACCGTTACCGTCGTTATCGCTAAACATGTCACATAAATCACCCGATGACAGCGTATTGTCTTTCGCCTGTGCGAGCGCCATCAAAAGCGATTTCTCTTTACTTGTTAAGCGCAGTTTCTCCGCTCCGTCTGGGGTCTGTAGGCTGCGTTCACGCAGCCGCAATAGCCAACTATTTTCGATATTTTTATGCCCTATGCGGTTCGCTAGACCCTGCAATACCAGAACGAGCTCATCAGGCATCACAGGTTTCGTGAGATAAAAATCAGCGCCACCTTGCTTGTAAGCAGCAACCTTGTCTGTGAGGCCAGTGCGCGCTGTCATGATGACGATACCCGCTTTGGGCTGTGCCTTGCGCAGGCGGGTAGCGATACTGATACCGTTTTCGCCGGGAAGGTTCACGTCTAGCACATACAGGGTAAAAGACTGCCTAGTGAGAAGGTCGTTGAGCGCGGATGCGCTATTTACAGCCGATACCTTGAAGCCGTTGTGATTCAGATGTAGGCAAATACCTTCGCGTAATTGAGGGTCATCCTCCACCAGTGCGACTTCGGGTGCAGCGGTGCTCGAAACAGCCCATTGATTATCTGAGTCGTTCACGGGAAGTTCACCTCAATGATGACGGTGTGGTCCTCGAGCCAGCTTTCAATAAAGCCGCCCATCTTTTCGGTAGCCGTTTGTACGATGTTTAAGCCCAGGCCCAGACCTGGCTGCCCCGTGCTAGTTGGATGCCGGTAGTATGGCGTAAACATCGCGGCAATATCGGGCTTGTTTTCAGGGGCAACTTGGTTGCTGACACGGAGTGTGACAGAGGCACTCTGGCGTGGTGACTGGCCATGCGGAAATGCCTGCCTTTTTTCTTCCTCCTCAGAGGCGCCTAGCAAGGCGAGGCTAATGACAACATCGCTGTTTGGGGTTGCATACGTCATGGCATTACGCATAATGTTTTCCAAAATAATGCTAAGCCACTGGCGGTTGACCTCTCGCGAAATACGGGTGTCAAGTTGTGTTTTAAAGCGTGAGGGTTCATCAAACTCCTCAATCGCTTGGTAAATCAGGTCGCTAAAATTTACCATTTCCGTGGGTTCCGCATCCGTTCCATATGACAACTTGTTAGCGGTCGTTACGTGATTGAGCAGGCGGTCAATCTTGTTGATAGATGAAAAAATAGGCCTCAGTCTGTCGCTAAGTACTGGATTTTCTTTGAGCTGTTGTCGAATCGCTGTTGCAGCGAATCTTGCTGATGCCAAGGGGTTCTTTATTTCGTGCGCTAGCATATCAACGAGCATGCCGCGATCCTTTGCTGCCGACTCCATTAGCGTGGCTTCCGATGCCAGTAGCTGCAAACGCTGGGCCTCTGCCATTCGCTGTATCTCCAAGCGTTTATTTTCGGTAACGACAAACCATAAGATAAAAAGCGCGACGACTAAACCGCTTAGTTTCCAGTCTGAGGTGCTTCTAATCTGAGTACTTTCCACGGATCCGCCGAGGTTAAACGTGCCGCTGATAGCGAGAAAAATCGCCAGCAGCAGTAATACGCCGCCTGCCATCAGGACAATGCGGATATTTCTTGGCGCAGTTTTTAAGGATAGGACGCCATAAATCGAAAATATCGCGGCAGCTAGGATGAGGAGCATATTAAGGCGCAGAGCGAGTCCTGGCATGTCGATCGCGATGAGCGCGATCGCGATCACCCCCAGCCATTTCACGGCACGCATCGCCGCGAGGTAAGCCCTGGCGGGTTCATACGGGGTAAGCATGGCCGAGAACAAAAAAGCGAGCCCCAAGGTTCGCATGACGATAGTCGCGTATGCCACGGTAGCCCAACTGGCGGGTGTCAATAAAGGGAACCACATGGCGAGTAGCCCCGACGTGGCGGTTAGCGATAAGAAGATACTGGACTGGACAGCCAAGAATGCGTTGGCGATGCCCGTACGCTCTGATAGCGCAAACATCCCCGCGACGAGTAGTAAAGCAGAGGCAATGGTAACGGCCGTCGTTAGTGCGCGGTTGCGCGCGTGGGACACGTAAGCCAGCTCGTCGCGGGTGAGTATCTGAACATCGACGTTAAAGATAGTCGGCGTCTGAATGCGTATATAGGTTACGTCTTTGGTATCCGTTAGCGCGGGGATTGTCAGGCAGTGAAAGTCGTCTAGGCAAGGGCCTCCCTCTCCCATGGGGCGGCTGGCGCCTGTTCGCGTTAAAAACCAACGGTTATCTGCGCGAAAGAAAAAATCAACTTCTCGCAGTTGGTGTGGCCCAACGCGGATGACATGGGCTTCTGGGTCAGGTGCCCCCGTGGTTTGCTCGCGTACCACGCGAACCCAAATGACGCCCTTCCTAAAGCCCAAATCAGCAAACTGGGTAAAGGTCTCATACTGAGCATTCACTGGTGGCGATTGCGTCAGTGAAGCCGCTGGATCAGCATCGACGAAATAGGCGGTGCTGATGCCGCTGGTAGCAGCGTGCACGCCGGTCACAAAGAACAGCAGGAGGGTCGCCACGAGTTTGCGTAATCGGTTCGTCATAAGCCATCACATCATACGATTTTGCTAAACGTATGCGATTAAATACGCATTTCAGCCTAAAAAAAGATGAAAAATCGTGTGAAAGTGTGCGTATTGGTGTCTGGTGATGCCCGCTTAACAAGGGGATGCCATGGCGTGGTTGGTTAAGAGGCGTTACTTAAACGGACGCAGCAAGCCTGTCGACAGACTGATTCCCGCCAAAATCACGGCGGCGCATGCCACCATGTATGGCGTGATGTGTTCGCCAAGAAAGGTCACGCCATAAAATGCGGCGAAGACGGGTACAGCGAATGTGACGGATAGCGCCTTGGTAGCCCCAACCATGGCGATCATTCGGAAAAATAAAATGTAAGCAAAGCCAGTGCAGAAAACACCGAGGATGACCAAAGAGGCAATCGTACCGCTTTGTATGCCCTGCTCAGGCCAGTACAGCCATGCCAGCGGCGCGAGAAATAAGGTGGCGCCAAGTTGGCTTCCCGTTGCCGATACGGTGGGCGGCACATCTTTGCAATAGCGTTTGGTGAAGCTGGCCGATATGCCGTAAAAAATAGGCGCCGCGATACAGACGGCAATGCCAATAATGTAGCTACCTAATTCCGCAGCCGGTGCCTCGCTTGCATTTTGCAGAGCTAAGAGCGTCACGCCGACAAAGCCGATCACAAGGCCGACCATCTGGCTGAGCGTCAACTTGTCTTTTAGCCAAACCCATGCGATGACGGCGCCAAATAGCGGCGTCGCTGCATTGATGATGGCACCCGTGCTGCTCGGCACGGTCAGCATAGCGATGGAGTAGGCGGCAAAGGGGATACCCGAATTCAAGATGCCCAAAAGCATGATCCGTCGCCAATGTGCCCTGAGCGTCGGCAGTTCGCCGCGTAGGGCAAGCAGGGGCAGTAAGCACGCAAAGGCGACGGCGACACGGCCGAACGCGGCGGGCATAGGGCCGATGTCTTGCGTGATGACCTTGGTGAACATAAATGATGAGCCCCACATGGTGCTTAGTACCAACATGTCTACCCACCAAGGTCGCGCATGTAGTCGCGCTAACCAGCTTTGGGTTTGGGTAGCGTTCGTGTGTTGCGGTGCGCCGTCTGCGTTAGCCAAGGCTATTCTCCAAACGCAAAAAAGCTATTTTTTTGTCAAGGCCGCCGGCATACCCCGTGAGGCTGCCGTTGGCACCCACGACACGATGACAAGGCACCACAATACTGATGGGATTACGCCCGACCGCACCACCGACTGCGCGAGCGCTGGCGTGACGGCCTGTGGTTGTACTGACTAATTTGGCGAGTGCGCCGTAGCTGATGGTCTGTCCCCAGGGAACAGTACGTAGCTGTGTCCAAACCGCTTGGGCAAACGCGCTGCCATGGGTCCATTGCAGCGGCACGGTAAAGTGTTGCAGTCTACCGGTGTGATAAGCCTTTAATTCCGTTTTCAGGACAGCCCAAAGCGGATGCTTGTCCATGCGCGGAACCTCAGAGAGGTTGGGGGCATGCGCTTGGGGTACAAACCACAAGCCAGTGAGCATTTCGCCATGACAGGCGGCTTGCATCGGGCCCCAGGGCCCCTCAAATACAGTGTAAGCATCGTGCAACGGCATGCCGCCATTGTGCGTCAAATAACGGCGTGATGCGGTGCAAACAACGCATGCCAGTTCGTGAGCCAAACTTCTTACAATGGAGGCGTCAATAACCAAAACCGGCGAAGGTGGGTGAATGCTTTTTCAAGAAAAGTGCTTCAAAGCATACGACATCAGGGGCACCGTGCCCGAGCAATTAACGCCGGAGTTCGCGTGGGCGCTGGGGCTGGTATTCGGCCGGGCTGCTCGGTCCTTGGGTGAGACCACTGTTGCCGTCGGTCGCGATGGCCGTCTGAGTGGTCCGTCCTTATCTGAGGCTTTGTGCAGTGGCTTGGCCGCTGCCGGTGTGGCGGTGATAGATATTGGCCTAGCCACGACGCCCATGCTTTATTTTGCAGCCCATACGCTGTGCAGCACAGGCATACAGATCACGGGAAGCCACAACCCGAAAAACTACAACGGTTTCAAAATGGTGTTGGCGGGAGAGGCGATTTACGGCGATACCATTCAGGCCTTGCGCGCGGCGATGAATGGATTATCGGAAGACGATAGGCGTCTGCAGCCCGCAAGCGCTGATGCGATTCAGCGCCTAGACATAGCGGCAGACTATGGGCAACGTGTGGTGGCGGACATCCAGTTGAGTCGCCCCATGAAGATCGTTGTCGATAGTGGCAACGGTGTGGCAGGCGCCACCGCCCCGGGTATTTTCCGGGCACTCGGTTGTGACGTTGTTGCCTTGTTTAGTGAGGTGGACGGCAACTTCCCCAACCACCACCCAGACCCAAGTAAGTTAGAAAACCTGCAAGATGTCATACACGCGCTGCGCACCACTGACGCAGAGATTGGACTTGCCTTTGATGGCGATGGCGACCGCTTGGGCATTGTCACCAAGGACGGTCAGGTGATTTACCCCGACCGCCAGATGGTTTTATTCGCGAGAGACGTGCTGTCGCGTGTGCCGGGCGGAACCGTTGTGTTTGACGTCAAGTGTAGCCAGCGCTTGGCGCCAGAGATTGCAGCGGCGGGTGGTCAGCCTGTGATGTTTAAGACAGGACACTCGCTGGTAAAAGCCCACATGAAGGCACTCAACAGCCCATTGGGTGGCGAGATGAGTGGCCACATCTTTTTCAAGGAGCGTTGGTATGGTTTCGATGACGGGACGTATGCTGGCGCACGATTATTAGAAATTTTGAGCCGCTCGCCCGACGTCAGCGCGGTACTCAATGGGTTGCCAAATAGCGTCAGTACGCCAGAGTTGAATATCGACTGCAGCGGCCAAGACGCTCATGCGTTGGTTGACACGCTGGTGGTGGCCGCACAAGCAGATACCGAAAACTTTGGGGCGCCGGGTGAGCTGTGCACCATCGATGGCCTGCGGGTTGACTGGCCTGATGGTTTTGGGTTGATTCGTGCTTCCAACACCACGCCGGTGTTGGTGTTGCGTTTCGAGGGGCATGATGCCGAGGCGTGTACGCGTATTGAGTCGCGCTTCATGGCTTTGCTGAGAGCCCACATGCCAGACGCACAGATTCAGCACGCCAGTCATTGAAAAGGCCCTTACTGTGTCCATACCCCACAACCATCCGGACCCCGAGGTCATTGTCTTTAATCTAAAGACGCGTTACACGGGGGTATCCGCGACGGTCAATGCACTGGTGCCGTGGCAGTTGCAACAGTGGCGCCTCGCCTATTGCGGCACGCCGCTATCCAATGGCATAGCGGGCCTGCGCCTGAAAGAGGCGATTCGCGTGTCAAAACGGCCGCCAACAGGACGTGATTTTCGTATATGGCATGTCCGCCGTGATCACGAAATGATGGCAGGGCTGTGGGCTCGTGACGTGCTTCGCTTGCCCATCAAGCTGGTTTTTACATCGGCAGCCCAGCACCGTCATGGCTGGTTTCCGCGTTGGCTCATTAGCCGCATGGATGCGGTAATCAGCACGACGCCATTGGCGGCCTCGTTCGTGCCGAACACAACGGCAGTCGTGCCGCATGGTGTTGACTTGAGTCGCTTTTCCGTCCCTGCGGATAAAGACGTTCTGTGGGCGGAAACGGGGCTGTCCGGAACCTACGGTATCGGCGTTTTTGGTCGTGTGCGGCCAGACAAAGGCACCGATATTTTTGTGGATGCCATGATAGCGGCGCTGCCGCATTTGCCAGGCGCCACCGCGGTTATCGCGGGCTTGGCGCAAGCCAAAGACCAAGCGTTTCAGAAAGACCTGCTGGCGCGGATAGAGGCGGCGGGCTTGTCCGATCGCATCGTATTTCTTGGCGAGGTCGCTGCTGGCGAGATACATCGCTGGTACGAGCGCTGCACCTTGTGCATCGCATGTCCGCGTTATGAGCCTTTTGGCTTGACGCCGTTTGAAGCGGGGGCCTGCGGCTGTGCGCTGGTTTGCTCAGAGACAGGTGCCTTCAGTATGTTGGTAGAGCCTGGTGTCAACGGATACATGGTGGCCTTGGAAGACGCGCAGGGCCTGGCCGCCGCCGCGCAACAGGTGCTGTCCGATTTACCTGGCGCACGGGCCATGGGCTTAAGTGCCCGAGCGCGTGTTGCGCAGCATTTTTCCCTCGCTGCTGAGGCGGCGGGGATTGCCCAGGTCTATCAGTCCTTGTTCGATACGGAGAAGACCTAACCGTGCAGGTGAGCGCCGAAAAGCCGCTGAGATCGCGCGTGGTCCGGGCGCTATATCGTGCCGTTATGCGCATGGCGGCCCCATTCTTGACCTTTAAATACCGGCGTCGTGCACGATTGGAGCCGCTTTATGCGCACGACCTGCCCGCGCGCAGGGGTTATTACACGGGCGCTGCTGCGGGGGAGTACGTCTGGGTACATGCGGTCTCGCTTGGTGAGACCCGCGCGTGTCTGCCGCTAATCGAGGCCATACGTCGGCGCTGGCCGGATAGCCAGCTGTTACTGACGCACGGGACGGCCACCGGTTGGGCGGCGGGAACGCCGTTGCTCAGGGCGGGTGATCAACAAACCTGGTTGCCATGGGATGAGCCAGCCAGTGTGCAGCGCTTTCTTGCGCACTTTAAGCCGCGTATGGGGTTGTTGATGGAAACCGAGGTGTGGCCCGAGTTGGTGGTCGCCTGTGCCGAGAGGCGGTTGCCGCTTTATCTAGTCAATGGGCGTTTGTCTGAGCGCTCCCTGCATAAAGCGTCACGTTTTGGGCTGACTACTCTGTCGCAACTTGCGTTCAGTGCACTCGGCGGTGTGGTAGCCCAAACCGCAGATGATGCGATGCGGTTTGAGCAGTTAGGTGCGCGCGTGCTTGGCCACCTTGGCAATGTGAAATTTGACGTCACCGTTCATGAGGCGGCGCAGGCTCAGGGTCAGCAATGGCGTCAAGGACTGACGAAACCGGTCGTGATGTTAGCGAGCTCGCGCGAGGGAGAAGAGCACGCTTGGGTTGACGCGCTCCTGAGTGAGGCCACCCAGATGACGTTGTCGCTCTCAGCATGTCACTGGCTACTGGTGCCTAGGCATCCACACCGGGTGGCTGAAATCGAGCGCTTATTGCTGGGTGCAGGCTTTGACGTGCAAAAGCGCAGTGCATGGGCTGCGGCAGGGCCATCCGATGTCTCTGCCATGAACGGTCCCTCAGCCAAACCCTGTATTTGGTTGGGCGATAGCGTGGGAGAGATGCCTGTGTACTACGCGCTGGCGGATGTCGCACTGATGGGAGGGAGCTTTGCCGTATTTGGTGGCCAAAACTTGATTGAGGCTGCCGCCTGTGGTTGCCCGGTGGTGGTTGGTCCGCACACCTACAACTTTGCCCAAGCGGCTGATTGGGCCATTGCGTGCGGAGCAGCAGTCCGCGCGCCCGACATGCAAGAGGCGCTGATGGCGGGCGTGGCGATCGCCGATGACGTGGGGTTGCGCGCCGAGATGTCGCAAGCCGCGTTGACGCTGGTTGCCACCCACCAAGGTGCGTCAGCCCGCACCATCGACTGCGTCGCGCGGGCTGCGGAGGGGAACGCGACCGACGCTAGAACCTTAGGGTCTTAGGGTCTCAGGGCCTTAGAACCTGAGAACTTTAGGGCTGTAGCAGGCGCGATACCGCGTCCACATCGGCATCGCTGAGCACACCGACGGCTTGGCGCAGTTTCAGGCTACCTAGCAAGACATCATGGCGCGCCTTGGCCAAACTGGCTTGTGTTTTATACACAGCGGTCTGCGCATTCAAGACATCAATATTGATGCGCACACCGACTTCGTAGCCAAGTTGATTCGCCTCCAACGCACTCTGGCTGGACACAAGGGCTGCTTGCAACGCCGTTGCTTGGCTCATGCCCGATTGAAGTCCTAGGAAGGCACGCTTCACCTGATTGGTTGCGGTACGGGTCGCGTTTTCCAAGTCTGCACTTGCTTTGTTTTCCTTTTCAAGGGCCGCTGCAATCGCATTTTCAACCGCACCTCCTGTGTATAAAGGCCAGTTGAATGCAAGCGCGACACTAGTCGTTGGCTTGTAGCTTGATGTGTTTGCCGAGGTATGGGCCGAGCTCGTGCCGTTCTGAAGGTATGACATGGTTAGATCTAGCGTCGGTTTTCCGCCTGCCTTCGCTATCTCTAGGTCTAGTCGTGCATTCTCTAGGTCTACACGTGCGCTGGCTACCGCTAGGTTAACCTCGCTGGCGCGAAGAATCCATGTATCGAGACTTTGCGCTGAAAGATTTGGTAGTTGATCCGCGATAAAGGCTTTAGGCTGTGGCGACTTCACGCCGGTCAATTGTGATAACGCTAGCTTTGCTAACTCTAAATTGTTTGCCGCTGTGATCTCTTCCGCTGTTATCAGGTCAAATTGTGCCTGCGCTTCGCGAGAGTCGGTGATGGTGGTGTTGCCGACCTCAAAGTTGCGGTTGGCCGCAGCAAGTTGTTGGCTCGCTGCTTTTTTGGATGCTTGTACGCTGACCAGCGTGTCTTGCGCGGTAAGGGTGTCAAAGTAAGCCTGCGCAACCCGAATGATTAGAGACTGGTTTGCAACGCTTTGCAAAGTTGCGGCGGTCTGCTCGCCCAACGGCACTTTCTTGGCTTCCGCTGCATAGTTCTCGTTGTATAGCGAGTGTGAGGCTGATACGCCGATGTAGCGAGACAGCGTATCCGTTGTTTCGCCTGAGACGTAAACGTTGCTTTGAGTGACAGACGAGACCAAGGACACCTTTGGCAGCGTGGATGCGTTGTCAAGCTTTGCGGCGGCATAGGTTGCGCGTGCCGCTGCTGTATCGCTCAA
>ENA-OWPI01002456-OWPI01002456.1-marine-metagenome-genome-assembly--contig:-NODE-2456-length-17341-cov-4.499595_pt1 | contig 17341 bp, 13 predicted proteins | sample MGYA00238138_ERZ651775 | MGnify/ENA primary metagenome ERZ651775 (study PRJEB26906, sample SAMN06265043) | marine metagenome | isolation source: Helgoland LTER site | place: Germany:Helgoland, sampling...
ATCTGTAAACAAATAATATGTGAATTACTGTATTGGTAAGTAGTCATAGTTTCCTTTCATAATCCAATTCTTTATTATTAATTTAACAGATATAATTTACATACTTTATTTTCCTTTTAAATGATTTAATGGATGAATTAAGCAGTAAGATGGAAGGAATATACATTGAATTGATGTAAAATATGTAACACATAAACCAACAAAACCAACACTATAAAAGGAAAAAAACAGAAAAATCTTTCTCTAATATTGATAGAGTTTATTTTTTAGATTTTTTTTCATTATTTTTTTTCGCGTTGTTAAACGCGTTATTAATAGCGTTTTGTTTTAAACCATTGAAGAAATCTTCATTAGCAGCCAAGGCAGCTCTAATAGTATGTTGAGCTAATTGCCTAAATCCACCATATACAAAAGCTAGTAAAATAGCAATGAAAAATATTGAAGGAATAAAAAACCCATTCATTCCCATACGTGGGTCATAAAAGTCAGTGAAATTATCAAACAACAAAAATATAATTATAAATTCAATTATAGGAACAGCTATCGTAATTGGAATCAACATAAGTATATAATTAAAACGAGCCAATCCAAAATGAATATTTTTAAAAATATGAAAAGATATAAATTGAAATAGAACAAAATTTAGAGGAAATAGAACTAAAATCATTAAAATATCGCCAAATGCATCTATAAGAGAAGGGAAAATTTCATCCCAACCTAATAATCCTAACAGTGAAAATAAACCTAAAACAATCCAAAGAATAAACCAAAAACTTTTCATAATACTATAATTAAAATTAAATTATAATTTAAAAAAAAATATTAATTGTATGGTTTAGTCTTATTAGGCTGCAAATTCCATTCTTTTTCACTTAATTTAAATAAACAACTTGTTTCATTCAAAAAATAAGTTTCAATTTGACAGATTGCTTCATCAATATCATCTTTTAAATTAATATTTAATAATTCATCTCTCATTTTTTTTACTTCCTTCCAATGTTCAATTTGAATTGCAGATTTATTACTTTTATAACCCAACTTTTTAAGTTGACGATTCAAACTTCTCATTTGACTCATTTTAATTTCATCAGATTGATATAAATTATATTCTTTCAAAGTATTTTTTAATAAGTCGGTAATTTTATATTTCTGATCTCTTTCAGTAATATCTCTTATAAAAAGACTTAACAGGTTTTTGAACTCTGGAGAAGACCTGTCTTTATGTTTTAAATCCATTACAAAATTAAAAAGAGATTTTTTATTTATATTATTCATGTTTTAAGGTTTAATTACTTTCTATAATTCTTGTTGTTTCTTCATTTGCCATAATTTGTTTTTGTTAATATTAATATTTATAAACTAAATTCAATTCCAAAAGAAGATTGATAGTCACTTGATTTTATTTCAATGTACGGAGTTGAGTGATATTTAGATCTAACAGTAAAGAATAATTCAAATTTATCATTTAATGAATAATTAAACCTTGGTTCAAAATAAAGTCTGAAGTCTGAAAAAGATTTAGTATTTATTTGACAATATAAAGTATTGTTAAAATTAAGTTTTTTGAAAACTTTAATTGAAGAAAGAAAACTTAGGCTGTACCTGAAGTTGCTTACACTTAAACTTATATCATTGTAATTATAAACTTCATTCTCACTAAATATCCCTAAAGAAAAATCGAAATAATCACTAGAATTTTTATATAAATTCATCCTGTAACCTCCTCCTAATAAATATCTACTTTTTAAATTTAACGATTTTACGTTTTGACCTTGGAGAAAGAAAAATATAGAATTTGAATTAAAAATCCTATTCAATCTTAATTGGCCACTCCAGTCATTTGAAAGAACTTCTTTATTCTCAGATGTATAAGCATAATTAAAAACTCCCCTTAAAACACTATTATTTATTTTTTTACCTATTTGTCCGTTAAAATTAGTTTGTATTAAATTTAAATTACCATAACTAAAATCTCCATCAATTGAAGCTCCAACTACAAGAACACTATCTATTTTTGAAAGTACCCTTTCACTGTTTAAAATAGTTTGTGCATTGATTGAAATACAAAATAAAATTATTAGTGAATTAAAACTCCTCATGAACTTCAAAATTGGTTTTTATTATATCGAGCATTGATTTTTCTGAATCTTTAATAACTCCATCCGCTTTAGCAATTTCGAAACAAAAATAATAAACTGATCTTAATGTTGATACATCATACTTTTTAGACAAAGTGTTAGATAACTTATTTAAATAATCAGCGTATTGTTCTGATGAGAGTTTGTCTATTTCATTTTTTTCATTTTTCACATCTGTTAAACTTATTTCATTCGCATTTCCAATTCTAAAACTAATAGCATTAACACTTTGTAAAACATTATACAGCTCTGATTCATGAACTTCACCATCAGATTTTGATATAACATATGTTATTTTAAAAATTTCACTTGAAAATAATATTATATTTTTTTTGGATCTATAACTTATTTTTGATTCTTTAACTCCAACATATTCAATTAATGATTTTTTATTATCAATTTTACTATTATCTAATTCTTCAAACATCATTTTATAATTTATAAATAATAAATTTTCATAAAGTTCTTTTTTGATTTCCTTGTATTTTTTATAATTATTTTTGATTTTACAACAGTACAAAATACCCTCAACAGGATGAATAAAATCTTCTTTTTTAGCTTTTACCTTAAGTAATAATTTAAACATTTTGCTATAATAATCTTCAGCTAGGTCTGTTTGATTAAGAATTAAACTACTTGCCCCGCACATAGGCCAGCTAAAAATTAACGAATCGTTATCATTTATTCTAATGGCTAAACTTTCTGCTAATTTTGAAATTTCTATTACTTCATTGTATTTTTTAATTATGAAAAAGTACTCAACATACTTACTCAATAATTTTGATAAATTTTTCGCATTTTTTATAGAAATATTAGTGTTAGATAAAATTTCTGTAACTCTTTTTTTAACATCTAGATAGTGTAATGTCTTTTTTTGCGAAATTTTTTCATATTCTTCTGATATTATATATAACGAGTCTTGACATATTAACTTCATTTCATCTGCATGGTCTTTAGAATTGAAAATTTCTAATAACTGAACACCTATTTTAAAAACTAAATCATACTGTTTGTTATTTATAGCTGATTTTCTAAAATTTAATAATGGCACAAAATTCTTGTCATTTTCTATTAATGTTAAATAAAAGTTTGATATTAATAAATCTTTTTCAATAATAAATTTTTTATATTGATAAATAAGATTAATTCTTTGGACCTGTATTTTTTGTTCAATCTCTAACTCCTCTAAATTTAGATTCTTTAATTTGTGTATATTTCTTATATAAATATCTTTAAGGAATAATATAATAGCATATGATCTTTGTTTTTTGGTTGAATTTGTAATTAAAGTACTTAAAAGAGTATCTAGAAACTTTTCGTTTCTTCGTTTAATATATATATTCTCTAGATCGCTAAATCCTTCTTTTTGGTTTAATAAAAAATTTAAAACGGACAAAACTTTATCTACTTGATTTCCTTTTATTAATTTTATTTTTTCAAAAATATTTGTTAAATGTCTAATAGACTCATTTCTTTGATTGTCATTTGATAATTTTTCAGCTGTAATTAAGTTGAATTTTAATCCATATTCTTGAATCTCTTTAATATGACTGTACTTATCGCATCTATAGCAAACTGACTTTAATGTGTCAATATCTAATTTTTCTATAAACTCATCTCCTTTCAAAACTATTGAGTCGATTATACGTTTTTGAATTTCAACAACTTTTTGACTAAAATCAGATCGATTAATATCATTATAATTACTTCTAATCCACTTGTGAAAATTTTTATTTGTAAATGAGTATATATTATCATAATTCGATTCGTCTTTAATAATTCCTAAATCCTCCATCTTTTCTAGAATCTTTATTATTTCAATCAAATCTATTTTCCAAATATTAGTCAATATTGATGCATCAAATTTAACACCTATATAAGCTGAAGATTCTAATATCTGTTTCTCATTATTGTTTAAATTATCAAATTTTGTCTTCATTGATAAGTGAAGACTGTCTTTATATGTTATTTCAGAACCTGGCTCTTTAATTAATATTAAGTTTTGATTTTCAGAAATTAATAATTTTGATTCTTTTAAAAGTTTTATATAATTAAATAAGTATCCGGGATTTATATAACTGTTATTTTTGCTAATGATATTCCTTATATGAATCTTTAGATTTTGTGAAAATTTTACAGTTTCGTTCTTGCTAAAGTATTTAAATCCATTTTTATTAAATAGCCTATTGAAAAATTGATCATTATGAATTACTTGTAAATTACTTTGTTTTAATCGTCCGTTAGATTCTTCTTTAATTTTATCAATAACTGATTTTAGAATCTCATTATTACTATTTTCTAATTCTTGTTGAGTAGATATACTTAGAACTATTTTAATGTTTTTAGACCTGTTTCTTTTAAGGTTTCTAATAAAGTTTATCAATAAATCACTAGTTGCAGCATCTATCCATTGAAAGTCATCAAGAAATAATATCATTTTTTTATCTTCTGAAAATTCAGTAAGAATTTCTGTTAGTTCACCGCATATTTCCTCAACACTTAAATTTTGATTATCATCAATTGAAATTAATTCGCCAAAATCTATTGGAGAAGAAGTTGAAGCAATTGAAGCTACTTTTTTCATAGCTTGAAATGTTTTTGAACGATCACTAAAAAACCCTTTATCTAACTGATATTTTGAATTGCTATGTAAGCAAAAGGCTTCGTAAAATGGTTCGTATAATTGAATTGAACCTTCTTTATATTCGTTAAAATCCCCATAAAAGCATTCATAATTTGAGCTATTAGCGTGAATGAATTCATTAATATTTCTGGTTTTTCCAAAATTTGACTCTCCTTGAATAATAAATACCAAATCTAGTTTATCATTAATAAAATCATCAAGCTTCAAATTAATTTCTTTAATGTTGGTTCCGTCCTTAATGTGTTGAAATGGATTTGCTAATGAATATGTAAAATTATTTTCAGTTAAATCTAAATTAGCTTTTTTCTTCAATTTTAATTTTGAACATATATATAATAAAGGAATAAATATCACTATTGATATTAGTACAAATGAATTTTCTGTAATCAATAATACTAGGGATATAAAATAATTTAAAACAATAAGTAGTGCAGTAAATGAGTAAAGTTTTGGGAGCTGCCCTTTATTTTGAATTTTATGAAGAATTATCGAAAAATGATTTGACGCAAAACTTAAAACACATGTAAAAAGCAAGGAATATATAAGGAAAGAAGGGTCAAAAATTATCTGTGAATAAATTGAATAATAAACATTAATAATTGCTGGGCTTAGTAATGAAATAAATATAATCTTTCTTTTATTTTTTAGGTCGGTTGAAATAGATTTTGAAAATTTAGTATGTATCAGAGTTATTAAAACTGTTGAAAGAATAGTTGGTAAAACTAAGTATCCAAGAATCCATATTTTAGTAAAAACCTCACCTTTAAAAGCATTTATTTCAGGAACATACAAACGTAATATAAATGTTGAAATATACATTGATAATATAAACGCAGTTAAAATTATTACATCAGATTGTACATTTTCCTTATTAAAAGTATACTTATTTTGAGAAAAATTATTGAATCCAAAAAATAGAATAGAAAAAATTAATATTATGTAAAGAAAGCTAATAGCACTGGCTTTTAAGTAATCACCTTCTTTTTCAATGGTAAAAGATTCATAATATCTTATAAGTTCTTTATTGTTTTTGTTTTTCTTGATAATATCAAAAGAAATTCCAGAATAATTTAACTTATTAATACTAGTTTTGTCTAATTCTAATGAAAAATTATATATTTTATCAACGTTATAATTTTTCATTAATTCTTCATAATCCTGATATACTAATTTATTTGATTTATAACGCTGAAAGCCTTCCAAGCCAAGAATTTCAAATATTTCATGACTAAGTATTGCGTAAGAATTAGTATTCATATTAATAAAATCTGTACAAACTCCATGTAATGTTTTATCATATGGATTAAGGTTTACTAATACAAATTGATTGTTGTCTTTTATTGGGCCCTTTATCTCTGGATCAGATTGAATAATTATGTTTTCTATTAATGATTCTATTAAAAGCTCTTGAGCGTCATCAACTTTTATAAAATCATCTCTGTATCCAGCAAATGAACTAAATGAAGGAATAATGTAATTGATATTATCAACAGCAATTTCTAATGATGAATTATATTGATTCTCAAGAATCTGTAATTGTTCAGAATATTTTTTTTTTTTTAAAAAATCCTCTGGAAACTTACTCAAATAAATATAAGCAGAATCAATGTAAGATTTTGTTAACATTAATTCGTGATACCCATTACTAGTCTGACCTGCATAAAAAGTTGACTCCTTCGCACTATTATAATGTTCAATAAATACTGTTTCAATTCTTTTTTCAAAATCAGCCACATACGTTTCAGCTTTAACTGAACCTATTGTTTGACTAAACATAGTTAGTGTTAATACTATAATTGATATTATCAAAACATTTATTTTCATAAACCTATATTTTAGTTTTTATTATAGCCAAACTGTCTTGTATGTAAAGTTTCTTTCCACCAATTTTCTCTTGCAATAATAGACTCATCGTTAACAGTAGATTTATAAATATCTAAGATTGAGTATGTGAAATTGCTTTTGATGTATTCAAAGTCTAATTTTTTCAAGCCAACATTTCCACCATTACCATTCTTTATATAAGATTTCCAACGACCTAAAATCATATCCTCTCCAGTGGCAGAACCAACATACATTTTACCGTTGGATTTATCGGTGATTAGATAAATACCCTTTTGATTTTTTAACGCAGTTCGCCAACTTTCTTTTGTTACTACTCTTGATAATTCAATCCAAGAAACATTAACATTTTCATATCCAGGAAATATGTCATTATCAAAAGTGTCAGGTAAAATTTGGTGTACCTCACAATCATTAATAACAGAATTTGCCAGTCGAATCATCGTTTGAGATTTATTTTTAAATTTAACGATTAGTCTTCCAAAATACTTCTCGTATTGAGTTAGTGTTTCATATTCATATCCAACAGCATTAAATTTATTTAGATCTTTAGTGATTCTACCTAAATGAAACAAAAGCCAAGAATCGTTTTCATTTAGCCTCACTAATCCAATTGTTATTTGACCATCTTTATAAGATTTTTTTTTACTGTAATTCCAATAATGCCCATTAAGCATAGTGTCAAAGTCAGCATTTTTATATAAATCTATTGGATCCCAGTTGCCATCAAACATTAAATTAAACCTAACCTTAACATTATCAAGGTTTTCTAATTTTAAGATTTCATTTAGCAATATTTTATTAGATTTTTTCAAAAATTATTAAATTTTCAAGGTTTACTTATTTAATGGTTTTTTCTGCATCTTGAAACATTTCCCCATAGAGCTCAAAAAATTCCTTTTGCATTTTCTCAAATTGTTTTTGGAACTTTTCTTGTTCTCTATCCATCTTTCTTAATTGAGATTTAATGTTAGATTTAGAGCTAGATTTAAGCTTGTATTCACCCTTTGATGTTTTTACAGACGATGAGCTTAATATTCTCTGTAATTTCATTTTAGCTGATCTACCTCCACCTGGGCATGGTATTTCAAATTCTTGTTTTAATAGTGCATCCATATTATTGTTATTATTATTATTATTTCTGTTCTAAGAATTAATGTTTTCAATCAAACTAATATATTCTGGATGATGGTATTTCAACACCAGTTTATAAAAATTTTTAACTTCTGTTAAATCCTTTTCATTTTCCCAAGAATTCACAATGGATAATATTTTCTTGGCGTTATCTTTTGCTTTTACAGATTTAAGAAACATATTATTTTGGTTAGCAAAGCTATTAACAACTATATCTTTTAGCTCTTCGAAGTTAGCGGCAACTACAAATAAACCTTTTGGTACAGAATTACTTTTATATCTATTCAAACTAAATCCTACTGGAACTAAATTTTCAACAATATTACCTGGTCCACCAATAGATTTTGGAACGAAATGATCAATATCAATCCAAGTTGATATACTATACTTTTTATTAAAAAAAGAATATAATTTTTGTCTCAACGCACCAGGAATTGATGAATTAAGTTTTATATTAATTTGTTTAGTTGGATTTTCAATTTCATTTAATAAAGGTTCCTTTATTTTACTAAATGCGCGCTGAACTTTCTTTAAACTAGCTAAAGGTCCCTCCAACGGAACTACTTTATCTAACAGGGACTGATTTATAAAATATTCATGAAAAAACACCACATTATCAGGGTTTTTGTTTTTAGCAGCTTTGAGTTTAGACATAATATCAAAACAATACTTAGCATCAGTTTCTTTGTTGAAATAATTGATTATATCGTGGTAGTTATTAAAAATTATGGGAGATTTCTTTACATCAATTACTTTCCCTTTTGCATAAATTCCGTAATTAGTCTCAGAAACATAAATAATATCTCCAACATTTAGTTTTAAACTAGGTGGACGATTAACTCCACTTTCCGAATAGCCTTTCTTTTGAATATTTTTTTTAATTAATATACCTTTATCAGTTAAATCGGGTGATCGTTTTATTAAATATGTGTTTGGCATTTTACTTTGTAATTTTTGTTTTGATTATTTTTTGAAAAAACTATGGATTGTTTCTTTAGTCATAACCTTTTGTTGACTTTCTTCAATATCTTCTTGAAGATCTTCATAATTTGGTATACTAAACACTTCACCATTTTTATTTTTAAAGAAAAGTTCAATATCAGTTCCTTTTGTTCGTGATTCAACTAATTCCCCTCTTGAATAAAAGTCCTCATCTGTTACAGGATTATAGTATTCTATTCCATTAATTAACATTTTAAAGTCAGAAGTCTCAATAGTAAGACACTCAGGCCTGAACTCAAATTCTAAAGTCATTTCTTCAAAAACATATTCACCTGCTTCGTAAGAGGAAGCCTCAAAAATAAACCTTCCTTCACCTATGTTTTTAAATCTATCAAACGTTTCTCTTTCTCCTAAGAAAATTTCTGTTGAATTATTCAAGTCACTAGAGTTTATAGAAATTTCTAAAATAGATGTATCCAATCCGTATTCACTATCTCCATAATTATACCAATTTGAGGAGCAATGGTCATACCAACTTTCCTCATCATCAGACAATATTGACTCAGTTAATTCGTCAATAATTTCTTCATATTCAAATTCTGAATAAACATACTCAAGCATTGAGCCACTAGAATCGTTGAATTTAATGGTGTAGTTATTTCCCTCTGTTAACTTAAGCTTTTTGTGGAAAGTAGGTTTTAAACTTTTATCTATTTTATCGTTTTCTATCAAACCTAATAGTTTGTATTTATCGTTCAAATCTTCTTTAGAATATTTATCGACTTTTGAATAGGCTAACTTTTTGACCCAATTAAATGAGTTATTTTTTAAAGACTCAATTATTGATTGATCTGCATTTGGATTTAATATTGCACCCATAAGCTTATATGAGTATTGATAACTTAGATCATCTCCTGAAATAATTTCTTTAAGTTCGTCTTTGTTAAATAAAGGGTTAGCAACTACATTTTCTAAAATGGAAAAACTTCCATTATCAAGAAGAATTGAGAGTTGCTTTTTAGTTAATGATTTATTTTTACTTAAACGAAATTTTGATTGATAAGATCCATTCTTTAAATAATTTTCAATCTCCGTGTCCTTAAATACTTCCCAAAACTCAAACAAATCCTCTTTATACGATTTCATGCTATCACATTTATTTAAAAATGTAGCTAAATTTTCATTTAAAAGATTTAATATTTTGTTGTGCTGTTCAATTGAATTTTTTAATGAACCATCTTCATTATAAAAAATTACAGAAGGATGTGATGACCAAGTTTCTGAAATATATTCACGAAATAAATTTATCAGATTTGGTTTATTATACCGTTTTTCCAATACTTTAAAGTATTGATCGTAGTAAATTTTTTCTACAGTTTTTTGTTTAATTATAAGATTTTTAATTTCTTTTTCTGCTAAATCAAGATTCGAGTTTAATAAATAAGCATCACACAATCCAATTTTATATTTATCTTCCCATTTAGTTATTTGAATTGCTTCTTTAAAAGATTTTATTGAATTTTCTGCATCATCGAGAGCTAAATAAACATTTCCAATTTCATAATAGCTTTCTGAATTTTCTGGATTTAATTTAATTGACTTTAGAAAATAATCTTTGGATTTGTTTAATTGTTCTATTTTTTTCATGGATTTAGCAGCACTAAACCACCATGACCAATCATCTTTAAATAGTTTATTACCTTTACTAACAACTTCATTGATAAGTTTAACATTATCATTTTCAATTGTAATTAATAGTTTGAAAGCAGGTAAAAAATTGTTTATTTTAATACATTCAATTAAATCTTTTTTAGAGGACTCTAAGTCAATAACCCTTAAACCTTCTTTAGTGAAATCTTCCTTTGGAACAATATTTCCACTTATAATATTAGCTCTTTGGAATAATGCTTCATAATTATTGGGAGAAGATTTTAAAATTATTGACAAATCATTTAAGCAGATTTCATGATTATATAAGCCATCATTTTCACCTTCTTGATAGTATGGCTTAGAAATTACTCTATTAAGTCGAGATTTATCTAAAATAGCTTTATCTGCATTTAAAGATAAACTTTCGTCAGTAATAAATTGTATTTCCCTTGGATTTTTAAAAATATTGCTTGCCTTATCCTTTTTTAAAGCCATTAACAAAAGGTAATGTTTCCATAATGTTTCTTTTTTATCATATTTGAACTCATTATAATAATAAATAGCCTTTTCATATTTTTCGAAATAGTGGTATAGGAGAGCCATATTTCTTCCAATGTGACGAGTATTAAATCCTACGTAATTGCTACTTAATTCTATTAATTTTTCATAGGATTTTAATGCCTCATCAAACTCAGCTAATTGAAAATGCGAATCACCTTTCCCGTGATAGGCCCATTTATATTTTGGATCTATTTCAATAACATTATTAAACTCATTTAAGGCATTTTCATATTGTTTTAGAGCATAGTAAGATTTTCCTAGGTTATTCAGGTCCCATTTATCTTTACTCGAATTAAGATAAGCAGAAACTGAACCCTGATAATCTTCTACTTTAAGTTTTGAAAACCCTAAAATTGAATATGCAAAACGGTTAATTCTTTCATCATTTATGTCAATTGCTAATTGCGAATATTTAATTGCCTCTTCATATCTTTTAGCCCTTTTTAAACTATCTGCCATCCAATAATAAGTAAAACCATCTTTATATTGATCGCTTAGGTCATAACATTTTTCAAATGCAGATATTGATTTTTCATGATTATCTAGTTTGTAATAACCATGACCAATTCTTAAAAAACAAAACGCATCATTACCTCCACCATTCTTAACTGCTTCTTCATAGCAATCTACAGACTCAGCAGTTTCATCTTTTTTCCAAAAAATTTCTCCTTTTAATCTGAATAGCCATGAAATATTAGTTGTATTTATTGGTTGGGTTGGATTATTTTTAATTCCCTGATCTAGAACATTTATTGCTGAATCATTATCTCCTTTCTTTTTTACTAAAACATCAGCATACTGCGTAATTGCGTATATGTTGTGTGGGTTTATATCTATAGCTTTTTTATAAAACTCTATTGCATCGTCAATTTGTTCAAGTTCATCATAGCACCTTGCAATATGAGCGTATCCATAATCATTATTAGGATTAATTTTTACATAATGTAAATAATATTCAATCGCCTTTTCCCATTGCTCGGAACTTTCAAATGATTCTGAAATTAATCTAAAAGTTGAAGAAATATTGTCTGGAATAGATTTAGAAAGGTCAATATTTTTGATATAATCTTTCACATTAGTGTCTAACTCATAGTCTAAATATTTTAATGAATAATTTATAGAGGTTGTAAAATTTTCAACATCATGCTCTGTTCTGGCCATTTCTAAATAACTACTCCACCACTCACCACTAACAGAGGCATTATCGAAATTCTTGATTTCCATACTATATAAATAAGAAAAATCATATTCAGAGTCATCTATATTACCTTTACTGTACAAAGAATGCATCTTATCTTCAATAATCGATCTTAATTGGTCATGTGAACTATCCTTTTCTTCTTCTGTCAATTCATAATCAGTACCCTCAAGAATTATAGAAATTTGGTCAATATCTTCTAAATCAAAATCATTAACACTGTTAATTGTTAAATTACCACTTTTTGTTTCCCACAATTCTTGATTATATTCAAATAAATCTGATGAGTTAATTTCGTTAAATGGTTTTTGTGAAAGTAATGTGTAAAGAGTTTTAGGTGGTATATAATATTTAAACTCTCCAATATTCCATTCCATTGTGCAATCCAAACAGAGATCTCCGTCATTTACTATTAAATGTTCAGAAACTCCACCATCAACTTTAACCAATATTTCAAACTCTTTTAAATCAATCTCAGATAAATCAATTTTAGAAAGCCCAAGCTGTTCAAGTTGAAAGTTTATTTGTTTATTTTGCATACAATATTTTATTACAACAATTTAATTTACAAATAAATATATCCTGGTAATTTAAAATTGAGTGTATTGTAATACACCTATTGTTTTTTGGAAATTTTTCTAGAAATTCTCTTACAAAGATTTTATCATAGTTAATATATGTTTTAATAAATTATTAATCATATTCAACTCTTTGAACAGTATATTTAACGTTTTTTTTTGACAACATATTGCTAACAGCTTCTATATTTTTTAAAGAATCATCTGCAAAATAAACATCATTGTAATTTTCATTATCGATTTTATTTTCAATCCAATTAGATTTGTCTATGGGATTATTAGAACCTAGAGCTTTCACAAAAATATTTTTTGTATTTATCCCAATATCATTTAAATATTTAACAATCGGTTTATAATTCTGTCTAGCAGTAAGAATATATAAACCAATGCCATCTCTTTTATTTGCAATTCTTTTAAACACTTTAGTCATTTGCCTAATTTGTCTAGGTTTATTAACCTGATCAAAATCCGAATAATCAAATTCATCCCCTTTTTTTTTATTATACACTGCATATTGACCCGGATTTAATTTTTGAATTTTTCCAGAATTTGACACATAAACAAAAGAATTAGTTTTTACTAGTGTATCGTCAAAATCAAAAACACGTAATTTTTTTTTCATTCGTTTTATTAATTTATGTACCGACTTTCATTTTAATACGATTCTAATAATTTTATTTAATTTTTCATACTTTGCTTGAACAATAAGTGTATCCCCAGCCATTTCATCAATCGGAGCTATGACTGTATTTATCTCACCACTATCTCCACTGTAAGAAAACTCGTTTATCGTGGGAACTATAGTTCCAGTAAATCCAGTTACATAAGTTGTATCTACATCAACCCAATCACCAAATACATTTATTTGTCTACGAATGAATACATAAGCTGTATCACTTAAAATCCAACTATGAGATGATTCCCATTCAACTAATTGTGGGTTTTTAGGCTCTTTTCCATGATTAAGAAGTTTACCACTTATTCTATGAATTGTTTGAATGGAGTTTTGTGAAGAATTTAAATTTAGTTTAAACAAACCTTCATTTGTAGTATCCAATCTGCCATCTAATTCCATTGTATATTTATCTGGAAAATTATCATAGATATTATCATCGCAACCTATTAGTAGTGTAAAAAGAATCAATATAGTTACTGAAGATATTATTTTCATTTTTTAAATTTGGATAAGTTTTTCTAAAATTTTCACCATTGCAAAGGTGTCCATATAACAATATTCCAACAATTGTTTTCTAGTTTCTTTAACATTTCCGTTAAATGTGCCATTAACCATTGATAAAAATATATTTGAAGCAGTACCACCATCTTTAATATCTAAATTATCATAAGACAAATCGGGTACTAAAGCTGGGAGAACGTATTTAATAGAATAACTACCCTTCATTTTTGGGGAATAATACCATTTGTTTTTAAATGGTAACATTAAATCTTTAAGTCTATTAATTATACTTGTCAATTGTAAAGAATAATTTGGAAAATTTTTTATAAGATTCTTTAGTTTTCCTCTTTCGAAACTAATATTATACACAATAATATCTCCATAACTACCACAATCGTTAATTAGTCTTTCAATAAATTGAGATCTTGGGTCTTCGTTTTGATTGGCTAAATAATCAGAATGTACTATTTTAGAATTGATAGATTTTTGAACATGTAAGGAATACTGAAAAACTAATTGTTGATACGGTTTAGTGTTTTTATACATTGGGATTGCAGAGGAGATGGTTTCAAAATCTAAATAAAAGAGTGGGTATTTTAAATCTTTAATAAACTTTTTTATTTTCTTTGTTTCTATATAAGTTTTGTTATTAAGATCGGATTGAACTTGAATTAATTGATCTGAATTTAATGGTGTTTTATTAATATCAACTTGGTCTATTTTGACAATACCTTTTTTGTAGAGATCGAATTTTTTCTTTGTACTTAATCTTGAAATATCAAAAATTGAATAATCTGGAATATGATTCCAACACACTCCTTTAAAATCACATTCATAAGGTTTTGAACAATGAGTTCCTATATCAACGTTTGGAGCTTTAGAACTCATTAAAACCTTTTTAAACCTATTAACATCTTTTGGAATTCGATCATTCAATTTTAAAACTTTGTCATAGACAGATTGAATATTAAATAACTGACTAACATCAATATTTTCATTCATTAAATAATTTTTATTAATATAAATTATTGATATGTCTTTTAAATTAATTCCCGAGTTAATGATAGTGTAATATTGGATAGCGGCATCATTCAAATATGTGGAAGATATTCTAGTTGAGCTCTTAACTTCATAAGCATGCCACCCGTCTTCTTTTTTAACTAAAATATCTAAGGCCGCAAGCACATTATTATAAATAAATGTAGCCTCATATATTGTAGTTTCACCTTGATTAATAAAATCAAAAGTTTTTTTAACTGAATCATTAATATTTATATAAGATTTTGTGGATGCATCAACACCACCAGGGAACAAATGTTGAGCTAATAATCCTATACTGGTTCCTTGTTCAAAAATAGTTTTAAGAGAAAGTGAAGGAGTATCTTTTAAATTAAAGTGATTTTTATAAAGGTATAATGATTTTTCACACTGTAAACCTCGAACAAATGTTGATTTAGATAAAAGTTTTTTCATTTAAAAAATTTAAGATGAATATAATTTTAAGTACTCATATCCCATGGGTTGTATGTAGACTTGTCCATACCCTTTTTTAATCTATTTAAAAATAAAAAATTTTCATCGTTTAAAATTTTAATTTTAAATTCTTTAAAACTTATACTATCATCTAATTCATATAAATTTGTGGCCTCGTACAATGCATATGAATTTTTCCATTCAATTTTTGACCATTGTGTTGGATTTTTAGAATTTTTCATATAAAACCTTTACTTAAATTTAAAAAAAATTATAATTTTAACTTAGATAAAAGTAGGTGTATTGCAAAACACCTATATTAAACTATTGAAATGCAAAATTCTATAAAAACTACAACTATTATATTTTTTTTAATTAGCACAACTATATTTTCACAAGAAATAATTATTCCAAAAAATATAATTCACAGCTTAAATAATAAAGCAACAATTCATCTTTTTGAAAACCAAAAGAGATATGAAATAAATCTAAATAAATCCAGTTTATCCAAAGAAATTAAATATTATAACAAGGATTACAACCTCAAATCATTTAAACCAATTATTATCAATAATGAATTTTATTTCGTAAGTAATATAGGAGGCTTAGTTTTAAAGTTAAAAAATGATTCAATTAAAAGAATAGACAAATCTTTCAACCATAAAATGCAAGTTGAAAGCTCAATATTTACTTACAATAATGAAATATATAGGTATGGGGGTTATGGATTTTTTAGTGCAAGAGATTTTATAATAAGATACGATTTTGACACAAATGAATGGGAGTCAATAGAGATAGAACACGAGATCGCTCCAACTGGGAGATTTTCGAATTTTCACACCATTAATGATGATGAATTTATTATTTTAGGTGGAACTACAGTTGATTTAAAAAAGAGAGAAAACAGAATATTACTTGATGATTCATGGACTTTTTCATTTGAAGAGTTACGTTGGAAATTTATTCAATCTTCTAAATACTTTGAGCTTTACGATTCTTTTGCTTTTATGTATGAAGATAAAATAGTAAGCAGAAATAAAAATGAAATGCAAGTATTTGATATTAAATCGAATAAACTTGAAACATTTGATGTAAATACAACTTTTCTAAAAAATAATAAGAGATTTAAAGTTCATTTTTTTAATAATAAACTTCACTTTATAGTTACTCGAAATAATAATCAAAAAGTAATGGTATCAAGAAACGAATCTGAATTTTTTGGGCCCAAGAAAAGAGAAATTTACTTAGGTAATAAAACTGAATTTTTAAGTGTTTTTATAATTATATTAATAATAGTCTTAATATTATTTTCAATCACAAAATTTAAAAGATATTATAATTCTATATTTATTTATAATGATAAAATTAAATATCGACGGAATTTTGTTTTGATTTCAAAATATGAATTTATTGTATTAAAAGAGTTTTTAAAAAATAATAATATTTTAGAAAATAATATTATTCAAGACTTGATTAATCAAGATCAATATGATCGATCTCATAATATTAGAAGAAAAAATAATTTAATTGAGAAACTTGATTCAAAATTTAAATATCTTTTCAATAATAGTTCCTTAAAATTTATAAAAACTAAACCAAGTGATTTTGATAAAAGATATAAAATTTATTATATAAATTTAAAAAATTCTAAAATTATTTTAAAAAGCTAATCAATCAATTTCCAACGAAGATAGAGCCCCGTCTCTCCGCAAAAGCCCTTGTAAGTCATTGATTTACAGGGGTTTATTTTTTTGGTTGCCTGAATCGTTGCCTTTACTGCTTTTAACTATAACTAAGTTATAACAAAAAGTCAAAAAATCTCAATATTAATTATTAATTGCAACTACCCTACTCAAATAAGATCGGTTTTCTATTGACGGGAGGTGTTTGTATAATGATGTATAATAGTGAGGTTCTAGGTATCTTAAAAGAAGAAGATATGCCTATGGTTTAGTTTATTTAATTGCGTTTTATGTTATACAATGAAGCCATAACAATAATGAC
>ENA-OWPI01002457-OWPI01002457.1-marine-metagenome-genome-assembly--contig:-NODE-2457-length-17340-cov-7.556566_pt1 | contig 17340 bp, 14 predicted proteins | sample MGYA00238138_ERZ651775 | MGnify/ENA primary metagenome ERZ651775 (study PRJEB26906, sample SAMN06265043) | marine metagenome | isolation source: Helgoland LTER site | place: Germany:Helgoland, sampling...
ACTCTTCAATGGAGGTAAGAAAATCAGTTGTTTTTGCAACCGTTATTATTGTTCTTGTTTTTGTTCCATTATTATCGTTATCAGGCGTAGCAGGAAAGCTCTTTGGTCCACTGGCAATTGCATATATTTCATCAATTACAGCCTCTCTTTTTGTTGCCCTTACCATCACGCCTGCATTATGTTACTTAATGATTGGTTATTCGGATATAAAGACTGAAGATTCACCCGTTGTTAAGTTTTTAAAGGGTAAATATGAAACCATTCTATTGCTTATTGAAAAGCAGTCTAAATTAATTATTATTTCATCTCTATTAGTTATTGCTATTGGCTTATCATTTTTACCGTTTCTTAAGACACAATTTATTCCTCCCTTGCACGAAGGACATTTCATAATGCATATGACCTCATTCCCTGGCACTTCTGAAAAAGAATCAATACGCGTTGGTAATCTAGTAACAAAAAAATTGGAATCTATTAAGGGCATAAAATCGATTGCACAATGGGTTGGTCGCTCTCCTTTGGGTGCCGATACATTTGGTACTCATTACAGTGAGTTTGAAATTGAATTAGATGAAGGCTTAGGAGGTCCAGAGCAAGATTACATTTTAGAGCAAATAAAATCGTTACTTCATGGAGGCGAGGATCAAGAGCTTGATGCAGGTTTTGTGGGAGTAAATTTTGCCATTAATACCTTTCTTACAGAAAGAATTGAAGAGACTATTTCTGGATATAATGCATCCGTAGTAATAAACCTATTTGGAGATAATTTAGATTTAATTGATAGGGACGCCGCATTAATAAGTTCAACATTGAATTCTATTGATGGAATAAGAGACATAACGCTCCAATCACCACCAGGATCACCAGAAGTCTTTATAAAACTTAGATCACAGAAGATGAGCTCACTTGGAATAAATAAGGCAGATGTCTTAAAGTTTATCAGAGCGGCTTATGATAACTATCCCGTCACAAAAATTTATAATGGCATTATCCCTACAACAATTGCTGTCACGCTTAATAAGGAATCGAGAGATGACATTCTTGATATTAGGGAATTACCAATCATGAATGCTCAAAATCAAATAATAAAACTATCTGAAATTGCTGATATATCTCAAAAAAATGGCCGCTCAAAAATTCTGCACCAAAATGGTAAAAGAGTACAAACGGTTACTGCAAATATAGGTGATGTTGATATTGATATATTTACTGAAAGCCTTCATAAAAAATTAAAAGAATTAACACTCAATGCAGGCAATTACTATGAAATTACAGGATCTGCACAAGAAAATATGCAGGCAAGAAACGAACTTATTACTCAATCTCTTCTGGCTGGGGGTGTAGTTCTGCTTTTACTTTATATTGCTTTTGGTTCTTTCACTAACTTATGCCTAACAGTTTTAAATCTTCCTTTTGCATTAATAGGTGGTGTCTTAGCTGCCTCTTTTACAGGAGGATGGATTTCAATTGGGTCACTTGTTGGGTTTGTAACATTATTTGGAATTACTTTAAGAAATACAATTATGTTGATATCTCATTATCAATTCTTGATTGATGAAGAGAATTGTACCTGGAACCTGGAGACATCTATAAGGGGAGCAAAAGAAAGACTTCCATCTATATTAATGACAGCACTTGTTGCGGGTCTAGCGTTAACCCCAATCGCATTTGGTTCTGATCAACCAGGAAAAGAAATTGAGGGGCCAATGGCCATGATAATTATAGGGGGCTTGTTTACCTCCACTATCCTTAATCTTCTGATACTCCCAACCATCCTCTTAAACTATGGCTCATTTAAGAAATTAATTCAAAGATAGAATTAAGTTTTCAATCTTATTGGCCAAATCAATATCTTTATCTGTAATTGCATTTTTATCATGTGTTATGAGCTTAACTGAAATACCTTTGTACCCAATCTCTATATCTGGATGGTGGTTGGCATGTTCCGCAAGACTCCATATATCGTTAACCACTCTCCCTAAGTCGGTCGAAACATCCCTTGATATCCAGCGATGAATTCCATCATCTGACAATGTCCAATTTAAGAGCTCCTCTTTGAATTTTTTTTCTATCTCACCTGAAATTTCAATCATTTTGTTTTCCTCTAAAAAAATTAATGGTTTTTTTTATATTCTTGACCTTATCTTCAATTTCTTGATACTCATCATGATCATTTGATGCAATTGTGAGTGCGCCACCAGAATAAAAATATAACTCATCTTCTTTGCGAAATAAGCTCCTGATTGCAATATTGCTATCCATAGATCGATTAAAGCTAAAATAAACCACAGAGCCACAATAAAGCTCTCTGTTGTGCTCCTCGAGTTCATCTATAATTTCCATCGCTCTTATTTTTGGTGCCCCTGTAATTGAGCCTCCTGGAAAAGAACTTGAAAAAAGTTTAATCATACTTGATTCAGTTTTAAGCTTACCCGAAATAGTGCTTACCAAATGATGGACATTTGGATAGGATTCTAATTCAAACAATTCCTTCACCTTAATCGAACCGATATCGCAATCTTTACTTAGATCATTCCTTAAGAGATCAACTATCATTAAATTTTCTGATTGATCTTTGATTGATGTCTTGAGTGCTTCAGCATTTTTTTTATCCTGGTGAGGATCTTTATCTCTTCCTTTTGTGCCCTTTATTGGTCTAGTGACAACATCATCATCTCTGACCTGAATAAATCTCTCTGGTGAGCCTGATAAGATCTCAAAATCCTTAAAATCCAAAAAAGCCATATATCTTGATTTATTTAAATTTCTCAAAACCTTATAAAATTGCCAACTATCTCCATCAACTTTTACTTTATATTTTTTAGATAAGTTGATTTGGTAACAATCACCCTCTTTTAAAAATTCCATTACAGAGTTAAATTTTTTACGATACTCCTCAAAGGATAAATTATCATCAACAACACTTTTTACTTTAAAGTCATTTCTGTTATTAGCTTTTAGTGCACTAAATAATTCAATATAATTAGGCCAATTTTTACTTGTATCTTTATCGGCGTTCGTTGTTACCAAATATGCCTCTTGAAGAAAGTGATCAATTATTAACCCCCAGTCATAAATTCCCATCGAGAATTTAGGTAACACAGAATTCTTTTTACCCTCATCTTTCATCTCATAAGAGCAATAACCTATAGCGCCCCCAATAAATGGTATTTCTGAATGTGGTGTTGCGAATTGATTGATATATTCTTCAACTATCTTTAAGCCATCCTCCCCTGAGGTATAACTCTTATTCTTTTCTTGAATATTAATATGACTGGAATCTGAGCTAATTTTTACGAAGGGGTCTGCTGAAATTATGTCATAACGTGCGTATGGACTTTTTTCCCGATCTGCTTGATAACAACTATCAAAAAAAACAGGCCAGTCTAGATGTCTAATTTGCTCATAATAAACAGTTGTATCAGAAATATAAGGAATTTTTTTGATGTTCATAAAAATTATTATCCAACAAAAATCATTTTATGTATAAGAAAAAAAAGACACCTAAGTGTCTTTTTTATAGAGCCCCTTAATTAAATAACTATTCAAGGTTAGCATGAATGGCTCTCATTCCCTCTTCAGTAAGATCTTTATCAAAAACAATCTCACCAATAATAGCTTCAAGGTAAACCAGCGTAGAAAGCTCAAATGAGGTACCCATTGGTAGGCCTTTTGTTAGAGCAAATACTTCATCATTGCCCATTTTTAAGGTTAAATCAGCTAAATCAGCCATCGCAGAGGAAGCTTTCATAGAGACAACAGCAATTTTCGCTCCCTTAGATTTTGCAGTTTCAAGGGTAGGAAGTAGTGTTTTAGTTCCACCAGACCCAGAAATTACGATATATAAATCTCCTTCCTTGAGAGCTGGTGTCACAATTTCTCCAACCATACTTACGTTATAACCACAATGAACTAGCCTCATAGCCAAAAAACTCGATACCAGTTTTGATCGTCCGGCACCTGCAACAAAAATATGTCCTGCATGGTCAATCAGCTTTTTTAGTTCGGCAGATTGATTTTTATCTGTAGAATCTAAAACTGCTGTAATTTTATCTACAATTAATTTTTGTGTATCCATATTAATATCTACTCCTCATCATTATTTTATTTATATAATTAATAATACCAAAAAAAAACCCGGCATTTAAGCCGGGTTTTTTAAATATACATTCTATTGTTACTAATTAGTGAGCAATAGCTGTAATTTCTGAAGCAGCTGCAGCAGGATCAGCAGCGCCATAAATAGCAGCACCAGCAACAATAATTGCAGCACCAGCATCTTTAACTTCTTGCGCTGTAGCAGCTTTAACACCACCAGCAACTGAAATTTTAGCACCAGTGTTTAGTGCAGCAATTGCAGCAAGATCAGCAAAAGGTGTATGGCCAGCAGCTTGAGCATCAAGACCAGTGTGAACACCGATAATATCTGCACCAGCAGCAACAGCTTCTTTTGCTAATGACTCTTTATCATCAACGTTAATCATGTCAACCTGACATTCTTTACCGTATTTCTTAGCTGCAGCGATAACGCCTTTAATTGTAGCAATACCTGAAGCACCTAGAACCGTACAGATATCAGCACCTGCTTTGTAGAAAGGCTCTGCTTCATATTCACCAGCGTCCATTGTTTTTAAGTCAACAAGGATAAGGTTGTTTGGAAATTTTGCTTTTAGTGTTTCAAGCAGTTTAATACCGTTATGTTTGATACAAGGTGTACCAATTTCTAAGATATCAACGTGAGGAGCAACTGTTTCTGCTAGTGCTACTGTTGCGTCAAAATCTAATGAATCTAGTGCCATTTGTGTTAATGCCATGGTTTAATCTCCCATATTTAAAATTACTTTATTAATAAACATCTACGCTAAAAACTCGTAAAACTTTTTTCTCATTTAGGTCGAGTAGACCGAGGATAATATAACTTCAGTGAAATATTGTCAATCAATGAAGCTTTATCGCTTAAAGTTTTTGACTCAAAGCATCCTCTAGTTTATTTTGATCAATCACAAAGTTTCTAATGCCTTCAGAAAGCTTCTCTGTTGCCATTGCATCTTCATTATGATCGAATCTAAATTGATCTTCTTCAAGCTTCGAAGGCTTCTCTTTAGAAGAGCCATTGTCTTTTAGGTGTTGAGGGAGGTCCCCTTCTGTTGCTGCTAACTCTTCAATAAGTGCAGGACCTATCGTTAGTCGATCACAGCCAGATAAAGCTGTAATTTCACCGATATTTCTAAATGATGCGCCCATAACGACTGTTTTAAATCCGTGTTCTTTGTACCAACTATAAATTTTTCGAACTGAAACAACACCTGGATCAGTTTCAGAAGTATATTCCTCGCCTGTACTTGCTTTGTACCAATCTAAAATTCTTCCAACAAAAGGAGATATTAAAAACACACCGGCCTCAGCACAAGCTCTCGCTTGAGCAAAACTAAATAATAAAGTTAGGTTACAGTTAATTCCTTCTTTTTCTAAAATCTCACCTGCTTTAATGCCTTCCCACGTAGACGCTAACTTAACTAAAACTCTATCCTTTGTTAATCCAGCTTCTTCATACAATGAAATAATCTTTCTACCTTTAGCTACCATCTTGTCAACATTAAAAGATAGGCTTGCATCTACCTCTGTAGAGATTCTTCCCGGAATATGTTTTGAAATTTCCAAGCCAACAAGAACGGCAAGCTTATCTGCAGCATCTTCAATTTGTTGTGCTTTATCAGAGCTTTTACCCTTTGCATAGGCAATAGCTTCCTCAATCATAGGCTCACATTGCGGCAATTTGCTCGCTTTCAATAGTAAAGACGGGTTGGTTGTCGCATCGACAGGTTTTAAAGACTTAATTGCATCCACCTCTCCTGTATCCGCAACAATTGTTGTCATTGTTTTAAGTTGTTCAAGTAATGAAGCCATTGATTTCTCCGTATTTTTTTAAATTAGTATATTTAATAAAGTCATTGTTTAGTTTTAAACTGCATGACTTGGGCTGGACATTTTAACAAAAATTAACAAATAACAACAATTTTTTCTTCAATACCATTGAGATAAGTCATTATCAATTTAATTTTTATATTTAACCTAACACTACGTTTAAGTCGACAAGCAATCATATAATATGGCAGAATTACGTTCTTTATATATTTACTATTAATTAACCATAACAAGTAATTAAATAATAACTATCCCAAAGGTATCCCATGACACAGAGTGTAATTTCCTTCGAAGAGCTGAGAAATAAAGATGTTGCCATTGTAGGTGGCAAAAATGCCTCGCTCGGTGAAATGATTTCTCAACTAAAGGCAAAAGGTGTAAGGGTTCCAACAGGGTTTGCCACAACCTCAGATGCTTTCAATGAATTCTTAACACAAGACCAGTTAGGAAAGAGAATTGAACAAGAGCTTGAAGGTCTAGATATTAATGACGTCGTGAAGCTTTCGCAAAGTGGTAAAAAAATTAGGAAATGGATTCTTGATACGCCCTTCTCTAGTGATTTTGAGGATAATATTAAAAATCATTATGAAAGCTTAATTAAAAAATCACCGAAAGGCACAACATTTGCGGTACGCTCTTCAGCGACTGCCGAGGATTTACCAGATGCGTCTTTTGCTGGCCAGCAAGAAAGTTTTTTAAATATCCATGGATTAGAAAATATTAGGCAAGCAATTAAAGAGGTATTTGCCTCCCTCTATAATGATCGTGCAATTTCATATAGGGTACATAAGAACTTTATTCATTCAGATGTGGCAATCTCTGCTGGCGTTCAGCAGATGGTCAGAAGTGATATGGGCTCATCTGGGGTCATGTTTACCATTGACACAGAATCTGGTTTTAAAGATGTTATTTTCATCACTTCCTCATATGGCCTTGGTGAGACAGTTGTTCAAGGATCAGTTAATCCAGATGAATTTTATGTCCATAAGGCACTTTTAAAATTAGGTAAGAACGCTATCGTAAGAAAGTCTATTGGGTCAAAGAAGATTAAAATGATATTTAGTGAGGACACCAAAGCCGGACTTAGCACAAGCACTGTTGATGTTGAAGAAACTCTAGCAGATCAATTTAGTGTTAATGATGATGATGTATCAGAATTAGCTAATTACGCGATGACAATTGAATCTCATTATGGCTGTCCAATGGATATAGAATGGGGCAAGAATGGACTAGATGGTAAGTTATATATACTCCAAGCGAGACCTGAGACTGTAAAATCTCAACATCAAAATACGACTGAGACATACAAACTGAAAGAATCAAGCAAAGCGCTTGTTGCAGGAAGAGCGGTGACACAAAAAATTGGAATAGGCCCTGTCAGAATAGTAAAAGATCCGTCAGAAATGCATACCGTTCAGCCAGGTGACGTACTGGTAGCCGATATGACTGATCCGAATTGGGAGCCAGTGATGAAAAGAGCCTCAGCATTGGTCACAAACCGTGGTGGCCGGACATGCCATGCCGCTATTATTGCTAGAGAGCTTGGAATCCCGGCAATTGTCGGTAGTGTAAACGCGACAGAGCTTCTTACCGAACAGGATACAGTTACCGTTTCATGTTCTGAAGGCGAAACAGGGATTGTCTATCAAGGGAAGTTAGATTATGAAATTAAGGTTCAAGAGGATGGCGATCTGCCAAAATTACCTATAAAGCTCATGATGAATGTCGGTAACCCAGACATGGCTTTTACATTTGCTCAAATTCCTAATGATGGTGTTGGCCTAGCAAGGCTAGAATTTGTTATTAACAACATGATTGGAATTCACCCCAAAGCGATATTAAATTATGAGGCTATGCCAGAGGATATTAAAAATACTATTAATTATAAGTCTAAGGGATATCCATCACCAAAAGAATTTTATGTGAATAAAGTGACTGAGGGTGTGGCTACAATTGCATCTGCCTTTTATCCTAAGCCCGTGATCGTAAGGATGTCAGATTTCAAGTCAAATGAATATAAAAAATTAGTTGCTGGAGACATTTACGAGCCTGATGAAGAAAATCCAATGATTGGCTTCAGAGGGGCAGCAAGATATATATCTGATCAATTTAAAGATTGTTTTAAACTCGAATGCGAGGCTATGTTAAAAGCAAGAAATGAGATGGGCCTAACCAATATCGAACTCATGATCCCTTTTGTCAGGACCCTCAAAGAGGCCGAAGCAGTCATTGATGTTCTTGAACAGAATGGCCTTAAGCGAGGAGAGAACGGGTTAAGGTTAATTATGATGTGTGAAGTCCCCTCAAATGCTATTTTAGCCAAGGAATTTTTAAAATATTTTGATGGATTCTCAATTGGTTCTAATGATTTAACTCAACTTACCTTGGGGACTGATAGAGACTCAGGCATTTTAGCCGATGGTTTTGATGAGAGAGATCCCGCTGTTATAAGACTCATTGAATTGGCGATAGAGGGTGCGAAGGCAAGAAAAAGTTACGTAGGTATTTGTGGACAAGGCCCATCTGATCACCCTGATTTTGCTAAGTGGCTATTGGAACAAAAAATGGATTCAATGTCATTAAATCCTGATACAGTAATAAGCACATGGAAAAGTTTAAGCAAAAAATAAATGGCAAAAAATAAAAGGACAGCCTTTTTTATATCAGATGGAACTGGTATTACGGCTGGATCTTTAGGGGGGTTGTTGGCACACTTCCCAGAGACTGAGTTTGATCAAATTAGGATTCCTTTTACGGACTCAATTGAGAAAGTTGAGGATGCCCAAAAAAGAGTAGCTAATATAAAAATGATGACTGGATCAAGACCTATCGTCATTATGTCTATCGGAAATCAAATCCTAAGGAATGAACTAAAAGCAGTAGATGCATATTATATTGATCTGTTTGATTCATTCATTCACCCTTTAGGGGTCGAGCTTAATGAGCCAGCCTTAACAAGGCCCGGTGTTTCTCATAGCATAAAAACAAATCAATACGGCTCAAGGATGGAGGCAATAAATTTTGCATTGGGCCATGATGATGGCATGACACATACTGGATTAAATCAAGCACAAGTCATACTTGTAGGTGTCTCTCGAAGCGGTAAAACACCAACCAGTATTTATCTTGCAATGCAGTTTGGTATTAAGGCTGCAAACTACCCACTGATACCTGAGGATTTTGAAAGAGGAAAATTACCTCCTATCTTGGAAGGGTATCTTGATAAAATTTTTGGACTTACTATTAAATCTGAAAGGCTACATTCACTCAGAAGTGAAAGGAGGCCAGACAGTACATACGCATCATTATCTAATTGCAGACATGAAATAGGTCAGGCTGAGGATCTCATGAAAAAAGTGGGTATACCCACGGCCGACTCAACATCAAAATCAGTTGAGGAGCTCTCCGCGATCATCATACAATTTATGAAACACTAATTTTCGAAGTAAGGCTCAAGTATCCCCATAATATCTGCAGATTTAGGGTCTACAGTGCTAGGAAAAACAAAAGCTGATTCGGCATTTGGCATCACAATATACTTATAAAAATTCCACATAGGCGCTTCGCCAGTCATTTGCTTTAAATTTTTATACACAGGGTTCACATTTGGACCAACAACACTTGACTTGCTCATCATTGGGAAATCAACGGCGTATGTTAATTTGCAAAAATCCTGAATCTCTTTGTCAGTTTTAAATTCTTGGTTGAAGTCATTCGAAGGAAAGCCAACCACAAGCATATCATTACTATGTTCTTTGTATAACTTCTCTAGGCCTTCGAATTGTGAAGTAAAGCCACACTTACTAGCTGTATTCACAAATAAAATAGGTTTATCTTGATATTCGCACAAATTAAATTTTTTACCTTGTAAGGTCTTTAAATCTTGATTGTAAAAATCCATACAAGCAGAATACACTGGACCAGTAAAAAAAATAAATAAAAAAAGAGTTATAAAATTAGTTGATAAATTATTTTTCAAAACGTACCTCATTTCCTAAAAAGTTAACAAAAATTATTTTTTTATTTTACGCCATTTCCAAGGAGCTATTGGTTTTTTTTCTCTCCAAAGACCTAAATTATTTTCTTTTGCATGAAGCTCTGCTTGACTGTATAACTCTCTATCTGACCGACTTTGTTGATTTTGATATCTTTTAAAATGCCAAGCATATCCGCTTAATACTTGAGATAGGTTTATATCTATCCCATTCAATACTATCTTTGCTAAAACTCTCTTATACCTGTCAACGGAATATGGCTTTCCTTTCTTTGGTTTTGATTTAAGGAGCACTATTTTATTTAGTAGTAGCCCTCTTAAATGGTATGTTGATGCTAATCCATACGGTTGGTTTTGCTCTGGAGCGTCAATACCGGTCAACCTTACCTTAAACTTTTTACCAGCTTCATCTTTAACATGAATCGTATCACCATCAACTACACGCTGAACTTTTGCTGTAAAATCAGCTCTCACAAATGTTACATATAAGGCAAGTAAAATGGTTAATACATATTTAAAAAAAACAATACTTTTCATCTCAACCCTTTTTTTATACAGTATTTCAAACGCTGCGAACCTTCAGTACTTCGTTAACCAGCCCACCAACCAATCACTAAACGCGCCGTACAGTTATTATACCTACCAACCATCACCAATGATGGATAAGGCAATTGAAAGCATTCCTTCATACTCAAATGTAAAAAAATGTGCTACAGATAACATTACAGACGCCATAATCATTCTCAAACCCATTTTATCTTACCAGGCACAAAGTACTATTTTGTATGGTGATTTACACGTAAAGATCTATCAAACAAGATCTGATAATGAGACAAATCCAGACAACTTTATAAAAAAAATAAAAATTTCTCTTTGGAAAGTTGTTAAATTTGACAAAGTTGTAATGGATTATTATGTTAACGAAATGTATACAGAACTTCTCAAAAAGTTAACATCAGAAATTGATAGTCTTAAAATAGATAAAAACTATCGCACGAGTGGATCTTACTGCGACTTATTAAGCACTATTAATAAATCAAGCGTTAATCTTAATTACTAATTTTTTTTCATTTATTTAGACTCAAGTGCTCGGTAAACTTTTGTGAGAAGATACTCCCCTAAAAGGAAAGAAAAAATTAGCACTATAAAAGCTAGCAAACCATCAAACATGCCATAAAAATTTAATTTATCACCAAAGATTAAGTTAGCCCCATGCAACATTAAAACTTTAGAAAAAAATAGTAACGCCCAGAGGCTGAGGAAATACTTTATTTTTGTGAGATAGCCTTTCTTATCTCCAAAAAAATTTGATAACTTATGCTCCGCATGTCTTGTTAAGACGATAAATAACTGTAAAAAAATAGCAATAAAAATTGTTATAGAAAAAGACTCTACGTAAACAGAGTGAGTGAATTCTGCGTATATATTTAGAATCGTCATGTCTACAAGAATACAAATGATATAAACCAAAAATAACCTTTGAGAGTTATTCACAATTCTTTGACCATTTTCTGCAGATTTCATTTCTTTATCTTCCTCTAACCTTGTTTTTTAAGTGATTTCTTGTCTTTAAACATTAGGGAGTATAAAACAGGGACAACTGCTAATGTCAGGAATGTGCCTACAGCCAAGCCATATGCAATAATATTAGCAAGACCATAAAAGAGAGGGTCATGAGGAATTATTAGAGTCAACAAGCCCAAGGTTGTGGTTAATGTGGTTATGATGATGGGTCTTAATCTTTGCTGGCAGGCACTAACGATTGCATCATAAATTTTCTTACCCGTCTCTCTCTCTAAATCAATTCGATCAATCAAGATAATCGCATTATTGATAATAATGCCTGCTAAGCTATAAAGACCGAGCGTGCCCATGAATCCAAAGTTTGAACCAGAAATTAATAAGCCTAATACAGCACCTATGAAAGATAATGGGATGGTAATTAAAATAATTAATGGTCGCCTAAATGAATTAAACTGAGCAACAAGAAGAATGATAATAAGGCCAATTACCAAAGGAACGCTTGCAGAAAGTGAATCTTGTGCCTCCTTAGACTCAGTGATAACACCATCGTATCTGATCATATGGTTAGGTGGTAAGTCTGCATTTAATTCTTCAACAATTGGATCTAATACCTCCCTAAAGTCCTGAGCCGTTACATTCATATTTTTTGCTTCAACAGAGACTGTTCTGAATAAGTCCTGCCTAGCAATACGTGAAAACTGATTCTCTCCTTCAAAATCTGCTATTTGGAACAATGGCACATTGGTATTATTGCTTGATGAGTAAACATTTAATGTCCTCATCCTATCCATATTGAATCTTTCATCATCCTCTGCTCTGAATAGAATTGGAATGATGTTATCTTCTTCACGAAATTGGGTAACCTCTGAACCCTCAAAATATGCATTGAGGGATTGTGCAATATCATTTGAAGAGACACCTGCTCTTCTCGCCCTCACCTGATCTACTTTGATTAGAATTTTTAAGGTTCTGTTTTGCCAGTCTGTCCTTATATCTATGGTGCCAGGAACCTCATGTAACCTATCAACTAGTTGCTGTGCTTTGGCATAAATAACATTAGAATCTGGGCCAACTACCTGAAGCTTAATTTCACTTGAATCACTTGACCCTAAAAACATCTTATTCACTCTAAAAAACATGCCTGGGAATTGATCATTTAAATTATTTTTTAAATTTTCAATAGAACTATCTTGAGCTTCAACATCTTCAATATTGATAATAATAAAGCCCATGTTATCTGCAGCATCTTCAGGAGCAAGTGACAACACAAAACGAGGCCCACCAAACCCAACATAGCCTGAGTATGATTCAATGTTTGGAAACAACTCTTTGTCATTTAAAAGTCCAAAAACATTTTCCATTTGAGACGTCATTTCTCTTTGAGAGGTGCCCGCGGGTAGTTGGGTATACACAAGGATTTGAGGTCTATCAGAGTCTGGGAAAAAACGTTTTGGGACTTCTTTGCTTGCCATAATTGCAAATACAAAAGAAGCAAACATCACGGCTAAAAATAAAAATCTGATCTTTAGAATACCTCGTAATAAAAAACCGTAACCTATGGATAGTTTATAAAAAATCCCCGATGTTTCTTTTTCTTTGCTTTTTTTCTTATCAATCTTTAGAAAGTAGTAACAAAGCAAGGGTGTCAAACAAAGCCCAGCTATCCATGAAGTCAACAAGGCCATTGCTATCACCAATGAAAGCGACCTTGTGTACTCTCCTGCTGTAGATTCTGCCATCATGAGTGGCATAAAAAATAAAATAGTGGTTAAGGATGAAGTCAGTAACGGGATAGTCAGTTCTTTTCCTACACCTTTGAGGGCCTCAATTCTGGAGATACCACGCTCTAGCCTTTTCATAAAATCCTCAGCTACAACAATGCCGTTATCTACAAGCAATCCTAAAGCAATAATAAGGGTTGCCAAGCTCATTCTTTCAAGCTGTAAATCATAAAAATTCATTAATGCAAGAGTTATCAACATAACGGTTGGAACGATTGAACCAACAATAAAACCAGTTCTAAAGCCAAGAAAGATAATGACTGAAAAAAGGACAATGACTAATGTTTGCAAAACATTAATTGATACCCCATTGATGGTTTCCTCAACCACATCAGCCTGATAGGTGGCAATATCTAAGTGGTATCCAAAGGGCATTGTTTCTTGAATTTCAGAGATTACATTTAAAACTCTTGGTGAAAATTCCAAGAGGTTATACCCATCAAGCATAGAGATACCAAAAACAATAGCCGGCTTACCATTAAAATATGCCGTTTTGCTGGGTGGATCTATATATCCTCGTTCAATGGTTGCTATATCTCTCAGAGAAATGACGTTCTCAGTATCTGTTTTATAGCCTGATTGAGGTACGGAAATTAATGTATCGCCCAACTCTTCGATATCTTTGTAGTCTCCAGTTGGCTCTAGAACAAATGATCTTGCACCTGTATCGACCTGACCTCCAGGAAGTATAATGTTTTGTGTTCTCAGTGCAGCAGAAATCTGGCTGGGATTGATTCCTAATTCTGCAAGCTTTGTTGATTCTATTTTTAAATAAATTCTTTCCTCTTGCACTCCAAACAGATCAATCTTTTTTATCCCCTTTACGCCATAAATAATATCTCTAATATGTTTTGCCATATCATGCATATCATTCATACCAAAACCATCTGAGGTTAATGCCATTGTTATGACAGCAACATCTCCAAATTCATCATTAACATATGGGGTAGAGGCTCCCTCAGGTAAGTCTTTTTCTGCGTCCTTAACTTTATTTCTTAAACTTTGCCATATAGCGTCAAGGTTGAAGTACTTATCCTCTATCTTGACATGTATGATTGAGGATCCTGTTTCAGAAATGGATGTTAGCTTTTTAATCTCTGGAATCTTACGAATATTCTCTTCTAATTTTTTGGTTATTAGAAGCTCGATTCTTTGTGGAGACATGCCAGGAAATTTGGTAGTAACAATAGCTTCTCGATTGACAATGTTGGGGTCTTCTTGGGAAGGTAAAGTAAAGTAGCTGATGCCCCCATAGACCATCAAACTTAAAACAATAAATAAAAATATTTTCTGATATTTAAAAGCTAACTCTGAAATATTCATTAAAATATTAGCCTTAGTTAAAATTAAATATTTCTATATCTTGTTCTTGAAGAACAACCTCTTGATTGTTTCTGAGGTATGGAATACCTGCCACTGCGATAATGTCGCCAGACTTTATGTTGCCTTGAACATAAACATCATTGTTTGTAATGTTAAGCGGCTTTACATTTACTTTTTTAAGTCTGCTTGTATTTTTATCATAAACATAAACAAAACTTGATTGTTTATTACCAACACCCAAAGCAGAATTTGGAATTAAAATACTTTCTTCAACACCTTGAAAATAAACGAATGAAACCTCCGCTGTCATTCCTGCTCTTAATTCCGACGACTGCTGAGTAAGATATAAAACAACGGGGAATGAATTTGCTCTTGTGGCTTGGGTTCCAATTTCCTTTAAAGTTGCCTCCATTTCAAGATTTCTGGCTGCGGGAAAGGTGACTGTATATATCTTATCTTGCACTAATTTCTTAATTAATGTTTCTGGGACATAAACAGAAACCTCAAGGCCCTGACCGCCATCAATTTTGAAGAGTGTTTCTCCAGTAAAAACTTGTTGAGCTGCGTCGACATCTCTAAATGTAATTGTGCCATCATAGGGGGCTCTAAGGACAGTATCTTCAAGACCCTTCTTACTAATTGCTAAATTTGAGGCAGCAATCTCTAATTCTGTTTTAGCGTCTGCCACATCTTGTTGTGACACTGCTTTACTTTCTCGTGCCACCTTCATACGGTTGTAATAGGATTCTTTATTAACAAAATCAGCTTGTGAGGAAAGGTAGATACTCTTGGGGTCCCTTTGGCTCTGTCTTGCCAAAACTTGACCTTTTTTTACTTTACTTCCTAAGTCAACTTTTACATCTGTAACATAGCCACCGTTCTTAAAACTGAGTGATGCCCCTTCTCTGGGGTTAAGTTGTCCAGATAACATCCTTGATTGTTCTACGCCGGTTACACTTACCTCCATCCAAGCAATCTTCGGGATTGGAGCATCCTTGGCTGGTTCATCTTCCTCACAGGATGAGAGAAAAAAACTTAAAAATATCAAAAAGATTATATTTTTCATACGTTATTCCTAATTCTGTTCGTTAACAATTTCATCGGTTACGATTTCTGTATCTTCCCAACCGCCACCCATTGCCTTATATAGTTGAATGATAAATTGCACTAAGTTACCATCACTAATCGCCAACTCATCCTCTTGAAAAAAGATCACCCTTTCGGCGTCTTGAACCTCTTGGAAATCAATTAAACCAGAGGTATACCTTGCAAGCGTTATCTTGTTTACCTTCTTTGCTGCAGTTACCGACACGTTCAGGGAGGCGTTTCTTTGTTTCTCCTCCTTGTAAGACTTAATTGCATTTTCTACCTCCTCAAATGCCGTCAAGACTTTCTTTTCATAGTTTACACGAGCTTCTTCGACTTGCGCATCCTGTACGTCAATTGCGGCCTGTGTCGCACCTCCATCAAAAATATTCCATCTAAAATTTGGACCAAATGACCAATACCTAGAGTCAGAGCTAAATTGATTATCAAATTCTTTTGAATCATAGCCAAAGGTACCGTTAAGATTAAATCTCGGATACTCTTCAGCAGTTGCAACGCCAACCTCAGCTGTTTCTTGAGCCAATAATCTCTCCGCTTCCCTGATGTCTGGTCGTTGTCTTAGAATTTCTCTAGGGACCTGAACAACTGTTTTTTCGGGCACATGAGGAATGCCATAACTCTGGTTCAACTCTGAGTTTAAAGTGCCTGGATTCTTACCCAATAAAATTGCAAGGCTATTAGATAATTCATTGATTCTTGCAAAAAAAAGAGGGATATTAGATTCCGCTGCAGCTAGGTTTTGTTCTGATTGCAGGAGATCAACTTCTGAAACAAGTTCGGCTTTATATCGAGCGTTAACTATTCTCAAGGTAGCTTTTTGCGATTTAACATTCTCAAGGGCATACTGAAGACGCTCTTGTGCGGTTCTTAAAGCAACATAGTTCTTAGCTATTTCCGAGTATAAAATCACCATGACATCTCGATATGCCTCAACCGAGCGCTCTAATTGAGCATCTGCAGCTTCAATGGATCTTCTCACATAACCAAAAATATCAATCTCCCAACTGATATCAAGACCTATAGATGAGTAAAGCCCTGAATCCCTATCTCCCGAAACCGACTTACTTTTACTTTTTTCTGATACATCACCTACCCCATCGAGTTCCGGTGATCGGGCGGCATCAGCAATCCCATAATTTGCCCTAGCGACTTCGACTCTTGCTAGTGCGATTTTTGCATCCAAATTATCAACAGCTGCCCTGCTAATTAAATCATTTAAAACTGGATCATTAAAGAGAGTCCACCACTGTGTTTGGCTAGCACCTGTCTCATTGAATTTGCTATTTAGTTGGTTTTCCCAGTTTTCAGGTACCTCTAACTCAGGTGCACCTTCATAGTCAGGTCCAACCGCCTTGCAGGAAACTAAAAATAAAATAAATACTAATAAGCTGAGTGTTTTTAGAAAGGATTTTGTATTTATTTTGACGGGAAACATTAATTAAAAATTATACCTAAATAATTTTTAATTCGATTTAAATTTAAACTTTTTTAAAGTGAGTTAATGTTATCTAAATAAAATTTAGCTTTTTTATTAATTTCTTTTTTTTGGTGCGGATCCATTTTTTTAAGTTGGCTGTTAACTATACCAAGTCTTGGATTATTTGAGAGTTTGTCTTGATGTCTATCAAAGAAATTCCAATAAAGTGAATTAAATGGACAGGCATCTTCCCCAAGTTTTTCCTTAAG
>ENA-OWPI01002459-OWPI01002459.1-marine-metagenome-genome-assembly--contig:-NODE-2459-length-17324-cov-4.405056_pt1 | contig 17324 bp, 8 predicted proteins | sample MGYA00238138_ERZ651775 | MGnify/ENA primary metagenome ERZ651775 (study PRJEB26906, sample SAMN06265043) | marine metagenome | isolation source: Helgoland LTER site | place: Germany:Helgoland, sampling...
CTATTTTACAGGCAGCGGCTAAGTCTTTAGGGTCGCTCCCTCCAAGTTGCAAAGCGACAGGCTGCTCCTGAGCGCTCATGGCTAAATGGCGCTCTGTATCGCCATAAAGTATGGCACCAGTTGTGATCATCTCTGAATACAGGACGCTATGCTGGCTAATCAACCGCAAAAAGTAACGACAGTGCCTATCGGTCCAGTCCAACATCGGTGCCACACAGAATTTTCTGTTAACTTTCAACTAACCAGCCTTAAAGAGTAATCAATGCCATACATGCGGCATTGTAACTCAATACTTATTAAATGCAGGGCTAGTGAGTTAATTAAAGATTGGGTGTTAGAGGTGCCAGAACTAATCCATGCAGAAGTGGTTGATTTTTTCTCTCGTAGGGTTATGCTTTTGATTGGTTAGGCGAATTCCAAATACATAATGCGAGAGTTAGATTTTTACCACCAGATATGGACTGTTTTAAATGGTAGTACGATACAGAACGATTCTTTTAATCATGTTATTTGGTTTGCTGGCAACCCAAGATGTAGTGCTTGCCGAAGGTAGTAACTCAGATACACAGCAGTTCGTAGAAGCTGATTCTATTGATATTGATGGGGATGGAGAGTTTGATGCGTTAACCGATGGACTGCTTCTTTTAAGGAGTATGTTTGAGTTAACAGACTCTGCGCTTATTTCAAATGTAATTGGAAGAAACGCTATCTACTCTGATGCGGACGAGATTGAATACCGGATCTCATCTATCTCAACTGATTTGGATATCGACAATGATGGGCGAGTTGATGCTCTGACTGACGGCCTCCTTATTTTAAGATATTTGTTTGAGTTAAATGGAGAGCCATTAGTTTCTGATGTTATATCGATTAATGCACAACGAACTCTTCCAGAGGAAATTGAGTTATATCTAGATAGTCTAGCCACCCACAATATAAACTTTACCTCCAGTAAAAACTTTAGCGTCCCGGAAAATCAAAAACAGATCGGCAAAGTATCTGCAGTAGACGCAGATGGCGGTTTTGTTTCTTATTTTCTTGCTGGGGCGGATGCCGCATTCTTAAGTATTAACTCTATTAGTGGAGATCTGTTTTTCAATCAGCCCCCAGATTATGAGTTGAAATCCTCCTATGAAGTGGTGGCAACGGTGTCGGATGGTACTGACAGTAACATTCAGACCATCAGGATTTCTGTGATAGACCTGGATGACGTTGCGCCTGTATTCACCTCCGGTAGTGCTTTTGCTGTGCCTGAGAATCAGAAAGGCATCGGGTCAGTGGCTGTAAATGACGTGGATAGCCAATCTACCTTTTACAGCATAACCGGCAGCGATATAACAGTTTCCACTGACGGTGTCCTCAGTTTTGTCACTACGCCTGATTTCGAGCAGAAAAGTAGCTACAACGCAACCATCACAGCGTCTGATGGAACAAATCAGAGCGAGCAGGCTATTAGTATCACAATCACTAATATCAATGACGTGGCACCTGTAATTACCTCCAGCGTATCTTTCACTGCCACAGTGACGCCTGATGTTGAAGCTACTATCGGAGTAGTAACGGCCACTGATGCGGATAGTGAATCCCTCAACTTTTCTATTAACAGTGCGGAATTGCTCATCTCGGACTCTGGGGTACTATCTTTTTCATCGGAGCAAGATCAAGACGGTGATAAAACATACTCCGGTATTGTTTCGGTAACTGATGGTACCTTTGTCACCACGCAGACTATTGCTGTGAGTGCAGAGTATGACACTGATGGCGATGGGTCCGCCGACAATCGCGATCCAGATGATGACAATGATGGCGTGCCTGATAATTCAGATGACTTTCCAAAAGATCCATTGGAATCATTGGACAGTGATGGTGATGGCATTGGCAATAATGCTGATACTGATGATGATAATGATGGCGTACTGGATGTGGCGGACGAATTTCCTTTGGATGCTGGAAATGTCATAGATTCAGATGGCGATGGCGTTGTGGATAGGAACGATGTGTTTCCGAGTGATGCAAGTCAGCAAAAAGCGTTAAGTATAGACTTTAAAGGAGCTGCATCACTGGGTATTGGCGAGGTAATTGATGATGGAGGGTCTACTTCCGCCATAAACCTATTCAATCCTGATGAAACCAATAGCTCTGTGTTCGCAAAGCTTAAAGATTTTTTCGTTAATAAAGCTTGGGCAAATCAGGTTACCTTGTCCTCGCTAACCAATATTATCAATTGGGATGTAGATGGCTCAGAAGTCCTAGATACAATTCTGTCTAACCAAACAATCTTTATTGCAGGCGCTGATGTCACGCCTGATGGGGACTATTTGTATCTGCTCACCAGTGCCCATATCCAGAGAGCTATACCCAATTTAGATCAGGAGTTCTGCTCTATTTATCGGGTTAAGTTAGAGGACTACACTTTTGAGTGTTTGCTTAATACAGTGGATGGGGATATTCAGCCAAAGTCCTTAAATCCGTCTGTTACCTTAGATTTTTCAAGAGGGAATATCGCATTTAGATCGGATGGAACCGGCTTGTTGCATGGATTCAACTGGAAGCAGTTAGATCAGGACCCTCTCTCCAACGGCGTTGCCTTGGGCAGTGTTTGGATTATGTCACCAGAGGGTGTCCTTACGCCCATTCCTAAAGAGAATGGGTTTGAGGTAAATCTAGCCGTCTGGGTCAATGATGATTACTTTGCCTCTCACGAGTGGTTTTTCGATGGCGAGAATCTTAGTCAAGAGCGAATAGCTATTTACAAGGCCTCGACCCTTGAAAGGGTGAAATTAGTGGAGGCAAATGGTGCATCTCAAGGTGTTATTAAGTTTAACGGTGATCTCTATTGGTCGGGTGGTTCACTCAACGGTAATTCTCTTGAAGAGCAGGACAATCCAGTTAATGGTCTTCCTATAGTGGACTCTGCGGGTGAGAGACTTTATGGATTCGCTAATACAAACGATCCGTCGAATGCCTTTTCAAGCGAAGACGGCTCTATTACATTAAGTCTCACCGATGGTGTTGGTGGCAATGGTGGTTACAACTACCAAAAACAAAGTGGGGTGGGCACAGATATTAAATATAGTGCCTTTAATTTCACCGATGAATACATCGGTTATATGAAAATTTATGCGCCAGAAACGCCCATTGTTTCCATAGATGGCAACGACTTTGGTTCTAACCAAACCATCTCTCTCAGCGATGACCGAGGGCAGTTGGAAATCCAAAGTTACAGGGATATATTTCTGATCACTCCGAGTACCACGTTAGTCGATGATTTGGTCATTGATTATGTTGTTGATGTAGACGGTGTCAATGAAACACGTCAACTGTTAATAAATGAGCAGACCATTCAGAACTGGCGCGACGACGAAAACAGTAGTGATTGGTTAGAGTGGGCTTCTCCTGAGTCTGAGCAAGAGGGGTTCTGTATTTACGCAATTGAAGTGGACGTCAAGCAATGTGTTAAATTTGAAGATTATGCTTCTCTAACGACTGATATGGAGTCATTTCGCTCTACCCGCTACCATGCGAATCCGGTCTATCCCCATGGCAGTGGTAAAAATGCGTTTCCTGGCATACAGAGCATTTTATTTACAGGTGATGACTTCAGGGTATATTTTAAAGATTCTGAGGATGATCAATACTATGAAGCATCTGCAAATCTAGACGATTTTATTGCAAATGGGACCACTGTGCTGGCTTATTCAGGGGCTGAAAATGGTAGTGGTGAGAGTAATATAATCGCTCAGGGTATATCGCTCAAACCTTCGCCAATGCAAGGTATGGCAGTGACGGTTACTGAAACTGCATCACAGGAGTTAACCATTAATTTTGCTCAATCCCTGTCGGCTTACGCACCACTGCCCAGTTTTGAAGTTTGGAACGGTATTCAGGCTATACCGCTGGCTGAGGAGGTGGAATGGTCTGAGGCACGGGATGTGGCAATTATTCGAACCACCTCAGTTGGATGGACCGGCGGGCTAGAAAATGAAGTTCGTATTCTGGATCCTTTGTTTATCGTCAATAGTATCCAGCGCTACAAGCCAGAATCCACACTCACCTTTGTTTCCAATAACACTAATGACAATACTCCAGAATTTCAATCATCAAGTGATTTCGCTGTGGAGGAAAATAACCAGGAAATTGGTGTTGTCCAAGCCATAGATGCAGATGGCGATTTAGTGAATTATCTTTTGTCTGATGGTGATGTCGATTTGCTGCGAATTGACGTCGGTTCGGGTGAACTTATCTTCAATGAATTGCCAGACTATGAGCAGAGAGTGTCCTACAGCGCTACAGTGACAGCTACCGATGGTATTAACGCGTCCACACAGGCCGTATCGATTACAGTCTTGGATATTGATGATGAGCCCCCTGTCTTTACCTCACCATCAGCCTTTAGTGCACCGGAAAACCAGACTTCCATTGGTGAAATCACAGCAATCGATGTGGACAGTGATTCCACCTCCTTTGCTGTTGATGGTGATGGGTTGGCGATAAATGCCGAGGGAACATTAACTTTTATAACTGCACCAGACTATGAAACTAAGGACGTCTACAGTGGTGTTATCACCGCAACCGATGGCACCAATTCTGCGACTATGGACATTACAATTGCTGTCGAGGATGTGGATGATCCACCAACAATTACATCAGGGACTGCCTTCGCTGCGCCTGAGAATCAAAAGGACGTGGGAACCGTAACGGCCACAGATGTAGACAGCGATGTTCTGGTCTTTAGCTTGGAAAGCGATCAATTGAGTATCACTTCTGATGGTATTCTAGCCTTTGTTGATGCGCCAGATTATGAGGTAAAAACGAGTTATGCAGCCACTGTTAGCGTCACTGATGGTATAAATATTGTAAGCCAAATTGTAACTGTATCAGTCACCAACGTGGATGATGTTGCACCGACAATAACGTCACCATCGAACTTTGCTGTGGAAGAGAATCAGCTTATTGTTGGAAATGTTACGGCTACAGATGTTGATAGTGAGGTAATAAGCTTTGAAATTTCCGGTGAAAATTTAGCAATTAATTCAGATGGACTTATAACCTTTGTAACAGCTCCTGACTATGAAATAAAGTCAACATACACTGGTGTGCTTACTGCATCGGATGGAACAAACAGCTCTGAGCAAGAAATTATAATTGAAATCATTGACGTTGTTGATGAGGAACCCCCGGTCTTTGCAAGCGGGCCTATCTTTAGTGCCGAGGAGAATCAAACTCAGATAGGCGTTGTGACGGTTACCGATGAGAATAGCAGTGAAATCAGTCTTTCAATCAGTGGTAGTGATATGTTGATAGCATCTGATGGGACACTTAGCTTTATCGAGCCAACTGATTACGAAAATAAGCCAAGCTACACCGCAACAATAACAGCATCTGATAGCTCTAATGAGAGTACTCAAGATATTACCGTGAATATCATCAATTTGAATGATAACTCACCGGTAATATCCTCTGGGAATGTATTTGATGTGCTCGAAAATCAGATATCTATTGGAACTGTTACAGCGACAGATGCGGATGGTGATTCGTTAACCTATTCAGTAAAAGGTACACAAGGTACAAATAGTAACAATGCATTTATTCAAGATTCTCATTCATCATTAGATGAGACTGATTTTTATGTTGTTTCACCATCTGCGGGTCAAAGTGTGACTTTACGGATCTTCGATATTGATGATCAGATTAAAATTGTTCTGAAGAATTCCAATGGTGTCTCTCAGCAAGAACTTATATACGACATGGGTTCGGATGAAACACTAAATGTGCTGGATTATATTACTGCTGACGGATCAACTATTGATTTGGAACTAACAAATAGTGGTGCTGGCTATACAATGGGATGGGAGCTCAGTGTTGCAGGAGAGGTTGCCTATTCGAATAGTTGTGGTCAATTCAATGTGTCTGGTTGTGCTGGGGATAGTTATTCAAGTGGGATTGTCTATGAGGCCACTATTCAGCTTGGAATAGCTAAAGACAATATCTCAATTAATGAGAGTTCAGGTCAACTTACCTTTGATACTGCACCTGATTTTGAGACTAAGGATTCCTTTGAGGCAATAGTCTCAGCTACAGATGGAGTGAACTTCGCTGATCAAACAATCAAAATAAATATAATTGATGCAGTTGATGAGCAGCCACCAGTATTCACCTCGACCGCCAACTTTGATGTATTTGAAAATACACTCGATGTAGGCGCAGTGACTGCAAAGGATAACTCCGAAGTGCTGACGTTCTCGGTGTCCGATTCCGATAGCTCGTTTGCCATGTCAGAGGATGGCAACCTGAAGTTTACCACTGCGCCAAATTATGAATTAAAAAATATCTACAGCGTAAATGTTTTTGTCAACGATGGTACTTATACCGTGAAACAAGAGGTAACCGTCTCGATTAAGAACGTGCTGGAGGATGTAATCTCTGAGAGTTTTGTTATTTCTGACGGAACAAGTACGGAGCCGCCCAGGTTAAGCGGCAGTATTGAATTAGATGAGCTTAACTTGGCTAAAAATGTGTATCTATCCCTTACCGGCTTTGATTCACAGAGTGGGAATAACTTGTGTTCGCTAGGCTACATCTACCAGGTTTTTGAACTAACAAAAGATAACGAGAACACTTGGTCAGTTCAAACAGATTTGCGCCCTGATCTCTCTGAAAACTGTACTTATTTTGCAAGTTACTATATGTCGGAGGATGACATTGAGTTTGAATCGGTTCCGCCTCAAGATGGTACCTATTTGAGGATTGCCGATACCGAGTTACTAACAGATGCTACTCAATTTGCCATGAAATACAGTGCATCTGAGGGTGTTACTATCAGCAACGCAAGAAGTTCCTCTGACCAGCCAACCTATTCACTTTACAGATATGATCAGGTATATCCTGATGAATGTGTAGTCTCTGATAGTTTTGCTCCTGATATTTGGGGTAAGTTAGCTAATTGGGATGCTGCTTGTTTTAACGCTATTGTGAATATCAATGAGATTGACGATAACTTTATGTCTATTAATTTCTCAATTCTCTCTGATCTACCAATTGAGTCTTCGTTTAGTATTCTTGCTGCACCAAAAGCAACTTTAGACACCTCTTATGACGAGCATAGAGACGAGAGAAATGAACCACAAATTAACCGAGGAATAGGGAGTCAGGAGAGTTATCCAAGCACGGATTCAATCGAAAATGGAAAAGATTATGTTGTTGATTTCTCTGCCAGGGTCCACAAAACTACTCCAAACGCTGCGCTTTATCTTCAAAGCTATATGTTCGCTCATAACAGTAATTTTGGCTCTCAGCCGTTTCTTTTATATTCAGGCTTGAGTAGTTCTTTGGATGCGGAGCAGGAATATGACACAACACCACCAATTCTCACGTCACTTTCAATTTCGGACTATGCCGATACAAACAAGCCTGATCGTGATTTTAAAAAATTTACAGCTGAGGTGGATAATTTAAAGATTGATGATGACGCGAATTCTCCAATCCGCGATATTTGGATTAACACAGTAGATTCAAAATGCAGAACAGTTAGGTTTGATATTCGGGATGAGGCTGATGGATTATTGAGCTCCGAGACTGGCCAATATGTGGCGACTATTCCATTCTTAAAGCAGCAGTTAGGAAACTATCAAATTACTCAAATAGTCGTGAACGATCATGCCCTTAATGCTAGCCTCTATGGTCAAAAATCGGAGTCTACACACCCAAGTGTTACTAATATCTTTAGTGTGGGATCTCCTTCGATAGTTTCCTGCCCGCACTTCAACAATTATGCGACTGATGTCGATATAAATGTATCTGTTGGAGAGGCTCTGGTAGGAGATTTCTCTGTAACTGTATCAAGCAGCGATAGCGTGACCTACAGGTTAGAGCGGGCCTCAGATAGTGATTTTGATATTGACTTGCTAACCATCTCGGAGACTGGAGAATTATCCTTCTTAGAGGCTGTTACCCAGGATACCGTTGGAGGTAAGTTCCGTATTACTGCTACCTCCGCAATGAATTCAGAGCTAGTAAGAGAACTTTTTGTTACCATAGTTATCATTGCAGAATAGAGCTCTACAGAACGAATCTAACTTAAAAAGATCATTCATCCTAAACAATAGCTGGGTATAACGAAAGTGGTGTTGATGTACGACAGAACAAAATTATTACTATTAGCGGCAAGGCTTTTTGCCTTCCCGCTGGTCCTTATGGTGATTACTATCCAGTCAGCATTTGTTCATGGACACGCAGACCATGACAAAGCACGCTTTGTCTCGTCTAGTGGTGTTGATAGTGGTAAGTGTGATGATGCTTCAAAACCCTGTAAAACCGTTACCTATGCAGGATTACAGTCGAACAAAGGCGATACCATACGCTTGGCTGGGGGGAATTACAAAATTGAAGATGTCGATACGCTTTTTTATCTTTTAAGTGACTTGGTGCCCGTTAAGGCTTTGTATAGTGAGTTGTCAGGCTTTAAAGAAGCAAACCCTGCCAATATAACTCGTCTTACGGGGGTTCCTCTTGAGTTTGCTGATAAGCTGGCGGCCAAAGGTTTTTCGGTCATTGTTGATGCCAAGGGCTTGGACATTAATAAGACTCGCGATATTCGCGAGAAAATCCAAATGTATGAACGCCTAAAAGTGGCAAAGCCAGCGACCGTCTGTGTCAATGGTTTTGCAGGTGATCATGCTTGCCAAAACATGGACCTTCTAGCCCATGTGCCTCTGTCGAGTTTCTCTACAAACCCCACCGCAGCAAACGATGTGTGGGGCTTTTATGATGTTAATGATGGTAAAGAGTACGCGATATTAGGCTTGCGCAATGGTGTTGGGGTGGTTGAAGTAACCGATCCGGAAGCTCCGCGCATGGTTGGGAGCATTTCTAGTGAGTCGACTTCATGGCGAGATATCAAGGTTTATCAGCACTTTAATAGAGTAACTGCACGCTGGGATAGCTATGCCTATGTTACTGCAGACAGCGCTTCTGTTGGAACTATGATTATTGATTTGCGATCGTTACCTAATGAGATATCTGTGGCTGCATCAGACAATAGTGATATCAGTGCACACAACGTCTATTTAAGTAATGTCGATTACTCCTTGGGAGTTGCGCTCAATGGGGTCGACCCTTTTCTGCATATTGCTGGGTCCAACCGCAATGGCGGGGCATTTAACACCTACCGATTGGATAATCCTATAGAACCAGAGTCGGTTTACTCTAATGAGTCCTCCTCGCGATCGAACTATTCCCACGATGTCAGCTCCATGGTGGTCACCGATGATCGAAAAGATACTCAGTGTGTTGCGGCGGGGCCACATTGCGAGATTTTCTTTGACTTTAATGAAGACAATTTTCAGATTTGGGATAAGACGCAAAACAGCGCGCCATCTCGACTGAGTACAACCTCATACCCGAAGGTTTCCTACGTACATTCTGGGTGGTATACCGAAGATAAGCAGGTTGTTTTAGTGCACGATGAGCTCGATGAGATGGATTATGGCTTGAACTCGACAGTTCGGTTATTTGAGCTGTCAGATTTTGGGTCACCATCACTCCTGTCAACCTGGACTGGCCCTACTGGGGCAATAGACCATAATGGTTTTGTGCGGGGTAATCGCTATTACATGTCTAATTACACGCGAGGAGTGACCGTATTAGATATTTCAGATACCTCAAACCCCGTTGATATAGGCTTCTTTGATACATTTCCAGTGTCAGATAACACATCATTTAATGGTGCTTGGGGAGTCTATCCTTACCTCCCAAGTGGTGTTGTTTTAGTAAGTGATATTAGTAGTGGGCTTTATATTGTTAGGGATAATACAGTTCAACCATCCCAGGGCAGTGCAAGCTTCGATGCTTTGACCTACCTGGTTGAAGAGGGCGAGAGTGCGACGATTTCGGTGGATCGTAATGGCGGGTCTGTAGGAGATGTAAGTGTAAAATGGGAGATCTTGGCTGGAGCCACTGATGATGGCGATATTACACTCGACTCTGGCACGTTTAATTGGAGTGACGGTGAGAGTCAGTCTCAGTCGATCAGTATCCCAGTTGCCTCTGATACAAGGGGAGAACCAAAAGAAAGTTTCTTTGTTCGGCTGTACGATCCTGCAGGCTCTATGTCTCTAGAATCCCCTAGTATTGCTGTGGTGTCTGTTGAGGCCAGTGAGGGTACGGTTGATGAGAACCAATTGCCTGTCGTTGACGCTGGCTCTGACCAGACCGTGGATGCTGAAACTACTGTTAACTTGCAGGGCTCAGCCACGGATGCCGACAGCACCGATCTGACCTATCGGTGGGAGCAACTGTCCGGAGCAACAGTGTCTATTTCTCAGGCTGATTCTGCGGCTGCAGAATTTACAGCGCCAGGTGAGGCTGCAGAGCTATCCTTTAAGTTGACGGTTACGGATGATGTTGGTGGTGAGGGTTCTGATTCTGTCGTGGTGAATGTAGTTGTACCGCCTCCACCTCCAGTTGTTACGCCTGCTGCGAGTAGCGGTGGCGGTGGGGGTTGTACTTTGTCTCATAATGCTTCAAGTGATTCATCCCTACTTATGCTGCTATTAGGGTTGAGCTTACTGATGATTCGAAGACGTTACTTGGTTCTTTAGACACAGATTCTTCGATAGGGAGGTACCCGTCACTCAGAGAAGCATGGGTAAGGGCGTATCTCTCTTAATCAATTGATTAAGAATAATCGTTGATTCGATACCTTCCGCCATAGGGACATTGGCGAGTTTCTCTTTCAAGAATAATTCAAAGGACTGCAAAGTTGCTGTGTTAACCCGCAGCATGTAGTCATGGGTTCCGGCCAGTACACAACATTCCGTCACCTCGGGTAGGTTTGCAACCGCCGATTCAAATGCTGAAGCATTATCCGATGTATTTTTGTTTACTTTTACAAATACAAAAGCTGACACAGTTACGCCGATCATTTGATGATTGAGTTGGACGCTGTATCGCTCGATGAGTCCGCTTTCCTCTAGTTTTCGAAGGCGTCTTAAGCACGGCGTTTGGGATAAGTTCACTTTGGCTGAAAGCTCTGCATTGCTTATACGAGAGTTATGCTGCAATGCCGACAGTATGCTGATATCGATGTTATCTAATTTTTTATTCATTTGTAGTGGATTCTGCTATTTTATTATCTAATACATAAAATATAACACATAAAGCTTAGATATACGCTTTATTTTTGCCCGATAATGCCATCTTGATTTTGGTAATATTTAACCATAAATATATCGCTAAGGGTTGCCAAAATGACACAAAAAGCTCGCGCCTTGGATCAGTGGATCCGCACTGATTTCAGGCAAATGAATACAGAATTGGAAGAGTTATATTTTGATAATCCTCATTTAACAGAGTCCTCAGGTCAAGAGATCAAAAAGCGATTAGTTGACGAAGGCAGAGACCTTATCGCTGACCTTCTTAATGAGGGTAACACTGACGAAGGTTTTGACAGCGGTTTTGAATTATTAGGAGACGTTGGCTTTTACATGGCTGCCTGTCGACGCCATAATATTACCGAACCCTCTAGAGAAAAGAAGTCCCCCTTAGCTGAAGCTTCAGCTCTTGCAATGCAATTAGGTGCGTCATTGGGTGTCATTCCTCGGTTTGCGTCCTGTCACCTGGAAACCCATAACCGTGCGGTGAATGGAGAATATAAAACATTCACCTCTCTTGAGGATGAAAAAATATTTATAGACTTTAATACACGGGGTGTTTTTTCATTTATAGGGGCCTCTGAGGCCTTGAGAAATTGCTTACCATTGGGTGTTTCACACCCGATCACTTACGATTTGTTATCTGCTGCAAAGGTGGGCCTTGATGAGGTGTATGACTCCAATGGGAGGTTATTTGATCAGTTAGATATTAATCGATTCTTTTACTGTGTTCGGCCTTACTATCGGCCGCATAGGGTAGGATTGCACGAATACAGAGGCGCTAATGCTGGTGATTTTGCAGGTATCAACGTGATTGATTTATTACTGGGGGTCTGTAAAGCAGATGATCCTTATTATTCTCAACTGTTGGTGGATAAGTTTTTGTTTATGCGCCCAGATGATCAACTAGTATTACGTGATTGTATGCGCCGTAAGAGTCTGCTCGATAGCTTTCTAGATTGTCAGGCTGAACATAAAAATGATCCATGGTTTCAGACTAACTTACGAATGTTTCTAGAGGTTTGCGAGGCCCATGGCAGAGTCGCTATTCAGCATCACGAGCGCCTTGTACACAAATTTATCGAACGTCCTGCAGAATCCGGGGCTCATACTGACCAAGCAGATTTAACGGCCAGCGGGCCACCGCTACCGGTACTGTTAAAAGGCCTCAGAAAGCTTTGTGACATGCGCTGTGCCGCTCCAGATACAAAGAGTTTTGATACTCGCTATAAAGACATTCAGGGTCTTAAGGATTGTTTGGCATGATGGAAGAGAAATTTGTTAAGCAGCAGGGCACCTATATGCTCAGTCATTCGGTAGGTCTGCCACTGAAAACAGCTGAATCAGCTGCAGATATAGGCTTTTGGCAGCCTTGGAGCATAGGTGGTGAAAATGTCTGGGACCACTGGTTGGCAGGCATTGAACGATTCAGAGCAAGCCTTGCTAAGCTTCTAAATAGTGACAGCAGTCAATTTTGTCCCCAGAGCAATATATCCAGTGCGGTAAATAAAATCATATTCTCCTTAGAGCGTTCTGAGCATAAGAAAGTCATATTAATGAGCGAGGAAGACTTCCCTTCGGTGGCCTATGCTTTGCAACAATCATCTGTGCTCGGTTATCAAGTCCGATACATTCCTCGGAATCTGGATTTAAATAACATGCAGGTGTGGGATGAGTATTTGGCCGATGATGTTGCTTTAGTGTTGGTGACACAGGTTCAATCCAATAATGGTGCTCAGCTGCCAGTAGCTGAGATAACAGCAATGGCAAATGAACGATCTGTTTTGTCATTAGTCGATGTTGCCCAGTCTATTGGCATTATTCCGATTGATATTCAGGTATGGCGAGCTGACTTTATTGTCGGGTCCTGTGTGAAGTGGCTTAGTGGTGGTCCCGGCGCAGGGTTTCTCTGGGTTAGTGCGGATGTGATAGATCAGTGTGAACCGCAAAATGTTGGGTGGTTCTCTCATGAAGATCCGTTTGAATTCGACATCCATAACTTTCGCTATGCCAAAGATGCACTCAAGTTTTGGGGCGGCACGCCCTCAGTACATCCCTTTGTAGTTGCTACAACGAGTTTGAATTTTGTGATTGATCTCTGTGTTGAGACTATTCGCCAGCATAACCTAGCCATGGCCGATCGAATTATTAACACTCTAGCAGAGGGAGAGCTGGTATCGCCGTTAGAACCAAATCATCGAAGTGGCACCTTGATCCTTCATTTTGGCGATAGCCATAGCTCCATGGTCAATATACTAAAAAACAATGATATTTCTTTTGATAGCCGATCCAAGGGGATTCGACTTTCCCCGCATATTTATAATTCGGTTCACCAAATTGATCATCTAATACAAGCTATTAGTGACAACCGACGATAAAAATAGGAGTGTTTTGGTAACCCCTAGGTGATACTTTTAGCCTTAAAAAACGGTACACTTCGGGTATGGCTTTCGATCATCAATCATTCTTAAAATCGCTTACTCAGCGCCCCGGCATTTATCAGATGCTCGATGGTGAGGGGCAGGTTTTGTATGTGGGCAAAGCCAAGAATTTAAAAAAGCGGGTCACAAGCTATTTTCGTAAAACAGGCCTAACTGCGAAGACAGCTGCGTTGGTTAAGCGCATAGTTCAAGTTGATGTAACTGTAACGGAGACTGAGACCGAAGCATTAATCCTCGAACATAACTTGATCAAGCAATATCGTCCGCCATTTAACATTCTGATGCGAGATGACAAGAGTTACCCCTATATCTTTTTATCAGACAAGGACAGGTGGCCTCGCTTAGCGCTTCATCGGGGCCCGAAAAAAGCAAAAGGCACTTATTTTGGGCCGTTCCCCAGTGTTCATGCAGTCCGAGACAGCATGGGTTTTCTGCAAAAGACCTTTAAAGTGCGCCAGTGCGAGGATGTGTTTTTTAAAAACAGATCTCGCCCTTGTCTGCAGTATCAGATTAAGCGTTGCACTGCGCCCTGTGTAGAATTTATTAGCACTGATGATTATGCATCTGATGTTAATTTAACCCGCCTGTATTTAGACGGTAAAGCCGATAAGCTTCTTCGCCAACTAGAAGGAGATATGGAAAAGGCGTCGGAGGAACTACTGTTTGAAAAAGCGGCGGATTACCGAGATCAGATTTCAGCTTTACGCCAGGTTCAAGCCCAACAGATGATTGAAAAAGGCAGGGGCACTATTGATGTCATAGCAGCTGCCGTCAGTAATGGGCAGGCTTGTGTGCATATGCTCTATGTTCGTCAAGGGCGTATATTAGGAAGTCGCAGTTACTACCCAAAGACACCCTTGGCTGAACTGCCAAGTGATCTTCTTGAGGAGTTCGTTCCTCAGCTTTATCTCTCTGGGGGAGGGCGGCCAGATCTTCCGAAAGAGATTCTCGTCAACGCACAGTTTGAGGGTTCTCAGTTACTCACTGACGCTCTAAGCGAGCGAATTGGCAGAAATATTGAGATACGCGATAAGGTCAGAGGTTTCAGAGCCAAATGGATTGAATTGGCACAGCGTACCGCGGAGCAGAATCTAGCTGGCAAGTTAGCATCTAAGCAGACTTTGGAGCAGCGGTTTGAATCATTACGTGAAACTCTCAATCTAGATATTACGCCAGAAAGACTAGAGTGCTTTGATATAAGTCATAGTAGCGGTGAAGCTGTGGTTGCCTCCTGCGTCGTCTTTGACAAAAGCAGCGGGGCACTGAAAAGTGATTATCGACGTTTTAATATTGAAGACATCACTGGCGGTGATGATTATGCGGCAATGGAGCAAGCAATTAGGCGACGCTATACACGCCTAATGAAGGGAGAGGGTAAGCTACCGGACATCTTGCTAATTGATGGTGGTAAAGGTCAGATCGGTGTTGCTAAATCTGTCCTTGCAGATCTTGGAGTGGTTGGCGTAATGATTATAGGTGTGGCGAAAGGTACAACACGTAAGCCGGGTATGGAAACGCTCATTTTGGCCGATCAAAATAACAAAGTGGTTGCGCGTCCTCAACAAGCAGCTTTACACCTAATCCAGCACGTAAGAGATGAAGCTCATCGCTTCGCAATTACCGGCCATAAAGCTCGACGAGATAAGAAACGTCGCACCTCGCCGCTTGAAGGGATCCCAGGGGTAGGTCCTACACGAAGGCGCGATCTCCTCAAGCACTTTGGTGGGGTTGTAGAAGTTAAGAAAGCAAGTGTTGCGGATCTCATGAAGGTTGATAATATAAATAAAAAGGTTGCTGAAGCAATTTACAACGCACTGTACAATGAGTAACAGACGACGGTTTTTTTAATCCTTCTCATCGATAGGCATCGGACTAAAGTTTTATGTGGAATCTACCCAATATTTTGACATTGCTACGTATCGCTATGATTCCCGTTTTCATTATTGTTTATTACTTACCTTGGGAATGGCACCATTTAGCCTCTGCTGCAATCTTTGGTTTAGCTGGTTTGACAGATTGGGTTGATGGCTATTTTGCGCGTAAGCTCGACATGGTCACTCCCTTTGGTGCTTTTCTTGACCCAGTAGCAGATAAGCTCATTGTTGTTGCAGCCCTTGTTTTGCTGCTTGAGGTTCACTCCACCCCTTGGTTTGCCCTCCCTGCAATTGTCATTATTGGTAGAGAGATAGTTATCTCAGCTTTACGGGAATGGATGGCTGAGTTAGGCTCAGGTCAGAGCGTTGCGGTATCAGCTATGGGCAAGGTCAAGACATGGGTTCAAATGGTGGCCATAGCCGTTTTATTGCTTGCAAAGCCTGAGCAGGAGGAGTTGACACTCCTTGGTTTTGGCGCAATTTACCTCGCTGCTGGGCTCACTTTATGGTCGATGCTTTACTATCTGAAGCAAGCTTGGCCTCAATTGCGTTCTAGCGGTGATAAGTAGTTGATTTATTGCTGATATTCCCTAGAATAGCGGCCTCGTCGAGAGTACCTGACGAATGTAAATGTATGGGCGCGGTAGCAAAGTGGTAATGCTGTGGACTGCAACTCCGCCATCGTCGGTTCGATTCCGACCCGCGCCTCCAATTTATTTTGCATTAATTTGCAGTAGCAGAGGTAAACGTTCCCTTTTAAGTTTTTGGTAATGTATACTTCGCGTCGTTTAAGAATTCAGGTAAATCGCAACTTGTAAGTGGGGAGAAAATTCCCTCGCAGCCTCCCTTCAGTATGCCCGGGTGGCGAAATTGGTAGACGCAACGGACTTAAAATCCGTCGGTGGAAACACTGTGCCGGTTCAAGTCCGGCCCCGGGCACCATAGATTCACATAAACCATTGTTTTCCTTGTTTTTTCTTGAAATTAGACAGGTAGGGTAGACAATGCGGTATACACAAAAGCATCTTCAACATACATATACTAAACGTGATGTATAGCCGCTAGATCATCAATGAAGTCCGCTTGTAGAATTGGATACGAATCAAAGCGGAGGCCGTCTTTAGATGATATTGTTTTAGACATTGTTATTTAGTTAACCTTTATCTCAACAAATCAATAGCCTCAGCACCTGTCATACCAACCTTAATGCCAAGTTTAGTAGCATCCTTAGACACAGCCTTAATGGTTGCTTTAAGCATATCATTATGGGTATTTACACCAGTGACTATGGCACAGGCTTCATCAGCACACGCATCTAGATTGATGTAACCACACCCTAGGAAGCCTAAGGAGCCTTTGACTATCAGTAAAGGTGCTCCAAGGCTTATCTTACTTCTCTCAAGACCAGACCAATCAAAGGGAGTATCTTCAGCAAGGGCGAGTATAGGGAGGACTAAGAGGATTAATAAAAGTAATCGTTTCATTACTAATCTCGCTTTTGCAATTCGTCCCTTATCTCTTTAAGCAATTCAGTATTTTCCTGCTGTCTGGTTACAAAGAAATAGAGAGGATAAATGCCAAGCGTGAGGATACAAAGAATCAAAAAAATGATGAAATTACCAAGACGTGAAGCCATTGTGCTATCCCTGTAAGTTGTCAGAAGATAAGCTTAGCTGAATATCCCATCTAGTCAAATTCAACTACGCCGCTTTAGTTTTAAAATAGAGGTACAACCGATAAACCAAATAATATTGGCCTACAGAAATGACTAGAAAAATCAAACCCACGAAACCAGCATCACCAAGAGTTGCTAATACACCCAGCAATCTAGTCAAGACATCGTTAGGGACAAAGACTGA
>ENA-OWPI01002460-OWPI01002460.1-marine-metagenome-genome-assembly--contig:-NODE-2460-length-17314-cov-6.185879_pt1 | contig 17314 bp, 16 predicted proteins | sample MGYA00238138_ERZ651775 | MGnify/ENA primary metagenome ERZ651775 (study PRJEB26906, sample SAMN06265043) | marine metagenome | isolation source: Helgoland LTER site | place: Germany:Helgoland, sampling...
TTGAGAATCTCTGGCTGCTCCGGATACTTGCCGCTCCATTCCCATTCCTGCATGAGATCCTGGTCGAAGGCGAAGCAGTATATGTACGCCTCCGAGTCGCAGCGGGCGCCCGGGTAACGGTTCCAATACCAGGTGCCGCCGACGCCAGTACCGGTTTCGATCACGTGGACGTCGAGTCCGAGCGTGTCTCGTAGGCGGTGGTTCATGAACAGACCGGAGAACCCAGCCCCGATCACCACTGCGTCTAGCTCTCGTACCGCTGTTTCTGTCGACATTCCACAACCCTAGAACAGGTTGCTGTGTTGACGAACTTGCGCTGCATGGGAAACTCGATACCTGGCTCCGAAATCGTGGGACCGATCGGTGTCATTGTTCGAGCCGGTCTGAGCAGCAACTCGGGCTGGGTGACAAGGAAGTTACTTCCGGAATAGTTGCGCTGGTCGTCTCCGCAAACCGTCAAGCTTCGGCCTTTCGTCACGGCCGTCTCGATTGCAGCTATAACTGAAGATGAGTCGTCTGACTGCGGCCAATTCCTTCGCGCTGACTTCAACGGCGATACCACTGGTGTCCAGTACATCTTCAAGATCGACGATGGCGCAGTAGCCGATATCTGCTGACGAGCAGACAGGCGTTGGTTTGGCGCCGAGCGCTATTCTCTGGCGATGAAGCACTCCACGAGACGTCGATTGGATGTTTTCCTCCTGGGCCTCGGCGCTGCAGCTGTGGCGGTTGCCGCATCCGTTGGTGCGGCGATTGGCGATACCGAGCGGATCGGTGACTATTGGTTACAGGCCGCTATCGCAGACGATGGGCGGGCGCAGATCGTAGAGGTCATCGACTACGACTTCGGCCCCAACCAGCGCCACGGCATCTTCCGAGACGTTCCCGATGTCGACTGGAGGACGCCGGTGACGATCAGCTCGTCGACGGCCCCTGACGGGTTCATGGCCATGCCGGAATTGGGTGGCGTCTTGTGGCAGGTCGGTGATCCTGACGTGACGATCTCGAATCGACACCGGTATGAGCTTTCGTATGCGATCGAAACCCTGGTCGAGGGCGATAGGTTGTCGTGGAATGCGATCGGTCTCGAGTGGACCGTGCCGATCAACCACGCCGAGATACATGTGACTGCTGGTCATGAGTTCACCGAGATTGCGTGCCATCGGGGTTCGAGCGGTGCTCAAGGTGGCTGCGAGGTCACACAGATCGAGCCCGGTCACCTGATCGTCTCGGTCGACGGGCTCGAAGCGGGCGAAGCAGTGACGGTCGAAGGCACGCTTGCAACGGCGCTGGTGACAGAGGCCCCGACTGTTATGGCACCGCAAGGACCTGCGGAGGACCCCGGAAGCGGCTGGCTCGCTCCGGGACTGGCAGCGGTTGCGGCGGCGCTTGTGGCCGGCGCAGTGGCTTCCCGCCGGATCCGCTACCTGGGCAGAGAGCAGGTGTGGTCGGGAGGTGCGGCCGATGCGGCGTTCGGGCCGCTGTCCGGGGATGTCGCTGGAGTCGAACTTGTCGACCATGAACGGCTCGCCGAGATGGCCAGCATCGAGTTCGCATCGCCGCAAGGGCTGAGCGCCGCGGCCGGTGGCATCATTCACGCTGAAGGAGTCAATTCTGAGCACCAGATCGCATGGCTCATCGAGTGTGCGATTCGCGACGAGGTGCGTCTGGAAGAGAACCACGACGACTTTGTGCTGTCTCGGGGCCCCGCCGAGCCTGACCCAGCGGTAGCGGGACGTCTCCGGGCGATTTTCGCAGGTGGGGTCAACCGGATAGAACTCGGCACGTACGACAGCGGGTTCGCAGCAGCGTGGGAAGGCCTGGCAACCGAGCTAGAGGAGTGGCGTGAGGCGAGCGGGCTCTGGGACCAGCGGGGCCACCAACGACGCTCGTCGGCTCAGGTCTTCGGCGTACTCGGCGCTCTTGTTGGGTTGGTTCTTGCAGCCGTTGGCGGGGGCCTAGCCAATCGGTTCGGGCCGGTCTGGGTCGTGCTGTGCGCCGTCGGTGCACTGTTAGCCGGTGCATCGCTGGCGGCGCTGATCCGATCGTGGGAGTTGCCGATTCGCACGCCGCAGGGATCGGCGCGCTGGATACAGATTGAGTCGTTCCGTCGCTTCATAGCGGCATCCGAAGCTCGCCATGCCGAGGCGGCAGCAGAGATGGGACTGCTGCGCCACTACACCGCGTGGGCGGTAGCGCTCGGTGAGCTCGATCACTGGAAGAAGTCGGTGGATGCCGCAACGTACATCCCAGGCTCCGCTACCAGTCGTTCGAGCGCCGACTACCACTTCGTCACGATGGCCCCGGCTTTGTCCTCGGCCACGGCCAGCACCTTCACTGCGCCGAGCAGTAGTAGTAGCGGCGGCGGGGGTGGCGGCGGCGGCGGTGGTGGAGGAGGAGGCGGCGGCGGATCGTGGTAGCCGGGATCGATCGCGCTGGTCCCTCGTGGATCTAACATCGTGTGTTGGCAGTGCTGTCGCAGCAGAGACTGTTGAGTTGCGGCTCAGCTCGGCGTCGGCCAAGGAGAACTCATGATCACTCTCGTCATCTTCATTGTGGTGATCGCGGCCGTGCTCGGACTGGTGGCGATGTTCATCTACAACGAGCTGGTCAAGCATCGGGAGCATGTCCGGAGCGCGTACGCCCAGATCGACGTTCAGCTCGAACGTCGCCATGACCTCATTCCCAACCTCGTTGACATTGCCAAGGTCTATATGAGCCACGAGCGGGAGACGCTCGAAGGTGTGGTGAACGCTCGGGCAGCAGCGGCCCAGGCCCTTATCAAGGTCGGCGGCGACTCGGCCAATCTTGATGCGATGCAGCGGCTAGGTACATCCGAAGGGGCGCTGGGTGCGTCGCTCGGACGGCTGCTGGCTGTTGCCGAGGACTACCCCGATCTCAAGGCCAACCAGAAGATGGCTGACCTGAGCGCAGAGCTGGCCGTGACCGAAGATCGCATCGCCTACTCCCGCCAGCACTACAACGATCGGGTGAACGACTACCGGACGTATAAAGGCAGCTTCCCGCCCGTGATCTTGGCCGGCGCTTTCAGATTCCGCGACAGCGCGTACCTAGATCTCACCGATCAGGCGCACCAACGTGGCGCGATACAGATAACGCTCGACGACTGATTCGAATGCCAGCTTGTAGATCGGCCTGCCGGCGACGCACATGGACCGAAAGTCGGTGATGAATATCGCTGTAGGCCATAGATCTGGCGAGACTGGGCGCTGGCGCCGAAGGGAGTTCGGGGTGATCCGTGGGCGGTCGAGTTGACCAAGAGTCTGACGGCGTCGTAACGGCTAATGCTCGAAACTTCCGGTGATACCGGCCGAGTCGTCATCATGATTACGACTCGAGCACAACCACATAGTCGTCGAGTAGTCGGCGAAGTAGGTTTGGCCGATGACCACAACCGTTCACTCCTCAACGCCAAGGGTTGCCGATGCATTGGCGCACTACGACATCAAGAACGCCACCGCCATCCAGGTCGGTGATCTGTACGTCTTCAGTGGCATGACTGCTATCGATCTCGACACGTTCGAGGTGCCCGACATTGACTTAGCTGGTCAGGCCCGACTCACACTTGAGAACTTTGGCCTGATTTTGAGCGATCTTGGTTTGTCGCTCGACCACGTGGTGAAGATCAATGCCCACCTCGTTGACTTGGAAGATTTTGCGGTGTGGAATCAGGTATTTCTCGACGTCTTTGAGCCTCCGTACCCTTGTCGAACAACGGTCGGTGCTCCGCTTGTGGTCGGCAAGATCGAAATCGAGATCATGGCAGCAGCCGTCCCTCGACGTTGAAAGCGGCGAAAATCTGTTGGCTGCTAGAGGTCTGCCCACCGAGCGCCAGAATGTGCGTGTGTGAACCCTCCGTAGTCGAGTTACTCAATCAGGCCCGGGCGAGAGAAGGCTGAGCACCGCAGGTAGACTTTGTTCCTTCGAATCGCTTTTCGAGATGCGGTCGCCTATTTCGTCGCGGGTCGGGACGCAACCGCCGATTCGTTCGGGCGCACGCCTACGCACTGCTTGACTGCGGCCATCATCTCAGCCGTGCTAGCGATCGAGCGCCTCTCAGTATCGAAGTCGACGCGCTGAGATATCGGCTAGCAATGGCAAACTTTCGTGCTAGTGCATGCAGAAACCCCGACCTCTGAAATCGTGGAGAGATCAGGGTTTCTGAGTGGTGCACCCCCGGGACTTGAACCCGGAACCTGCGGATTAACAATCCGCCATCAAAGTGGTGCAGGCTCCAAGTGCCTTCGCGTGGGAACTTGTAGAACTCTGCTTTAGTAAAGAAGCAGATCCCAGGTTGACGCCCAATACAATACCAAAAGCGGCGACAGGCTCATCGTTACGCACGAACGATCTGGAGGTTGGCTATCTGCTCGCAGACTTGGAAGCCCAGATCAGTCGATGACCACACTCAAAGTGCAAATGGCATCTGCTTCTGGCTGATCGAATAAAAAGGAAGGTTTTCAAAATGACATTTCAAACTATCAATACGCGTGTTCGCGAGATTGTGGAGAGCCGTTGGACGACTCTGGCGACAGCGAGCATTCTTATAGTCACGTCCGTGGCCGATATCGTTGACGATGTTGACGACATAGGCTCTCAACATGGGGTCTTCGCTTTCGGACTGGTGCAGGTGGTTAAAACCCTGCCGGAATTTACGCATGCGGCCAAGCTACTTGAAGGTGACTGAGCCTGTGAGCAGTCCCCATGATCCGGTCCAGGGGTTATGCGACTTTGAGTTGGTGGTTGGCGGTCCAGTTCTTTTAGTACTGGTCCGAGGTGGATTGGTTTAGTGCTGAGTGTGGCCGGTTGAGGTTGTAGTCGACGCACCAGTCTTCGATGAGGACTTGGGCTTCGAGTAGTGAATCGAACTGCCAGAGGTTGAGGAGTTCGTCGCGTAGCCGGCCGTTGAAGGACTCGATCCAGGCGCTCTGCCAAGGCGATCCTGGGTCGATGACAACTGCGCCGACCCGTTTCTCATGGCACCAGTCAGCAACCGCGTGGGCAACAAACTCGGGACCGTTATCGAACCTAATAAAGGCCGGTATTTGGCCTCGCTCGATTGCGATGCGGGCCAATGTGTCCACGATACGATCCGCACCGATCGAGTGATCAACCACGATGGCGAGGCACTCGCCGCTGAGCTCGTCGATGACGTTGAGCATCTTCACTTGGCGGCCATCAATGGTGTGATCGAACTGGAAATCCATGGCCCATAAACAGTCAGGAACGATGGGTGACATAGCGCCGACGTTGGCCCCAATGCCGGCCAGCCGCTTCTTGCGACACTTGACAGGCACCTGCAAGCCTTCGTCACGCCACAGCCGATGTACCCGTTACTTGTTGATCCCGTAGCCAGAATTGATGAGTCCGGTGTGAGCGCGTCGCCAACCCCAACGTAGGGGTCTGTGGGCGAAGGCTCGGAGTTATTCACGGATCACGGTCTTGTCATCTGCGGCTGGTTGAGGCTGGTGACGTTGTACTGATCGGTGTTGGCCGACCACGCGACATACTCGTCGTTGCGACACCCCGAACACGCCCATCAAGTCATCAACAACGATGGGCAATCAGCGATGCCACGTCGACTCAGCGATCTCGAGCTGGTGACATGTATCGACCAGATCCATGCCGCCTGATTGAAGCCGTTGACCCTCCGCAAGCTTGCGAATGATCTGCTCCGGTGTGTGTCTGCGTCTAGCCATCACAATTCTCTTCGGGCCCGCCCAACAATGGACGAACCAACAGAACCACACAACCCGCGGACCGAAATCAAGGGATCAGCTCACCTGATCTACCCAAACTGTTAGACGATTCGTCCTCTAGCCAGGCTCTGAGGAAGCAGCTGCACTCGATGATGCCTCCTCAGCAGGTGTTTCCGGCCCGAAGTAGCCCAGCTCGAACCGTTCGTTAGCAATCCAGTAGCAACGGCAGACTTTCATGCCCCTACATGCAGAAACCCTGACCTCTCAAATCGTTGAGAAATCAGGGTTTCTGAGTGGTACACCCCCCGGGACTTGAACCCGGAACCTGCGGATTAAGAGTCCGACGCTCTGCCAATTGAGCTAGAGGTGCATGTTCTTTGAAAGACGATTGATCTTACAAACAGCTCCCCAAGGCTATCGGGGAGAAGTCTGTCCGCACCTCAACCGAGGTTGAGATTACGGGAATAGAGATGGGGTGACTGAGGGGATTTGAACCCCCGACATCCTGGACCACAACCAGGTGCTCTAACCGAACTGAGCTACAATCACCAAGGCCGGTAATCTTAGATGACATTGCCCAGGAATCCACGCATAATTTGCTCCGGTGTGACGTGTGGCGGCTCTACCATGGAGCATTCAGCCCCCGTAGCTCAGTCCGGATAGAGCAACGGCCTTCTAATCCGTAGGTCACAGGTTCGAATCCTGTCGGGGGCGCCAGTAAAGCAAAGGGCGTTAGCCGGTGTTAGTCGCCGAGCCGACAGTTTGAGTCCCACGAACACCTCACACGCCATCTGCTGGTCGGTCGGTGCGGGGCGCGGCGAGCATCAGCCGAGCGAAGAATGGAAAGTGCTGGCAAGTGCGCGAGCGCGATGCCAATCGTCGCGAGGGCATTGCCTCTGCGGTTGTCTGTTTGCCGTGGGGTTGCCGGCGATGGAGGCTCTTGCCTCATCCCGGGTGCGGAAGAGTGGTGCGGCCCCGTGCGCCATATTGTCGACATTGCGGTGTCATGCCGCAGCGAATGGTGAGGTCGACTCGGCGAGCTTGCGACTACGCTTTGTAGCAGGACGTTCACTGTTTGGAGCACGTGATGGGTAATCGGCGACCGATCGGAGCGCTCGAGGAACAGGTGATGGATTATCTGTGGATGATCAATGAACCGGTAACGCCGTCCGAGGTTCATGAGGCGATTGCACCCGAACTGGCATACACGACGGTGATGACGGTATTGAGCCGACTGTATGACAAAGGCCGACTCGAGCGCGAACGCCAGGGCCGCGCATACGCGTACACGGCCGTCAGGTCTGAAGCTGAGCACCGCGCCGAAGAGATGGCTACTTCGCTGGTTGATGCTGGCGATCGTGCGGCGGTGTTGTCACAATTTGTGGCGTCTCTTGATGCCGATGATGCAAAGATGCTGCGGAAGCTGCTCGGCCGGAGCAAGTAGGTGTCTCTCTCATTGGTGATGCCGGGCATAGCGGTGGTGCTGTTGGCCGTGATTGCTGGGCGGGCGCGATGGTCTGATGCCCCGGCGATGGCGATGCGAGTGTTGACGGTGGTTGTCGCGTTTGCGAGCGCGACGGTGTTGTTGGTGATTCTTGCGGTTGCTGCTGGGTTCGTGGCTAGGTCGTCTGTTGGATTGGCGGTGTTGCAGCGTTGTCCGAGGCTCGGGCTTGTTCACCATCAGGTTGGTGCCATCGAGGGAACGATGGCACTGGTTGCCCTTGTGGTGATCTGCTTTCGGGTTGTGCATGTCGTGCGTCTCAGGCGCTGGGCCGCGCAGGGCACCAAAGGCCAGCACCTGAAGGTACTTCGGACAGAGGAGCCAATCGCATACGCAGCTCCGGGGAAGCCGGGTTGTGTCGTTGTGTCTCGTGGATTACTCCAGGAGTTGTCATCTGATGAGCGGCGTGTGATGTTCGCTCACGAGCGAGCTCACCTGAGCCAAAACCATCATCGTTATCTGCTCGTTGGAGCGATCGCGACCGCGAATGTTCCCGTCTTGTCGCGTGCGGTTGAGCAATTGCGGTTGGCGACCGAGCGCTGCGCTGATGAAGCTGCAGTGCAGGTGATGGGCGGCGATCGCGAGGTTGTCGCGGTGTCGATTGGCCGTGCTGCGCTCGCGACCACCGCATTTGGCGGTCCAGTTGGCGCATTTGGAGGCGGTTCGATCCCGCTTCGGGTTCAGGCGTTGCTGGAGGAACCAAGAACTTCGCCTGTGCGAAAGATGGTCGCAATCGCGATTTTGGTGGGCGCTGGTGTGACGACCGCATCATCGGTCCAGGTGCACCACTTGTATGAATTGGTCGCTCACGTGTGTGGCGTGTGACTGACCATTCCTCAGCCGGCGACCCGGTCATCAGGGACTGTTTGGCTTAGCCGCCACTGCTACTACGACAGGGTGTAGTATTCTGTCCTGCGGTGCCGCTGAGGTGGCCTTCCCGATCTCTCCCCAGATCCGAAAGACGTTCTACACCTATGCGAACTGCACTCTTCATGCGCGAGTCCTCAACAAGAGCGTTGAAAGCTTCTGGCAGAGCAGTGTTCCGCGGCCTCGGTCTTTTCGTTCTTGTCGTAGCGCTGGTAGTTCCCTTCGCACCGGGTGCTGACGCTCATACCGACTTTGAGTACTCCGATCCGGCCGATGGTGCGATCATCGCAGAACCGGTGTCGCAAGTTCGGGTGCGGTTCACGGCCGAATCGTTGGTAGCGGGTGACGGCTTTGTGGTGCTGACGCCTACGGGCGAGATCATTGCTCCTGAGATAGTGGTGAGCGAGGATCAACGCGAATTCACGCTGCTGTTCGAACCGGCACTCACCGCTGGCGACGTTGGGGTGCAATGGTCGGTTCGAGCGGGCGACGCTCATCCAATCGAGGGAGCATTCAGCTTCACTACGACGGCTCCAGCGCCAGATGTGGCCCGGGAACAAGTCATTCCCGCTGGTGACGCGGAACCGGTGGACTCGACGGGGCTGCCCGAAGAAGAACTGGCGAGCCCAACCGAACCAGACGAGACGACTCGTGAGATAGCGGAGAGCCCCACAGAGGAGCTTGTGTAGCCAGCACCCGTTGACTCCGAATCAGCGGGCGAGACGCGATCTGCACAGGCAGACGGTGCAGCGGCTGTAGCGCTTGATGATTTCTTGGGCGGCATTGATAACGGCACGAGTCTCGCAGGAACGGTTGGGTTTGTGGGCCGGTTCGCATCCCAAGCCGGCAGCCTGATCGCAATCGGCGTCGTTGCGTTCGCGTTGTGGGCCAGTTCCCAAACCAAGACGGAGACCCGGATCTTCGTGTGCCTGGTGCGCCAGGCCGGGGTTGTGGTAGTTGCCGGAGCACTGGTGGAAGCGGTTGGCCTACTGATGAGTTTGGGCAGTTTCACCGAGGCCATGTTCAGTTCTGCGGGTCTGGCGATCTTTCTGCGGTCAGCGGGAGCGGTTGGGCTCGTTGCGCTCACGGCCCGGATCGCTCCGGCCCAGAGCGCCTCAACCATCATCGCCGCTGACGAGCGGTTGTTGGTGGGCGTTGGCGGTGCGTTCTCGGGCGCCGTTGGTGCGGCCGGGAATGCGCCCACCGCGGCTGTCCAGGGCAACGATGGTCGGTCGAGGGTCTCAGATCGAGTCGACACCAATGCCTTGTGGTTCGCCGGTCTCATAGCGTTGTCCTATGCATTCGACGGTCACACCGTCACCAAGGGCAGGCACCTGATTACTGGGCTTATTGCCTTGATGCATGTGAGCGCGGGCGCGGTCTGGTTGGGAGGTTTGGTCTGTCTCATCATGATTTCAAGGACACGAAACGCGACCGACGCTGCTTCGGATCGTTTCATCGAGTCGATTGTCAGGTTCTCGGTCGTGGCAGCGATCGCCCTCGCAGCAGTTGGCGCGGCGGGTCTGATGCTGACGATCACGATCTTGGGTTCCTTCTCAGAGCTGTGGTCCACAGCGTGGGGTCGATTGTTGATCGCCAAAGTGATGGTCGTCGCTGTAGCGGTGGCTGCCGGAGCGTTCAATCATTTCGTGCTGGTGCCAGAGCTGCGATCCGAGTCGGCCCATCACGATGCCCGAGAGTCCTTTGTGCGCACCATCCGGATCGAGGTAACAGCCCTGGTCGCTGCAGTGCTGGTAACCGCAGCGCTGGTCGCGGCCGCATCGTGACCCGTCGACGGATTCTCGCCCTGGTAGGTATGGCGGGTGCTGCGTCAGGTGCGGTAGTCAACGCCCCGGTCGTTCGGCGGGTGCAATGGCGAAGCGACAAGATTGTTGACATCGCTATCGATGGAACGCTCTATGAGACTTCGGATTTGAGTGGGTCGTGGTCTGTTCTCGGTCAGGTTGACGAGGAGGCTGTTGCATTCACATCTCGTGATAGCGAGTTCTGGATAGTCACTGATGGCGCAGGAGTCTTGCACAACGACGCCGCTCCAGATCGGCCCGGAGCATGACGAGTTCGAGCCCGTTCGCTCGGCCAGACCGCAACACAGTCCTGATCGCCGCTCTGGGGTTAGTCCTCATTGCCGGCGGGCTTGTCGCTGCCTTGATGCTGCTGTCACCAGCTGTCCCCGAAGCTCTCGCCCTCGATCCGAGCACGGTGGTCGCACCGTATGGTCAAGATGAATTGCCATCGGGAGCGATTCATGAGGTCTCGCTTGTTGCTGCAGCGGGAACGATGCGGCTCGACGGGGTAGACGTCGACAACGTCTGGTCTTTCAATGGGTCGGTGCCGGGTCCTGAGATCCGGATTCAGCTCGGTGACACCGTGAAGATCACGGTACAGAACGATCTTGACGTCGCGACAGCGGTGCATTGGCATGGCATTCGAGTCCCCAATGGCATGGATGGTGTGCCAGGAATTACGCAGGATCCAATCGCCCCCGGTTCGTCGTTCGTGTATGAATTCACGCCACCAGATGTCGGGACGTATTGGTATCACAGCCACAAACGCGGAAATGAGCAGCTCGAGCGAGGCCTGTATGGTGCGTTCGTAGTTGAGGACGCAGAGCCGGCTGCATATTCACAAGATGTCACCTTGCTGGTTGATGACTGGCTGCTCGATCAAGTCGGGCAGCTTGATACCGACTTCGACAGCTCCGAGGATCTGCATCACAACGGTCGATGGGGCAACGCTCTTTCGGTAAACGCCGAGATCCTTCCAACAATCACCGCTGCGCCCGGCGAACGGCTGCGTCTCAGGTTGGTCAACGCGTCAAATGGACGGATTTATCAGCTGCGGTTCGGTGAACTTGACGCGGTCGCGATAGCGATGGACGGCTTCTATGTCGATCGGCCTCTGCCTGTTGACGGACTTGAAATCGCGCCCGGAAACCGGGTCGACATTGACGTGACAATCCCCGTCGATGCAAAAGGGTCGTTCGTAATCGCCGACAGCCTGCTCAGCTTCAGCCCCGTACCACTGATGACGCTTGAAGTCTCTGGCGACCCAGTAGACCCACCAAGTTTTGCACCCCCCACGGCGCCGGTGCCGGACTGGAGCGATGCCATCGAGTGGGAGCCAAATGGCACCTTTGAACTGTCGCTCATTGGCGATGAAGACATCGCCGAGGATCAGCCAACCGGGCTTGCCGGAGATTTCGGCGGCGTGTTCGGTTGGGCAATCAACGGTCGTGCGTGGCCGGATCACCGGACCCATGTGGCATCCCTTGGGCAGGCAGAGAAGCTGCGATTCGTGAATGATTCGGGTGCGTTCCACCCCATGCATCTCCACGGCCAGTTCTTCCAGGTTGTAGCCCGCAATGGTGTCCCTGTGCGTGAAGGGCACTTCCGCGACACGGTCCTGCTCAACTCCACCGACACCGTCGACATTGTCGTGGTGCCAACTGACGTCGGCGTCTGGGCACTGCATTGCCACATCCAACTACATGCCGAATACGGCATGTTCACCCTGTACGAAGTGAGATAAGGAACCCTCGGATGAAATCACCCACGTACGTGAATCTGGCTGCGGTGCTGGTAGCAGTCACGTTGCTAGCGGTCGCTTGTTCGAGCGAAGCGACCAGTGGTTCTGAGGCCGCTGACGCCCAGACCGGCGTGGTCGTCAAACCGGCGGAAACGGCTGCCCCAGAATCTGGTGCGCCAGTAACCCGACAGACAGCACCGCCCTCGACCGAGGCAAGAGATCTCGAACCAGTCCCGATTGTCGACTTTGTCTGGTTCGACGGCACCGTCGGATCAACAGCTGATCTCGTGGGAGAGCCGACCGTCCTCAACTTCTGGGCCAGCAACTGCCCCCCATGTCTTGCCGAGATGCCTGCCTTCGAAGAAGTACATCAGGCGCTCGCCGAGTCTGTCGCCTTCGTGGGGATCGCCGTCGCTGACCCGGGCGAGGCAGCCCGAGAATTGGCTGCTCAGACCGGCGTCACCTACCGACTCGGTGATGATCCGGAGTCCGCGGTTTTTCGCAGCTTCGGCGGATTCGTGATGCCAACGACAGTGCTAATAAACAGCGACGGCGAAGTCGCCTACGTGGCGATAGGTGCGATCAGCGGTGATGAACTTCGGATCTTGATTGACACTCACATCCTCCCCGGAAGCCCGTAAGTAGCGCGATGTTTGGCGACGGCCTGGCATTTCCATTCACCCTCGGGTTCGTTGTCGCATTCAATCCGTGCGGCTTCGCCACGGTGAGCTGGTCGCCCATTGCAACAGCGACGCTCTATGGCGGAACTCACTCCTACAATTTGTCGTATGCGCGTGCAGGTTGTTGAAGACGTCCAGAGTGCAAAAGATGTCAAGGCTGCTCGTTGATGGGCTCCGTGCGAATTGAGCCAACATCCAAGAGTGGACCAAGGGGGCGACGGTTCTGGTGGCTCCTGCCATTGCTTGCGGCGCTGCTTGGTGGCGTCGTGGCGTGCGGAGCGAGTGGAGGAGAAGACGATGCTGTCGACTCAGGGTGCGTGGGGCAGGAGTCGGTCGCTCGAGTCTGGAACGAAACTGCACTGAATGCGATTCGTCGTGACTTCCCGGCACCGACGGTGCATTCACGCAATCTGTACCACCTTTCAGCGGCATTGTGGGATGTCTGGGCTAGCTACGAACCGGGCGCCACCGGCCTTTTCTTCGACGAAAAGCGCGAGGCGGAAAACGTCGAAGATGAACGTGCCGAGGCCATGAGCTTCGCAGCGCACCGTTTACTGAGTAGCAGGTACGCCAACTCCGTTGGCGCCGCCGAATCACTCGCAGAGTTCGACCGGGTCATGACCGACCTGTGCTTCGATCCGGCAGTGGAACCCAACGATGCCCGAGCAGCATCCTTTGGTCTTTTGGTGGCTGATCAGATCCTGGCCGACACCCGTGACGACGGTTCCCTCGAGGCCGATGCGTATATCGATCCGACCTATACGCCGACGAATGAACCTCTGGTGGTCAATCAGCCAGGTGCTCCGATGAGCGATCCGAATCGATGGCAGCCGCTAAGGCTGGCAGAACAGGTCACCCAGAACGGCCAGGTCATCCCCGACCAGGTGCAGGACTACATCGGCCCAAACTGGGGTTTTGTCACGCCCTTCGCAATCGAACCCGACCCAGTCCACGGGCTACCGATCGACCCAGGACAGCCACCGATGTTCGGTGTTGATGATGAGGAGTTCATTGCAGCAGCGTCCCAGGTCGTGGTGTATTCGAGCCTGCTCAACTTCACCGATGAGACCAAAGTCGATATCAGCCCCGCAGCGCTCGGCAACACACCGCTCGGTACCTACGACCCACAAGGTTGGGACACGAACCCCGATACCGGATTCGCCTACGAGCCGAACGAGGTGCTCGAGGTCGACTTCGCTCGCGTTATTGCCGAATACTGGGCCGACGGACCCGAGTCAGAGACACCACCCGGGCACTGGAACACACTGGCAAACGAAGTTGGTGACCAACTCGAAGCAGCCAGCGAGCTACGTATCGACGGAGACCCAGTCGACCGGCTTGAATGGGACGTCAAGATCGGCCTAACAATGAACGGCGCACTCCACGACGCAGCAATAGCAGCATGGGGTGCCAAGGCGTACTACGACTACGCCCGACCTATTTCAATGATCCGTTACCTAGGCGAGCGCGCCCTACTCAACGAGATCCCTGGAGTCATTGAAACGATCACGCCCGAGAGCAGCGCGCCCGGAGAACGCCACACCAGCCTCGCAGAATTTGTCGGTGAACAGGCTGTGTATACGTGGTGGGGACAGCCGTCCCAACCGACAACCCAGGTCGCTGGCGTTGTTTGGAAACGAGCCGCAACCTGGGTGCCCTATCAGCGGGCCAGTTTCGTGTCTCCAGCATTCGCTGCCTACGTGAGCGGCCATAGCGCATTTAGCCGAGCTGCCGCAGAAGTCCTTACGGAGTTCACCGGCTCCGAATTCTTCCCCGGCGGTCTGCACACACATACTGTCGAACCAGGAGGCCTCATCCACGAAAGCGGCCCCAACGAAACCGTCGAACTGCAATGGGCCACCTACCGCGATGCAGCAGACCAAGCCGGAATATCACGACTCTACGGGGGCATCCACGTTCGAGCCGACGACCAAGCCGGACGCAAGGTCGGCGCCGAGGTCGGCCTCACAGCCATCGAACGAGCCCGTCAACTATTCGGCGACCAATAGATCACCGGCTGCGGGGCCAACCGGCCCGTCTATGTGGCAATGGGCATCGACCTGGAAGGTGAACGCGACATCCTCGGGATGTGGATTGGGTCATCAGGCGGTAAAGGCGCCAAGTTCTGGCACAGCGTGTTGACCGAACTGGCCAACCGGGGCATTACCGACGCTCTGGTGGTGTGTTGTGACGGCCTCAAAGGCCTGCCCGAAGCCATTCGGACGAGCTGGCCGTTGGCCGAACGAAGCACCACGTGGTGGGTGCGACTGAGGAGCCTTCCGGTGGGTCTCTTCGGTCGAGGCGCAATCCTCCAAAAATCCCACAAGACACCGGCAACCACCGGCAAACAGAGGTCAACAGCGACAAGTCTGACAAGCAACAATCGTTGCAATAGCAACGAAGACGGCGTCATTGTAACGATCTGCGCAGCGGTCATTTTTGATCGTCTAATCCGTAGGTCACAGGTTCGAATCCTGTCGGGGGCGCCACAACAGAATACGACCGTTAGAAGGCTGTAACGACTCCCAACAAGTCCTGAAGCAGCTGCGGGTTTGTGCGGTTCAGAACTCTTGAATGCTCAAGATCTCGCAGCTGAAGGTTGACTCGTTCACCCAATCCGGAAATTCGGTCAGCGTGTCAGCAGCACCTGACCAAAGTTGGCCTGCCCCGACGCTGTCGGTGAACGTCACGTCGTCTGCAAACCGGACGCCGTCCGGGCCTCGCAATGCGTAGTCGATGGCAAGTTCGGCGGTGTCGTCGAGCGGTGATACCACGTCGATCTGGACTTGGATATCGCCGAACGAGTCGACTTCAGCGAAGGTGCAACTGTCGCCAGGTTGTGGCTCAAAAGCGTTGAACCCAAACGACAACGGCTCGATCTCGAGAATGCGGCACGTGATGCCGCTGGCACCGTCGCTACCGGTTGGCGCATCGGTGACCGTGTCCACCACGACGCGCACTGCTTCGCCCGGCTGGAGTTCCTCGATGAAATGTGTCGAGGATGCGAGTACCGCCCCAGCTCGGGCGATGACCTCGTACTCCACGGTTGTATCGCTCTGTTCCGGGAGAGGGCTAATGAACGCGATTTCGATCTGCATATCGCCAAAGGAGTCGACACCTGCGTAGGAGCAGGCCCGACCGCCGACGATGTTTGAGGTGTCGTTTCCGTCGCTGGCGTCAGGTGTGACCGGTGTAGGAGTCGTTGTGGTCGTGCTGTTCCCATCGCTGGCGGCTGCGTCGGTGGTGGCAACTGGTGCGGGTGCTTCCGCAGTCGAAGGGGGCTCTGTTGGACCTGCAGCGTTGCGTTGAGCAGTGGCGGTTGCGCTCGCGATAGTGGCGTCATTGATAGTGACCGTTTCGGTTGCTGAGCAGGCTGATGCAGCCACGGCAACACAGAGCAGCAGCGCAAGAGCACGAACGAAGCGGAGAAATCTCATGAGGGAAGTGTCGCATATCTGCCGGGCCATCACCGTTGCCAGAGATTGGTAGCATCGCCGGATGAAATATCGAGTTTTGCCTCCTGTGATGCTTGGGTTAGCTCTCGTGGCTATCGCATGCGGAGGGGGCAGCGGCGAGTCGCCCGACACCACGTCACGGGTGCGGGCCAATGCTCAGAACGAGCCCGTTGTCGGGGCAGCGGACCCGACCGCGGCAGCTGAAATAACTGAAGCCCCGGCACTAACAGCTGAGCCTGAACCAGACCCAACGCCGGAACCCGAGGCTGCGCCAACTGTTGCGCCAACTGTTGCACCAGCTGAGGTGCCCTCGTCGGAATCGACGAACACCACGGGTCCGTTGAGCAGCGGGTGTGGTGCAGGCGTAGCGCCTGGAACCACCTCGGTCAGGTTCAACTTCGAAGGACAAGAGCGGGTGTACGAGCAGGTCGTGCCTGTCGGCTATGACGACTCGACACGTTTGCCTGTTGTGTTGAACTGGCATGGTTTGGGTTCCAGTGGTGTCGAACAGCTCGCTTTCTCCGACTACACCGCACTGGCCGACGCCGAGGGGTTCATTGTGATCGTTCCAACCGGACTGGAAGACGCCACCGGCCTCAACTCGTGGGAACTCGCACCTGAGCAGTTTCCGGACCGCGACGATCTGGCTTTCGCTAACACACTGCTCGACCAGGTGATTGAAACGCTTTGTGTCGACGACACTCGGGTGTACACCACTGGAATGTCCAACGGCGGCTACTTCAGCTCGGTGCTGGTATGTGAGATGTCTGACCGCATCGCAGCAGCAGCTTCGGTCGCAGCCTTGAGCCACGCCGATAGTTGTGACCCGTCCCGGGTGGTTCCCTACATAGGTTTCCATGGCACCAACGACGAGGTTGTGCCCTACGACGGCAGTGGCGAATCATCGATGGCACCCGGCCAAACCGTGCCACTGTTTGCACTCAAGATCTTGGATGAGTTCGCCGAGTTTGCCGCTGAAGCAGGATGTGACATCGAGCCAAGGGTCGCTCAGCTATCACCACAGGTGACGTCGTTCGACTTCCAGAATTGTGCCGACGATGTGCAGATGACCTTCTATGAGATCGAAGGCGGTGGCCATAGTTGGCCGGGTTCTGCGGTGTCGTTGGCAGTGTCTGAGGCGATTGGCCTGGGTGCGACTACCGACGAGATCAGCGCGTCGGAAACATCGTGGGCCTTCTTCCAGCAGTATTCGCTAGACAACTGACACCACGGCACACCAGGCGAGTGGCTGGTGGAATCCGAAGCGGCACCGTGATTTGGTGAGCGTCAGCTCTCGTTGGTCGAAGAAGCGTTGTCGATCATGGCCTGACTGGCAGCGAGCAGATGGTCCGTCAGTGCGGCTTCGGCGCCGGCGACATCGTGGTCAGCTATCGCGTTTACCAGGGCGTCGTGGTCGCCAGCAGCGTGTTGCACATCGAGCAGCAAATCCATAAGTTCGGCCATGAGCAACAGCGTCTGGTCGGCCAGACGTTCCCAGGCTTCGGTCAGGCGTTCGTGACCGGCCGTACGCACGATCAGGCGGTG
>ENA-OWPI01002461-OWPI01002461.1-marine-metagenome-genome-assembly--contig:-NODE-2461-length-17313-cov-9.193084_pt1 | contig 17313 bp, 20 predicted proteins | sample MGYA00238138_ERZ651775 | MGnify/ENA primary metagenome ERZ651775 (study PRJEB26906, sample SAMN06265043) | marine metagenome | isolation source: Helgoland LTER site | place: Germany:Helgoland, sampling...
CTCGCGATCCGAACGTAGGACTGCATCTGGCGCAAGCTGAGGGACATCTCGACCTGCGTCGTACAACCGCTGCGTAACAATTCTGCAAGGTTGTGGGCGGTTACGGCATCGAGGTCCGCGTCGTCGAGACCCTCGGCTAACTCAAGAGGACGCCCGTAGTTGCGTCCTCCTTCGATGATGCCTCGTGTCACCGTGCCACCTGCCACGTGTGTGTGGCCCGAGATGAACCCCGGCAGCAACACAGCTCCACGCGCTTGGACCCGCCGATCGCGTCTCGCTCGACGGTGAGGCACTATTGCAGTGATCACGTCATCTTCGACAACAACGGTGTGATCTCGAACCAGTTGGAGTTCATCATTCTCGCTGCACTGGAGCACCCAGCTGGGTTCGATCAGGATCGGGCCCGACCTACCGTGCAACCATTTCGTACGCAGCCACGAGCGGCCGGTCGCGACAACGTCTCTTGCTTGGCTACTGGCTTGGATACTCGCGTCGCGGCGAGCGTTGTTCAAAAATCTAGCTGCGCCCGGTTTTGCGGCGTTGTGAACCGTCGAGCCGCACAAGATGCACATGGTCGTCACCCTCCAAAGTTGCGTGGATGTTCTTAGCTTTGCGCATGTGCGTTGGTTAGGGGTTGCGCGAGACCGAGACCCATGGACCACCAGAGGCCGCGCACAACGCCACCGGAGCTCAGCTGACCGTGGATCTTACGTTGATTCTGATTAGGTTCATTTTCGGGTTCGGAGCCAACACCGTCAAACTGCCCCCGTTGGTGGGGTATCTGGTCGCGGGTTTTGTGCTCCGTGCCTTTGGTTACGAGGTCACCGATGCAATCGAGTTGCTTGCCGACGTTGGGGTGCTGCTTCTGCTGTTTGGCATTGGCCTCAAGTTGCGGCTCACGACTCTGGCTAGGCCCGCGGTGTGGGCTGGAGCAAGCATTCACGCTGCGACCACGACGGCTCTCATCAGCGGGCTCCTACTCGGTCTAGGGGCGCTCGGCCTGCCGCTCGCTGCTGGGCTTTCAGGGCAGCAGGCAGCGCTCGTTGGATTCGCCTTCTCGTTCTCGAGCACCGTGTGTGCAGTGAAGGCGCTAGAGGAACGTAACGAAGCCACGTCATTGCGGGGCAGGCTGGCAGTTGGCATTCTGGTTGTTCAGGACATCTTCGCTGTCGTCTTTTTGACACTGACCGTCGAGACGCCACGGTCGATCTGGGCAATCCCTGTTGTCATCGGTGTCCCTGCCGCCAAGCCTGTATACGGATGGCTCTTGGACAGGGCTGGCCATGGCGAACTCTTGCTGCTGCTCGGCTTAGCCCTGGCGGTTGCAGTTGGCGCCGAATCCTTCTCCGAGGTAGGGCTTAAACCCGACCTGGGTGCACTGCTGGTCGGGCTCACGCAGGCCAACCATTCCCGAGCTTCCGAACTCGCAAGCACGCTGCTTGGGTTCAAGGACATCTTGTTGATCGGGTTCTTCCTCTCGATCGCTCTCGAAGGCACTCCCGGCTTTCCCGAGATAGGCGTGGCACTTGTTCTCCTGCTGATTCTGCCTCCGAAAGCAGCCGGGTTCGTCTGGCTCACATCGCGGTTCCGATTCCGTGTGCGGACTGCGTGGCACATGTCGGTCACGTTGGCTACCTCCAGCGAGTTCGGGCTCAGTGTCGCCGTCGTCAGCGTGAACTGAGACATGATCGCCCCCGAGTGGACCTCGGCAATTGGTGTTGCTGTGGCCTTGTCGTTCGCGCTCGGTGCGCCATTGAACACCGCGAGGTACGCGGTCTTCACTCGATTGTCCAATCATTTGGCTCGCCTTGGGTGCACACCGGTGCAGGCCGACGATGAACCGCTCGAGCCGCTTGGTGCAGAAATTATGGTGTTTGGTATGGGCCGGGTCGGCGTCGGTGCCTTCGATGGGCTAGCGACCTGTCGAGGTGACAGGATCCTAGGGGCAGACCGCAATGAACGAATCGTTCGAATGAATGCAGCGGAAGGCAGACAGATGATCCGGGGCGATGCATTAGACACCGAGTTCTGGGAACGGTTGCAACTCGATCAACGCATCGATCTTGTGGTGCTCGCTATGGACGACCACACCGCAAACCTCGAAGCGGTGCGGCGGGTAAAGGATTATCTTCCAAATACCCGAATTGCTGCCATCGCTTCGCTCCCGACGACGTCCGGGAACTCGAAGAGGCAGGTGTCGACGTCGCCCGCAACTTGTATGGCGAGGCTGGCCAGGGTCTTGCCGACGATGCCTGTGATCTGCTCTACCGCAAAGGTCTTAGTTCGTAACGCCCGGTGGGAAGTTCATCGGCAAGACACGCGGCCCACGGACCTGGCCACCAGCCCAAGTCATTGGTTCACCCTTGGTCACCGAGAACTCAGGAATACGTTCCATCCAAATACGAACTGCGGTCGTCATTTCCAAACGGGCGAGATTCGAACCAGCGCATCGATGGATCCCTGAGCCGAATGCGATATGTCGATTCTTGGCCCGGTCGATGATGAAGTCATCAGGATTCTCGAACTGTTCAGGGTCGTGGCAGGCCGCAGGAAAGTTCATGAGCACCTTGTCACCTGGTTTGATGTGCACACCCTGGTATTCGACATCGGTCTCGGCAATCCGCGCCATTGTGACCGGCGCGTAATACCGCAGGAACTCTTCGATTGCCGTCGGCAAGATCTCTGGCTCGTTAACGAGACGTTCACGATCGTGCGGGTACGTGCCGAGATGCCACAGAGCTGAACCAATCGAGCTCCATGTGGTGTCGATGCCAGCCACGATCAGCAGGTTGGTGATACCCACAACGACCTCGGGTGTGATCTTGGCGCCAGGATCATCGAGCTTCATGAACAGCAGCTCCGTCAGGAGATCCTCTTGCGGGTCTTCCATACGTTTGTGCACTTCGGCGGTGATGAAGCCGATCAGTTCGTTGCGAGCCTGGAGTCGATTCTCTGGGTCCACCATCGCCTCGCCCAACAACCGGTTCACCCAGTCGACGAATTGATCGGCCATGCCTGGGTCGACACCAATGAGATGCGCAATGACACGAGGCGGAATCTGCTGGGAGTACTGAACAGCAGCATCACATTGGCCAGTCTCAATGAATCCATCGATGAGTTCATGACAAAGAGCCTCGGTGTAGGCCTGGTGGCTAGCGACCGCACGGGGCGCAAACGCTGGCAAAAGCATACGTCGCGTCCAGGTCTGGGTCGGCGGGTCGGCAGTAATCGGCGCGGCAGCGATCATCTGTTCATAACGCGAGAGTTCAGGGGCGTTGGGGGCCGGTGGCATAACCAACGGCTGACGCGAACTGAGCTCGGGGATCATCTTCGCCATCTCGCGAAGATCGTCGAAGCGAGTCGGGTTCCAAGATCCGCCCAATCGGTCGGTATGAGCGATGGGGCATTTCTCGCGCATCTCGGCCCAGATCGGCACAGGGTCCTCGATGTAGGCCTCGTCGCGGATGTCGTAATCGGTGGTCCAGTCAGTCACTGGCCCGCCCGGTTCCCAGATCTCCTTGCTGGTCGCAAGTTTCATCTTCGCGTTCATGTCGGGCGTTTCCGTCATGCCGTTCACCCTTTGTTTTCCCACGGGACGAGCCCGTCGCTGCCAAAACGACGCTAGCCCATGCACATTGTTGTACGTGCCACCAGTGACTATTCCGGCAGCGGCCCGCCAACGCGTTCCCTGACGCCTGCTAGAGGTCGTAAACGACGACCGACACCCGGTTGGTAACGAGGGTCCGTTCGATGATTGCTTCAACAACCGGCCACGCTCCCCCGGCCAGGCCGCACCCGATACGGGGCATGTGGACCGAGGCACTCATTGCTTCGGCCTCGCCAGCAACTACGGCTAAGCCAGCTTCTATCGCCCAGTAACGCACTGGCGGGCCGGCTTCGTTCGCCACGATGCCTTCCTGTCCAACAACGTTGGCGACCCAGAGATCCGGCTCCACAGGTACGAGCTGAGCCGCCCCTAGGTCAAAGTCGTTTGTCTCACTGTCCCGATGCCAGGAGCGATAGGAGGCCTCAGGCTCAGGCCACCGTTCAGACAGTGCCAGGACGAAACCGCGACCCCAACCGCCGACGTCATTGCAGACGTGCACGATAATCTTCGGTCCGGCACCGACGGGTGCGGTGGCGTCTCCTTGTGCGTAGGTGATGTGTGACATGAGAAGGCAAAGAGTTGTCAGCGACCGATCATCCTCGTCTGCTACCAACTGTCGGGCGATGACTTATGTCGGACTAGGCGGCTCGCAGGACGGTAGTCAGGAAGCGGCGCTCTCGTTGGCAAGCTGGGCCAGGACATCTCCGTGGCATCGTTTGGGTGCGCACCAACATCCCAGGCGTTGCCCACGCAACTCGCCAAGCGAAGCCATCAGTTCAGACTGCTGCACAATCCATTCGCGATACACCGCAATGACCCGATCGCGTTCGGCGTCGCTGTCGTCCTCGAGGACAAACGGGTTGCCCCATTTGCTTGCAGGCAGGCCGTGCTCCGGAACCTCGCGGCCGATGTAAACATCGAATTCCTCGTTCAGATTATGCACAACGGTTGTCTCTGCCACGGTGGCTCCTCTTTTGCCTGGGCACTCAGGTTAGGGGGTCGGACACCAACGATCGTGTAGCCCTGCAACGACATTCACGAGTGTCTACTGTTCGGTAATGGACGGCTGGCAACAAGGCGAACAGTACGAGCGGTATATGGGGCGATGGAGCCGCCCGACTGCCGTGAAGTTCCTGCGGTGGCTTGCTGTCCAAGACGGGCAGAGGTGGCTCGACGTCGGTTGCGGAACCGGTGCTCTGAGCACCGAGATCGTCAACCATGTCGCGCCGGCGGTCGTCGCTGGGATCGATGCATCCTCTGGGTTCATCGACGAGGCCCGGCGCCGGCTACCGGCTGGTATCGATCTCCGCGTCGGCGATGCACAGTCGCTGCCTTTCGTTTCGGACTCGTTCGACGTTGTTGTGAGCGGCATTGCACTCAATTTTGTCCCAGACGCGGAACTTGCCGTTCGGGAGATGCGACGGGTCGCACGAACCGGTGGCGCTGTCGGTGTCTACCTGTGGGACGCCCAACTCCCCCACGCCGCAGACGGTTCAATACGTTTGCAGTCGAGGGCGTGGGCCGTGGCCGGAACTCTTTGACAGATCCAGAGGTCGTGCCGTTACCTGCCAGGAATAGCGTGAACGAGGCTGACCGAATGGGTGGTCACGCTCGCATGGCGCAGTTTGGCCAGTTCGGTGTACTCGGGCGAGTCCCACCACTGCATCAGCACTTCTTCCGATGGGAACTCGATGACGACAGTGCGGCCCTCGGCCCGTTGGCCTTCGAGCACCGTGACGTTGTCGTCGAACGTCACAAACCGTGCCCCGAACGGCTTAAGAACCGGGAAGAAGCCTTTCTCGTACTGGCGATAGACATCGGGATCATTCACGGTGAAGTGAGCGATGAAGTGGACGGGACCGGCTGATTCTTCAGACATGTGAGGGTTCCTTGGAAGCTTGTTTTGTGGGTAGTGAGAACTGGTTAGTGGCGGGCGAGGCTGTCGAACGTCGCGTCGATGTGCGCGTGGAGGTTTGCTGCCCCACTCCGGGCGAGGACAAGAAGGCCTTGGAATGAAAGTAACAGTGACCTCGCAGCTGACTCAGGGTCAAGATCAGCAGCGAGTTGACCTGCGTCGATGCATGCCTGAACTTGCAGGAGTAATGCTGTTTCGATCGCTTCGAAGCCTCGGTTGATGGCGTGCCGCGTGTTCTCGGTTGATGACTCCGAGCGACTCGCTGTTGTTGTGAGCAGGCAACCTCGAAGCGTTTCCTCGCCGGGATGGGGGCGCAACACCGACGTGAAGAACGAACGGAGACCTTCGAGTGGATCCGAGGTGTCGGCGAAGAAGTACCCCACTCGCCCACCGATCTGCTGGTCGACGTAACGGTCAAGACAACGTGCTAACAACTCGTCTTTGCTGTCGAACCGTCGGTAGATCGACGGCGCTCGGACCTCGAGTGACCGTTCGAGATCGCGGATCGAGACTCGATCAGCGCCGTGTCTCCAGAAGAGGTCGATAGCACCATCGAGGATCGCCTCGTCTGAGATTTTGACCGGTCGTGCCATTGCTTCAAGTTTCGGCAGGTGGTGGTTTGACAAAAGATAACACTTGCTATCAAACTCGGTCAATGAGCATCGAAGTGTTGACCAAGCAATACAGGACCGTTAACGGCAAACAAATGGCGTACCACGATGTCGGTACCGGCGACCCAGTGGTCTTCTTGCATGGCAATCCAACATCGTCCTACCTGTGGCGCGACATTATCCCCCACGTTTCTGGCCAGGCTCGTTGTATCGCACCTGATCTGATCGGCCAGGGCGACTCCGACAAGCTCGACGACACTGGCCCAGGGTCGTACACCTTCGTTGAACATCGTGAGTACCTCGATGGGCTGCTCGATCAGCTGGACCTGGGCGACAACATCACCTTCGTCATCCATGACTGGGGTTCAGCCCTCGGTTTCGATTGGGCAAACCGCCATCGTGACCGCGTCGCTGGCATCGTGTACATGGAAGCGATCGTCCGCCCCGTCACCTGGGACGAATGGCCAGACGGCGCAACCGACATCTTTCAGGCCATGCGATCAGAGGCTGGCGAGGAGATGGTCATCACCAAGAACCTCTTCGTCGAGGCAATCTTGCCAGCATCGATCATTCGCAAACTCAGCGACGAAGAGATGAACGAATACCGCCGCGCGTTCGTGGAGCCAGAACACCGCCGCCCGACACTCACCTGGCCCCGCCAAATCCCGCTCCAAGGTGAACCCGCCGATGTCGTCGAGATCGTGCAGTCCTACGCCGACTGGCTGTCGACAAGCGAGCTACCTAAGTTGTTCATCAATGCCGAACCAGGCACCATCTTGACCGGGGCTCAGCGCGACTTCTGCCGGACCTGGCCGAATCAAACCGAGACCACGGTGGCCGGCATCCACTTCATCCAAGAAGACAGCGCCGACGAAATCGGCGAAGCAATCGCTGGTTGGCTTCCTGCAGCGCAAGCGTCTTCCTAGGCCTCACCAGGAATCAACAACGACAACGATTTCTAGACAGAAACAGGCTTCGGCCATACCCGAGGGAATAGATCACACTCGAGCGGTGCGCCCGATTCGAGATCAGGTTCGCGGATCAACGGCTGGAAGCTGCCTTCGGGCCGATACGTCACATCGTCGCCACAGAAGCGTGTCGCCAGCGCCCGCCGAGGCTGATCGGTCGAGTTGCCGGGGGCGTTATGTAGTGTTAAGCCGTGGTGGACGATGCAGTCCCCGGGTTCGATCTCGTAGGTCACGAACTCGTGATCATCTCGTTCCGCCTCGATGTCAGGCAGCGGTTCCAACAAGTCGCCGTAGCGGTTGTCGCCGGTGAAACTCTTGGGCTGAAACCGTTTGCCCCATCGATGCGAACCAACCAGGTACTCGACTGCGCCAGCTGCAACGGGAGCAGGGTCGAAGGGGGTCCAGACGGTGCAGACTTGATCGCCGTCGACCGGCCAATATGGCTGGTCGTGATGCCATGGTGTTGGAGCTTGCGACGCTGGTTGTTTGACGAGCAGCGTGTCGAAGAAGAGCGTCACCCGCTCCTTGGCGCCCAGGACCTGCTGTGCAATCTCAGCCGCCGGGCTGTCGAAGACGAAGGCTCGAAAGTCGTCCTGCCACGTCCACACAAAGCTGTCACCGTGGAACTTTCCCTCGAGCCCTTGGCCCAATTGCAGCGACATTGGGCCAGGATGGGCCACCGCGTCGTCAACCGCCGTTTGCATACGAGTGATCCACGCTGCATCGAACATGTCGCGCAGACACACAACACCATCGTTCCAGAACGTCTGCTTCTCTGCCTCAGTGATCGGTCGTGCGGCCATGGTGCGACGCTAGTCCAGCGGCCGCTCATCGACGAGTGCAGTCCATCAGTCGGAGAACGACGTGACCGGGGTGGTCGGTACCGTCCGCGATGCTTCGCAGCTGCATGGGGTCATTGCTCACCTTGCATCGATGCACGTCGAGATCATCTCGATCGTTTCGCTACCGAGGTTTCCGGACTGCGTCACCGAAGCGAGACAATCGCTCTGAAGGAGCCCGACCGCGGCGCGGAACTCAGGGCTTATGGCGCAGCGGCGCCGATGGTTTCGCCCTCGAGCGTGATGCGATGCATAAGACGTCGTTGACCTTGGTAGTCGTTTAACGCCCGATGTTGCACCGCCCGGTTATCCCAGATCGCCATGGAACCTTCTCGCCAGGTGAACCGGCACGTAAACACCGGGTCCGAGGCGTGCGCCCACAGGAAATGCAACAGTGGCTCTGACTCAGCGTCTGTCCATCCGGTGAAGTTGGTCGTGAAGTCGCGGTTGACATACAGCGCAGGCCGACCCGAAAGGGGATGTTTGATCACCACGGGATGGGTTGCATCTTGCAGAGCTGCCTGAGCATTACCAAGGCGAGCACCAAGGTCATCATCAGCGGCAGCAGGAGCAAGCTTGCCAAACGCAATACGACTCGTGTGGTCAGCCGACATGTGGAGCAGTGTCTCCTTCATGCCATCGGACAGGGCGTCGTACGCCGCGTACTGCGAAGAGAACAACGTGTCCCCACCTGTCTCCGGGACCACTCGTGCCAGCAAGATCGACCCCATTGCTGGAATTTGATCATAGGAATGGTCGGTATGCCAGTGAGTACCGATATTGAGTTGCTCGTGTGGTTCCTTGCGGACCTCGGCAATTTGTGGGTGCGTCTCGACCGCTACAAAGAACCGGTTTACGTTGATGGTCGACCACCGCTCCGCCCACTCGATGTGTTGATCTTCGGTCAGGTGCTGATCTCGAAAGAAGATCACGCCGTAGTCCACAAACGCCTGGCGAATCTCGGCGAACTGCTCGTCACTAACGCCCGCGGCTATATCCACGTTGCCAATCTCCGCGCCGACAGCCGGGCTCGCTGGCGTGACAGTAATTGACGTCGGGCCAGACTCGGCCTGCACAGTTGTCATGGACACGCTGGTAGTAGACATGTTCTTCCTTCAGTCGAAGAGACCGGAACTCGCTGGGGACGACCACCGGTCACGGTGCTCGTGTTCGATAGTAGGTTTGATGGCGGACATGACCAAGCGGCAGTTGCAGGGGACTCTGTGCGGTCGAGAAAGATCAGGAGAAAAGACCAGTGATGAGGTCGCTTCGGTCGAAGTTGCCGACATGGGCGATGTACTCGTCCTGCAGTTTGTACAGAACGACAAATATCCAGATCCCAACTCGGTGGCGGTGGTAGATGTCGACGACCCGCTCGGGTTTGAAATGGCGGATTGTGGCGTAGATCAGAAAGAGCAGCTCAAGGAAGTTGGGGAAGAAGAAGATGATCTCCTCGCCGGTGATGAAGAACAGCAACTGACCAACGGTGCGGAAGACGAACAGCGCAACGATGGTGCGTTTGATCGTCCACTCGCGGGCTACGAACACCATGCCCACGTAGGTGCACCAGTCGGCCGCCTTGTCGATCAATTGGTAGGGCCCGTCCTCGAGACCCAGTGGAATGAGCAGGTCACCGTCGACCGTGTCGAGCACGAAGTTCGCCCAGCCAGCAGCGAACGGGAAACGAACAATCAACACCGGGATCGCGAACTTCGCAACCACGATCACGCCGATGATGATCACTTTCATACGCCACCGCTCATGAGCGAGACCGAGATCCAACGGACACGGCGGTGGATCGAACTCTCATCCGAACCTTTGGCTACATCGTGACTGTTTCATACTAGGCACAGTCTCCAAGCAGCCCGGGGTGTCGCAGCAACCAGGCCGTCGAGCGAGGTGCCGCCCGAGTCGAGTGAGAGCACTCTCGCTCCGACCGCGGGTAGCCGAGTTGGACATCGCCCTAACCGGATGGGCCAGCCCGGTCGAAGTTGAGATCATGACGGATCAAGATCATCTGGCCGGTCAACCAGTCAGCCAACCCGCTCAGCCCCGAGCTAGTCCGCCGACCAGCTGCATTGTTGCATCCGCAGTCGCCGCCGATCGGGGTATGACGGCGACGAAATCGGTGACACCGATCTCGGCGTAGGCACGTAGTCCGGACTCAATCGCTTGCTGATCACCAATGACAGCGACATCAGCTGGCATCGCTGCGCCCCCACGGTCAAGAGTCGCTCGGTAGGATGGTATTTGGCCGTACATCTTGAATGTCTCGTTGATCGTGTCACGTCCGGCGTCGGCGTCGTCGCTTAGAAGTACCGGCACCATGGCAACGAAACGAGGCGACTGCCTGCCAGCCTTGGCGGCAGCTTCGCTCATCGTCGGGATGGCCGCGTCGCGTAAGAAGTCGACACCACCCATCCAGGTAATCGTGCCGTCGGCAAGCCGTCCGCATAACCGCAACATCGCTGGTCCGAGGGCGGCAACAAGAACGGGGGGCTTGCGGGCTCCATCGACACCCACCTGAGCCTTCACCTGGTACTCATCGCCGTCGTATTTCACGACCTCGCCGTCGAGCAGACCATTGAGGATGTTCAAATAGTCACGAGTATGGGGAATCGGGCGCGAATAGTCGAGGCCCAGGCTGTCCTCGATGAAGAACTTGTGGCTGAGTCCAATACCCAACGCGAGTCTGTTGTTGGTGGCGTCTTGCACCGTGAGCGCCTGCTGCGCCATCGCGGTGGGATGACGGGGATAGGTCGGCACGACCGCGGTCCCCAGTTCGATACTCGAGGTGTGGCTGCCCGCAAGCGCCAGCGCCATCAACGCGTCGACCGTTCCGACCTGGGGAAGCCACACCGAGGCGAACCCGGCTTCCTCGGCGGCAACCGCACGTTCGACCAGCCCTAGGGTGCCCACCGGGTCACCCGGCATCGACAACATCGTTCCAATTCTCATGGGGCGGCTCTCTCTGTCCTTCGGCAGTCCTGGTCAGGATGTCCGACCCGGTCGATCGAATCCTGACGGTTGAGTATTCCGTGTGTCAAACCGTGCTTGGTTTGGTTGACCGGGGTTCGTTTCCCAGTGCGCTGTCGGTGATACTCACTACATGGTCAGCTTTGGTTCTACCGACGGCAATGTGCTTTATCTCGGTGTATGTGCGGTGCCCGGGGCCGAACGAATCGTCGATCGGGTCAAGGCCGAGCAGGCAGCGGGTTGGGACGTCTGCTTGTTGGCCACGAAACGTGCGTTGCACTGGTTCGATCCCGACGAGGCAAGCGCCGCAACCGGACATGAACTGCAGACCCGCATGCGTATCTACGGTGAACCTTTGTTCGAGCCGCTCGGCGACAAGATGGTGATTGCGCCCGCCGGGTTCAACACCATCAACAAGATCGCCCTCGGTCTGGCTGACGACATGGTCAGCGGGCTGGCGTGCGAGGCCATCGCCCGGGGTGTGTCGCTCACGATCGAACCCCAGATGAGCGATGGGTTCTCCAATCATCCGATCTTTGCCGAGTCGATTTCCCGACTCAGCAATGCGGGTGTCCAGTTCATCTGGCACGACGAGGCAATTCGCCCCGACCTGTGAGCCTTCAGAGATGTGGCTCCGGCTCGACTAATGTCACAGAGATGGAAGACACCGCATGAGTTGGTTGGTCGAGGGAGCAGCGACACGAGACGATCTTTTGGCGCTGCATCCAGCGCTGGCCGCCGACCACCACCGTCTCATGGACGAGGTGTGGCAGGCATCTGTCGACCCTCGAATTCTCGAGTTGTGCCGGTTGCGTATGGCGACCATCCTGGGCAACCAGGTGGCGTGGAGCGAACCTCGATCAGTAGCAGCAGTGGCCGCCGGGCTCGACGAGTCATTGGTGGCATCACTTGCATCGTGGTCTACGGATCCTGGCTTCGATGCGGCAACCAGGGTCTGTCTCGGTTTGGCCGAGCAGTACGTGATCGATGTCCACGGCATCACTGATACCCAAGTCGCAGAGGTCGAAGGCCACCTCGGCCCCGACGGTGTTATCACCCTGACCACCGCCTTGGCCGCGTGGGAGATCACCCACCGTTTCGACAACGCATTTCTCGACACCACCTCGACAGGAGCCTCCTGATGTCCACCACTCCCCGACTGGCATCGGCCATCGAAGGCAAAGCCGCCTCCAGCCGAAGCATCATGGCCCATAGCCCTCAGGTGCGAGCCGCGTTCGACCAGATGTATGCCACTCTCTGGTCCCGAGGCGCCGTCGATGTCGACGTGAAGGAACTGGTGCGACTTCGCAATGCACGAGTGACCGACTGCGGCCTTTGACGACAGGTCCGATTTGACCAGGCCCGTGAGGCCGGTCTCACCGAAGACCTTGTTGACGACATTACCGATGACCACCAACACGGTGATCTACCCAAACGTTACAAGGCGGCATTGGCCTGGGCCGACAACCTGCTGGCCGGCGGCTCTGAACCCGACAGCGAACTCAAAGCACGGCTGCGGATGCACTTCACCGATGCCGAAATCATGGAACTCACCTATGCAATGTGCAGCTTCATTGGCTATTCAAAGCAGCTGATCATGCTCGGCCTTGAGCCCGAAACCATGCCGGTTATCGGCGTACCAATCCCTAGCTGAACACGACTTCGTCATGACTGCCGCTCCGACGAGTTCGTATGACTACATCATTGTTGGCGGGGGTTCCGCTGGCTGTGTTCTGGCGGCCCACCTGAGTACCAACCCGAACACCCAGGTACTGCTGCTCGAAGCCGGTCCAGATTGGCGATCTGTCGACGCCACCGCTGAGCTCCGTTCACTGAACCCGGGCCGGATCATCGGTCAAGAGAAGTTCGATCAGTTCCAGTGGCCCACCTTGAACGCAGCTCGAGTCGCCGGTCAAGATCAGCGCCTTTTTTGGCGGGGCCGCGGGCTGGGTGGCAGCTCAAATATCAACGGCATGATTGCCATACGCCCTGTGCCCGACGATTGGGACCGCTGGGATCAACCAACGTGGACACACGACGCGGTACTTCCTGCCTTGAACCGGATCGAATCCGATGTCGACTTCGGTGCCAAGCCCTACCACGGTGCCGACGGACCCCTTCCCGTCTTTCGGATACCGCAGGACGATTGGGGCCCAACCGATCGTGCGCTGTGGGATGCTGCAGTCCATAGCGGGTATCCGTCATGCCCCGATCACAATGCACCAACCGGCACCGGCGTGTCCCCGTATGCAATAAACGGCGACCCGGTGAGCCACGAACGGATAACGGCCAACGATGCCTGGCTCGAACCGGCACGCGACCGCCCGAATCTCACCATCATTGGCGAAGCACTTGTCGACCAGGTCTTGCTCGACGGCACCCAAGCCGTGGGCGTCCGGGTCCAGATCAACGATGCATGGACGAACATCCACGGCGACGAAGTGATTCTTGCTGCCGGCGCCGTGCATTCCCCGGCAATTCTCTTGCGGACGGGTATAGGTCCCGAGTCTGGGCTGCCAGTCGGTGTTGGCTTGCAGGACCATGCCAACGCGATTCTGTTCGTCGACTATCACGACGGCCACGAACCCAAGACGGTCGATGATCGCCACACCAATTGTTGCCTGCGGTACTCCTCCGGACTCGCTGGGGCCGGCGAAAACGACATGATGATCTTGGCGATGAATCATTCGCCCCGGATCACAACCGGTGGCCTGCTCCTCGCATGGGTGAACCAGTCATTCTCACGCGGCGCGTTGCGGCTGGCATCTAAGGATCCGACCGTTCATCCGATCATCGATGAGAACATGTTGTCTGACCGCAGGGACCTTGAGCGACTCCGCGACGCTACCCGTCGCATGTGGGGCCTCAGCCGACAACCAGGCTTCCGGGCGATCGTCAAACACGTCTCCATCGACACCCGTGGTACGCCACTCGCCGCTCTCGACTCGAATGCAGCACTCGATGACTGGCTGAGAGCCACGTCGTCGGATGCCCAACACATCTGTGCAACCGCTGCGATGGGCCGGGTGGTGGACGCCGATTGTCAGGTGTTTGGCCACAACTCGCTGCGAGTGATCGACGCGTCGGTATTCCCCGAAGTTCCCCGGGCAAACACCCATCTCATGACCCTTGCGCTAGCCGACGAGATGGCCCACAGGTTGTCCGCCGGGTCTAGCTAGAGCGCGCTGGCTTCGCAGAACCTGCTCAGTCGAGAGACGACAACACCGCGTCGGGGTGCGCGCCCATATGAGGAGAGCGGCGATTCCCTTGACATCCTGTCGGGTTGGCTGATCAGCGTCGGCCACGCACCAGGACACCGGGGCGGGCGCCGGTCGGTTCGCCGTCCTGCCAGGTGACTTCGCCCGACACGACCGTGTATCGATAACCTTCGGCCTTCTGCAGCAGCCGTGGTGCGTCTGCCGGGAGATCGTGCACCATCTCAGGTGGTGATAGCCTCAGCCGCTCGTAGTCGATGACGTTCACGTCACCCCGCTTGCCGACCTCGAGCGTGCCACGATCGCCAAGGCCGTAAATCTGGGCCGTGTCGTGGGTCTGTAGTTTTACCGCTTCTTCAAGGCCGAGCTTCGGGCCGTTGGTCCGGTCTCGAGTCCAGTGTGTCAGCAGATAGGTCGGCGTCGACGCATCGCAGATCAAACGGCAGTGAGCACCACCGTCGCTAAGACTCAGGAATGCGCCGTGATGCCGCAACCGTTCATAGATCGGATTAAGCGTATGTTCAGCGAAGTCGGTGAGCGGGAAGAACATCAGACCCTTGCCGTCGTTCTCGAGCATCACGTCGTAGGCAAACTCGTAGGGATCACGACCAGCAGCCTCGGCCCTGGCCTGCACACAATCGTCGACTGATGGTTCGTAGTTTGGTTCGGCCCCAAGTGGGTACATCTTGTGGAAGCCGTGGGCTACGTCGTGATTGAAGCGACCGGTGTAGCCGGTTTCTTCGGCAAGGATCGCTGCCTTGACTTCGGCCTTGCGGAGCTCAGCCACTCGTTCAGCAAGCGGAAGATCAGCCAACGTCAGATACGTCGGGTGCATCTTGAATGGGTGAAGCGAGGTCTCGAATCCGAACAGCAGGCCCGCGGGGCGACCCGCTACCTGGGCTATGACCTGGCCATCGCCTGCCATGGGAGCCGACGAAAGATCGAGCAACTCCCGCCACTGGTCTGGGTCGCGATCGGATTGAGAAAGTGCATAGGTGACCGTCAGACCGTGTTCCGCAGCCAGTTGCCGCATCCAATCGATGTCGGTGCTGAAGTCACCTTCGAGCCCACCCAGGCCAATGTCGCTCGCAACCTCTACGACCCCTCCGCCGCCGGCAGCGACGGCCTTGCCTAGCGCCACCATCTCTTCGGCACCAGCGAATGTGCCAGGCACCGGTTCGCCATCAAGGGCTCGATGAAGTCGTGTCCGTGACGAACTGAACCCAAGCGCACCAGCTCTGACACCCTCTTCGACGATCTCGGCCATGGTGGCGAGGTCCTGGGCCGTGGCTTCTTCGTTTCGAGCGCCTCGGTCGCCCATAACGTAGGCTCGCACCGAGCCATGAGGAACGTGGGTGGCAATGTCCATAACTCGAGGCATTCGTTCGAGCGCGTCGAGATACTCAGGGAACGTCTCCCACTGCCAGTCGATGCCATCGGCCAGCGCCGCTCCGGGGATGTCTTCGACACCCTCCATGAGCTGGATCAGCCACTCGTGCTTGTCGGGTCGAGCCGGGGCGAAACCAACACCACAATTACCGAACACGGTCGTGGTCACGCCGTGCCATGACGACGGTGACAGTTCGGGATCCCAGGTGGCCTGGCCGTCGTAATGGGTGTGGACGTCTACCCAACCCGGGGTTACGAGCAATCCGGTTGCGTCGATCTCTCGGGTGCCAGGGCCGACGTCGGTGCCAATGGCAACAACGATGCCGACACCGTTGTCGTCCTTGTCGATCGCCACATCGGCGATTCGCGCCCGCGCCCCTGTGCCATCGACAACATTGCCGTTACGGATAACCAGATCGTGCATGACTGTCCCCCATGGAGCGCGTTACGTTCTGCTGATGTGTGGTGCGTCGCGCTCGTTGCTCACGACGTTAGCAATCACCGCTAATCGGCTGCCAAACAGCGCAGCGGCTGGTTGGCACTCACAGGTTGTGCCTCACCTCTGCGACGACATCACCGAAGAGGTGAAAAGTCCGTAGGTGTCATGATCCGGTTCTCGATCAGCGAGACGATTGGACCGTCGGCTTCGGACGCTGCCTTGGCCTCTATCCAGTCAGGATCAGCCACGAAACTTGCCCATGCCAGATCGCGTTGCGCGAGATTCTCGAAACCCACGATGTACCACAGCTGGTCATTGCGACCACCGATCGAGTTCAGCCAGTAACCAACATTGCTGATCCCATGTTTCTCGAACAGTTCGGTGGTGTGGTCGCGAAAACGAGCGAGGAGCGCCCCCATCTTTCCTGGATGAACGGTGTAAATACGAAGCTCGTGAATCATGCATAACTCCCTATCGTTGCATTAACCTGGGCAGATGTTGCCCAACGCTGTGATCTATACCCGCCTAAGCACTATCAGAGATGGCGACGCTCAGACGCTAAGTGATCAAGAAACAACCTGTAGACGGCTGGCGAAGGATGCCGGTCTAGAGGTCGTCCGAGTGTTTGAGGAGGGCGCTGGCGTTAGTGCGTACAGCGGTAAGGCTCGCCCTGCGTTAGATGAGTTAGAAGCCTATGTACGTAGTCACCGAGGCGTCACGGTGCTGGTTTGGGAATGCTCAAGGCTGACACGGCGCAGGCGAGACTTAGGCGATTGGTTCGGGCTAGTGGAGGATGTCGGGCTGCGCATTATCAGCACTGAGCTGGACACAGGCACGCAACAGGGACTGATGATGTTCACGATCATGGTGTCGATGGCACAGGCCGAGAGCGATCAGAAGAGTTCACGAACTAAAGAAGGCAAGCGTCGCCAACGTGATCTAGGAAGGTTCCTAGGTGGCGCTGCACCTAACGGTTACCGCAAGACCGAGGTAACCGGAGCCTTAGAGCTTGATCCTGTAGCTGCTGAAGGCCTACGGCTAGGTGTCAACCTCTATCTAGATGATGGGCTTTCACTGCGGGCCGTAGCAGAGGCTCTTACAGCAGCAGGCCACACGGGTGGCAGGGGCAGCACCTATACATCATCATCAGTCAGAAACGCATTTATGAGCGCATCTATCGCAGGGCTAACGGCCAAGGCCGATGGGGAGTATCGGCCGATCCTGGGGCTAGAGGAGTCTGGCGGTGTGATCACGCCAGCTCGCTGGTATGAGCTGCTCGCTCGGATCGATGCCCGTGGCGGCAAGGTTGAAGGCACGAAGCGAGTACGTAGACCTGCGTCCACGCTGCTCTCTG
>ENA-OWPI01002466-OWPI01002466.1-marine-metagenome-genome-assembly--contig:-NODE-2466-length-17296-cov-3.048377_pt1 | contig 17296 bp, 10 predicted proteins | sample MGYA00238138_ERZ651775 | MGnify/ENA primary metagenome ERZ651775 (study PRJEB26906, sample SAMN06265043) | marine metagenome | isolation source: Helgoland LTER site | place: Germany:Helgoland, sampling...
TTATCCATACACATGGCAACCCATGAACCCTGTTTGTCCATGGGTACTGAATAAAGCAGATCAATCTTAAATCCGTCGGCAATATTGATTCGTGCGGGAGAAGTGGCTGAACGGGCAAGAGATTCCATTTTTGGCTTGGGTGCTGGTTTAGAGGCCTGTTTTTTAGGCTTCTCACCGGTTGCGTTTTCGAGGGCTTTCCTGGCAGCAGCCCCCGATAATTTTTTGTACTTAAGAGCCTTGAATTCGACCTTCATGGGTACACCGCGATGTAGCTGAAGTCCGAGGTGGCCTTTAGCGATCGCATCGGGATGATTTTCCGTTACATCGACGGTTACCACATCATTGACCATATGGATCAAACGGTTGTCCACGGCCACGATAGTCAATTTGTTCCATTTGGCCCCATCGAGTTCAGTTTTATCACCCACTGCACCAAGGATTTTCACATCCTTATCCCCCCGTGCGTCCGCTTTTTGCCAACGCCTGGCAATGATTCCTCTTTTACCATACTTCTCTCCATAAAGCATGCCAAAGAATTCCTGTTTGGGGTGCAAGTCAGCCTGATATCCGCTCAGTACACAATCTTCTAAGTCACCCACTGCTTTGCTGCGGTACTGGACTCCAGAATTATTTCCCTGGAATTTTACCTGACAGGAGAATTCGAAATCCTTTACCTCTCCTCCTTTCCAAATAAGAAAGGTGTTTGCGGGAGTTGGGTTATCTGGCGTGGTCTCTCCAATAATGGTACCATTCTCAACTTTCCAAAACCTTTCTTTCCCAAGCCAACCGCTGAGGTCTTTCCCGTTGAAGAGATCGACAGTTGCACCTGCCGATAGACATGAAAGTAGGAATGATATAAGGGTTATGTATGTGGAGCGATTGGTTTTGTTTTTCATAGATTAAAAGAGGATAATCAAATCAGAATAATTGAAAGAGCGAGAGTTGGGGGCAAACCGGAAAACCGAAATGAGGGAAAGAAGATCAGGTACCCTTAACCACTTTCCAAACACTATCATTGGAGACGGAAAAGGAGCCCTGTATGTTTTCTTCCATATGAATGCGTAATTCATCAAGTTCGACCAATTGCTTTTCTTGAGGCAACTCGGTCAGGAATAAGGGCCATTTGGGCTGTCCCCAATAAGTTTTTTCATAAGATGTACCCTCTTTTTCGATGAGCAGGATACCTGAAGTAAGATTTTGACTTCTTTCTCCAAAGAGAAGATCAATTTGTACAGGTTCCTCGCCGATAGTGATCCATTTTCCACGGGCAAAACCGGCTCTTGAATTCAGACAAGGAAAGGAAGGATGGTTATTCCGAAAAACCTTAAGGTCGTTACGAAGATGAGAATCCGAGCGTGAGCCCTCAAATACCGCCTTGCCATTTATGGATACGAGAAGGTTATTATCCGCATAGCCCCAGAACCGGTAACGGCCGGGTTCGGGAGCTTTTACTTTTCCCTGATACCATGCCATCCATCCATGTATTTCGGAATAAGAACCGAGGCTTACATTTTTAGGAAAATGATTGTAACTCCCAGCTATACCGGTGTAGCGAAGTGGACGCCCTTGAATAAAGTTTTCGAGTCCTTTTGTGTTCTTAAATCCTGATTTAACCAGAGATAGAAACCGTTTGGTGATACTCTTTTCCTGAATTTCGTCTTTGCTGGAAGGGATAGGTTCAGACCCTTTTGCGATACCAAAGATTTTTCCGTTCAAAGAAGAAGCAGTTTGAACCATGGGTGGAACGGATAGCTCAGGTACTCCACTGTGTTCTTCTGAACGCAAATCCATTTTACCATCACGGTCAAAATTAGCCATAGCCCCTTTACCCATAAGTTGACTCGAGCTATCGTTTCTTGCTCCTACTGCAATTTCTCCCTCTAGAACAAGAACCTGCGAGCCCTCATCATTTGCCTGCACCACGAAACTGGTGCCCAAATCCACGAATTTTCGCTCCAAAGTATCCACTACAAAGCCAATTCCTTGAGGAGGTACCACAAGCTTTATTTCACCCTCATTAAGAAAAACGCGGTCATTGCTAATTAGCGTCATTTTAAGAGGACCAGTGCCCACGAGGTGTACCCCAGTGTCACGAAAGGCCATTTCGACTAATCCTTGCTCAATGGTGAATTCTTCCCCTTTCTTTAAAAATTGATTTTGGTGATGACCATGATCTTCCCCTTCAAGCCTAATTACCTGAGCGACCCCGAGTTCAATGGGTTTTTCGTTCGATAAATAGAAAAGGGCAAATACTAAAGCAGCGGCACATCCAATCCACGCGAACTTAGGGAAGGAGATTGTTTGATTAGCTCTATGTGTGGCAGATTTTGAAACACGGCCCATAACTGAAGATTCAAAATCTGGAGAGCCCTGATCTTTGGAAACCCCGAGTTTTTCTTCGAGTTCCAACCATCTGGGTTCACCAACCTGAACGGCCCGGGTGAGACCGGCCATTTCGATTTCTCGAGCCAGTTCGATCCTCAGCCTTTCATCGTTTTCCAAACGCCGGAGGAGTTCTTTACGTCTGGAGGGGGATAGATTTTTGTTTTCATGCCAAGCGGCCAGCAGATCCAGGAAATCGGGGTCTTTATCGAAGTTTTTCATGATGCGGTTTCTGGTTCCTTGTTCTCCATACACTTACGCAGGGCGATATGTGCACGATGGCGAAGTTGGTAAATTGCGTTGGGTTTTAAATTCATTTCTTCAGCGAGAGTTTCCATGCGCACTCCGTCGAGTCCCGCTCTAATCAAATGACGGGTACGGTCAGGTAATTCGGAAATACAGTGGAGCAGTTTATTAATTTGGTTTTGTTTCATCTCATCGGATGCTTTGACCATTTCTGGCTGGATGGCACCGGCAATGTCATGCCTGAATTTATCCATGGTGTTGGCCCGCCGACTGCTTTTGCGCCAATGATTGGACAACTGATACTTGGCGATGCTCAAAAGCCATGCCCGGAAATTCGTCCCGATCTCGTAGGAAGATAGCTTGGAGAAAGCAATAAGGAAGGACTCCTGTGCCAAGTCCTCGGCATCCTCTAAATGGTAGACTCTGGATGCAAGGTAGCCACGGACCAATAATCCATATTCCCGAACGAGTGTCCGAAACTTGTCCTTGTCTCCCGCAAGGACATCTTGAATGATTTCATCTGGGTTAAAATTCGACATAATTTCAGTAATTATTCTGTAAATGTCTTAAGGATTTCTTTTCTTATGCGAAAAATGAAATCTTAGAAATATTATCCAAATATTAGGGAGATGTTGTACTTTTGAAAAATGATTTATCCACTGCCCGGTCAATTTGTAAAAGCACGCTGTCCACTATTTCAAAGGCAGACTCTATACTTTCATCCGCATAACTGAGGTACCATTCCTCTTTTTCCGTATCCTTTTCTAAAACCGGGAATCCCACTAATTCAAGAAGCTGAAAAGTGTAAGGGTCATAATTGTCGACTTCCACCTCATAAACCAGGGATGGTTGATCATCCAGTTTACTCGATGGATCATTGGGTTGGTTGACTTCGATCATAACCCGATAGGGCATGGATGCGTTTTGCTCGGTGGGTAGAATATAATCAGCCGGATCGAAGGAGCCATTGGCAGTTGCCTCCGATACCGCATCGACCGAATCCTCAAGGCTGAGGTTTTTTTCTTCCGCTTCCTTCTGGGCTTTTTCCCATCCTTTGACCTTAAATGCCCAGTAGGGGAGTTGTTCCCGGTTATCGGGTGTGTCGGAAACATAGAGAGTCTTAATATGATAGAATGATTGGTTTTCCAACCACACCGCCAACCGTGGCGGATTTTTAAGATCGTATGCTGGTCCGGTTCGCAGATCAATGAGCATTTTGTAACCGGGATCCGGGGTGTACTTGTAGGTCATTCCTTTCTCATCCATTTCAAAAAGGTCGAGGGCAGGGCCAAGATTCCCACTCAGCCCAAGTATTTTCTTAATCGGAGCAGGTTGATAATAAAACAGGAGCGTTGTAAAAATAGTAACCCCGATTACTCCAAGTACTACAGGACTTTTGATATACTTCTTCAGGGCAACCGAATTATTGAAAATATGGCCGACAACCACTCCGATGAAAAGGAATCCGGTGAGGGCATGCAGGCCAATGATTTCAATCGAGAACGGTTGAATAAAAGCAATTATCCCAGTCACTGCCATCACCCCAAACAGGATGGCATTAAAGAGGGAGACTAGTCGTCGTTTTTTCAAGTAAAATTATGCCTTGGCGGGGATAATGGCCCCGTGCTGTTGAAGAAGTCCGTGAATCTTGGATAAGGGAACCTTGATTGGCGTAGTGTTCGATTCTGCTGCCAGTGCAGCGGTTGCCCCGGCTGCCTGTCCCATTCCCATACAGGCGGCTTGTACCCGCAGACCTGAGTTGGCAAGACGATCACTGCTGACACATCTTCCAGCCACGATAATATTTTCACTTCCTTTGGGGATCAGGGCACGCAGGGGAACCGTGGGTACGGTTCCACGTTTTAAAGGCTTGGGTCTTACCCCCGTGCGGGTGTGCAGATCAACCGGGTAAAAAGCATAGGATACTGCATCATCAAAATGACGTCCTGAGGTGTAGTCTTGAACCGAGATAAGAGTTTCTCCGAGGATACGGTAGCTTTCCCTAAATCCGGTCTCGGGCTGTAAGTGCATCAGGCGTTTTTTATCTCTTCTGACTTTTTCTAAAATTGTTTTTCTTCCCGTCAGGTTGGCCAAGGTGGCAGTGCGCGAATTGGTGGAGTCGGCCCCATGCACATAGAGCCTGTGGAGTTGTTTACTGGCTGGGTTATGAGAACTGCCCATTTGATAAAGGTAAGACCCCGGTTGTCTTTCCTTCTCGCGGAGTCTTTCAAATCCAAGCATTCCTACAACTTCCGCTCCTCCGGTACAGTCTACAATTTGCTTGCAAAGAACCCTGCGCTTGGTCCCAAAGCCGACACAGTCCACCTGCCATCCTTTATCGGTTTTAGTAACCTTGGAAGGGAATTCGTAATAAGCGATGTCTACACTCGCTTCGCGGCATTTTTCTTCGGCCAATAAGGCAAAAATAAATTGATTAATTTGGATTTGATTATGGTGGTGAGACCGGGGAACTTTTGAAAAATCAGGAAACTTGCCTCCATCCAGTTCCACACTTTCTTTAATGAGTTCCCATCCGATCCCAGCGATCACTTGTTTGCCCCAGGCATCAAACAATCCAGGATAGGCGACGCCCCCAGTGGTGGTGGTGCCACCCAGTTGAAAGCTTCTTTCGACCAATAGAGTTCTAGCTCCTGCTCGACCAGTTTGCAGCGCTGCGGTGATGCCCGCAGACCCGCTCCCCACAACCAGAATATCAACTTCATTGATGATTTCTGGTTCAAAATCCTCAACGCCGTTCTCTACGGAGGCATGGGCAGTTGAAGCAACGCTCAGGCCTGCAAAAGTGGAGGCTCCAAGTATAGACTTTTGAATAAAATTACGGCGTGGGTTTGTGATAGAAGATTTTTCAGATTCTGTCATGAAAATTAGAATATAATAAATTTAAGGCCTTGAGGGGGAGATTTCTTAGATTTTAAAATAAAGTGTGAAAAGAAATAAGCAAGAAAGAGTACCGCTATTGTGCCCAAATCAGCTTTCGAGGTCATCACGATCGAAAAAGTCTTACAGGTTTCACTTTTTGTAAAATTTTTCAACCAGCCAATGTTTACATTCATTCATACTTTTCGTTGAAACCTGTATTCAAAAGGGTCAGAGCAGAGGTTTTCAATCCACTAAAACTACAGGTATAAGAATGGGTGGAAGGGAACCAAGGAGGTATGAAAATATATAAATATGAGTGTAGGATAAGGCCAAGTAAAGTAAGACGAAGCTTGCTCCCTCTATCGCAGTGACTGAAAAACGATCGATGTTAGGCGAAGGGATTCGGGAATACGAAAAGTTAGCTTTCCATCCCTCACCTGTATGAGATCTGTATCCCCGGATGTCTTGTTCAGTCGGTAGCCGGTCTTTGGTTCTACATCCTCGGTCGTCCATTGCACCTGCACATCTTCTCCTTCCGCGAACCCTTCACCGACAAAATGTCCATCCCGATTGTATCGTTTTCCTCTTTGTATCGTTGCAGGGATGGAAACGGTCAGGTCTGTTGGGTCGTTTTTCGCTTTCCTTCGAGCGGCTAGGGCGATGAAACGATTTGCGGTACGATCGTATGAACACATACGCATAAAGTCTTTATCCTCAGCTCCACTGAGCACAATATTATTGCCTGCCTCTCCAGCTATTGCATGGTGCACGCACTCGTTCTGCCCTGCAGATAGTTGGGCAAACCAACGCCAAATATAATAATGCGTATGATTTGGGTCGTCGGCCACAGCATAGGGGGCACCAAACTTACCTTTAACTATCGCGGGAGAATCGTTGTTGATTGTAAACTTTTCGTCACTCCCCATCAGGTTCAACTTACGGGTGGCAATTGCCGGGCCTCCAGTAAAGTTGGGGTTAAGCTTTTCGCCTAAACGAGCGAGTCTCCCATTATAATCGAGCCGCTTGGTGAGTCCCATGGTCCAGGCACTGTTATTGTCGGTCCATGGAAGATTGGCTAAACTCAGACCTCGCTGTATGCATTCCCCCAAAATTCGCAGAGTTGATTCGACTGTATCCCCGCTTCCTTCGGGTCCGTGAACCGTGCGCTTCCCATCCCAACATATCCAACTTTCTGCAGCGACGATTCCCTTGTCGGAATAGCCTTCCTCATGGAGGCGGCGGTCCATGTATTCGATTTGACTCCAAACCGAAGTTACCCAAGTTGGGATACCGCCGCCCCAGCCGTTGTTGAAATCACTTAGGTTAAGTGCGAAGTTATCGATTAAGCCCATCAGTTCCGGCGATTCCAACTGCACATCATACCATTTTTTGCAATTGCGTGAGGGGGATAATCCTGCGGTGGAAATTACCTTGGTATCACCCGTTTCTTTCTCATAGTCACTGATCGCACGAGCTGCTGGTAGAATAAATAAATCCATTAATTGATCCCACGATCCTTCCCAATACTTAGGATGATTGGCTTCGTGAAAAATGGCGTAGTAATCCACATCCTCGCCAAACCACTCCACAGTTGCCTTTACCATGTCATAGATCGCCTGGTCGTCGGGGGGCAATTTATTGAAATCGGGGTAGCTCTTCCCCCCGTTCATCCATAAGGGAACCTGCCATAGGACCAATTCAGTTTTGATACCTTTTGCTTTGCATAGTTTTACCGCATGTCGAATCGCGAGTGCATCCCTTGATGGATGGTTTGCATAATCTAAATTTTTTTTCTGTGGAATGGTATGCAACGACATGTACCAAAAACTTGAGTAGCTAGCCACTTTCCCCAACTCCCGTTCAATGTCTGCTTCTGAATTTTTGGGTTGGTTTGGATACGGCTGCCAGCGGAAGCCGACATGCACATGATTGCGGGTTGCTTCGTAGGCAGGGGCTGGGCCCTCGCGGTCAAAAAAACCCACGATTCCGGGCCCTTCCCGATCCTGGGGGTCTTCAGGAATCAGTGAGTTCTTTGCAAGGCAAATGAAACTGGTGCTGCCCGCCAAAAATAGAAGCCTACAAAAATTAAATATTCGCATCCACACACAACCATCCTTCTGAATATTCAATTGATTGCAAGTTTTAGAATTCTTTCAGACTAATATTTCCCAAGTGGAGCTCGTGATCATGTTATTGAGATGCAGGGAATAATTTTTCAATCATACATAAGCCTGATTGTTGAACTAGTAGCATGGAACTCCCCAGTTTTTGATATAGTTGTACGCCGCTTGAATCTTGAATAGTTTACCAAAAAGGTATGAAAGAGGATCGGGGTAGTGATCCTTTTGATCATTGGGATCAAAACTTTTTGGGTTACGCAATCAGCGACTTAACCACATGGGAATGATCCACACCCGTCAGTTTCCAGTCTAGACCCTGATGCTTTACGGTAAAGAATTGATGCTTGATTCCAAGTAAGTGGAGCATGGTGGCATGCATGTCGTGTACATGAACTTTATCTTTTACTGCATGGTAGCCAAGTTCATCGGTTTCTCCGTATCCAAACCCTCCCTTTACTCCCCCCCCGGCCATCCACATGGAAAAGCCTTTAATATGGTGGTCGCGACCAGCTTCTCCTTTACCCTGAAACATAGGAGTTCGGCCAAATTCTCCGCCCCAAACGACCAGGGTATCATCGAGCATGCCCCGTTGTTTGAGATCCTGAATGAGTGCCCATGTAGGTTTGTCGGTAAGGCCACAACAGGTATCCATGTACTTCTCTAACCCGCCATGGTGATCCCATCCACGGTGATAAAGATGAATAAACCGGACACCTTTTTCGGCAAGTTTACGAGCAAGAAGGCAATTGGAAGCATAGGAACCATCTCCTGGTTTAGCACCGTACATGTCAAGGATATGCTGGGGTTCCTTGGACACATCCATTAGTTCAGGAACGGATGTCTGCATTTTAAAGGCCATTTCATAGGCAGCAATCCGGGTATCGGTCTCGGGATCATTAATCGCCTGATTACGATGACGATCCAAGGCGGTGATAGCATTCACGAGTTTTCTTTGTTGTTCCGAACTTACGCCTTTAGGATTTCGGACATATTGTACTGGGTCTCCGGTTGAATTGAATTCCACTCCCTGAAAACGGCTGGGTAAGAAGCCCGCTGACCATTGGCGAGAAGCAATGGGTTGAGGATTGCGTCCACCCACGCTGGTCATGACCACAAAACCGGGTAAATCTTCGGCAACACTTCCTAAGCCGTAGTTTACCCATGATCCCATGGAAGGGCGCCCACTGATTACAGATCCGGTATTCATGAATGTGTGTGCAGGATCATGGTTGATCTGTTCAGTAACCATAGAACGAATAATGGAAATGTCGTCGGCCATTTTCGCAGTCCATGGAAGATAATCACTAATGTACTGTTCTCCTTTTCCGTATTTTTTAAATTTGGTTAAGTGGCCCTGAACTTTAAGTTCTTGTCCCTGTAACTGAGCAATTGGTTGACCTTGGGTGAAGGACTCGGGCATTGGTTTTCCGTTGAGCTCATCAAGTTTAGGTTTGTAGTCAAAGGTTTCCAAGTGAGAAGGTCCGCCTGCCATGCATAGAAAAATGACCCGCTTGGCCTTGGCTTTGGGGAGCAGGTACATGGGTTGGCCTGCGTCCTTGGCCATTAGTGTATTAAGTGCTGCACTGCCCAGACTTAAACCGGAACCGGCGAGGAAAGCTCTCCGGTTAATCATGTTCGGATTCATTGGAATATTCATCGTCTTAAATTGGTTTCGGCAAGATTGAGGATAGCACGAGCAAGGGGTGTCCAAGATTCCGCACTGGCGGAGTTACGATCATCGATCAATTGTGCCAGGGTGTTTTCTTCAAAAGAATCGGGGGGGCGGGACAGGGCTACCTCAAATGCGAAGGCCAGACGATTTCCAAAGGAGTCCCCCCCGCGCTTTACAATCTTTCCGGCAAAAGACTTGGCTGCTTTCAGAAATGTGGGGTCGTTCAGTAAAACCAGTGCAGCCAATGGAGTATTGGACTGTGGTCGTTGGGTGGTGCATTCCTCACGACTGGGTGCGTCAAAGGCTTTCATCATGGGATGAAGAAACTGCCTTTGCCAGTGAACATAAAGTCCCCGGCGCCACTGGGCTTCTCCGGTGTCAGCTGTGTATTTTCTTTGAGGGAAGTTGAGGTGCCGGTAATAACCACCGGGCTGAAAGGGCTTCACGCTGGGGCCACCAATTGTAGGAACTAAAAGACCGCTAATAGCCAGAGTATTATCCCGGATGAATTCTGCAGGCAGTCGTTGGGCAACCTGGAAACTTTGGTAACCTTCCCCAGGCAGCGTGGCTTGGCGATAGGTGCGGCTTAGCATGATATCCTTGATGAATGCTTTAATATTCCATTGTTTGTCAATCAGTGAGAGTGCAAGATTATCTAGTAATTCGGGGTGTTCAGGGGGGGTGCCTTGTCCGCCAAAATCAGTAAGATCAGGTGCCAATCCTTTGCCAAATAGAAGATACCAGATCCGATTGGCGAGCACGCGGGCATTAAGCTTTCCTTCTCCATTTTTAGGATCGGTCAGCCAGTTGGCCAAGTCCAGGCGATTAAGCCGATCTTTATTGGATTTGATTTGGCCGAGAAACTCAGGCACTGCGGGAAGGACAACGGGGCCGCTTTCATCCATCCAATTTCCTCTGGGTAGAACCCGCATGGTTCGGGGTTTTACAGCTTGGGAAATCATGGTGGGTCGGCCCATTTTCTCAATTTCGACCTTTTCCCTACGAATCTTTCGGTATTTGGCCAGTTCCTGTTCACCTGCGAGTTTGGAAATTTCTTGATTCAAGTTACCCAGTTTATTTTGTAGATCCTGCTTATCTTTTTCTTTGGCTTTCTTCAGCGTTGAGATGAGCCTGTTCTTGCGGTTCTGAAATTCCTGGAATTTCTTTTGGTTTGCAGGGGGAACTAGGGCATTCATCTCCTTTTGCAGGTGTTGAATTCTGGCCAGGTTTTCGGGGTTGTGAATGATGATTTCTGGAGGGCGCTTGGTGGGCAGGGAATTTCCATTGAATCCACGATCCCCAATATCCGCAAAAAATGCAGCCAAGGCATAATTATCTTTGATGGTGTAGGGGTCGTACTTATGATCGTGACATTGGGCACAACCAACGGTGGCTCCCATCCAAACCTCGGAAACATTACGCACCCGATCAGCGGCATAGATGGCATCATATTCCTTGATTTGTAAGCCACCTTCATGGGTAGTCTGCAGTAGACGATTGTACCCCGATGCGACTTTTTGTTGAGTTGTAGAGCCGGGGAGAAGATCGCCAGCTAATTGTTCACGGGTGAACTGATCAAACGGCATATTTTGATTGAATGCATTGATCACCCAGTCCCGGTAGGGAGAAATGTTATGGGGTTGATCTCCGTGGTACCCCACCGTGTCTGCATAGCGAACAAGATCCAACCAATACGCTGTCATACGTTCACCAAAATGAGGGGAGGCAAGGAGATCATCGATTAGAGATGCGTACGCTCGAGGGGAAGGGCTGGTGGCGAAATTTGTAACCTCTTGTGGCGTGGGTGGAAGTCCCGTTAGATCGAAATGTAGGCGGCGGACAAGGGTGATGGGATCAGCATCGGGGGCTGGTTTTAATTGATTCTTCTTGATGTCTGCGAGGGTGAATCGGTCGATCCAATGAGTAGGCCAATTTGAGTCAATTACTTGAGGTTGAGAATGTTTGACCGGATCCACATAGGCCCAATGATCCGCCCAAATGGCTCCTTCTTTAATCCATTGCTCGAGCATTTCTTTTTCTCTCTGAGACAGGGGTTTCCCGATTTCAGGTGGGGGCATGAGTTCCTCCTCCTCATCTGAATGAATCCGGTAGATCATTTCACTTTCATCGGGTTTGCCGGCAACAATCGCCATTAATTTCTCGTGTTTCGCTTCTTTTTCGATGTCTAGGCGAAGATCTGCTTTACGTCCATGTTCGTCTGGTCCATGACAGGAAAAACACTTATCCGAAAGGATAGGCCGTACATCCCGATTAAAGTCGAGAGGGTTGGACCATCCAAAGAAAGGGAAGATGAAAATTAGGAGAAGTTTTTTCATTAGTAGGTATACATGTGTAAAGCTTATGTGCACTTATTTGGAAGTCAAGATCACCTTAGGCGATTATTCCTTTTTTGATGTGTCCGTGAACATCGGACAAGCGGAAGCGCCGCCCCTGATAGCGGTAAGTTAATTTAGTGTGGTCAATTCCGCAAAGGTGAAGAATCGTTGCTTGCATATCGTGAATGTGGACTGGGTCCTTGGTTATATTCCATCCGAATTCATCCGTTTCTCCGTATGTGCTTCCGGGTTTCACTCCGCCCCCCGCCATAATCCAACTGAAGGCCCGGCCGAAGTGATCCCGACCCGTTGGTTTCTTTGGGTCGCCTGAACGGTACTGCCCGAATGGAGTACGGCCGAATTCACCGCCCCAGATGACAAGGGTATCCTTGAGCATATCCCGATCCTTCAGATCTTGAATTAGGGCGGCAGTGGGGGCGTCGGTGGCGTTGCATTGTTTTTCAAGTTGGGTAAATAGATTGCCGTGCTGGTCCCAGCCTGAGTGCATCAATTGGACAAATCGTGTTCCTCTTTCGAGCAGACGGCGTGCGGTCAGGCAGTTGCTAGCGAAGGTCCCTCGCTGCTCGACATCTGGACCGTACCGTTTGATCACATGTTCGGGTTCCTGCTTGAAATCGAGCAGTTCTGGCACGCTGGTCTGCATCCGGAATGCCATTTCATACTGAGCAATTCGGGTGTTGATTTCAGGGTCTCCGTATTCGGAATGATGGGCCTGATTTAACTTGGCAATATTATCGAGTAGTGAACGGCGGCCTTTTGAGGAAATTCCTTCTGGATTATTTAAATAAGGAACAGGAGCACCCGTACTGCTGAACTTAACTCCCTGATATTTGCTTGGTAAAAATCCGCTTCCCCAATAATAGTCATAAAAAAGTTGGCCACAGGTTTTGCCTTTATCGGTGGAGGTCATGACCACATAGGCAGGAAGATCTTCTGATTCGCTTCCTAATCCGTAAGTGAGCCATGCTCCCATACTTGGCCGACCGGGGATTTGAGAACCGGTTAGTGTAAAGGTGACTCCGGGTGCGTGGTTCACCGCTTCGGTATTTAGACTACGGACAATACAGAGGTCATCCGCCAAGTTTCCTATATGGGGGAGCATAGAACTGATCTCGGTTCCGCATTTTCCGTATTTTTGATAAGGTTTGATTTCCGGGACGCAGGGCCAGGCTTTATAACTGGAGGACATCGTAGAGAGACGGGTGTCTCCTCGAACAGAGACGGGTATGTCTTTACCTGCCATCTTCTTAAGCATCGGTTTCGGGTCGAGCAGGTCAATATGGGAAGGGCCTCCTCCCTGCCAAAGTACGATCACCCGCTTAGCTTTGGGTGGGAAGTTTGGAAATGAGAAACCGCCAACAGTTTTGCCCATCGCTTGGTCCTGGTTGAGTAGTCCAGCAAGAGCGGCCAATCCTATACCAGTTGATCCTTTACCTAAAAAACTGCGACGGGTTTCACTCTGTAATGGAAAGCGAGGATGAGATTCGATCATGGTAAGAAAATTATTCGCGGGTGAGAGACTGGTCGAGATTAAGGATGCCCAGACAGGTAACTGTAAGGGCGGCATGTTCTTCATGGTTATAATGCTGAGCATGCTTTGCCTCGCCGACATTCAACAGTGCCTTTGCCTCCCCAGGTTCTTCGCGGTAAATGGCAAGTTGTTCATTATAGGTATTTGCGAGGATTTGCATTTGGGCGGGGGTGGGAAACTTCGATGTGACTAGTCGAAAGGCATATTCCAAGCGTTCAGATAAACGGTTCGAATGCTTGATCGCCCTTTCGGCCAAAAAGCGTGATGCCTCGACCCAAGTCGGGTCATTCAGGGTGGTCAGAGCATGGAGGGGGGTGGTTGTTCGTCCGGGCTTAACCCGGCAAGCTTGACGATCGGATGAGTCGAACATATTGGCCGGTCCAACGGTGCGACGCCAAAAAGTGTAAAGGCTTCGGCGGTATAGATCATCACCTGACGATTTAGGGTAATCGAAATTTCTTTCTTTGGTAATCGCAAGGGCTTCCCAAACTTTTTCGGGTTGGTAGGGGTAGACGGGTTGTCCGCCAATTTTCGTTGCAAGTAATCCGCTGTTGGTGAGTGCCCAATCGCGCAGAATCATTGAAGGCATACGGAAACGACTGGCTCGGCTGGCCAGGCGGTTTTCGGGGTCATTTTCTCTGTGCCAATCATTCATTTGGCTCGATTGTCGATAGGTGGAACTGGTGACAATGAGGCGGTGCATTTTTTTCTGACTCCAAGCAAGATCCTGAAATTCGACGGCCAACCAGTCAAGTAGATCAAGATGCAGGGGGTATTCACTTTGTACTCCCAAATCTTCGGATGTTTTGACCAGTCCCGTCCCAAAGAATCTTTGCCACATACGATTTACTTGAACGCGAGCAGTAAGAGGATTCTCCCGGTCGACCAACCATTTTGCCATCCCCAGACGATTCTTGGGGAGCCTTTCCTTCATTTTGGGAAGAAATCCGGGGGTGGTGAATGATACCTTTTCGCCTTTTTTAAGGTATTCACCACGTTGAAGGATGTGGGTCTCCCTCTTTTTCCTGTCATCCATTACCATCACCTTGGGTACCTGGTCCCCTTTGTAATTATTTAGTTGTTTTTCGAATCTTTTGATCTGTTGGTTGAGTTTGTCTTTTTCCTTGGACTCATTCGGGTTAAGAAATGTGATCAAGGCAGTGTTTTGGTCTTTATTAAATTTTTCAAAAGAGGAGGGCAGGGTTGCTTCCCATTTAGGCGTTGGCGTGCTTTCCCCTTTCTTTGCCCAAATAGGTTGTCTTTGTGAGTTATAGGCGACCACCCAAAAATTTTTAAGTCGCTTTCCCACATTGCTATCGGTGCGGTTGAAAAATTGAATTCTATCGATCGGTTGCTCTGTGCCTAAATCAATTTCCAACCATGGATTGTTTTCCTCTTGGGTATGGGTCACTGAATTTTTAGAGAAGTCTCCGGATGTGTTACCATCGATGGCATTTTTCGCAGATCCATTGGGGTAATCACTACTTTGAGAGGCTTTTCCCTGTAGGGCCAAATTTTCCCGCTTGTTGAAAACTTGCACTTCTGCGAGATGGAGAAACCCTTTGGGGGTGTCATTGATAACTCGAACAAACTGAGCTTTGAAGGGTCCATTTCGGCTCGGTATTTTCCCGTTCGAGGATTTTTGAATGCGAGATATTTTCTGGCGAAGCTTGGCAATCCTGTCTTCGAAATCTTTGATTTTAATTTTGTTCTCTTCGGTAGGCATTTCGATGAAGGGGCTGGCTATGCGAATTCTGGACGACTGTCGGCCCGGACGTCCGCTTTCCGAGACTTGATTAAAGGCATCCATCATCCCGTAGTAATCCTGCATGGTGATCGGATCGTATTTGTGATCGTGACACTGCGCGCAGGCCACGGTTAAGCCTAGCCAGGTTGTGGATGTGACATCGATCCGGTCGAAGAGAATGACGAACCGTTGCTCTTCCGCAATGGCACCTCCTTCCCCGTTATTTAAATGGTTACGATTAAACCCGCTGGCAATTTTCTGATCTGTGGTGGCGTTGGGTAGAAGATCGCCTGCAAGTTGCCAAATTGTGAACTGATCGAATGGCATATCTGTATTGAGAGCTTTGATTACCCAATCCCGCCAAATCCACTGGTAGGTGTCTCCGTCCTGCTGGAAACCATTGCTGTCTGCGTATCGGGCGGCATCTAACCATTCCAGTGCCATACGCTCCCCATAGTGTGGACTGGCGAGCAGGTGATCGACGACTTTTTCGTAAGCACTTGTAGAATGATCGAAGACAAAATCTTGAACTTGCTCCGGGGTAGGGGGGAGTCCAATAAGGTCGGCGTAGAGACGCTTGATTAGGGTTGTCTTTTCAGCTTCTGCTGAGGGTTGGATATTTCTTTCTTCCAACTTGGAAAGAACAAAGGAATCGATTGGGTTACGGATCCAATTTTTTTCCCGAACTTGTGGAAGATCTTTTTTCTTAGGTGCGACGAAGGCCCAGTGTTCATTGTACTGTGCACCTTCCTTGATCCATTGTTCGAGGATTATTTTCTGTTCAGATGTCAGGATCCGGTTCGATTCAGGAGGTGGCATAATTTCATCCTCATCCTCCGAATGAATTCGATAAAATAGTTCACTGGCATTTAGGTCACCGGGAACAAAAGCGTCAGAGGCAAGTGCATCATCTCGGATATCCAAACGGAGATCGGCTTCCCTTTTGTTTCCGTCTACCCCATGGCAATAAAAACAGTTTTCGGACAGAATCGGCCGGATATCCCGGTTGAAGTCTAAGTTATTGGCCAGGCAGATTGAATGAACGAGTAAAATTGGGAGTAACTTTTTAATCATGGAGATATTCAATAGGAGCTAATGTTTTGACTTCTTGCAAATTTAATTTAGCTCGATTTGTACAATAGAATTCTTAACACAATTATTGGGAGTCAAAAAAAGAGGTTTTAAATCACTTCCCAAGATGGATATGCGGTGTAAGCCGGTGGATAATTCCTTTGATCTCGAGATGATCATGGATTTACCTATGAAAGAATGAGTAGAACTGTGAAACTAATAAAAGCGACCAAGGCACTTTCTCAATCTGTTGGATCGCTCTCTTTTGATCTGCCAACCGCTTATATCTATAATCCATTGGAATATGCATGGGAAATTCATCGCCAGTACCTCGAATTAGCTGGAGATGGAAAAAAGAAGGTAGTCTTTCTTGGAATGAATCCGGGCCCTTATGGGATGGCCCAGACGGGAGTGCCCTTTGGCGAGATTCCGGCCGTGCGGGACTGGATGGGGTTAAAGGGCGAAGTCAAGAAGCCCATCCCAGAGCATCCAAAGCGTCCCGTGGATGGATTGGAGTGCAGCAAGAGCGAAGTGAGTGGGCGGAGATTATGGGGTTTGTTTTCCGAGAAGTTTCCTTCTGCCCATGATTTTTTTAATGATCACTTTGTCGCCAATTATTGCCCGTTGGTATTTATGGAAGAGAGCGGAAAAAATCGGACACCGGATAAGTTGCCTGTTTCCGAAACAAAATCATTGGAAATGATTTGTGATCAACATCTACGCGAGATTGTTCGTATTCTGGATCCGGAATGGTTAATTGGGGTAGGCGCGTTTGCCGAAAAAAGAGCGACGATTGCACTTTCGGGACTTGGAATTAAGATAGGAAAAGTTTTGCATCCCAGTCCAGCGAGTCCAGCAGCGAATCGTGGTTGGGCGGAAGCTGCAACTAGGCAATTAATAGAGCAGAGAATATGGACCTAATTGAGCTTTTTTAGGTTTATAAGACACTTAGATTGGTTAATAAGTTTTAAATTTTTTTCAACTGAAAGTATATGTTTATTATTGATTGAGAAGTGATTGCGATTATTAAGGTGGATTTCAAAACTTATCCAAATTTTATTTATCGTGTGGCTGAAAGAAAAGTAAAATCATATTTTTGAAACAGTTGGACTATTACCGATTATTAATATTCGCATTTAATCATCTTTTTAGATTAAATTTATCGTTATGAATTATTGCTGTGCGATCTCTGTGTTGTTCTTCTTGGGTAGGGCATCCCATGCTTCCCGCTTTTGTGACCTATGGTTGAAAAAGTATCGAGGATTACTGGAGCCAAGTTCAAATTGGTTC
>ENA-OWPI01002467-OWPI01002467.1-marine-metagenome-genome-assembly--contig:-NODE-2467-length-17290-cov-2.832452_pt1 | contig 17290 bp, 15 predicted proteins | sample MGYA00238138_ERZ651775 | MGnify/ENA primary metagenome ERZ651775 (study PRJEB26906, sample SAMN06265043) | marine metagenome | isolation source: Helgoland LTER site | place: Germany:Helgoland, sampling...
TAAATCTATTTCTTGGTTAAAATAAGTGGCTATGACTGAGTCGAACATTGCCATTGAGCTAATCAATGTTGATAAACATTTTGGTGCTGTGCACGCAAATGACAAGGTCAATCTGAGTGTCCAAACTGGAACAATTCATGGAATTGTTGGAGAGAATGGCGCCGGTAAGTCAACGTTAATGAGTATCTTGTATGGCTTTTATCAGGCAGACTCTGGACAAATTAAAGTTTTTAATAAAGACTTTAGAGCAATTAGTTCAAAGCAATCCATTGAGGCAGGTATCGGAATGGTGCATCAACACTTTATGCTCGTTGATAACTTTACAGTCCTTGAGAATGTTGTTCTTGGCAGCGAAGGTGGGGCATTAATAACTGAAAGCTTATCCAATGCAAGAGTTGAACTTACAAGACTTGCCAAGGAGTATGGCTTGGAAGTTGAACTCGATATAGCTGTAGAAGAACTCTCAGTTGGCATGCAGCAAAGAGTTGAGATTTTAAAGGGCCTATATAAGGGCGCTAAAGTTTTAATTCTTGATGAGCCTACTGGAGTATTAACACCTCAAGAATCAGATGAACTGTTTCGTATATTTGAAGCACTTAAAAAGCAAGGTGTTACAATTATTTTGATTACTCATAAGCTTCGTGAAATCATGAGTATAACCGACAATGTTTCAGTGATGCGCGCTGGCAAAATGGTTGCTCATAGAGAAACAAGTAAAACCAACCCAGAAGAGCTTGCAGAACTCATGATTGGAAGGAAAGTTCTACTCAACATAAAAAAATCTAAAGCAAAGTCTGGAAACCCCGCTCTAATTGCTAAAAACCTTGAAATAATAAATGAGCAAGGCTTAAAGAGAGTTTCAGATGTCAGTTTTGAAGCGCGCTCAGGAGAAATTTTGGGAATTGCTGGTGTAACTGGAAATGGTCAAGGAACCCTTTTAAAAGCCTTGGCTGGAATACTTCCAATTTCAAAAGGCTCAATTGAGATAATGGGCGAAACGATCACCTCGAACAACTCTTTGAATCCCGAGCAATTAAGAAATCTAGGCGTTGCCCATGTCCCTGAAGACAGACAAAGAATGGGAATGATCTCAGAATTTACTGCAAGTGAAACTGCATTATTAGGCTATCACAATGACAAAACAATCAACCAGGGGGTTTGGCTAAAGCGTGCTTCTGTGAAAGCTAACTGCGAATCAATGATGGAAGCATTTGATGTCCGTCCAAACAATCCTAACCTGATGTCTTCTAATTTTTCAGGTGGTAATCAGCAGAAACTTATTTTAGCTAGAGAGTTCGAGAGAGACCCAGACCTTTTGATTATTGGCCAACCAACTAGAGGTGTTGATATTGGTGCAATTGAATTTATTAGAAAAAGAATTATTGAAATGAGGGATGCTGGAAAGGCTATTATTTTAATCTCAGTAGAATTAGAAGAAATAATGTCACTGAGTGATCGTATCGTTGTAATGTGTGATGGTGAAATTACAGGCACTGTTAATGGATCTGATGCAGATGAAGCTACTCTTGGAATGATGATGGCCAATGCCCTGGGATCTAAAGATGAATTGAAAGGAGTTGAAGTATGACTCGCGAACGACGTTTATCATGGATTAATGGCTTTCTTCTGCCCTTCCTGAATGTTTTAACTGCTTTTATTGCTACGGCTATTGTGTTTGTTTTAATTGGAGTAGACCCTATTAAAGCAACAAAAATATTAATTTATGGTGCGCTAGGCTATGATGAAGGTTTGGGCTACACACTTTATTACGCAACCAATTTTGTTTTTACTGGATTAGCAGTTGCGGTTGCCTTTCATGCTGGTTTATTCAACATTGGTGGAGAAGGTCAGGCATATGTAGGCGGTCTAGGCACCGCTCTTGTCGCGCTATATTTGAATCCTGCATTGAGTGCTTGGATAGTGATTCCACTTGCTATCTCAGGAGGACTTCTCTTTGGAGCACTATGGGCTATTATTCCTGCCTACTTGCAAGCCTACAGAGGAAGTCATATTGTTATTACAACAATTATGTTTAACTTTCTAGCATCGGCCTTGATGGTTTATGTTTTGGTTAATGTGTTAAGAGAAGTTGGAGAAATGTCTCCAGAGAGTGCAGATTTTATTAAGGCCTCATGGCTGCCTTTTGTTCATGATGTTTTTGCTAGTTTTGGCTACAAGATTGCAAAATCGCCTCTTAATTTATCAATTTTAGTAGCTTTGTTTTTCTCTGGTTTAGTTTGGTTTTTCCTATGGCATACTCGCTGGGGATACGCAATTCGAGCTGTTGGTAAAAGTAACGATGCTGCTGTTTATGGTGGTATTAACCCTAAGAAGATTATCATTGTAACAATGTGTATTTCTGGCGCTTTAGCGGGACTTGTTGGAATCAATGAGTTAATGGGCGTTCAACATCGCCTCTTCCTTAATTTTAATTATGGTTATGGATTTGGTGGAATAGCAGTAGCACTAATGGGTCGAAATCACCCAGTTGGAATTTTAATCGCAGCCTTCCTATTTGGAATCCTATATCAAGGTGGTGCTGAACTAGACTTTGAACTTCAAAATGTTTCCAGGGATATTGTTGTTGTTATGCAAGGCCTTGTGATTTTATTCTGTGGTGGACTTGAATATTTATATAGACCGATTTTAATTCGTTTTTTAGCACCAATTGAGGGAACAGAATGAGCGATATTTTTCTAAATACTGTATTAACTTTAGATGCATCGGTTCGTGTCTGTGTACCCCTAATTTTTGCATCAATGGCAGGTCTATTTGCAGAGCGCTCTGGAGTGGTTGATATTGGGCTAGAAGGTAAATTACTTATGTCCGCATTTATTGCTGCAAGTGCTGCAGTTGCTTTTGGCTCACCATGGATTGGGTTATTAGCAGGCATTATCGCCTCTTCAGTCTTAGCTATGGTTCATGGTTTTGCATCAATCACATACAAAGGAAATCAGATTGTGAGTGGAGTTGCAATTAATATCTTAGCTGCTGGACTGACAATGATTCTTAGTCTAGCTTGGTTTAAAAAAGCTGGAATCACTCCTACTTTAAAAAATGACCAGAGATTTCTTTCGATTGATTTACCAGGACTTGAATTGATTGATCATATCCCAATTTTAGGTGTAATCTATCGTGAACTAATTAGTGGGCACAATATACTTGTATATCTTGCCTTTGCAATTGTGCCGTTAGTTTGGTGGGTCGTCTTTAGAACTCGCTTTGGTCTTCGACTTCGAGCTGTTGGTGAGAATCCAAAAGCGGTTGATACCGCTGGAATATCTGTTGAAACACTCAGATATAGAGCACTTTTAATTGGAGGAATTTTGTGTGGCATTGGTGGTGTATACCTTTCCACAGCCTATAATGCACAGTTTGTCAAAGACATGACTGCTGGAAGTGGCTTTATTGCTCTTGCAGCCCTAATTTTTGGAAAATGGCATCCTTATAAAGTACTCGCAGCCTGCTTCTTATTTGCCTTTTTAGACGCTATCTCGATCAGACTTCAGGGCATAGTAATTCCTGGAATTGGAGAGATTCCTGTCCAGCTAATTGAAGCAACTCCTTATATCCTTACAATTATTTTGCTGGCTGGGTTTATTGGTAAAGCTGTTCCTCCTAAAGCTTCAGCACAACCTTACATCAAGGAACTTTAGAATGAGTGAAGAAAGCCATATAAAAATCACTAAAGAAGCAATGAGTAAAGCTTATGTTCCCTATTCTAACTATCCTGTCGGTGTATTAATCATTACAGATACGGGCAATCAATATATTGGGTGCAACGTTGAAAATGCAAGCTATCCTCTTGGTAATTGTGCAGAAGCTTCTGCAATTTCTTCAATGGTAATGGGCGGTGAAAGCAAGATTAATAAAATTTATGTCATGACTAAAAATGATGAGGGGGGCATACCCTGTGGGGGTTGTAGACAAAGAATAAGGGAGTTTTCAGATAAATCTACAGAAGTCATCATGTGTTCACCTGATGGTATCAAAGATCGAATTAATTTATCTAAGCTTCTTCCTCAATCTTTTGGGCCGGAGCACCTCTAATGAGCTATGTTCAAGAATGTGTTGAGATTATTAGTCAACACATTAAAAACTTTAAGCCAAAAGTGGGTCTTATTCTTGGCTCAGGTCTTGGTCAATTTTGTGACAATATAGATACGAAAAGCTCTCTAGATTTCAAAGATTTACCTGGTTTTCCAGTTGCTGGTGTAGGCGGTCATGCCGGAAAACTTTTATTTGGTGAGGTTGAAGGAATTAATGTAGTAGTCATGCAAGGAAGAGCTCATTATTATGAGCATGGACGGGCCGATATTATGGCTACTCCTATTCAAGTATTAAGCGCGTTAGGATGTCAAAGCTTGGTTTTAACCAATGCTGCTGGAAGTACAATTAAAGAGGCGTCACCGGGGAGCGTCATGCTTATTACAGACCATATAAATATGACTGGAGTGTCTCCTTTGTTTGGTGCGGATGGTAATGAGCGATTTGTCAATATGGTTGATGCTTATAATCCAAAACTGAGTGATGCCATGAGAAGCGCAGCAAAGGCTATTGATATTAACTTACATGAGGGTGTCTATGCTTGGTTCAGTGGGCCACAATTTGAAACACCAGCTGAAATTAGAGCAGTAAAGACTCTTGGTGCAAATGCTGTTGGCATGTCTACTGTTCCAGAGGTCATTCTAGCTCGACATCAAGGGATTCCACTTTGTGCTCTTTCAGTCATTACAAATTATGCTGCAGGCATGAGTGAAACAGATATTACTCATGAACAGACTATTGCTTTTGCAAGTAAAGCAGCAGATACTGTAGAGAAATTATTAAATTCTTATCTAAAAAGTCAGTAATACAAATTGTGTAAAAATATTATGAATACTAATAAAAATTTAACGAAAGATGGGAAATTTCAAAAAGATAAGAAAATTCTTAATCTTGTTGGGTCTGACGATTCAAAAACTACTCATAATAATTTAAGAAATCCAGGGATGGAGTTCAGCCTTGATCTCATTTCAAGTATATCTGTGAATCGAAGTGCTGTTGAAAGAAGATGTTCTAATTATGGCCCAAGGAGAAGTATAAAAAAAGACAATCAAGCTGCATGGCTTTTAAAGGCAATTACATTAATGGACTTAACCACGCTGTCTGGTGATGACACAGTTGCTCGAGTCAGAAGGCTTTGCAGCAAGGCAAGACAGCCTATTAGCCTGGATCTTGAGAAGGAATTAGGTGTTCAATCCTTAAATTTAAGTGTTGCTGCTGTCTGTGTTTATCATGACATGCTTGTTGCTGCAAAAAATGCCATTCAAGGTACGTCAATTAACCTTGCTGCTGTATCTACTGGATTTCCTGCTGGACTCTCTCCTCTTCCAATTAGACTGCAAGAGATTGAATATTCTGTTGATGCTGGTGCAAATGAAATAGATATAGTTATAAGTCGAAGGCATGTTTTAGAGGGAAACTGGAAAGCTCTTTATGAAGAAGTAAGAATGTTTCGAGAGAAATGTGGTGATGCCCATATGAAAACTATTTTGGCGACTGGCGAACTTGGCAATCTTACAAATATTGCAAAAGCTTCCCAAATTTGTATGATGGCTGGAGCTGATTTTATTAAGACTTCGACTGGCAAAGAATCGGTTAATGCCACTCTTCCTGTAAGTCTTGTTATGGTTAGAATGATTAGAGATTATTTTAATCAAACTGGTATTTCAGTTGGATTTAAGGCTGCTGGTGGTATCAGTGATACTAAGACAGCACTTTTGTATATGACCATGATTAAAGAGGAGCTGGGTCGTCGTTGGCTAGAACCTGATTTGTTCAGATTTGGTGCATCGAGCCTCCTTGGCGATATTGAGCGTCAATTGGATCACTACTCAACTGGATTCTACTCTTCATCGTATCGTCACCCCTTAGCATAGGACTCTATCATGTCAATTCTAAAATCTTTTGATAATCTTGAATATAGCGAAGCATTTGAAAGTAGCAAAGAAGCTCAAGAGTGGCTAGAAAAAAATAGTCGAAGATTTGGGCAGCTCATTAATGGTCAGTTTATTTCAAATAAAGACTCTGACTTGATTGCCTCTCTTGACCCCTCAAATGGAGAGCTTTTAGCGAATATTGAAATTGCAAACTCTAAACAACTTGATTCTGCTGTTTCTGCAGCACGGAAAGCTCAACCCTCCTGGGAAAATCTTGGTGGTCATAAACGAGCTAAGGTTCTTTATGCTCTCGCGCGACTGATTCAAAAACACTCCAGGCTTATATCGGTTCTGGAATCTCTTGATAACGGCAAGCCAATAAGGGAAAGTAGAGATATTGATATTCCTCTTGCGATTAGGCATTTCTATTATCATGCTGGCTGGGCACAGCTTCAAGAAAAAGAATTTTCAAGTTATAGGGCTATTGGGGTTGTGGCACAAATTGTTCCTTGGAATTTTCCACTTTTAATGCTCTCATGGAAGATTGCTCCCGCCCTAGCCATGGGAAATACAATTGTTTTTAAGGCGGCAGAACAAACTCCATTAACAGCTATGTTTTTTGCCCAACTATGTGAGGAAGCAGGCCTTCCATCTGGAGTCATTAATATGATCAATGGAGATGGAGTTATTGGAGCAGAGCTTGCAGCTCACAAAGGTATCGATAAAGTGGCATTTACCGGCTCAACAGCTGTTGGCAGGTCAATCAGAGAAAGTACCGCCGGTCAAGGAAAAAAACTAACCCTTGAGCTTGGAGGGAAGTCCGCTTTTATTGTTTTCGAGGATGCAGATCTAGATGCTGCAGTTGAGGGGTTAGTTGACTCAATCTGGTTTAACCAGGGAGAGGTCTGCTGCGCAGGATCAAGATTGTTGGCACAAGCTGAGATTGCAGATGAGCTTCATCAAAAGATTAAGCAACGAATTAAAACACTTCGACTTGGTTCTTCACTTGACAAATCAACTGACATAGGAAGTCTCGTTAGTAATACCCAATTTAATAGGGTTTGTGAAATGGTTGATGAGGGCTTAAATCATGGAGGAGAAGTATTTCAAGCATACGAATTAAATTCAGATAAGAATTACTACCCTCCTACTCTAATTACTGAGGTTGACTCAAGCCATCCATTGGTTCAAGAAGAAATTTTTGGGCCTGTTCTGGTTTCTATGACATTCAGAACGCAATCCGAAGCCATTGAGTTAGCTAATAACAGTCGGTATGGTCTTGCTGCTAGCATATGGAGTGAAAATATTAATAGAGCTATGGATGTTGCACCAAAAGTAAAAGCTGGCGTTATCTGGATCAATTGTCATAATCAATTTGATGCGTCTTGTGGTTTTGGAGGTATTAAGGAGTCTGGATTTGGAAGAGAGGGTGGAAAAGAGGGTTTATTTGAGTACCTCAAACCTCAAGGTTTAAAATCGCCAAATAAATCGGCTTCCACTTCTATTTCATTAAAAGAAGAAGCAGTAGACCGAACCCTTAAGTTTTATATTGGTGGAAAGCAAGTTAGACCTGATGGTGGCCATAGTCTTGCAACTTTCAATGCAGATGGCTCAAAGGCAGCATACGTAGGCTCAGGAAATCGAAAAGATATTCGAAACGCTATTAGTGCTGCCTCTAAGGCATCATCATGGGGATCATTGAGTGGTCATGCCAGAGCTCAAATCATCTATTTCATTGCTGAAAACTTATCAGTAAGAGAATTAGAATGGGTTGAACGCCTTAAAACTCTTTGTGGGATATCTAAAAAACAAGCCAAAGCAGAGTTTGATGAGAGCATTAGTCGATTATTTAGTTATGCTGCTTGGGCTGACAAATATGATGGTGCTGTTCACAGCGCTCCTTATAGGGGCGTTACTATGGCACTTCCAGAACCTGTAGGGATTCTTGCTCAAATTGCGCCAGAGAATTCTCCGCTAATTTCAACAATTTCATTAATTGCTCCTGCTATAGCTATGGGCAACTGCATTGTATTTGTTCCAAGTCAAAAATTTGCAAGTGTTGCATTGGAGCTTGTTCAGACTTTCGAAACTTCAGATGTCCCTGCAGGTGTAATCAATATTGTAAGTGGAATCAAACAAGACCTAGCAGAGCAACTTGCAGGCCACGCAGAAGCTGATGCAATGTGGTGTTGGGCTGAATCTGAATTAGTTTCTTCGGTTGAATCAATCAGTGCTAGAGATTTAAAACGTTTATGGGTTAACGATGATGAAGATAGAGATTGGCTTAACCCAATGCAAGGTGAAGGTCTTGAATTCCTTAGAAATGCTACTGAAATTAAAAACATTTGGACACCTTATGGTGACTAGTCAAGAATGAGTGAAATATTCCTACCTCAAGAACTTATCAGAAAAAAACGTGATGGTGTCTCGTTAAGTGATACTGAAATTGGGTTCATGGTTCAAGGAATCACTGACGGAAGCTTGACGGATGCTCAACTGGGAGCCTTCGCCATGGCTATCTTTAAATGTGGTATGACTATGGACGAGAGGGTTAACTTAACAAGACACATGATGAACTCAGGTGAAACCTTAAGTTGGGATAAGTTTAATCTAGATGGTCCTGTTGTAGACAAGCACTCAACTGGTGGGGTTGGAGATAAAATTAGTTTAATGCTAGCCCCAATTGTGGCCTCTTGTGGAGGCTATGTTCCTATGATTTCAGGGCGAGGACTTGGTCACACAGGAGGGACTCTCGATAAACTTGAGAGCATTCCTGGATATGATGGAGCACCCAGCAATTCAGTTTTTCAGTCTCTCGTAAAGACAGTGGGTTGCGCAATTATTGGACAAACTTCAAATCTGGCTCCTGCAGATCAGCGCTTCTATGCCACCCGAGATGTTACTGCAACCGTTGAGTCAATTGATTTGATTACAGCTTCGATTTTATCTAAGAAGCTAGCATCAGGCCTTGATGCTCTTGTTATGGATATTAAAACAGGTAATGGTGCCTTCGCTGCTAATTACAAAATGGCTCAAGAATTGGCACAAAGTATTGCCAATGTTTCGAGTAATTCTGGAGTTCCAACAAGCTGTTTAATTACCGACATGGATCAAGTTCTAGGGCACAGTGTTGGCAATGCAATCGAAGTGATTGAGTGTATTGATTTCTTGAAAGAACCTCATAATGCTGATCAAAGACTTTTAGAGCTTACTCTTGAATTATCTGCCTACATGCTTCAGCTGAGTGGCTTGGAGCCAGATTTAGAGAGCGCCAGAAGTAAATCCAAAATAGCACTAGAGTCTGGAAAAGCGGCATCCATTTTTGAAAAAATGATTTCTGAACTTGGTGGCCCTACTGACATAATGGAAAATCCAGAAAAACATTTAAAACCAATGCCATTGATTTGCCCTATTGAATCAAAATCTTCTGGATACATCTCAGGGGTTGATGCCAGAGAAATAGGAGTTAGCATGATCTACTTAAAGGCTGGTAGAACAAAGTCAAGTGACCCTATTGATCATGGCGTTGGTCTCAGTGAAATAGTAGGCAAGGGGGAATGGGTAAGTAAAGGTGAACCTCTTGCACTAGCTCATTGTCGGAATCAAGACCAACTAGATTTTCTTCAATCTAAGATTCCTTCTTTCATTCAGATGGACGAGATTAAACCCAAATTAACGAGTGTAGTCAAAGAAGTGTTCAGTTCAAATAAGGACTTAAACTAATGAAAAGAGCAATCATTCTAGTTTTAGATTCTCTTGGTCTAGGCTCTAGCGATGATTCGCACCTTTATGGTGATGAAGGTTCAGATACTTTTGGACATATTATTGAAGAATGTGATTTAGGTAACGCCAATAGCTCAGAACGAAGTGGCCCACTAAGAATTCCAAATCTAATCAGATGGGGGCTTGGTGAAGCTGCCATTGCAAGTCGAGGCAAACCTCTTCCCATCGATAGAGTAGATCCTGAAGGAGCTTTTGGCTTCGCCAAAGAGATAAGTGCTGGAAAAGATACTCCCAGTGGTCATTGGGAAATTTGTGGTCTTCCAGTTCCATTTGAATGGGGGACCTTCCCAAAAGTTGAAAACTGCTTCCCAAAGAGTCTGATAGATGATCTGATGATAAAAGGAAACATCCCTGGAACACTTGCAAACAAACACGCATCAGGAACTCAAGTGATAGAAGAGTATGGAGATAAGCACATCCAATCTGGCTTTCCAATTTGTTACACCTCTGCAGACTCTGTTTTTCAAATTTCTGCGCATCAAGAGCACTTTGGTCTTGAGAGACTCTATGAGCTTTGTCTAGTTGCAAAAAAATTAGTCGATCCATTAAATATAACAAGAGTTATTGCTAGGCCCTTTATAGGAAATCCTAAAGATGGCTATAGACGAACAGCCAATCGCAAGGATTTAACAACTCCTCCAAATGACTTAACTCTACTAGATCAAATCCAGGAATCAAACGGGCAGGTTGTTTCAGTTGGCAAAATCGGTGATATTTTTTCAAATCAGGGTATTTCTTATACCGTTAAAGCACCAAATAATATGGGCCTAGTGAACCAATTATTGAGCGAAATGGATAAAGTTGAGGACGGCTTAATTTTTGTAAATCTCGTTGACTTTGATACACATTATGGTCATCGAAGGGATGTTCCTGGCTATGCCTTAGCGCTTGAGGAGTTTGATAAACGAATTCCAGAAATTGAATCTAAACTTCGTCATGACGATATTGTTTTAATTACCGCTGATCATGGCTGTGACCCAACTTGGCCAGGTAGTGATCACACTCGTGAACACGTTCCTGTAATCTTTTATGGCAAGTCCGTAAAGGCACAAAATCTAGGCAAAAGAGAAACTTTTGCTGACATGGGTCAAACTATTGCTGAGCATCTTCAAATTTCACCCCTACCTAATGGCAAAGCTTGTAAACTTCAATAGATGCAAGATCAAATCCATAGACTACCAAAAGTAGAGCTTCACAGCCACCTTGAAGGAACAATAAGGCCAGCACTTGCCAAAGAAATTGCGACTCGAAACAATATCACCTTAGACCCTAATCTTTTTCAAGTCAATGGAAGTTATGCTTGGAGCGATTTCCCTAGCTTTTTAAAAGCCTATGACAGCGTTAGCTCTTGCCTAAAATCAGGTAAGGATTATCAAGATATTACTTATGAGTACCTTAAAGACTGTGCTAAGGAAAATGTAGTTTATGCGGAGACCTTTATTTCTCCTGATCATGCTGCAGAATGTGGCATAAGTTATGATGATATGATTTCAGGGATTGCTAGTGGCATTGATGATGCCGAACGTGATTTCGGAATTATTGGCCGCATTATTGTTACCTGTGTGAGGCATTTGGGGCCAACACAAGGACTGAATGTTGTTCATACGATGGTTGACAATCCTCATCCCTATGTTGTTGGCTTTGGAATGGGAGGAGATGAAAATGCATATACATTAGAGGAATTTGCAGACGTCTACAAAATTGCTAAAAAAGCAGGTTATAAGTGCACTGTTCATGCCGGAGAAATCTGCGGACCTGAGAGTGTTTGGGATGCAATCAAATACCTACCCATAAGTCGGATTGGTCATGGCGTAAATTGCATAAAAGATAAAAAACTAATGGGTGAACTCCAACAACGCAACATTCATCTGGAGATTTGTCCTGGGAGCAATTTATCGCTTTCCATATTCCCTGATTGGAATAGCCACCCTCTTCCATCAATCATGAGGAAATCTATAAGCATTAGCCTCAATTCTGATGACCCTCCTTTTTTTAACACGACTGTTGGCCAGGAGTATCACGACAGCGCAAAACACTTTAATCTGGGTATTGAAGATTTAAAGCAGATTTCTGAAATGGCTATGAAAGCTTCGTTCATTGACTCTAAAATTAAATCAAGGCTGATAGACAAAATTCAGAATTTTCAAAGCTAAAAACCCTTTAAAATTTATCTATTAACTTTTGGAAATCTTTTATGTCAATCGCAAAAACTTACATTACAGCTGACGAGCTTGTTCATGACTCCTTTAAACTTGGTGTTCAAATTCATAATAGTGGTTTTAAGCCGGACTTTATTGTTGGTGTTTGGAGAGGTGGGACACCAGTTGGAATTGCAATTCAAGAAATACTTGCATATCTTGGTAACGACTCTGATCATATTGCTATTCGCACCTCTTCATATTATGGACTTGATCAACAATCTAAAGAAGTCAGAGTTCATGGAATTGACTACCTCGTTAGTCATATGAACGCAGAAGACAAATTACTTATTGTGGATGATGTTTTTGACTCTGGAAGAAGTATTAAAGCAATACTAGATACACTTAGTGAAAAGTCTAGAAAAAATATTCCTCATGAAATTCGTATGGCTATGCCATGGTACAAACCAAAAAGAAATATTATAGATATGGTGCCTGACTATTTCATTCATGAGACTGATGATTGGCTTGTGTTTCCTCATGAAATGGATGGACTTACAGAAGAAGAAATTTTCGAAAATAAAGAAGGCATGAAGGATATTCTTTCAGAGGTTAAAAAGTAAATCATTATTTGAGTCTTATCTCCTTTATTTTTTAATCCGCTTTTTGAGATTTTTAATCGTGAAAGTGGCAAGCAACGTTGTGGTCTTGACCTTTAGACTTAAACTCAGGCATTTCGTTCGCACAGACTTCTTGAGCTTTTTGACATCTTGTTCTAAATACGCAGCCTGAAGGCGGATTAATTGGTGATGGTAAATCCCCCTCTATCAGTATTAAATCTTTATTTTTCTCAACACTAGGATCTGGAATCGGAACTGCAGAAATGAGTGCTTGTGTGTAAGGATGACTTGGGCTTTTATAAATGTCATCACTATTTGCAAGTTCGACCATATTCCCCAAGTAGAGGACCATAATTTTGGTGCTAATATGCTTTACTACACTTAAGTCATGAGCAATAAAGATTAAGGCTAAATCCATCTCCTCCTGTAAATCCATCAACAAATTAACGACCTGAGCCTGTATAGAGACATCTAAGGCTGAAACTGGTTCGTCACAGATAACAAGCTTAGGTTTCAAAATCAGTGCTCTGGCAATACCAATTCTCTGGCACTGGCCTCCAGAAAACTCATGAGGATAACGATTCATTAAATTGTCATGGAGTCCAACTTTATCCATCACGTCACTTACACGTGCTTGAACATCAGATTCTGGTGTTTTTGGATAATGAGTTCTGAGAGGCTCTGCTATGATTTCTCCAATATTCATTCTTGGGTTTAGACTAGCTAAAGGGTCCTGAAAAATCATTTGGATTTGTTTTCGATAAGGTCTTGTTTCAGAATTACTCAATTCAAGCAAGTCCTGACCTAGCCAGACAACCTCTCCAGATTCTGCAGGCACCATTTTGACTATTGCTCTTGCTAGAGTTGACTTACCGCACCCAGACTCACCAACCACTCCGAGTGTCTCTCCAGCATTTAAAGAGAATGAGATGTTATTAACCGCTTGAAGCTTCTTTGCTTTTGTCCAAGGCATATCGCCTTCAGAGGCGACATCAAAACTAACCTTTAAATTTTTAACTTCAAGGATCGTTTGGTTACTCATGAAATCAACTCCTTAGCAACATGACAGGCCCTTAAATGATCATTATCATTAACTTTTGATAAGACTGCTGATTTGCTACTACAAGTATCTATGGCGAAATTACATCTTGGTGAAAAAGGACATCCTTCAGGAGCCTTCATCATGTTAGGAGGATTACCGGGAATAGTAATCAACCTCTCTTCTGAATCGTCTAGCCTAGGAACTGCGCTCATTAATCCTTGCGTGTATGGATGAGTAGGAGAGGAGAAGATACTCTCAGTTTTGCCAATTTCCATTATTTCACCTCCATACATCACAAGCATGTCATCACTACTTCCAGCAACAACACCAAGGTCATGAGTGATTAGAATAATTGACATCCCAAAGTCTTTCTGAAGGTCTGCCAAAAGTTTCATAATTTGAGCTTGTACAGTAACGTCCAGAGCGGTCGTTGGCTCATCAGCTATGAGAAGTTTAGGGCGACACAATAGAGACATTGCGATCATGACTCGCTGCCTCATACCTCCTGAAAATTCGTGCGGATACATTCGGATTCGGTTATTAGCATCTGGAATTCTTACAGCATCAAGCATACTAATTGATTGTTTTAGGGCATCGGATTTTGAAAGGTTCTTATGATGTATTAAAACCTCGGTCATTTGCTCAGAGACTCGGACATAAGGATTAAGACTTGTCATTGGGTCCTGAAAGATCATAGAGATTTTTTCAGCTCTGATTTGATTTAATTTTTGATTAGAAAGATTAAGAATTTCCTCACCTTCAAACGTGACGCTTCCAGTTGCTCTTCCGTTATGATCGAGTAGCCCAGTCATTCCAAAGACTGTTTGACTTTTTCCACTTCCAGACTCACCAACAATAGCTAAGATTTTTCCTTCATCAATGGAAAAGTTAACGTTATTCACAGCGCTCACAATGCCATCTGCAGTTTCAAACTCAACCTTGAGGTTTTTAACATCCAATAAGCTCATTAAAGCCTACCTCTCCTTAGGGTCAAGCGCATCTCGAAGGCCATCCCCGATAAAGTAAAAACAAAAAAGACTGACAACAAAAAAAGCTAGTGGAAAGAGGAGTTGCCACTCTGTATCATAGCTAATGGTTCCAGCACCTTCCTTAATTAGCGCACCCCAGCTTGTTGATGGCTCTTGGACTCCAAGCCCAAGAAATGAGATAAAACTTTCAGCTAGAATTATTCCTGGAACCAGTAAGGTTGCATAAACGGCTACTATTCCCAATAAATTAGGAACAATGTGTCGAGTAATTATCTTGAAATCGCTAACGCCAGTAACTCTAGCAGCCTCTATAAACTCCTTATTCTTCAAGTTTAAAGTTTGGCCACGAACGATTCTACTCATATCCAGCCATGATAGAAGTCCAATTCCAATAAATAGCATCCCAATAGACCTTCCAAAAACCACAAGAAGAAGAATAAGCACAAACATGTATGGTATTGACATTAGTATGTCCACTATTCGCATCATGATTTGGTCTGTTTTTCCACCTAAGTAACCTGATGTAGCGCCATATAGAGTTCCTACAATGACCGCAACTGTGGCACCTAAAACGCCAACCATTAATGATATCTGAGTACCTTGAATTACTCTTGAGTAAAGGTCTCGTCCTAGGTCGTCGGTACCAAAGAAGTGCCCACTTTCAATTGAGGGCATTCCTACTCTTGCAGCTGAACCCATAGCATTCCAATCAATTTGTTCATAACTCCAAACAGCAAAGTAGGGTCCAATAAAAGAGAATAGGACAATAGAAAGCAAAATAAATAAACTGATAGTTGCCGCTTTGTTTTGCATAAATCGTATACGTGCATCCTTCCAGAGAGAGCGGCCAGCTCCAGATTCAGAAAGGTTTTCAGCCATCGTTTTGATCTTGCCCTTATTCGCCACTATCATCTTATTAATACCTTATTTTTGGATCAATCCATGCATACAATAAATCAGCAACAAGGCTAAATAGAATGGTCAAGCTGCCGACAACAATTGTAATTCCCATCATGACTGAGTAGTCTCGGTTAAATGCTGCATTTACAAAGAAGTAGCCCATGCCACCTGTTGAGAAATAAATATCAATGAGAACTGAACCCGTAATTAGTCCAACAAATGCTGGTCCAAGGTAAGAGATAACTGGAAGAAGTGAAGGCTTTAGAACGTGTCTAAAGAAAATGACCTTTGTTGGCAGTCCTTTAGATCGAGCCGTTCTGATATAGTTTGTGTTTAAGACCTCTAACATGGATGAGCGAGTAATTCTTGCAATAGAGGCCATATAGCTCGTTGAAAGAGCAATCACTGGCATGACAAGGTACTCCCATGATCCTCCATTCCAACCCCCTCCCGGTAGCCAATCAAGCCACAAAGTAAAGACAATGATTAGCAGCGGCGCCATGACGAAATTTGGAAGCACTTGAGCCCCAATAGAGACGCCGACAGCAAGATAATCAATCCAGGTATTTTTTCGAATAGCGGCTATTGCCCCTAAAGGTATTCCAACTCCAACAGCAGCGACAAATGACCAAAAGCCATACTTTAAGGTAATTGGAAAGCCGTGGCCTATAATCTCATTAACCGTTCTGTCGTGATATTTGTAAGAAGGACCAAAATCAAATTCAGTAATAACGCCCCACAAATAATTGATCATTTGACGCCATATTGGCTGATCTAAGCCATATTTGGCTTCAATGTTAGCAAGCACTTGGGGTGGCAATGGTCTCTCAGAAGTAAAAGGACCTCCAGGAGCAGCATGCATTAGATAAAAACTGACTGCAATGAGAATAAGAAGTGTCGGAATGGCTATCCCAATTCGCTTAATTATGTAGTTGATCATATCCGAAATTGACCAGAAAGAAAATTATTGAATTATTGTACCCGACAAACAAAAAAGCACCGCACATTCTATGTGCGGTGCTTCCCTGTTAAAACTAAATATTACTTCGCAACTTTGTACAGATTACGAGAATACCAGTTTTGTTCTACGTTGTTATAAGGCCAGCCCTTGACATTTGTCTTGAGCATAAATACACCTGCGTAGTGATAAACAGGAATCACTGGCATTTCGTTTGCCAGGATTTCTTCAACACGCGTGTAGTTAGCCGATGCATCATCCATAGTTCTAGCATCTAACATTAATGAATCTACCTCAGCATTGCTGAATTTACCATCATTGTATCCAGATGGAGTAGTAAGTAGATCTAGGAATGTAGAAGCCTCATTATAGTCTCCACACCATGCACCACGGGCTAACTCAAAGTCCTGAGAGCCACGTGTTTTAAGGAATGTTTTCCATTCTTGATTAGCAAGTGTTACTTCAGCACCAAGAACTTCTTTCCACATTTGCTGCGCAGCAATTGCAATCTTCTTGTGTCCTTCCGAAGTATTGTAGATGTACTCAAAGCTTAGTGGATTTCCAGCACCATAACCTGCATCAGCAAGAAGCTCTTTAGCCTTAGCTTCACGATCTGCTTGTGACATTTGACCGAACGCTACTGGAGGAACTTCAAAGCCTGCCGTTGCTCCAGGTGTAAAGGTGAACGCATTGATTTGGCCTGCCTGAAGAATCTTTTCAGTAATCACAGAACGATCAAGTGCGTAAGCTAGTGCTTGACGAACTCTGACATCTTTAAAGACTTCAGGGCCACTATCTGACAAGTTAAATGTCATGTAATAGTTACAAAGTCTTGGGAATGATGTTGCTTCATCAGGATAGTCCTGCTTCAAGCGAATAAATTGACCTGAAGGAACTGTTCCTTTATCAAGCTCATTAGCTAAGTAACGAGTGAAGTCT
>ENA-OWPI01002476-OWPI01002476.1-marine-metagenome-genome-assembly--contig:-NODE-2476-length-17251-cov-5.129032_pt1 | contig 17251 bp, 21 predicted proteins | sample MGYA00238138_ERZ651775 | MGnify/ENA primary metagenome ERZ651775 (study PRJEB26906, sample SAMN06265043) | marine metagenome | isolation source: Helgoland LTER site | place: Germany:Helgoland, sampling...
CCGATTATTAAGGTAAACATGAGAACCCGCGTATCGCCGGCATCGGAAAACACATTGACTACGCCGTCTAGCGCTAGTCCTATACCGGCAACAGGATTAGCCGATTCGAGCAGACAGAAGCCGATCCAGATACCAACACTGAGGGACAAAATTACTTGCCGCGTTACGATTGCCAAGCCTATTGCTAGCAATGGAGGGATGATCGACATCCAATTAGCTTCATACATAGTTAAGATCATTCCTATTCAAACGGGGCTGCGGACAACCCTCTAAGCTTCATCACCTAAAGCAGCAGTATAGGCAATCCCATGCCCGGGCGAAACAGCGCTGGATTGAGTTCGCGATAAGCAGAAAGCTCTAGCTAGAGAAACATCTAATGAGTATTGAAAGCATCGAAACAGTCTGCCTACACCTTCTTAACGAACATGGATTTCTATTTCATCGCTTCGATACCGTCAATTTTACAGTCAATATCGTGGCCACCTTCGACTAGGCGAATGATTTTCACTTTTGTGCCAACTGTTACCATCGAAGAGCTGCCCCTCATCCTAAGGTCTCTGATAAGCTTTTACCATCGGTGAGCACATTAGCATTGGCATCGCTTATCACTTTCTCTACAGACGGCGTCTCCTCACCGGGTGCCCATTCATGACAGTGTAAGACAGAGCCGTCCTCATAGGCATACTCCAGCTACATCTTGGGTACGGAGAAAAAGCTGGCCTATTCAAGCCTCTCAGTCTCGGGAAGGAAAATCGAGGGCAGCAACCATGAAGCGAGAATATAACAGGGTTGTTGGTACGATGTTTGTGAGCGCCCCAGGGGACCTGGATTAGGAGGCGAGTCGTCGAGATTTAATCGCATCGAAGACGCTAAGTTGCTGAAAGTCTTCAGCACAAATTTCGTACTTTGCGATCTTCTTGTTCAGCGTAGAGGGCGGAACACTGAGCAGCTTTGCCGCATTGCGCTGCATGCCATTGCTAGCCTTCAGTGCCTCGGTAATTCTCAGCTTCTCGATGTTTACCAAGATCTCGACCAGGGTATTAATATTCTTCTGCGTAAGAACTGATATAAGAATCTTTAATCGCAGAGATGCCCAGAAGATATTACCGTTTGTCTGTAGCAGCATGACGAAGAGGAAAAATATAGTCGCCGCCGGCATGGTGATAGCGGTGGACGACTCGAACCCAGCCAATCTAAACAATATGACTAGAACAGCAACCAGGAACATAGGGCTAAACGCCAGCAGATTCACCTTGCAGCGATTCCTGATCTCAAAACTGCTATTAGCGATGTAGTGCTTGAAGAGCACGATGACAGTAGAAATTGTCATGAGCATTGGATAGGAAATGGCGGCCCAATAATAACTCCCCGGGGTTATAACAGCGGACCAGCCAACAAATTTGATTCCGTCTACTATATAGTCGCTCAGATGAGCAACACTTATACAAAACGCGATGCCATATAAGATAGTTCTAACCGCCTTAAGCTGCTTTGATTCCACGAGGGTGAGCGCCAAAACTAGAACCGAAGGAAAGAGAAAATAGTGTGCTATCATGTATATATGAACAAATGCTAAACCCACTTGTTCGGATATGTTGTAAGTAAAATAACCAAGGAATTCAGACACGTTCTGCAACAGGAAAAAGATACAGACTACGACGAAACTCTCCGCTATCTGGCTCTTAATACTTACGTTAAATAGGATGGCGAATTTTAGGATCATCCCTATAAAAGCTACCGTGCCTAGAAAAATCAGTGCATTTGATTCCATGTGTAATAGCCCTGATAATCGTGGGAAGCAATTATTCTAACGACAATAGCGGGCCTTTTCCAGAGCAAATCACCTCTAATGAGAGGCAATTCCTCCTCTTATAGCGACATGCCAACAAAAGAAGCTACGATACCGCTACCGGAACTCGCCATTAACATCTTCGAACCTGGCAACAATCTCCCCTGCTGCTTCATCCTGTCGAAGCATACCGGCACCGTGGCAGATGCCAGGTTGCCTAGTTTGGTAAATGTAGCTATCGATTTCTCTTTCTGGACCCCGACAATATCTAAAACCTTCAAAAATAGCCGCTCCCCAACTTGATGGGGGATAAACAGATCAACATCTTCCGGTCGCCAATTCAGCTCATGATAGGTAGGGCCAATTAGATCCTTCACTAATTTAAGCGTTACAGCGCTTATCCGTCCCATGTCCATATTAAAGGATAGGTTCCCGTAATCGTTATGATTATAGGAACATAAAGCATGATGCCGGCTTAAAGATCCGCAACGTATCTGATCGATTCCCCTGCCGTCCTCTGCAGGTCCCAGAACCATTGCTCCGGCCGCATCGCCAACCGTCATCGCACCTATATGGGTCTTTATATCTTCCTGCTAACGTTTGCCTTTCATAAACACCTCTCATAGAGTTACATTTTAACGCTATTTGGTGTCTAGCAAACCCTGGGAAGTCCAATTAATAAAACTTTCAATGTTAGTTTTCAACTTATTGATGCAGCCAATTTGATTTTCCGATTATTGAGTTATGAAGAGCTTGTAGCACCCTAAACCTACCAACCGCCCAGCCAGCACTCATCCTATGAGTACACCCCGATAAGTCAGGATGGTTCCATTGCACCCGTATACATACTATTCTGGAGAAACGGTTTAGAAGGGCTATATAAGATTTTTACTGTGAACTATTTGCACAGGCCGTGCTCGTAATCGACTATAACCAATCGCCAAAAGTTATGTACGACTAACTACTGAACAAAAAAAATTATTAATTATGACTGCAACTTCCCGCCACTATCTTCCTGTATTGATAAGCGCCTGCCTACTGCTCATTCTCTCTTTTGGATTGCGCTCCGGATTTGGTCTTTTTATGCAGCCGATGTCTAGTGCTAATGGCTGGGGAAGAGATGTGTTGGCCATGGCTCTTGGAATTCAAAATCTTGCATGGGGAGGGTTCGCTGTACTTGCCGGCGGTCTCAGTACCCGCTTTGGAAATCTCCGCGTGCTGATAGGTGGGGTAGTACTTTACGGATTAGGCATTCTAGGTATGAGCCTATCAACTACACCTCTGGCTCTTAATTCTACCGCAGGCTTATTAGTGGGCGCTGGGATTGCTGGCACTTCCTTTGGCATTGTATTGCCGGCTATCGCCGCGGCTGTGCCTGAGGAGAAACGTGGATGGGCCCTGGGAATTGGCACGGCAGCAGGAAGTTTAGGGCAGTTTCTTGTCGTACCGAGCACCCAATTCATCTTAGAAACCGTCGGTTGGTTATCGGCACTTCAGATCATGGGCCTAGTCGCTTTCAGCATGGCCCTCTTTGCTATCCCACTCGCTCGATATGCAGCCGCTGCCGCAGCGCCAAGTTCTGAGGACCTTCCTATAAGCCTGGTGCAGCTGGCGTACCGTGCCTTCAGCATTCGTTCCTACTCTATTCTCGTCGCAGGGTTTTTTGTTTGCGGCTTTCACTTAGCTTTCATCACAGTGCACATGCCCGCCTATATCGTCGATTTAGGATTTAGCCCTCAGACAGCAGCATGGAGTATCGGTCTCATAGGTCTCTGTAACGTGGCGGGCGCCTATTATTCAGGCATTTTAAGTGGCCGTAAACCTATGCACAAACTGCTAACTTTTATCTACCTTGGCAGAGCTATCGCGATCATAGGGTTTTTGATCACTCCGCCCTCTATCGCTTCGATATTTGTTTTTAGCGGAGTTATCGGCTTTCTCTGGCTCGCCACGGTTCCGCCAACTTCTGGCTTAGTTGCACTTTTCTTCGGAACGCGTCACATGCCATTCCTCTATGGCATTGTATTTATGAGCCACCAGCTCGGTAGTTTTAGCGGAATATGGCTTGGCGGCTACTTCTATGAGTCTACTGGTAATTATAATGGCATGTGGCTCGTAGGTATTGGTCTCGCATTAGTTGCCGCCTGGCTCCATTGGCCTATGCAAGAGCAAAGTTTTCAACAACAAACCGGCTTAACAAGAATCTGACCAGCCATCTCTTTGGCTCTCCGCTCGATACACTGAAATCAAACTTCTATTTAGATTTTAAATAGCAAAGTACTACAACCCCATACTCTATCATTCAACACACCCGCTAACGGGCCTGGTCCATCAATTCTAACTCGCCAGTACCGAACAAACCCAACCTTCAACAACACCACCTCCGGGTGACCTCAACAACGGAGCGCTTTCGATTTCTACTCGATCTAATCCGCCAAAAAAGTTCTTACACGCTGAACAAAGCCCTCAAGCTGATCGTGGTGCACCCAATGCCCGGCTTTCTCAAACGCTTCAACTTCGATAGGGCAGTTGAAGTATTTAGTGCGTCCGTCGGCAACTGGATCTGACGCCCACGACTCTACGCCGCGTACCAGTAAGGCTGGGCATTTGATGTCGCCCCATAATTTCTTTAAGTCATTGCTAGGTAGGCCGCTAAAAGCGAAGAAGCGCACATAGTTGTCGAATTTCCAACTAAAGGTACCGTCTTCATTTTGATTACTACCGTGGATAGTCAGGTGCCGAGCTTGCGCTTCTGACAGGTGAGGATTTTCATCCTGCATACGCTGGAACGCATCTTCCAAAGTGAGATAGCGCCGCGCTGAGCGTCCCGACGACTTGCGCAAATCTCCCATCCAATCGCGAATTCGGTCTCCTATGAGTTTTTCTTTAAGTTTTTCCTGCATGGATGGGGAGGGTCCCAGACCTTCTATAGCTACTAGTTTTTTTACATTGTCTGGATAGACAGAGGTGTATAACAAGGAAATAGAACCACCCAAGGAATGGCCAATAATGGTTACAGGCCTCATATTCTTCTGATGTAATAGCTGGGCGATATCGTAAACGTAATCCAATTGGGTGTAAGTGCCACCTTCCATCCATTGGCTATCTCCGTGACCACGCAAGTCCGGCGCGATAATGTGGTATTCGTCGCGAAAATGTTCAGCAACCCAATCCCAATTGCGACAGTGGTCACGCCCGCCGTGAATCAAGATCATGGGAGGTGCATCGGGATTGCCCCAGTCCACATAATTAAGACGAAGACGTTGAGAAAAATAGTTGTGGGAAGTGGGACCGGCAATGATTGAAATATTTGCTGGCATAGGAAGATTTACCTTGTTAAAAAGAGGATTAAAACGCATTCATGACATATGAAACTGACACCCTGGAGTGCGCAAGATTCTCACAGTCTACACAGATCTATTATGACCCAAGCAGAGTAGGTATTAGCAAGGGAGTGTGGGAGCAGTGCTTCCAACAACCACGAAAATAACTATCTCCGCGCCTCAGTCTAATTCCATACGTCATGAGTCAGCACCAATTTTCCAAATTGATCACCCGTGTGCATCTTATTATAAGCCTGACGAATATCCCTTATAGATGTGGGTCCGTCTATCCGAGGCTGCATCTGTAAGCTGTTAACCAACTCAACCATGTTGGCAAAGTCCGCGTTGTTTCCCATGGTGGTTCCTTGAATAGTAATTTGCTTGAAAAACATTTTGCGCAGATCGATGCCGGAAGGAAAACCACGAGTGGCGCCAAAGAAAGTCAATCTCCCGCCAGGTTTCAGACAATCAAGTAGTGAAGCAAAGCCATTGCCACCGGCACTGTCAACAACCAAATCGATGCCGTCTGTTTCGGTTAGCGCTTGCAACTGCTCGACCCAATCTTCATTGTGATAATTCACGCCAGCGATAGCTCCATCTGCTACCGCGGCGTCAATTTTCTCATCACTACCGGAAGTAACATAAACCTTCGCTCCGCGCCCTACTGCCATCGCCAGCATTAGCGAAGACACACCGCCCCCGATTCCACTTATGACAACCACCTGACCTGATTCCAGTTTGCCCTGGGTGAACAAAGCTCGATAGCCTGTAATGCCAGCTAGAGGCAGTGCTGCCGCTTGTTCAAAGCTCAAGAAGTCTGGCTTTGCGAATACATTGTCGGCTGGCACCCTAACGTATTCCGCCTGTGTGCCATCTTCTGGCAAACCGAGAATACTGAACTCGCTACCCTGTACTCGTGGGTTATCACCGAAACGTAAGCTGGGATTAATGATTACCGCATTGCCGACCAAGTCTGCATCAACGCCGTCACCGACCTTGTCTACTAACCCGGCTCCATCCGAGCCAAGAATGACCGGCGGCTTAATGCCTGCATACAAACCCCGAACTATCCACAGATCACGGTGATTGAGCGCACTGGCCATTACCCTAACAATCACTTCATTTTCCCCCGGCTCTGGATACGGCACATCGGTTGTTACCAGAGAATCGAACAAATCAATTCCTTCGGCGTCGCTCTTTAGCTCTTGTAAGACTATGGCTTTCATATAGGGGCTCCGTGATTTTTAGATTTAGTGAAAGAGAATAGGTAGGCAGTTCCACATACTACAGCTTGCCGTCGCCTAGAAGAACTAAAGGACACTAAAAACTTAAAAAGAAGACATATTTCTTGTGATAGCTCGTGCTCGTCAACGATAGGGGTATTGACAACTTAACTGTCCAAGTTAAGGAAATTCGCCCCAAATCAAGTTTTATATCGCTACCGCTTTATCCCAAGACGCAAAAGCAAGCAGCCAAAAATATCGGTTGTTCTCTGCAGATACCAAATGTCTGCCTAAGTTAAATAAATTATAAACCGCCGCACGAGCTCCTAAAAACCGCTGTGCGTGATGCATCGATTTGAACTTACGCATGCCCCGTTCTCTCACTCGTGTCGGCTTGTGTGAAAGTTCAGCTCGATTATTCGCATATTGGTTCGTGTCATGAATCGTATCAGGGATCAGCGCTCTATGAGCCACGTTGTAGCTGCGCAATTTGTCCGTGACAATCTTACGTGGTTTGCCATGATCCTTACGCAAGAGCCGCTTAAAAAAGCGCTTTGCGGCCTTTCCATCACGCCGCTTCCGAAGCAAAACGTCTACCACTTCACCATCCTGATCAACGGCCCTCCATAGGTAATGTTGCTTACCCTGGATCTTCACAAATACTTCATCGATGAAAAAGGTATCGCCGTATCCCTGATGGTTTCTCCTTAAACGTTGGGCGTACTTCGGCCGGAACTTGTTGCACCATAGACGAATGGCTTCATAGCTCACCCCAATGCCTCGTTGTGACATCAAGTCTTAGATATCACGATGACTGAGTTGAATCGATGGCGTTTGTACAATTTTGGCTGGTTCATGTTGCAAGTACTGACAGATCGGGGGTTAACTTGTCTGCATCATCTCATTTGCTTACGAACCTCTTCAGCATCCTTGCTAAGAAGGTTTTTACGTTGGGGCTTTACGGTTGCCAAATCATCATATCAACGCCAATAAACTCGTTCTTTACTTCTCTAATATTACTTGCGTTTGAATAAAATTCAGTCACAGCATCAGGATCACAGCCTTGACCGCTTAAGAGATTTTCGAATGATGGTGCCGTTTGAACAACTGCATGCGTCCAACCACCTTCTCCTGCGCCATAAATGTTATATAAAGCCTGGTGAACCGAATCATCGCAATCTTCCCAAAGGTCCGTCAAAGTCTCCACATATTCAGCAACGTTATGAGGCTCCACTGTGAAATTAATAAATCTGCGAAATTGGTTCGGATTTGTAACTATTGTCTCATCACCATTACTTAAACCCGTAGCAGCGAACATGACGTTACCCTCAATGGAGGACGATTTGCCGAGAGTCCTCTGAAAAGCAGCCCAAGCAGGAGAGGTTGCATTGCGACCAAAATCAAGCTGCATAGAATTGTAATCAGGCCAGATAACTGCCAAATTGTGAGTAGTTGGCGTAACGCCATTGGCTATATTTTGTCTTAAAATAACTGTTGCACTGCCTGAGGAGCCCTCATCAGAGTTAATGTAAGAATTCATAGTAAATAAAAATGCAGTCGGATCCTCTACATTTAAGTCATAATTTATGCCAACTTGTGCTTGGACTGGCAGCACATAAAAAACCAAAATTAACATAAACATACGTGTAGCTCTTTTAATCATAAGATTTACCTTTTTATTAATTGAGTTCATGATTCTTTTTGAAATTGTTGCTCATACCCACCTCTCTTATAGTCAATTTGTATGACTGAAAGGTGTCTAGTAAAGTGATAGCGATTCGGTTAATGATCACTGATCACAGGCGAAATACAGAGCCCTCCCAAACCAGAGTTTCCAAAGATATTCGACTAACAGTCTTTAAAGCGCCTACTCGGCTATCTTTGCCAGTCATCTCGAGCTCCCAAATATGGTCTCCCACTTTTTTCCATGTTCCTTTTTGGAACCCTATTGTCTTTGTGCCATCGGGATTAAACGCTTCACCAGCAAAGCTAACTTCACCACTTTCAGCATCTGGTGTATCGTAATTTTGTGTAAAAGTCAGGGTTGACCAAACTTCACCGTAAACAGCCATATCAGACTCAGACTTCCAGTTTACTTGACTGACTAATTGCCCATCCGAATTTTGAGAGTAGACGTTAGAAACGTGCACGAAACGAAAATCATCTATTTTTTCAGACATTGTTAACTCCTCTATTTTAGATTATTAAAAAAACAGTATATCGCGAAATATTCGAATTTAATCCACAATAACATGATTCAAGCAATCTTTGGGCCAACTCGATGCTGAGACGCTAGAAGATCATTTAGAGCCAAATTTAGCTGCTTAAAGAGTCTGACGGGCATGCACACTAAAGAAATGCGCACCAAGATAAGGCGCTTTATTTTGATATGCTCTATTTAAGAGCGATTAACAAAACTGGTTACAAAAATAAGTGACTTTATATTGTTGTGGCGTTCCCATAGGGTGGGGTGCTGGCTGGGCGGTTGCTAGGAGAATGAGGATAGCAAGCTATCTAGGGTTGAAGAGCCGGAACAGAGGCATTGGGCTGTAACTATATATCCAGAACTTTTTATCTCGAAAAGTGCTTAATCCTTTCAATATTTACCTTTTCAGCATCTCCAAAAAATACGTTTCTATCAACTATTATAAAAATTGCTGCGATAACTATTAGAATTAAAGTTTGTATGCACTTCGTGTATGGTGAAACCAAGAAGAACTCCTGACTCAGGTTAACAACAGAGTGAATCAAAATTGCTCCCAAAATACTACCGCTGTTCTTTTTGCAAAACCAACTAATTATAAAGGCCAAAGGAATAATACTTACGAAAAAATTAATAACTAAAATAAAGTCTTCTTGAAGTAGTTCTGCTTGATATGACTCAGGGATGAAAAACATTGGGAGATGCCAGAGGGACCAGAGAATCCCAAAAATAGCGGTAGCCTCAAAGTAGTTAAACTTGTTATTTAGGCTTTCAACTGCATATCCTCTCCAACCAAGTTCCTCGAAACACGCCGCAAGCAAAAGAACAAGTAGTGTTGGAATTCCTCCAATACTGAAAGAAAATTCATCAGCGATAGTAAATTGATCAAATGAATAACCAAATATAGTTGAAATCAGCACGGATATGATTATTGACGCTGGAAACAGTATTAAAAAAAGAGGAATAGTCTTCCATTTGACTAATTTTGTATTAAATAGTTTGTTAGAAAACGTACTCTTTAACGCGTCATTTTTCGATATAAATATTAGATATAATGCAGTGGTAAATGGAGTGAACAGGCCGGCCAGCATAAACATAAGAAATATGGGATCGCTGTTTATTGGGTCTCCTAAATATGGGGCTGCAAACCAAAACGTCCAGGTAACTGCAAAAATTAAGATAAAAAACTGTTTAGGTTTGTATGTAATAGTTTCATTCATAAAGCTAAAAAGTCCAAAGCGAAAGCATGCATGGTATAGAGTTGGTCCCGAGGGTCAAAATTTTTACTGAGGTCAAAGAACTCTCTGTTCTTCTCAATCATTAAGACTCGATTAATTAGCTACATAGTTCTATGCTACTTTTTTCTATTTCTGATTTTTCCTTTCTGCACAACCTAACCGTTCGTCCACAATAGTATGTATACGGGTAGAATGGTTCCATTCCACAAATATACATACTATCATAAACAAACGGTTAGGTATTTTGCGATATGCAAGTTCAACCTTGCCAGTCCATGTATATAGTATCTTTTGTGAATCAACGTTCTATTGCACCAAGGTCAAAAGAGGTCAACGTAAATGTCTACAGTAGATTTAGCCCAATTCATAGCCGTAGTTGGAGTGATACTTTCAATGCTGACGGTGGCAAAACAAATACACGACAATACCAAACAAGCAAAGCTTACCAATTGGGGAGTACTATCTGAAAGGTATATGTCGGTATACAGTCAAACAAGCGATCTTAATTTTGCTGATGTAATTGTAAGAGGTCACGAAGATTTTGATGCTTTGAGTAAGAGTGAACAACTCGCATTTGGACATTTCTTAGAGAATATGTGTATCGCAAATGAAGGGGCTCTCGTTATGGCTAATAGCATTACTCGAGGGAAAAAGGGCATGACTACGTTATTTGATAGACATATAAGTTGGCACCTTAGTAGCAACGGTGGCCGGGCATGGTTCGAAAAGTTTCAGCAAGAGCGTGGATTCCCTGAAGACTTAACTCAGTCCATTCATAAAGCCCTTGAATAAGAGGCAGGCATCATTTCTGGACCCGGTTCCAAACTCAACGAATAGGTACAAAGCGGTTTGAATCTGACTATCAGGATTGCGAACGAAACTTGAGACAGAGCGTAATTATTATAGATAAATCTGATGCAATTTGTGAAATAACATTTCAATGCAGCAAGGAACTCAAAGACTTTAGTGATACAGATGCCCCACATATTAAAACTTGATCAAATTATCAGAATCATGTTGAAGTAATTACGACAGAAGAGAAACTTATTGATACTGCAGATAGAAAAGCATGCGTTACCATTCTAGATGGCAGGATAGCCAAAACAAGAGTTAGCCCTTATACAAAGGAATTACCAGAAAGATTAACTGGCACTATAGCCAGTCTTAAGGATCGCGATTAATTTCTACCCCAGCCAGTACCCCATCCTAGGGGGCTCACTCCGATAAATCAGAATGGTTCCATTGCACCGCTATATATACTAGTCTGCTAAATTGATTACTATTTTAATGCTTTTGAGGACGAGATTGGGTATCTTTTGAGGATTACCAAATTGAAGTAACCAATAAAGGGAGCCAACCCATGACGCTAAAAATACCTGTAAATGTCTCCTTTACGGCCGCTGCCAATTTGTTGGGAGTAATAGGCGTTACAGGCTCTTTAGTTTTCGTTGGACTAGAGTTGAGGCAGAATCAAGTTATCGCGATTGCGGGTCAGCAACAGGCAAGAACTGTCGCGCGGTTAAATCAGTTGTTGTCGACTTATGATTTTAGTCTCGAAGAAGTTGGCGTCGAGGATATCCCATGGGAAGATCAAACTGAGCTGCAGAAATATACACGTGAACAGCGTCAGGTTTATTATTGGACTGTAAATGAAAATAATTTTTATCAATATTCAACTGGTTTATTAAGTGAGGAACTCTGGGAAAAGGAGGCTAGGTACACCGCAATGCAATGGAATCACTGTCATCTCCGTCATGTCTTTGAAGGGCAGAATTTCATTAAATCTTACGAGACTTACGTTAGAAGCCTTCCTGATAATTGCAAAAGTTCTGTTGAAGATAATTCAGGAATAATCCCTCGGTTTCAATAAAAGGTCTCTTCCTGAGCAACAAACCCACCAGAAAAAATGCGGCTAGTAAGCACGTTCAACTTCTGGTGCATTTTCTTTTGGCCGAATCTTGATTCGCAATAAATCTGTGTCGGCCTTTCACAGTGAATGGAATTGACAAATTACAAACGGCCTTATGAGTAGTCCCTACCCGGCTAAGATCAATTCAAAAATTAAAAATAATAAGGAAAATATATGGATCTTGAAACTATAAGCTTAATCAGTGAGCCGGTCAGTGCGTTTGCGCTTTTACTCACTCTCTATTTCTTATTTAAGCAGATAAAGCTACAAACAAAAGCATTAGAAAAATCAAACAATCATACGAAATCGCAACTGGGTATTGCGATAAATAACGCGTTAGTGGAAAACTTTGACTTGCTTATGAAAGATGAAAAGCTACACGAAATAGTTGATAGAGGCATAGAAAATAAACCGCTCGATAAGAGAGAGAAAAGGCTATTCTTTATATATATCAACAGATGGATTGCATTACTCGAATCGGTAATTTTAGTATCAAAATCAGAAGTTCTCTTTTTAGACGATTATGACCTGAAATTTTTATTACGTGACTGCTATCCAGCTAGGCTCGTCCAAACCCAGGCAGGCAAAGAGTGGTTAGATTCTGATGCAACAATTATTTACAGCAGGGAATTTATAGAGAGTCTGAAATCAGGGGTATCTTCGTAAGAAGATATTTTAGTAAAAGACATACTCCAAAGCGGCGCAAATATTATCGTCTTCTCTGCCCACCCAAGTCTTCTAGCAGGTAGCGGTATATCTGGTATAGTGCATAAAGCAGCGGGCCCAGAGCTTGAAATTTTCGCTAAATTACTCGGGCCAATTGTACCGAGTAAGTCGGTCATTACTCCAGCATTTAGTCTGCCAGCTAAGTACATCATCCACACTGTTTGCCCTCGGTATATCTACGGATAGCCTCCCAATGCAGAAAATTGGTCCTGTCTGGGGCTTATATCTTGCTAATCAGCCTTAGTGTCTCTCAAGCGATAACTGACAGCCTATATCTATAGTATCTTCTGGGAATGAATTTGAAAAAAGGATATGAGAAGTAGATGAAACCATATTTTATAGAACCTGACAGGCTCAAGAGCTTATTAAAATCAGCGGAAGAACAGCTTGGTTTTCCACCCAAAGAAGCCCAAAGGCATGTTACGGAGTATTTGAAGGATGAAGCAATAAGGTACGCAAAAAATCCCACGGATGTCTTTAACACTCGCAGTTTTGCAAAAAGACTTTCAGCGCCGAAGTAAGCCCAGAAGGAACCTGCACAAAGGCTTAATCATGAATAAACTACTAACAACAATAATACTGCTCTGCTTCCTAATCAGCCCCTACAATGGTTAGAGTCCAATGCGTATCCACTGGCCCTTCTGACTTAGATAGCTGCACCCACCCCCATTTTCCCAGTAACCGCCCAGCCAGCACCTCAACCTAGGGCGCACACCCCGATAAGTCAGAATTGTTCCATTGACCCCTATACATACTACTGTGGACAAACGAACTGGTATAATTAAGTTTCTAAAATATATATGGGGATAAAAATGAATATAGATTCTTATGCCAGTATTGCGCAAATAATGGAAGCAGTCGTTTTAATAGCGTCAGTGTTTTATCTTAGCCTTCAACTAAAACAAGCGAATCAAATTTCTAGGTCGGAGACACGACGTGCGATGTTAAAGATGGATATTGAAGATATTTCTGTAGGCAGAGATAACCCTGAGATTATAGGCCTTTGGACTAAGGAGAATATTTCACAGGAAGAGAAAGTTGTTTTTGCCCATCACTTGCTGATGACGATGAGACAGAGGGAATATGAGTGGCAAGAATTACAAGAAAACGCCGTAGATACCGATGTCTTTGACATTTACGCAAAAATTCTTAATGTGCATCTTGGGACTAAAAGGAGTAGGTCTTGGTGGCGAGAGTTTAAAGAGATGTATAATCCTGACTTTGTTTCATTTGTTGATTCTAGAATACTGGATCAACCGCTTACACGATATTTTGAAAAGTATGTAGCGTACTGAGAGTTAGGGAAATCTAATATCTAACTACACCACTCTCCGTGGGCGCGTGACGTGTACCCAGTGTAATGGACTATCGAAACGGACTCGGCAAAGGTATAAATCTCCAGCGATTAGAGGCAAGATCAATTGTCGATTCCACAGTAACTTCTGGCTGTGAGCTCTGACTATCTGTATGATCCTGCTACCGACTAAATCATTCGTTAAAGAGAGTTCATAGGATGTTTCTTTACATAACCCTTTTTTCGGCGGTTGGGTTTGAGGTCGCAGGTACGATGCTCCTTCCGCTAACTCATAGTTTCTCAAAACCCTTTCCAAGCGCATTATTGCTACTTGCTTATGGATTATCTTTCTACCTACTCTCATTAGTGACTGGGAAATTACCGCTTTCTCTAATATATGCTACATGGGCGGGTCTTGGCGTATTTTCAGTAGCGATATTAAGCAGCATATTTTATAAGCAAGCCCTAAACTGGCAATCTGTAGCAGGGTTGTTCCTGATTGTTGTGGGAGTGACTATTGTTAACATCTATAAAACATAAACGACTTCGGAGTCTTTTCAGGTAGCGAGAGGTTCATTGCGAACGATGTTTGGCGTCCGTTTATCAAACTCATCAAGCAGAAAACGAGGCTTAACCAGGAGTTCACGCAAGGCGCTCACAGAGCGCTTCTCCTCTATAGGGTAGCTGTTAAACGTAAAGCAGAATACTGACGCTCCTGTGCCTCCCTAGCGAGTTTTTTGATCTTGATTAGAGAAGAGTGTATTGCTGAATGGTGCCCGGGGCCGGCCCCGAGACACCAATTAAAACAATATGTTAAATCAAATTATGCTTTTGTTGTACACATGGATAACACATAAATTCAATGAAGAGCTTTCTTAAGCCCAAATCGGGTTCAATCACTTATAACTGAGCGACACAGCTGAGCTGGTCACTAGCGGGTCAGTTGTTTCACCTCCGAATGATCTATGACAGCCAATTCAAGACCATTTGTTTAACAAACGTATTCGTATTTCTTACGTCGTTGATGTTTAAGCTCTTTATATCGCCCGCCCGTCGCAGACAAACACCAACCAGGGCTTCTCAACACCTCTAGCTCTTTAGATGCGTTCTTACTGTGACGAAGCCCCAACAGTCATTACATCTGCCTCTGCTGCCTTAGGGGGGTTTATTTGAGGGACGGGGGGTGCTAACGCACACAGCTTACAGTTATAGTTACCCCCACCACTTACTAAAGGTAAATTTGAAAAAGGAAATTTGACGTGAATAGAATCTCAATTCCATTGAAATCCGATATATCCTTATCAGCGCTTGAAGGTGGAATTGGACATCCTCTTATTATGATTCCTGGTTGGTCACAGACGGCTGCAGAATGGATAGAGAATGCAAAGGCATTTACCTCTTGTCGGAGAGTTATCGCTCTAGATATGCGAGGCCACGGAGAGAGCGACAAACCAGACCATGGCTATAGAGTTTATCGTTTTGCACAAGACTTGCATGAAGCTTTGGAACATCTTGGCATATCATCAGTCGATTTGATGGGGCACTCAATGGGTTGTGCAGTGATTTGGGCCTATCTTGATCTTTATGGTCCGAGTAAGATCAAGCGCTTAGTTCTAGTAGACCAAGCTCCATGCATGTTTCCGCATGAGGATTGGGATACTGAGGAAAAGTCGAACTATGGGTGCTTCTACGAGAACTCCAGCGGCGTTGATGAATTCGCGGCTGCCGTTACTTCTTCAACTGATCTGGAGAGCACAATCGAACTACTGAGAGGACTATTCAGCGAGAGATACTCTGAGGAATCCTTGCGAATAGTAGCTAAAGAAAACCTTAAGTTTCCAAGAGATCACGCTTCTAATCTTCTTCGTGATACCGCTTTCGGTGATTGGAGGGACGTAATAAAGCGAATCAAGCTCCCTACTCTGGTGGTTGGAGGTGACGGCTCAATGTTCTCGAGTGCCTCTCAGCAGTGGATAGCATCCCAGATTCCTGAGTCTAAATTAGAAATATTTACTGAAACGGAAGGGGGAAGCCATTTCATGTTTCTTGAAAATCCTAGTTCATTTAATGCGAAAGTGCTGTCTTATCTTGCTACCGAAGTTTGACCTAAATAGCCCCAAAAAAACTATATCAACCCCAGTTACTATATAACAAGTGGTCCTGATTTTTAGGAGCGGAGAGGGACTAGCTCTGCAGGTAAAAGTTATAGTAGGCCAACCCACTTACTAAAGGTGAATTTGAAAAAAAGGGAATTGATCTTTAAAATTTCTTCGAAACTCGGTAACGTTTTTGTAGGACGCAAAAGAAAAATAAGATAATGAACAAACTACTAACAACAATAACTCTGCTCTGCTTTTCAGCTGCTACAAGGCTTCCAGATACATCTGATTCAGGTTTGTATCTGATTTGGTTACAATATTTCTGAGCAAAAACTCAAAGGAAATTAAGTATGCTTGGAATTGCTAAAAAAACTTCGCTGACATCATCTGGCAATTCTCTGGGTGTGTTCTCCATGTATGTCCTAGCTGAATTTATTCTGGTGGTTGTAGGTATTTTAGTGGCAGTTTCAATTAACAACTGGAATGAAAGTAGAAAAGATGAGTTACAGGAACAAGACTATCTAACAGATTTGTTCGCAGAATATGGCAGCAACCTAGAACGGCTTAATAGTCTGGTTGAATTGACTGAGAACCAACAGTCTAACGCTCTTCAAATCGCAAATTTGTATGCCGAAGTTCATCAACAGGAAGAACTTATAGAGGATGACTTCAATCTTTCTCTGGCCCGCGTACTATTTCAAGAAGTACAGTATAGACCTCAAACAGGGGTAATTGCTGACATTATAAACTCGGGAAAGCTGGAGATATTTACCACAGAGATAAGGTCTAAAATTGCTTCTTGGGATGGTGAACTAACTAGAATTAGATTCCAAGAGCAAGAGCATGCGAGATATAGAATACGACTCCTTGAGCTACTCGAAGACAATGGGAATATTTTCTCTTTTGTCAGTAGCACTGTATCGAACTTAGATATTAATAATAGCCAATTCCAAACTAGCAACACTGACTTACTTAATAATGAGCAGTTTGAGAATCTACTTGTTGGGTTCTATCTTACTTCACAATTAATGACCGCAAGCTATTTGAGACCTTTGATTGATGAGATAGAAAATACTATGGAACTAATTGACGCTAGAATTGAAGCCCTCGCCAATGCTCAAGCAAACTGAGTGAGCGTGCTCAAGACTGTAAGATACTACTTGGCATCATCGCAATTAATCTGACTATCCAGACTGTGAAGGATGTTGGCTTGTTTCCGACTGCTTACGCTCAGGTAGATATTCAGCGTGTAGCTGTATGTGCATATCATACACCTCTTAACTGTGCTTCGATCCTTGATGCAGACGGGTTGCTAGGCTTTAAAGCAATCGACTAACTACACTAATCCTAAGCCAAGGCCTTTGGAGCCTCCAAATGCAGTAAATTGGGCCTGTCTGGGGCTTATACATAGAAAACCACCTATCTTAGTGCCTCTCAAGCGCTACCT
>ENA-OWPI01002479-OWPI01002479.1-marine-metagenome-genome-assembly--contig:-NODE-2479-length-17218-cov-2.765183_pt1 | contig 17218 bp, 11 predicted proteins | sample MGYA00238138_ERZ651775 | MGnify/ENA primary metagenome ERZ651775 (study PRJEB26906, sample SAMN06265043) | marine metagenome | isolation source: Helgoland LTER site | place: Germany:Helgoland, sampling...
ACGACAAACTTAACTATAAAACCTTTACGTAACCCTTCTACAACTTCGAAGGAACTGCCTCTGCAAAAATAAATACCAACATACCCCTCTCTGACTCAGTCGACGACACATTCTCGAAATCCATTTCGACATTATTGAAATTCACCATTCACCATTCGTCTCTTTCCCATCATGGCCGCGACAACGGCCGTCATCCAGCGCTTCCCCCGCAGCAACTTGTCTCTCCCAAATCCACTGCCCATGCACCAAAATGCTCCCCTCTCGCTAATGTCTTGGAATGTTTTGCTTCCTTCCTCTACTGACGGATGGTGGACTTACAAGAACTATCTTCCGCACACTCCGACTTCCTGCACGGAGTGGAGTTACAGGCAGGGCCAAATGAGAAAGACGATAGAAGCTGTTAACCCGACAGTACTGTGCGTGCAGGAGGCCAGCGAAAGAAGCATCGAAGCTGACGTTGACGACTTTGATTTCATGGGCAGTGAGTACGGGAGGAAGATCATTAAGAATGGGCGAATGCGTTGCATTACTTTTTACAAGGTAGAGGAGGTTGAGGTCATCGAGAGGGAAGAAGGTGATTCAAATGCTGACTTCTTTTCAAAAGACAGGACGCTTGTGGTGCCCTTTCTTCGAAAAAAATGTGGTTGCGTATTTTGGGTTGTGAATTGCCACCTTACTGCGGGTCCCAATGGAGACCGCCGTCTGCGCCAGGTCAGTGATGCTCTGGAGCACATTCGCAAGCAGGCAAAGATATTACAAGTAACCGTTGACAATATCGTTGTGTGCGGGGATTTTAACAGCGACGACGGAGAATTCCCAGCCGTTGAGGTTTCTGCTATTACTGCTCTTTTAAAGAAGGGTGCCACAGGGAAGAACTTTACCGAACTGGGAGAGATCGTGACTAAGAAGGGGAAGAAGCAAGGGTTCGGGCAGTTTTACGATGCTTACGAAGAAGCGTTCAATGACACCATGCCTCCCCCAACACTGATCTTGCCGAGTCTGATTCCTCGCTTCATCGCTGACGGTGGGAACTGCGGTGGCGATGAGGCGGCAATCGTCAGCTTGAGGAAAGATTCCGTCCAAATGACTCAAGGTCTTCGAAATGCTGTCGACACTTTGTTTGAGCATTATGCGGGTGGCGCAGAGAAGGGAGAGATGACAAGGGAGTCTGTGGAAAAATGGTTGGTTGATATCAACGGTGAAGTTGGCCGTGGTAGTGAGTATCGCTCTGCCATGGAATTTATGAAAAAGAATCTCTCGGAAGGACTTGGAGATGTTCTCAGTAAGGAGGACATGCAACAAGTTTACTTGAGAGAGCTTGAGGGGAGCAAATTTTGGGGTGTTGCTTATGATCTTCGGAAAGTCCTTGGGGAATCAAAAGTGCTGAGAGGGGTGCTTCCCGACTACTACATTGAATCGAGAAGGCCCAATAGTGATGAGACGGGGGCGCAACAGTTTTCGGCCAATTTTTTCACGGCTCGCTTCGACAAAATTCTCTTTTGTGGCTTGCGCCTTGTAGCAGTGATGGAGACAGTAGGGGGAGGAGGGGATTGCTTGCCGAACGGTATTGAGCCGAGCGATCATTTGCCAGTAGCAGGGTGGTTTAATATTGAGTAGCGAGCGCACAGATAAAATAATTATATATACTGGCAATAACAAGGCGACGACTTTTTCCACACAAAACGGAACCTACGCACTTATTTGCTCATTCATGTACCTTGCTCTTCCGTAGACGTTGGTTCGTACCCTCTCACACCGATGCGAGGTGTTGAACCAGTTTGACGTAAACTTCACACCCTTCTAAGTAGACTTCCTCCTTGATGTTTTCGTCATTTTCGTGCAATAATATTTCAGAATTTCGCATGGGGCTGAATCCGAGCGCTCTCACTCCAATCGCTCGTAAAAAGCGGCTGTCCGTGGCCGCTGGGAATACTTCGGGGACGACCTTGACACCGCTCAACCCCACACCATCGACAAAATGCTGATACCACGGATTGCTGGAGTCGGTCGCGGTAGTGGAGTGCTCCGCTGCTCTGTTTCCTTTCCCAATATAGTCCCAGCTTATTCCACCGCCGTCGTCGTCTTTGCTGCACTCCTTACACCATCCGTCAAGCAGGTCACTCATGAACGAGGGCTTAGCCAGCGGCGAGATCCTGATGTCAAGCGTAAGCGACGCCTTTGGCGGCACCACATTTTTGCAGTAGGTCCCGTCGCCGTTGTCGACCCCGGCATGGAGCGTAGTGATGTTGAGGGAGGTAACGTCCCCAAGAGTCTTCTTCTTCTTGGCAGCCACTGCATGCGAGCAGTTGACATGGTCACATTGCACAGTGCCGTGTAAAAGCGCCTTCTGGCCAGCACGGAATTCAAGGGCTTTGTTCGCCAAATCAACAAGTTGCTCGACTGCAGTGTTTTCGATAAATCGACTCCCGTGGCCTGTGTTTCCATTTGCGGTTACAGTAATCCACCACGGCAATCGCTCCCCGTAAAACACGCTGTAATTTTCGTTCTCGCTCGCCAAACCCTCGTCAAGCGCCAGCGCTACACCTTCAACCCCGCCAATTTCTTCCTTGAAAAGAGAGCTCTCCAAAAAACATGCCATACCAGCGCCACCAATCTCCTCATCGGGAACAAATGTCAGGTAAATCGTCCTCTTCGGAACAAATCCCCCCTTGATTAAGCGACTGATTGCCACAATATATTGCGCACATACACACTTCATATCCTGGCTTCCCCTCCCGTAAATGCGGCCATCTTTCAAAGTTCCAGAGAAAGGCTCTGCAGCGCTCCAGTCCTTCGGATCAGCAGGAACAACATCATAATGGCTATTCAATATGAGGACCGGTTCCTTCGGGTCAGACCCAACCCACTTTCCCACAACAACGGGAGAGTGATCAGGGGCCTCAGGAAGAAGATAGCATTCAAAGGTTGGAAGGTTTTCTTTGAGAACCGCTAGTTGCGCTAAGATAAATTTCGAGCAACGAACATACTCGCCAGACCTTGGTGAAAGCGCTGATACGGTGGGAAACGATATGAGCTCCTGCAGGAGTGACACTGCTGGATCAGACATCGCTTTCTCAATACGGTCCAGTGAAGATTGGGGGGTGATGGAGTAATCGAAGACCCAATTTTTGTGTCTGTCTCAATACGGTCCAGTGAAGATTGGGGGGTGATGGAGTAATCGAAGACCCAATTTTTGTGTCTGTGTGGTAAAGATAGTGGGTGGTAAATGAAATTCACGACGACGATATCGCACACAGCCCCTAACCCTTTCATTTGAGTCCCATATCCACCTCAAATTAAATTGTTCCGCCACGACACGATGTGGCTTCTGGTCATTTTGTTATCATCCGCGGGCGCGTGGATTCAGCTTCCGCCGGCCATACCGGCCAAAAGTTTTCGGAAACATCTTCATCGGTCGTTGACTCCGACAACGCTACGAGGCATTGAAGATGAGATTATGGGAGGTGCCTACGATCTGAGTGGCGGCAGCTCTGGAAATGCGGCGTTTGCAGGAGGGCCCATGTCTGGGAGTAAAGAAGCCGCGTTTGAGGGTTTCCTTGCTGAGCTTGTATTTTCTCCCAATGATCCAAAAGTGGACATATACGAAAGCTTACCGCGCGCTGGCGATGCAGAGTTTCAGTCGTGGTTGTCGTTGAAAGTCGATAATTCTGTTGATGCTGAAGAGAAGGCTGCGCTGCGGAATCTTCTCGAGACGATCGAGGAAGTGGTTAGGACAGTTGAATTATCTGCTCAGGCTGAAGAGCGCATGAGGAAGGAGGAGGAAGGAAGGAAGAAAGCGACTGCTGGTGTTGTTGATGGCGCCGCCGCCGCCGCCGCCCCCGTTGTTGAGTTGAGCTCGTCGGATGTTCTGCGCCGCGCTGCTGTGATGGACACCGCCCCTATCCAGACTTCCATCGATGCTGATAAGGAGAATCAGAAGCAGGCGGAAGAGGAGAGAAAGCGTCAGCTGTTTGTGAACGCGCCCCTAACACCGGAGATCCGCGCTTCGTACGATGGCTTGCTGAAACGGATCATGCCGCCCTACGTGAAGGGCGAAACGATGGAAAAGGTTGTTCGCGAGAACTACGATTACTGCGACGCTCAGCTCCTTAAGATTCTTGGTGAGATGAAAGATGACACTGGCGCTCAAATGGTTCTCGCCGCAATAGGAGACGAGCAGTCGAGCCGAATGAAGCGGGCAACCGAATCGATCCGGGAAGTACTTGCTCTTGGAGACGTCAGCCTGATGGAGGGGCGTGTGATCTCCCTTGCTCGCGAGGGGAAAATCGACGAGTCATTTCTGCTGTTGCTAGAGGCCAACGCTCTTCAGGCTGAGCAAGCTGGGGCTGTTGGGCCAGCCAACGTTATGCGAAAACTCAAGGCCAGGGCTGAGGAGGAGAAGGACAAGCTCAGTGGCAAGCTCGAGATCCGACTACTTCGTCGGCTCCTTCGCACGAGCTCAAGTGAAGAGAGGGAGGAACTACTGACGGACGCCTTTACCCCCCGGGAAAAAATCCTGGTCGAAGGCACTAGGGAAAATGCCGAAAAGGCATTGACGGGTGAAACGCCGGAGGAGGAGAAGCCCCTTCCTGATGTTCCGCCCCCTGACTTTATCGCTTGCTGCAAGGCAGTACTGCTGAACTTTGGCAACCTCAATGCAGGCGGCAAAGATGAGAACGCGGACTTGTCAGAGCGTATCAAGATGATCGCTAGCGAGGCTGAGATTGTCGCCACCAAGATTTACGGAAAGGGGAGGAGTGCAAGAGAGCAGCAAGATCTCGCTTGGGAAAAGGCTTCGACATCCATCTTCGATCTTGAGACGATGGAACTCGATGAAATGAGTCGTGGCAGCGCCGCTCCCTGGGCTAAGGACAGTGAGGAGGATTCCGGTTTCGATATGCCGGGTTTTGGTGCCGATGGGAAAATGCGGATCGGAGGCTCTTGAGAAATGAATGGATGTAAAGAATTGGCAGATTCACCACTGTGAGGCGCGCGCAATGACAAGACAACTCAATCGCAGCAGTAAAAACTCGGCAAATCTAGTATTTTTTTTTCACAAACTCTTGCCCTCAAAACACTTAGAAGAGGCGTGGATCCAGGAATTCGCCAGCTTCTTTCTGCCTCCGTTTCGTCTCAAACGTCAATCAAACGTCAATAACTACTCAATAATTCTCAGTATTTTACCACTGCTCGCAAGCAGTCACCACTGTGCAGAGCGTCGATTGCTTTAGCCGTACCTTCTACGCCACGATACTCGTGGGTGACGTAGTCATCTATTGGGAGGTCTCCTTCACAGTAGCGCTTTACTAAAATTGGCACGTCGGTGCGGGACTTAAAGCCCCCGAAAGCTGTCCCGACCCATTTTCTCCCAGTTACGAGCTGGAAAGGTCTCGTAGAAATTTCGTGCCCAGCGGCAGCGACACCAATTACGCAACTCTGACCCCAGCCACGGTGACTGCACTCCAAAGCGTCTCGCATTACTTGAGTAATCCCCGTGCAATCAAACGAGTAGTCCACACCCCACTGCGTTAAACCTCCCGCGATATGCGAAACGATTGTTTCCCCCTCGGGTAAATTAGTGCTGTCGACGCAATCTGTAGCTCCGAACTTTTTCGCCGCCTCGAACTTCCCTTGATTGACGTCCACGGCAATGATTTTGCTGGCACCGGACATAGCAGCGCCCTGGATTACGGAGAGACCCACAGCACCGAGACCAAACACGGCGACAGTTGCGCCCCGCTCAACTTTGCACGTATTCCAAACAGCACCGAGGCCAGTGCTAATCCCGCATCCGAACAAGCAGCACCGGTCCAAGGGTGCGTCTTTTTGGACCTTGGCACAGCTGATTTCTGCGAGAACAGTATATTCAGAAAAAGTACTGCACCCCATGAAGTGGAAAATCTCCTTGCCATGTTTGTCTTTGAAGCGCGTTGTGCCATCTGGCATGACACCCTGTCCCTGAGTTGAGCGAATTGCGGGACACAAGTTGGTCTTCTCGGACATGCAAAAAATACAGTCAGGCTCGTTACACTGTGGCGTGTACGCGGGCACAACGTGGTCGCCGGGCTTTACGGTGGTTACTCCCTCGCCAACTGACTCAACAATACACCCCGCCTCGTGCCCTAAAATGGAAGGGAAAATTCCCTCGGGATCCGCACCCGAGAGAGTGTAGATGTCTGTATGGCAGAGCGCGTTCGCAATAACCTTAACGCGGACTTCTCCGGCCTTTGGCGGCGCAACTTCAATCGTTTCAACTCCGATATCATCCACGCCCCGAGCCACCATCGCTCTACAGGTAATTGGCTTTCCCACCGAGTCGCTGGGTGGGTACTCCAATTGAGCCATCTTCTGCAGGTTGACAACGGGATGCAGTAGGTTGGCATGGTGTTCAATATGACTTTCGACGAAGCTGGAGACAAAGTTGTAAGAGTGGTCGTAGCCATCGCGAAGGTTGTAACGGACACGCTTTCCGCTCGCCTTAGCCGCCTTCAAAAAATCCTCACTAACGAGTTGGGAGCTCAAAAACTCGTCGTTGCTCCCTTGGTCAATGAGGATATCAAAGTCCATTGTCTTGAGAGGATCCATCATCCCGATCAACTTTGTAGCATCGTGCTTATCGCCGTCAGAAGGGTTTTCGAAATAATTCGAGAACGCCTTCTTGCCCCAGTCGCAGTTTGTAGGGTTGAGGATAGGCGCAAACGCAGAAACTGAAGCCCACTCCTCCTTTCCTTCTTTCAGCGCGATGGTAAGAGCACCGTGACCGCCCATACTGTGACCCATAATTCCCTTCGCTTTCTTGTTGAAATCGAATTCTTCATTGATAAGTTTTGGAAGCTCCCTAGCAACAAAAGAATACATCTTGAAGTTCTTGGACCAAGGAGCCTTCGTTGCGTCAACATAGAAACCAGCGCCTTGCCCTAGGTCGTAAGCTTCGTCGTCTTCGATTCCTTCGCCTCTTGGGCTTGTGTCAGGTATAACAACTGCGCAATTTCTCTTCGCAGCCGCTGCAAAGGCTTGAGGCGCTTTCTGTGCGAAGTTGTTCGTATCACATGTCAGCCCAGACAAGTAATAAACAACCGGTGTAGTGGATGAGCTCGCGGGGGGGGTGAACACCTTGAATGTCATCTCACAGCCCGTAGAAGTTGATGAGTGCGAAAAAGTATCTAAGCTGCCCCCTCCTATCTTAGTAGATGATATCGGGACAAGAGCACCAAGCGAGGATGTTGACGTAAAATGTCTCCCTCTCCCCCCCACTCTCGCAAACGATCTGCCCGATCTGAGCATCGTCGATCGATAAGCCGCAGCTGGGTGAACTACTAATTTTAGGAGTCGCATAGTAAAAGCCCTTTATCTGGAACTATAAACCAGCAGGTGTTTGCTTTTCGTCCTTGAAAAAAAACAAAAAGTCGGAGAAGAGTCTCCCCTTCATTCATTAATGAATGTATTTGTACGTACCCCCCCCCACAACACTCGTACGGTCATTGGCTCGCTCCTAATTTCGGTTCGCTTAACCTCCCGGTCTTCTGTTCATTGATTTAAACATTGCCCCTACCCCCTGACCAACAAAACAAACAAAGCCATATCTTGTGATGCCCGGCCTCGACCTCTCCCCGTCACAAGTCGGCCTCGCGGTTCTCTTTTCCACTATCACTTTCATCCTAGTGCTCGGTAGGCTTCAGCACAACAACACAGCATTTTCCTTGGCAACGGGTTCTCTCTCTCAGAAGATTGCACCGTCCCTGTACCCACCGACGAAACAGTCTTTTTACCTGCTCTTTCTCCTCCTGTCGCAATTTGGTCTGTTACTTCTTTACGTGTATATTTGTGAGAATGCCCCACCTCACCACCACGGGGAGAAATCTTATGATCGGGATGTGTTTTTTCTCCTCACGGGGATGTTGTTTGTGAGCGCGGCCACTACTTCGAAAGCAAACGGTGGTCTTGTTCCATGCCCTGCCTCATCCTCATCCACATCTTCTTCCTCGCCCAATGATGACGACACTGTAAAAACGACGAAACCTGCCGACAACACTATTCTGAACCGTTACCAGACGGAAGAGTGGAAGGGTTGGATGCAGTTCATGTTCCTTTACTACCACTACTACCATGCGGAGGAGACATACAACTCAATTCGGATAATGATTACCTGCTATGTGTGGATGACAGGATTTGGCAATTTTTCCTTCTTTTACATGAAAAATGACTACTCTGTTGTCCGCGTGATTCAGATGTTGTGGCGGTTGAACTTCCTAGTCCTTTTCTTGATGTTGACGATGAACAACACTTACATTTTGTACTACATCTGCCCTCTCCACACCTTCTTCTTCCTGATGGTATATTGTGTCATGAGAATCGGCAGGAGCATCAATTACACCAAGTACAAACTCAGAGTAAAACTCTTCGTGCTAGCTTTCTTGATCTTTCTTGTCTGGGACTGCGACACTCCGCTCTTTAAATCCTTCCATTTTTTCCTAGGCGAGACCCCGACCGTGGGTGCCACCGGGGGACAGCTGTGGGAATGGTACTTCAGGACGACACTCGATCACTGGAGCACGTTTTTGGGGATGATTTTTGCTGCCAACTATCCCGTCACTGCCCTTTACGTGAAGAAGGTTGAAAAGCTGCCCGCGAAGCAGCAGTGGATGATCAAGGGGTGCAGTGGTGCTTTAGTGGCCTGCGTTTTCATCTGGTGGGTCATCAACCTGTTTTTGAAACCGAAATTGGAGTACAATCTGACCAACGCGTACTTTGGTTTCATTCCGCTTTTGACGTACATATTCTTCCGTAATATCCACCCTACGCTGCGCGGCTACTCTCTCGATATGCTGCATCAAATTGGCAAAACTACCCTTGAGACTTATCTCCTCCAGCATCACATCTGGCTGACTTCAAATGCCAAGTCGCTACTTATTGTCTTCCCGGGATGGCCGAAATGCAACATGCTTTTCGTGACTGTCATTTACTTCCTAGTGAGCCGGAAAGCGTATGCACTGACGATGAGCCTGCGGGGGATGCTCCTGCCTAACGATTTGTCTGCCTGCATACAATCACTCGGATTCGTCTTTTTGACATTAATCGTTTGCGCGCTCTTTGGCTTGGCGCTCTCTTTTCTGGGTTTTGATAATGTTTTCGGGATTAGCGTCGTCAGCCTCTGCATCGCTTTTGTTGTCGACCACAAGCTCTTCTCTCCGCCCGCCCAGGTAGCAACGGCTACGCCGACGGCATCGAGTAAGTACAAGGTCGCAGCGGTGGTCGCTCTCGCCGCGTCTGTGCTCTTCCACGCGTACACGCGTGTTGCGGCGACGAGTATATCCCCTCTACCTCCGTACTGTCAGTCTTGGGTAGCAAAGGGTGAATGGTTCTCAGTCGACAACTGCGCAGAGAGCATTCGGGCTGACGCTCACTACAGCAGTAATATAGGTAGCTTTGCAGCTTGCGGCGGCGCGAGTAGTTGGGGTTGGGAGGAACAACCCGCCAGGACGCACTGCCGCTTTGCCCGTCGTACGAAGAAGGAGCTCTCTCGACAACTTAACAACCACAACATTATGTTTGTTGGTGATTCTGTCGTACGCAATGTGTTTTATAGTCTTTCTCGAATGTTAGGTGACGCCAGTGTGGAGGATGTCAAACATGGTGATATTGACCGGAAGTTTGGAACGACGAACATTAGCTTCAGATGGGCACCTTTGGCGGTTGACCAAATTGAGATTCTAGAAAAAATACGTGGGTGGCCTATCTCGATGGTTGTGGCAGGCAATGGGTTGTGGGATGCGTTGGAATACAAAAACGAAGAAGATATTGAGGAAGGGATCAAGGAATACAAGAGCTCAATGAAATCTTTGGGAGAAAGACTACATACAATTTTTCCAGGTGCTAAGAAAGTCTGGCTCTCGCCCACCACGATAAACGACTCGAGGCTACAGACTGAGGATAAGAAGAAGTTCATGCAGGAGGCAAAAGTGCTCCGATACCGCGAGGCGGGGTATCTTACTGTCGGTGCAATTGCTGACTTCAATCTTGACCTTTCCTCCATCACGAGAGAAAGGGTAAATGACAGTATCGACGGGGTGCACTACCCTGATGGCGTTTACGATGTCATCGGCCAAATTCTCGGCAATGCTTTCGACTGGTTGCTCGAGAAGAACGAGATGGTGTATACTAACGATTACCATGCGGCCAACCAACCAGGGAAAATGAGCAATGCCGGTCTGGGAGTCATGATGCTTGTGCTGTGTTTCATCGGGTTGTTCTCTTTTGACAGTTTTTTTGGGCTTGTTTTGGGGCCTGCCTTATTCTGTGGGGGGGTGGATTGTACGGGGATATGGGAAGAAGCTTTTTCTGCCCTGCACAAGAAAATCGGCGTCGGTTCGAATAGAGAGGGGGAAGTTCGTGGTAACAGCGGCAGCGGACAAAGTGATGAGGCTGGTACGAAGGGCGTTGGGGGCCAAAATGAGACTAAAAGTGGTATCGATATCGAGTCATTATTGGTTTCGAACGTTAGCTCTAACATTAATAAAAACGGTGATGATGACAAGAACGATGATGATGAGGGAATACGCTCAGACTTGGAGCTTGAGATGGAGCCACTTACAAAGAGGTAGCAAAAAAAAGTGTTGTTTGTTTCCCTTGTCATGTTTGCCAAAGATCAAAACCATTCGCCTACGAAACGTTATTTATTATTCTTCTTGTGTTTTTGTGTGTGCGTATAAAAAATAAAAATCACCGCGTTACGGCTCTTGTTTTGCCGTTGATATTGGCGCTGCTTTTGGTACTGTCGTTGCCATTGCCGTTTTCATTGCTACCCGCGCTTTCGCCATCTACGACCTCCTCTCCCTTCTGCCTCTTCACTTCGTATAGCTTGCACTCGGCAAATATCCGCGCCTTCAAGGAAGTCATTGTCTGGATTCCCGTCTCGACATCCATACCGATGGGGTTCCCCGTAATCTCCTCGTTCTCCTTGCGGATCGAGGAAAAGAAGGGGTGAGAAAGAGCGGACCGAACGGATGTTCTCTTGGCCGGGTTGAAGTGTAGCATCTGTGAAAGTAGGTCAACGGCATCGGAAGATGTTGCGCCAAACTTTTCGGCGAGTCTGTAAAATCCGTCGATTTCGTTGTGATGGAGTTTTCCTTTGTGTCAGTACTGCTACATAAAAACAACACCAACACCATCCCCACAACACATTGACTTACCTGTTTTTTCGCTTGGGGAGCTTCTGCAAATAAGACCTGACGCTCTTAATGCTGTCTATGTCTTCGTCGCTAGGGGTCCCAATGACGTTGAAGATGACGTTGAGCTGGTCCATTTTATCGCTTACTGTCGTGGCGGCATCGCTGCTCAGAGGGAAGCACGTCTTCCCGGGGAAAAGCGGCTGTCGATCCTGATACCGGGGCTGTAGCTCCTCCTGCATGCTCAGCAGCTCGGCAAAAATGCAGCCGAGACTCCACACGTCTACAGCTGAGGTGTATTCCTGCAACAAAATGAGCTCAGGAGCGCGGTACCACCTCGTCACAACATGGCGGGTGAGCTGGCGGGTCAGCGACTTTGGGCGGGGGAGGTCGGTGTCTGGCGTTTTGTCAGACATTTCTTTCTTTGTCGTGGAAGAAGCGTCGCTAGTATCGTCTTTCACCCCCATATCAGCGTCACTGACCACTCTCGCAAGCCCAAAATCACATATCTTTAAAGAGCAATCTTCGTTCAGAAGAATGTTGGCCGGCTTGAGGTCGCGGTGAATGACATTAGCACTGTGAACGTAGTTCAGCCCTTGGAGCATCTGGTACATGAAGTATTTTATATGGTCGATAGAGAGATACTGAGGGCTCATAATTAGCTTGTATAGGTCGGTATCCACAAATTCGAAAATGAGATATAGCGTCTCGCTGTCATCAGCAGTTTTATCCTCACTGCTGCCGCTGCTCCCTCTCAAAACATCAAGTAAGTTGATCACGCACTGCTGCTTCAGGTTCCGCAGAATGAAAATTTCTCTGTAGATCCTCTTTGCGTCGATCTCCTGGGAGAAGACGTTCGATATTCTTTTAATGGCCACGTTCTTACTCGTCTGAGAGTGCGAGGCGCTGGTGTCCGTTGCCAACGCCACCTCCCCATAGGATCCGTGGCCTAGGATCTTGACCAACTTGTACCGTGAGCCTACTGTCCAGGTAGAGAAGTTGAGCGATGAGGACTTTGCGGACCGCTGCGGCTGCGGCTGGGGTTGGTACTGGGCCTGGTACTGGGACTTCGACTGCGACTGCGACTGGGACTGGGGCTGGGACTGGGACTGGGACTGGGACTGGGACTGGGACTGGGACTGGGACTGGGACTGGGGCTGGGACTGGGGCTGGGTCTGGGTCTGGGACTGCGACAGCGACTGTTGGGGGGGGCGTGGTGTTTCAGCATCAAAGACTGCAGATGGTGTCGAAGCCGTGCTTGATGGTGAAGGTTCCAATTTCTCGCCACCACCGCCCCCCGCAATGCCATCTTCGTAAGTGCCACCATCAGCATCTGTTTTATCCGGGGTTTCGCCAACCTCTTCTTCACCACCACCACCCTTGCCAGTAAAGCTCACGCTCTTTTTCGGTCGTTTGTTGTCATGGTGTTCGCCGTCGTCAGCAGGATATATGTCGACAGCAGCACAACTCTGCGTGGTCTTGCGCTTTGGCATCCCAAAAAGATCTCTGAAAAGATCTTAGGTGAACACGTTGGTGACAGAAAATGGGAATTTAACAGTCGTTCTTTTTGTAGCGGGGAAAATTACTTAGTTTGTTCCGAAATTCAACGTTTTATGCCGCGCTCATGGAGGGGTCCTGTGAATAAGCATTGGAAACGTTTCTGAGCCAGACAGTCCAGTTTGACACAAATTTCCAGATACTACAACAAAGTCTGTCGCTCTTTTTTCGGCTGTCTGTCTGCTATCTCAGATACCTTTTGAACACTTCTGAGCTACCGAAACACAGAAATCTCACTTGAAACGGACAATTTCACTCCCCTTACGTTTCGATGTTCACTGCCACATCCCGAGCCCTTTACAAGGCCAGTTGGACGCGCACATTGGGAAAAGCCGCCACAAAACGGAAACCCCTTACCTCAAAGAAGGTTGGTAAGGGATATTACAAGGGTATGGGGGGCACAAAAGAAGGCTGGCACACATCCCTTGGCCGCTACGTGATAGACCCTGCTCGACAGTTGAATATTGTTGCTCCAGAGTTCGACCCGAACTTCAAATTGAAACCTTACATAGCGCAAGCTGTTTCGAAGAGAAACCCTGCAAAGCTGTACGGTGAAACACTTCCATAGATTGAGATAAACCCGAATTGAGTTAATGTAGAGAGAGAGTATGATGTTGTATGGCTTTGCAAGCTGCTAAAATTATTTTCAATCACAATTACAATTAATCGTAACAATGTCTCACTCCTCGTCAATTCCTGGGGGTGGGCTCTCATTCTCCGCCCTTTCGGCAACCTTTGCCGCTATTCCCTCCACGATTCCCTTAATGCCTTCATTGATTACCACCTTCACAGCATCCTCGACCAATTCCTTCCTGACCTCTCCCTCGTCGTCGTCTTTTGGATACGTCACAACAACCCCGCTAGGTTTCATCAGTTTTCCGATTTTCGGAAGAAGCTTCCCTGCCATTTGCCTCACCGATTCACTTCCCTGCATTTCATCCTTGAATGCCTCCATGGGATTCATCAACAAACCTGGATCCTTCATGATCCTTTGCATGATCCCTGAGAAGGCGGGGTCAGCCATCGCTGCGGCTATTTCGCGGTCTTTCATTGCCTCTGCCATGAGTCCTCTCATGTCTCGTTTCTGCTGAGGCGTCTCCGGCGCAATCTTTGGTGGTTTCGGCTTCGTTGACGGAGTTTCTATCACTGTCTTTGGCAGTTGTTCTGGACCCGTTGTCGGTGTTTTGGGCGCAATGTTCTTCGGCTGGTCTGGCTTGATCTTTGATGGGTCTGTCTGCCCTCCTAGAATGCGCTGAAGCTTTGGTAGCAACGCCATCGCCCCCTGCACCAGCCCCGGGTTCTCGCTCAATTCCTTCTTAAATCCTTTTTGTAAGTCTCCCAACAAAACTGACGGGTCCCTCATAATTTTGCTGACAATCGGTTGATACATTGGGTTACCAAACGCCTTCGCTATGTCTGGTTCTCTCATTGCCTGAGCCATGACCTTCTTCATGTCGACTTTCTTGTTTGTATCCGTGGCAACGGCTTCCTTTTTTTCCGGTTCGGCGGCCTTCGCGGCCTTCGCTGATTCTTCTTTTCCATCGATTATACGTTTGATTTCATCCAAGCTGTCCACAATTGCATCTTTAAACCTGATAACATCGCTGGGTTCGAAACCACAAACAATGAATTTGATTTCGTCTCCAAAAGTGCTGTACGGCGCCATGTACTTTGGGAGCTCTTTTTTCCCCTCTCCATTACTTGCGTCGTTCGTGAAGTCACTGAAGGCAGGGTTAACCATCATGGCCTCGATAAATGGAATGTTGAGGTTGGTGGTACAGAGGGTATCTGTCATTAGCGTAGTAAATGCCTCGTCATTAAAAATGTCAGGCACCTCCCCATCCAGCTCAGCGAGCTTGTACAGGCAGTAGAGGTGGCGGTCACACCCGAACCCCATGCTTGCTCCCCTTGACAGCGCGCTATGCCTCTGTGTTGCTTCCTTCAACAACCCGTTGAGCTCATTCTCCCTCCCGCCATCGACGACGGCATCGATAAACTCTTTACTTTTAGGTGTGTTCGATCTCACGCGGTCATTCCTTCCAGCCTTAAATGCCATTGTTGCGGCGACACAATACTGCGAGACCGACACTCCGTGACGTCTCCTGTAAGCGAGTTGGAACACCTGCTGTAAGACAGCGTCGGGAGAGAATCCGGCAGCCTTGAGAAAATTGCTCCCGAAACCCTTGTATGTTTTCTGCGTGACCCTCCAAGAGGACGCAAGTTTTTTTGCACCTTCAAGCGCAGAGTCTATCGCTGAGTCGATTTCTTTATTAGTCTCCCAAACCAGCTTATCAAACTTGCACTCCTCCCCGCCTTCAATACGATAAGTCGGGTTCTCAATTTCTTTCTTGAGCTCCTCACCCCACCGAGCCATGACAATTCCATCCCCCCAAGAGTGCTCTGCGTTAGAACATAAGTTCCCTTCATCCGTGACAATGAGCTGAACAGGCTTGTCGAACCATCTGTGGCTAGGATCGCCGTGCATAGCTGTTCTCATTGACGTTTCGAGGGTTTCAGGGGTGTCATGAGGTGGGTCGAGACACATAAAGAAAAGAGCAGAATCGATAGAGGCCAGCGACTTTCTGTTTTCGTTACCGAGAGAGAGGAGTTTCTCCCTTTCGTCGGCCCAAACATCACGGTTGCAGGTTGTAAGTGCCCCGACCGCCTTTGCTGTGACTCTTTCCTGCTCAGAATCATTGATGATCCTTCTTAGTCCAGTCTTGATTTCCTCGACAGAAAGGTGCTCCCCGTCCTCGCCGATCACCATGACTTTGTAGAAAGCCCTTCCCCTCGTTACCACGATATGCTTCACCCCTCCAGGGTCCGGGTGTACCACGAACTCGTCCCTGTTCTTCCTTGGAATCCGGTTGCTAGCGACCATCCTTTTGTACTGAAGCATGTCGAGGGGGAAACCCTTGAACTCGTCCGGTTTCAGTGTCTCCCTCACGATCTTATCCACGTACTTCAACGTCGCAGCAATGATGTGGGACGCGCGGTCAATCTGTCCCTCGATTCGCGCGTGTGCAAAAGTGGTCGCTGACATGACACCGGCGGGGTTCTTGTAAATGTAGGTGGGGAACCGAGCTTCCATATACATGTCATCGTGGAAGTTGTGGAACCACGATAGTTGCGCGTTATCCGGGTGGTTGTCAATATCGACGAGTTGCTTGTGAAGCTTAATCCCAGAGGTGGAGAGGAAAGATGCGACGGCAGAACGGGTCTTTTCAAACTTTTCGGGGCTTACTACTGTCGATGCCACTTCAAGAAAAAGAGCACACGTGTCTTCCAGAGATGGGAGAGGTAATCGAGGAAGAAATGGCTGATTTTTGAACATTATCTTTTCTTCGGTCGATTGTTGTGGTTGTTGAGGCGCAATCTTATATTGCGGTTCCAGAATTTCTTCTTGGGTCTCTTCTTTTGGTTCAGGCTGTGGTTCGGGTTGTGGTTCGGGTTGTGGTTCGGGTTGTGGTTCGGGTTGTGGCTCTTCTTGTGGCTCTTCTTGTGGCTCTTCCTGTGGCTCTTCCTGTGGCTCTTCTTGTGGCTCTTCTTGTGGCTCTTCTTGTGGCTCTTCTTGTGGTTCAGGCTCCGGCTCTGAATCAGGCTCGATCAATACCGCCGGCACCTCCTCAACAGGCTCCTCCTCCCTTTGCTCATAGACATCTTCATCATCTTCCTCGTCGGGAATTAGGGTGGCATTGCTTGTCTCATAATTCCTTGCAAACGGGGTCTCCTCGCCTCTCAATGCATTAACCGCTTTAATTCCTCCTCCCCTTGGGGGATCTCGTTGGCCTGGCTTCTTCCCAGCAGGTACAAATGTCACCAGCCTACCTCGCCAACTGTAATACTGGTTCTCGTTAGGAGTGTCTTCTGGCTTGCGTTTCCATTTACTTCGTGAGTTAACTTGATACTTCTTCGAGGCGCGACGAATTCGGTCCTCCATGACGTTCTTCTTTTTTATAAGTTGTTGTTCTTCGCCTTGTGGTCAATCACGAGTGTATAGTGTGGTTTTTTTTAATAGTATTTTCTATAACCTCCTCACTACGATTAAATCTGTAGGATTGATCAATTTGAAGGTTCAACTTATTGATTGGTGCTTAATTTTCTATATTTTCTGGAAAACAGTTTTCGGGTCGGTCATCTGATAACTTCCCATCATTGCTGGGACAAATTTCGATTATTACGAAATTAACGATCGAATGAAGACCACCAAAATTATACATGTATATAGCAGTAACTTACTTTTTAATAAGTTGCTGAATCAGTTAAATATTCAAACTTCTTTCCACATCGAGTTTCACATTTCGCTTAGACCTCTACTTTGCTCTTCACTGCACACCACAGCACATCCTCTCGTCGATACCTTCGCACATATCTCTATTACTAATCGCGTTTTCCCACAGCATGTACATGTACTCGCTGTGAATGTTAAACCACCACCCTTCCTTTTTCCCTTTTGCACATTCAACCCACCTCCCCTCGTGTTCATACCCCGCCTC
>ENA-OWPI01002483-OWPI01002483.1-marine-metagenome-genome-assembly--contig:-NODE-2483-length-17179-cov-27.530172_pt1 | contig 17179 bp, 15 predicted proteins | sample MGYA00238138_ERZ651775 | MGnify/ENA primary metagenome ERZ651775 (study PRJEB26906, sample SAMN06265043) | marine metagenome | isolation source: Helgoland LTER site | place: Germany:Helgoland, sampling...
AATAGCACTAATGATGCCAACTTCATCGCCATAGCTTTTTCTGAAAATATCAGGAATAGATAATATATTTTTATTCCATATAACTTTTGTCAGCCATATTGCATAAGCTATTGCAAACACATAATAAGGTAGCGCAAAAATAAACCAAGTCTGAATACCGTATAGGTAGGTATTCTCACCAACGCCTAAAATTGCTCCATACCAAGTACTTACTAAAGTCATTACAAACCCTGGCAAGCTTAATTTTCTACCAGAAAGAATATAGTCAATCTGAGAAACTTGGTCTTCTTTTTTACGAAGAAAACCTATAAAAAAGAGGACGATAAAATATCCAAAAACAATAATTAGATCGTATTTATTTATAGTCATTCAATATCTATATGATTTAAGAATACAAAAACTTTCCCTGTCGATTCAATCTCAAATTGACTACTTATAGCTTTATTTGAAATCGCAATTGAAGATGGAAATAGCTTTTTATTTATTAAACTATATTTTACATAAGCTAAAATTTAAGATTAACGAAAAATTAATGAGCTTTGCAAAAAGTGATTGTATTTTTTTACATTGTTTACCTCGAGGATCTGAAGTAAGTGATGAGGTTTTTTTAGGAAAAAAATCTCATGTTTGGCTACAAGCCCTAAACAGAGTTCATGTTCAAAAAAGTATCTTGCTGTATTGTTTTGGAAAACTAAGGTAACGGTACTGGGTTGTCTGAATTCTGATTCAAATATTTTATAACAGAAGCTCTATCTTTTTCTTTTCTAAGTCCTGCATAAGCCATCTTAGTTCCCTTGATCCATTTTGAAGGCTTAATCAAAAATCCATTTAGCTCTTCAAAAGTCCATTCTTTATCGTATGCCGACAAAGCTTTAGAATATTTGTAGTCAGAAATTTCTCCAACTTTCCTACCAACTACATTGTATAAAGCTGGCCCAATATTATTTTTTCCACCCTTGTTGATAGAATGACATGCTGCACATTTTTTAAAAATTTTTTGTCCACTTGCAATATCTCCCATTGCCATTAAAGCAGCAATATTTACTTCTTCTTTGGCAGTGCTTGCTGATGCTGCGGTAGTTGTTACTACTTGCTCAATATCAACTTTGTATCCAGATGTTTCTGGTTTATCTACATGAAAAATTATATCTGAAAATTTACCTATTCCTATCACAAGTAGGGCAACCATCAAAACAGCAGCTATTATTTTATTTAATTCGAACGAATCCATTTTTCTAAATATTATTTTGAACGTATAGCATGATAAATTAAAAAATTACCAAAATTTAATGTATAATTTTGCCTCTATTTCTATTTAATGGGTATAATAAATTGCAAAATTAATGAAAACATTAACCATTATACCATCTCGATTATCAGCCACAAGATTGCCAGGTAAGCCCTTGTTAAAGATAAATAATTTATCAATTATTTCACACGTCTTTAGAAAAGCTCAAGAAGCAAATCTAGGAGAGGTATTTGTTGCAACTGAGGACCAAGAAATAGTCGATGATGTCACAAATAACGGAGGTAATGCTATTTTAACAAGTAGAGATCACAAAACTGGAACTGACAGAATTTATGAAGCATTAAAGAAAATAGACCTTAAAGGTATTGATTTAATAATGAATTTACAAGGGGATGAACCAGCAATAAATATTGAAGACATTGTTAGTTTAAATAAAAAAATGATTAATAGTAAGTCGAGAATAGGAACTCTTGCAGCAAAAATTAAAGATTTTAAAGATTTAAAAAATGAAAATATTGTAAAAGTCATAACTGAAAAAAATCTAGATAACGATCAATTTCCAGAGGCAAAGACTTTTATAAGAAATTCTTCAAATAAAGATAACATTTATCATCATATAGGAATTTATTGTTATTCATCTGTAGCTCTTGAGGAATTTGTTAAATTGAGTCAGTCTCAAAATGAAATTAAAAATAGATTAGAGCAATTAAGAGCTTTAGATAATGATATTAAAATAAATGTAGCACTTGCTAAATCAAGTCCAATTGGGGTTGATACTGAAGAAGATTATCTGGCCTTAAAAAAAATTATGGAATATAAAGTTTAATGAGTAAGATTTATTTTCAAGGTACTTTTGGAGCATATTCCCATTTAGCAGCTTTATTAGTCGACCCAAAAGCAGAGATAATACCTTGCAAAACTTTTGATGATTGTTTTAATAATGCAGCATTAGAGCCTGAATGTAGAATAATTATTCCAGAGTCAAACAGAATTACAGGAAATATTGGTATTGAATATTTAATTTTTAAATACAGATTAAATATTTATATGGAACATTTTCAAAAAATTGAACATAATTTATTAGGTCAATCAGGAGCAAAACTTAGCGATATAAAAGAAGTGTATTCTCATGCTCAAGGTTTGTCTCAATGTTCAAAATTTATAAAAGATAATAATATAGCAGAACATATTAGAGCAGACACGGCAGGATCTGCTGAGATGATTTCAAAGACCAAAGATAAAAAGCAAGCTGCGATAGCCTCTTCATTAAGTGCAAAAATTTATGGATTAGATATTATTAAAAAAAATATTGAAAATGAAAGTGGAAACTTAACAAGATTTTTAGTTATGGGAAAAAATATTGCTCAACCTGAGTTTGGAAACAAGAAATATATCACTTCTTTTTTGTTTAAGCTTAAAAGTAAGCCAGCTGCTCTTTACCAGTCTCTTGGAGGGTTTGCGATTAATGGTGTAAACTTAACAAAGTTGCAAAGTTATCCAGAAAAAAACACATTCGATTCCTTCTTTTTTTTATGTGATTTAGATGGACATATTGAAGATCCAAAAGTTCAAAAATCTTTAGAAGAGTTAGGTCTTCATTGTGAGGATTTTCACGTCTTAGGTGTTTTTGAGGCAGATAAATTAAGAGAGAAAAAAAAATAATCTTTTCTTGTAGAATAGAAAATTTAACTGCTATAATAGTTTCGGAGGCTAGAGGTGGATGCTGCTTGAACCCGACCAGATCTTAACGGAAGCAGTCGTAGAGACAGTTATTCAGGTTCTAGTCTCCTGAAAATTAAAAAATGAATAATAACTCAAAAGTATTAGCGTTAAAGTATAGACCACAAAGTTTTGATGATCTTATAGGTCAAGAAGTTGTAGTAGAAACTATAACTAACTCAATAAAAGCCAATAAAGTTCCAAATGCTTATTTGTTCACTGGAATAAGAGGAATTGGTAAAACCACGACTGCAAGAATAGTTGCTAAAGCACTCAATTGTTCAAATGGTATAGAAAATTTATGTAAAGAAAATTTATGTGAAAATTGTGAGGCAATAACAAACTCAAGTCATATTGATGTTCTTGAAATGGATGCTGCAAGCAAAACAGGTGTAGATGACGTTAGAGATTTAATTGAATTTTCAAGATACGGGCCAACTTCAGCAAAATATAAAATATTTATCATAGATGAAGTTCATATGCTAAGTAAACAAGCGTTTAATGCATTATTGAAAACACTTGAAGAACCACCTGAATATCTTAAGTTTATTTTTGCAACTACAGAAATTAAAAAAATTCCAATTACTGTTGTGTCGAGATGTCAAAGATTTGATCTATCTAGAATTAAATCAACAGAATTATTTGAATTTATAAAAAAGATAAAGGATAAAGAAAATGGTAAAGTTTCAGACGATGCTTTAAAATTAATTATTAAGATATCAGAAGGATCTGTGAGGGATGCCTTATCCTTGTTAGATAGAGCTCTATTAAGTTTAGACGATAATACAGAATTAGATCTAAATGCAGCGCAGAAAATTTTTGGTTATTTTGATAAATCTCAATTAATTGATTTATTTCAGTTAATTTTAAATGGTGAAGAAAACAAGGTGATCAATATTTACAGAAAAATATATGATCAAGGAGTTGAGCCAAAAGTTTTTATTAATGATTTTTTAGAACTTCTTTATTATTTTAAAAATATCAATTCATTAACTTTAGAAAGTACTAATTTTTCTCTTAATGATGAGGAGTTTACAAGAATTAAAGATATATCTAGTCAAGTAGATGCAGAAGTTTTAATTCTATTTTGGCAATTTGCAATCTCGTCGCTTGAAGAATTAGATATTGTCTCTAATCAGCATTTATCAATTGAGATGTTCTTAATAAGATTAATGCATTTAAGTTCTATAAAATCAAAAAAAACACCTGATTTGAATAAGGATGAAAGCTTAGAAAGTGTAGCGGTCACAAAACAAACTGACATAGAAAATGTTACACAAGCTATAGATCAAATTAAAAATATCGCTCAAGAAAAAAAAATTAAACCAGAAATTGAAACAGAAATTAAAGCAATAGATAAAAGTTTAATTAATTCATTTAATGATTTGTTAGATGCCTGTTCGAAAAAAAAAGAAATTAAATTAAAATATGAGTTAGAAAAAAATGTTAACCTAGTTAAATTTGAGAGAAATAGAATAGAAATTTCTTTCAATGATAATTTAGATAAAGATTTTGTTAAAGATTTGTCCGCAAAACTTTTTGAATGGACTAGTGAAAGATGGATAATTACATTTAGTAAATCTAAAGGTGAAATGTCAGTAAAAGAAAAACAAAAAAATAAAAGAGAAGAATTAATAAATGAAGTTAAAAATTCAGAAATCTATAAAACTATAATAGAAAAGTTCCCAGATGCTGAATTGACCGATGTTAAATTAAATAAAAAAGAGGATTAAAATGACTGATTTTACTAAAATTTTAGATAAAGCTAAGGAACTTGAAGCTAAAATGAAAGAAAGCCAAGAAAAAATCAAAGAGATTAGGGCCGAGGGGGTTTCTGGATCTAATTCAGTTAAAATTATACTAGATGGAGAAGGTGAGATGCAAAACATTAAATTATCTGATGATATAATGAAAGAAGATAAAACCATTATAGAAGATTTAATAGTGGCTGCTCACAACAGTGCTAAGTCTCATCTTAAATCAAAGACCACAGAAGAAATTTCAAAAGCTACAGGAGGTTTTGGAATTCCTGGTTTTAAATGGCCATTGTAATTGATGCAAAATATTAATGAGATTGAAGAATTAATAAAGTTAATATCAAAACTTCCTGGTTTAGGCCCTAAGTCAGCAAAAAGAATTGTTTTAAAATTAATTAATAATCGCGATGAACTTGTCAAGCCTATGGCTATTACGTTAGATCAAGTTTATAAAAATGTAACCAGGTGCAGTTCTTGTGGGTCTTTAAAATCAAATTCAAATGGTTGTATTAATTGTGAGGATACAAAAGAAAAATATACTAAAATTTGTGTAGTTGAGGATATTGCTGATCAATGGTCAATTGAAAATTCAAATATTTTTCAGGGTTATTTTCATATTTTGGGAGGAACCATTTCCTCTGTTGGGCAAAGAAAAGAAGATCTTTTAATCAACTCGCTAGTAGAAAGAGTGAATAGAGAAAATATTGAAGAAGTAATATTAGCAACAAGTGCAACTGTTGAAGGGCAAACTACAGCTTATTACATTCAAGATAGTTTAAAAAATTCAAAAGTGAAAATTACTAAATTAGCTCAAGGTTTACCTGTTGGTGGAGAAATTGAGAGTTTAGATGATGGAACTTTATTTTCTGCATTTAAAAATAGAGCTAATTTAAATTCTAATTCAGATTAAGTTTTTTTTTCAATCTATTTTGATGCAATAAAGGTTCTGTATATCCTGACGGCTGATCCATACCTTTAAAAACTAAATCACACGCAGTTTTAAAAGCTAAAGATCGATCAAAGTCATCACTCATCTTAATATATTTTTCATCTCCTTTATTTTGTTCATCAACAATTTTTGCCATATCTTTCATAATTTCAGTTACTTGAATTTTAGTTGTTATTCCGTGATGAATCCAATTAGCAATATGTTGTGAAGATATTCTAAGTGTTGCTCTATCTTCCATAAGTCCAATATTATTTATGTCTGGAACTTTTGAACATCCAACTCCTTGGTCAATCCATCTAACTACATAACCCAACAATGTTTGCGCAGAGTTTGAAATTTCTTTATTAATTTCATCAACTGACCAATTTGGTCTATCAGCAACTGGTATTGTTAATAGATCATCAAGTTTTGCCTGCTCTCTATTTAAAATTTTCTCTTGCTCGTCAAAAATATTAATTTCATGATAGTGTAAAGCATGCAGAGCAGCAGCTGTAGGAGAGGGAACCCAAGCACAGTTAGCACCCGCTTTTAAATGACCAGTTTTTTGCTCCATCATATCTTTCATTTTATCTGGCATTGCCCACATTCCTTTTCCTATTTGTGCTTTTCCAGATAACCCACATTTTAAACCAATATCAACGTTGTTATTCTCATAAGCTAAAATCCACTTAGAAGATTTCATATCTCCTTTTTTAATCATTGGCCCAGCCTTCATTGATGTGTGCATTTCGTCACCAGTTCTATCTAAAAATCCTGTATTGATAAAAAATACTCTATTTTTCAAGGTTCTTATACATTCTTTCAGGTTAACAGATGTTCTTCTTTCTTCATCCATAATTCCTATTTTACAAGTGTATTGTTCTAACCCCAAAACTTCTTCAACTTTAGAAAAAATTAGATTGGTAAATGCGGTTTCATCTGGTCCATGCATTTTAGGTTTCACAATATAAATTGAACCAGTTCTAGAATTATTTTTATTTTTAATATCATGAAGTGCCGCAGTTGAAGTGATAAAAGCATCCATAATACCTTCGGGTACTTCATCGCCATTACTTAAAATTATTGAAGGATTGGTCATTAAGTGCCCAACATTTCTTATTAATAAAAGGCTTCTGCCATGTAATTTAAGTCCTTTACCATCTTTTGAAATATAACTTCTGTTTGGATTAAGTTTTCTTTCAAATAATTTACCAGCTTTTTCAAATTGTGTTTTAAGATTACCCTTCATTAACCCTAACCAGTTTCTATAACAAATAATCTTATCTTCAGCATCTACAGCAGCAACACTATCCTCGTTGTCACAAATTGTTGACACAGCAGACTCTAGTATTATTTCACTAATTCCAGCGTGATCTTGTTGAGCACTAAAAGCTCTAGGGTCTCTTAAAATCTCTATATGTAAGTTATTATTTTTAAGTATTATGGCAGATGGATTGTCAGCCTCACCTCTATGCCCTATAAATTTTTGTTCATCAATTAAATTAAAACCATCAGCACCTTTTAAAATTACTAAATGACCTTCTTTAATAGCAATGCTTGTAATTTTGTGCCAACTTAAATCTTTTAAAGGAAAATATTTATCTAAAAAATCTCTACCATATTTAATTACCATTTCACCTCTTAACGGATCATATCTTTCAGATACACTATCTTCAGACTCCTCAATAACATCAGTTCCATAAAGACTGTCATATAAACTCATCCATCTTGCATTAGCAGCATTAAGGGCATATCTTGCATTCATAATTGGTACCACCAATTGAGGTCCTGCAATTTTAGTTATTTCATCATCAACATTTTTAGTTTCAACTAAGAAATCTGGACCTTCTTCTTTTAGATAATCAATTTCAATCAAAAATTTTTTATATTCATTTAAATTAAATTCGTTTCCTTTATTTTTTATATGCCACTCATCAATTTTCTTTTGTAAATTTTCTCTAATATTTATTAATTCCTTATTCTTAGGTGCAAGTTCTTTGACTACTTTTTCAAAGCCAGTCCAAAATTGTTCAGATGAAATATTTAGATTTTCTAGTAGTTCTTCTTGGATAAATTTTGCTAAATTTTCTGAAACTTTAAGACTGTTAATATTTATATATTTTTCTTGCATAGCACCTTAATATTTGCCCCATCTGTATTTTTGCCTGAGAGTTTTGCTCCTTCGGCGGAAATTAATCTCTTTCCAGAGTGTTATGCTTTTTGACGGTCCTTTTGCCTGAGAGTTTCCGGGGTGGTTGCTCCTTCGGCGCTAAATATGACTAATTAGTCTCTCCCGACTGCTAATTTCTACTCTGAATAAAAATTAAGTCAATCGTTATCATGAAGCAATTTTTCTACTAAACATTTTATTGCCTTTTTTAAGAATTAACTATGCTTTATAAATAAAGCATGAAAAATTATCTTAATTTTGAGTCAGATATAAAAAATCTAGAGAGTGAGATTGAAAAATTAAAGGATCCATATAACCAAGATGGGCTTTCAGAAGTAGATACTCAAAAAATATCAACTGTTCAAACCGAATTAGATGAGAAGCTAAAAGATATTTATTCTAATCTAGATCCTTGGCAGACGACAATGGTTGCAAGACACGAAGATAGACCAAAATCAAAATTTTTTATCGATAACTTATTCGACGATTTTATTTCTTTGTCTGGTGATAGATATTATGGAGAAGACAAGTCAGTTATTGCAGGTTTTGCAAAATTTAATGGCAATTCAGTATTAATAATTGGTCAGGAAAAAGGGGAAAACCTAGAAAGCAGAATTGAAAGAAATTTTGGAATGATGAGACCAGAAGGTTATAGAAAAACAATTAGATTAATGAATTTAGCAAATAAATTTAATATACCTATAATTTCTTTCATCGATACGCCTGGTGCATATCCAGGAGTTGGGGCCGAAGAAAGAGGACAAGCAGAAGCCATAGCGAAGTCAATTGAGTGCTGTATGGAGCTTAAGGTTCCAACTTTAGCAATTATAATTGGTGAAGGAGGTTCAGGTGGTGCAATAGCGTTAGCCTCTTCGAACAAAGTAATTATGTTAGAAAATTCAATTTATTCTGTTATCTCGCCAGAGGGATGTGCAACTATTTTGTGGAGAGATCCAAAAAAAATGCTTGATGCTGCAAAAGCAATGAAGTTATCAGCAAAAGATTTATTAGAACTAAAAATTATAGATGAAATAATTCCAGAACCCTTGGGTGGTGCTCATAGGGATAGAGATTTAATGTTAGATAATTTAAGAAGCTCAATATCTAAAAATTTAGAATATTTTAATGATTTATCAGCTGATGAAATTATGAATGAAAGAAAAGATAAGTTTTTAAAAATTGGAAGAAACAAAGGTTTTGTAACTAATTCAGATAACTTAAGTACTTTGATTGATAAAAATAATCATTTTGAAATACTTAAATCTAAAAAATTTTTGATAGGATCAGTGGTTGTGGGGTTGGTTTTATTGTCAGTTGCACTTAGCTTGTTTTAAATCGCTTATAAAGCACCACAACAATGCTTAAATTTTTTTCCAGATCCACAAGAGCACGGTTCATTTCTGCCAATTTTTTTCCCACTTTTAATTTGCTCTACTAGTGACTGTTTTGTTTCTTCTTTTTCTTGCCTCTGTTCAGTAACAACTTTTAAATTCATTAAAATAGTCACATAATCTAATTTTAGTTTATCTAAAAGATTTGAGAATAATTCAAACGCCTCTTTTTTATATTCAATTAAAGGATCTCGTTGTCCATAAGATCTAAGCCCAATTACTTGTCTTAGTTGTTCTAAGTATTGAATATGAGATTTCCAATTCAAATCTATTGATTGAAGAAATATTCTTTTTTCTATCTCTTTTGCATGATCCTCTCCCAAAAGCTTAATTCTTTCCTGTCTAGATTCTAAAAATTTATTTATAATTTTTTCTTTTATTTCATCATCTTTTGAAGAAATTAATTCTTTAAATTCAACCTCACCAAAACTTTTTCCAACAATTTGTTTAAGACGATTGCTAAATTCATTACTTTTAGGGTTTGATAAGTTCTTTATTTTTAACTTTATAATATCTTGAATTATTTCATTTAAAAATTCATCAGAGTAACTAAATATATTTTTACTATTCATTGCATCTTTTCTTTGAGAAAATACAACGTGTCGTTGGTCATTTAAAACGTTATCAAATTTAATTAAAGTTTTTCTAATATCAAAGTTTCTAGCCTCAACTTTTTGTTGAGCTCTCTCAAGTGCTTTATTTATCCATGGATGATCAATGCTCTCCCCATCTTTGAGTCCTAATTTTTCTAACATTTTATTCATGGACTCGGATCCAAAGATTCTCATTAAATCATCTTCAAGACTTACATAAAATATAGAACTTCCCTCATCACCCTGTCTCCCAGATCTACCTCTTGCTTGATTATCAACTCTACGAGACTCCATTCTCTCAGTTCCTATAACAAATAATCCACCTAAGGATTTTATCTTACTTTTATCAGTTTTAAGTTGATCTTCTGGAATAGAACCTTTTTTTCCACCAAGTTGAATATCCACACCTCTTCCAGAAATACTTGTTGTAATTATTACTGATTTTTCTTTACCAGCATTTGCAATTATATCTGCTTCATTTTCATGGTTTTTAGCATTTAAAACTACATGTTTTATATTTTTTTTCTTTAATAAAGCTGAATAAACCTCAGACTTATTAACACTAGATGTAAAAATTAAAATTGGCTGTTTAGCTTCATGACATTCAATTATTTTATCAATAATAGCATTATTTTTTTCATCTTCTGTTCTAAAAATTTGATCATTAAAATCTTTTCTGATCATTTCATTATTAGTTGGAATTATCACAACAGGTAAATTGTAAATTTCAAAAAATTCTTCAGCTTCTGTAGCAGCAGTTCCTGTACATCCAGAGATTTTTTTATAAAGTTTAAAATAATTTTGATAAGTTATAGATGCTAAAGTTTGATTTTCAGCTTGAATATTGATTTGTTCTTTTGCTTCTAAAGCTTGATGTAATCCATCACCAAATCTTCTACCTTCAAGTATCCTACCCGTAAGTTCATCTATAATTTTTAAATTTTCATCCTGGATAATATAATCTTTACCTTTTTCAAATAGATGGTTGGCTCGAAGGGCTTGATTTACATGGTGCACTAAATGTAAATTTTCTGGATCATAGAAATTATTATTTTTTAAAATTCCAGCATTAGAAAATATTTTTTCTACATTGTTAATCCCATCATTAGTTAAAAGAATACTTTTTTCTTTTTCATCTATTTCATAATCTTTATTATTTAATTGTTTTACCAGTTTATCGACAGCAAGATATTGGGCTGTTTTATCTTCAGTTGAACCTGAAATAACTAAGGGCGTTCTAGCTTCATCAATTAGACAAGAGTCTATTTCATCAACTATAGAAAATGAATGTTCTCTTTGTACCATATCATTTTCTGAAAATTTCATGTTATCTCTTAAGTAATCAAATCCAAGCTCACTATTTGTTGCGTAGGTAATATCACAATTGTAATTTTTTTTACGCTCAACATCATCCTGATCATTATTAATATAGCCTGAAGACAAGCCTAAAAAATTATAAATTAGACCCATTTCAATAGAGTCTCTTTTTGCAAGATAGTCGTTGACTGTTACAATATGAACTCCTTTTTCACCAAGTGCATTTAAGTAAGCAGCCAATGTAATGGTTAGAGTTTTCCCCTCTCCAGTTCTCATTTCTGCAATTTTCCCTTCATGAAGAACAACACCCCCAATTATTTGAACATCAAAATGTCTTTCATTACGAGTTCTTTTTGAAGCCTCTCTTACTAACGCAAATGCTTCAGGCAAAATATCGTCTAAGGTTTTTCCTTGTTTTAATTGTTCTTTATATTCAAGTGTTTTTTTTGGAAACTCTAAATCATTAAGATCTTTAAATTCATCTTCTAGCAAATTTATTTTTTTGAGAATTTTACCTATTCTTTCAAGCTCTTTTTGATTATTAGACTTGATGAATTTTGTAATGAAATTTAATGGGTTAAACATGAGTATTTGATTTATTCTTTACTTATATTGTTTAATATATGTATTAAATAATTATTTTAAACACTATGGGAATTAATTTATCTAATTTTTTAACTTCTAAATCAAAAAATACCAGAATGATTGATTTTCAAGACCTAGATCATATTGATGGACTGTCAATTTCTGTTGATAGTGCAAATCTATATAATGATAGTAGAGATGATTTATCAATGTTTTATTTTAGAGATGGGGCCAACTATGCTTCTGTTTACACTCAATCAAAAATAGTTTCAGAAAATATTAAATGGAATTTGAATCAAAAAAGTAAAAAAATATATTCACTTTTAGTTAATACAAGAAATGCGAATGCTTTTACTGGCAAACAAGGTTATGAAAGTCTTAAAAAATTGTCCCACCAAATTTCAACTGGTCTATCTAAAAAACAAGAGCAGGATGAGGATAGCCCTAAAAAAATTTCTCCTAAAGAAATTATGTTTGGATGTACAGGCACTATTGGTGAAAAGTTTCCTTATGAAAAAATTCTTCATCAAATTCCTAATTTGATCAATAAAATTAGATATACCCAAAATAAATTTATTTGGATGAAAGCTGCTCTTGGAATTATGACTACAGATACTAAGCCTAAGTTAACAATGGAAGAGTGCAAAATAGGAAATAAAAATATTAAGATTTATGGAATTGCAAAAGGCTCTGGAATGATACACCCAAATATGGCAACTACATTGGCTTATATTTTTACAGATGCAAAATTATCAAATGATATTTTAAATAAATTATTAAAAAAAAATATTTCAACAACATTTAATGCAATAACATGTGATGGAGATACAAGTACTAATGATATGGCAACTATTTTTGCAACTGGAAAAGTAGATAATTCTCAAATTACAAATTTAAATGATAAAAAAATTCAAAATTTTGATAAAGCTTTAAATAAGGTTTTATTAAATCTAGCTAAGAGGGTGGTTTCAGATGGTGAAGGATCATCTAAGTTTGTCACTGTCAATGTTAATAGATGTAAATCAGAGATAGAAGCTAAACAGATTGCCTTTTCAATAGCTAACTCGCCTTTAGTTAAAACTGCAATTGCTGGTGAAGATCCCAATTGGGGAAGAATTGTGATGGCAATTGGAAAAGCTGGACCTAAAATAAATTTAAAAAAATTATCAATCAAATTTGGTGATTTAAAGATCGTCCAAGATGGCAAGTTAAATCAAAGTTATGATGAGAAAAAAACTTCATTATACATGAAAAATGAAAATATTGATTTTGATATTGAAATTTTTACGGGAACAAAAAGTTTTACAGTCTATACAATGGATTTTACGAAAAAATATATAGATATAAATGCAGATTATAGAAGCTAAATGCATTGAAAATTTAATTTTTATTATTAATTACATATTATGATCAAATATAGATTGGCCTGTAATGATTGTGAGCTATCATTTGACAGCTGGTTCGCTTCATCAAAAGAATTCGAAAAATTAAAAAAAAAAAAATTATTAATTTGTTATAATTGTAATTCTTTAAAAGTGGACAAAACACTAATGGCTCCAACGTTAATAAATAATAAAAAAAATTTAAATAATAGTATGGAGTTAACCAAATATGAAAATGTAAAAAAAACTATTAAAAATTATCAAAAATTTATTAAAGATAATTTTAAGTATGTTGGTGAAAATTTTGCTTATGAAGCACGATCCATACATTATGATAAGAAAAAGAAATCTAAAGGAATATATGGAAATGCCTCCAAAAAAGACCTTAATGAATTAAAAGAAGAGGGGATTGATACTCAAATGATACCCTGGATTGAAGATAAAGATAATTAAACTTTTATAAATTTTGCAATATAATTTACAGATGTATCTGTGGACACACTCCATTCATCTTTGATTATATTAAAATTCATTCCATCTAATTTATCTAATTTTAAATTATTTTTTAGTAAAATACTTTTAAGATCTTCAGGTGTTACAAACTTTTCCCATTCATGAGTGCCTATTGGAAGCCATCTCAAAATATACTCTGCACCAATAATTGCAAAAACATATGACTTTAATGTTTTATTAAGAGTTGCAACAAACATTAGGCCATTTTTTTTAAGCAGTTTTGAACAAGATCTTATAAAAAAATTTATATCCTCAACATGTTCAATTATTTCCATATTTAAAATCACATCAAATTTTTTTTTAATTTTAAGTTTTTCAGGAGATGAGCACAAATATTTGATATTAAGTTTATTTTTTTTTGCATGTAATTTAGCAATATTAATATTTTTATCAGATGCATCTATACCTGTTACGCTAGCTCCTAATCTTGTCATTGGTTCAGATAGAAGTCCACCGCCACATCCTATGTCTAATATATTAATTTTTTGTAAAGGTCTTTTTTTAGCTTTTAATTTAAAATTTTGAATAATATTTTCTTTAATATATCTTATTCTAATAGGGTTAAATTTATGTAGTGGTTTAAATTTACCATTAGGATCCCACCATTCGGTGGCCATTTTTGAAAATTTTTCTATTTCTTTTTTATTTACACTGCTCATGATAGATAATTAGTTGACATAGCAATTAAGATGTATTTTATCAAATATTAATTAAATTATAATAATTAAATCTGATCAATGAAAACTGTTGTATTAAAGTTTGGTGGAACTTCTGTTGGTAGTATTGATAGAATCAAAAGAGTTTGTAAGATTATTGCTTCGTATAAAAAGAAAAACGTCAAAGTTTTAGCAATCTCTTCTGCAATGAGCGGTGTTACAAATGATCTCGTTAATAAATCTAAATTGATAAGTAATAATTTTGATAAAGCAGAGTATGACACATTAGTATCTACTGGTGAGCAAGCATCTTGTGCTCTAATAGCAGGAAGATTAAAACATATGGGATTTAGATCTAGGTCTTGGATGTCATGGCAGTTACCAATATTAACAGAAGGCCCTTACTCTGGCGCAAGAATTAGCAAAATAGTTGTAAAAGAATTAAATAAATATTTAAAAAGTGGAGGTATTCCTATTATTACTGGGTTTCAAGGTGTTAACAGTGAGCTTAGATTAACTACTATTGGTAGAAGTGGTTCAGATGCTTCAGCAATAATGTTGGCTAAATTTATTAAAGCTGAAGAGTGTATAATTTATACAGATGTAGATGGAGTTTATACAACTGACCCCAGACAATATAAAAATGCAAAAAAGATAAAAAAAATATTTTATGATGAAATGTTGGAAATGGCATCCTTGGGATCAAAAGTTATGCAGCCAACTTCAGTACAAGATGCTAAATTAAACAAAATTGATATTCAGGTTAAATCTTCATTTGTCAAAAAATCTGGAACATTAATCACTGGCTCCAGTAAAGCTTTTAGTAATCAAATTATTACTGGAATTTCTTCAACAAAAAATGATGCTAAAATTACAATTGTAGGAGTTAAAGATAGGCCTGGTATTGCAGCATCTATTTTTAAACCTTTGTCTCAAAATTTAATTAATGTGGATATGGTTGTTCAAAATATTTCTTTAAATGGCAAAGAAACAGATTTAACATTTACAATTAAATCTGATGATTTAAAAAAAACAGAAAAATTAATTAAACAAAATAAAAAAATATCTTATAAAAAATTATCCTTTGATAAAGATGTTTCTAAAGTTTCAATAATTGGAGTTGGGATGATAACAACTCCAGGTATTACCTATAGAATGTTTCAAGCTTTAGCTTTAAAAAAAATAAATATTTTAGTAATTTCCACTTCTGAAATTAAAATATCTGTTTTAGTTTCTACAAAGAATGTAAAAAAAGCAATAGCCGTTTTACATAAAGAATTTAAATTAGATTAATAATGAGTGTTAGACCTTTTAGAGATATTAAACGAAAAAAAACTAAAGTAATTAATGTTGGTGATGTAAAAATTGGTGGAGATAATCCAATTTCTGTTCAGTCAATGACAAATACTCTAACAACAGATGTGAAGGCTACAATTAATCAAATTAATGATATTGTCGAAGAAGGTGCCGATATTGTCAGAGTTTCATGTCCCGATAAAGATTCTACTGCTGCACTAAAAGAAATAGTTAATCATGTATCTGTACCAATTGTTGCAGATATACATTTTCATTACAAAAGAGCAGTTGAGGCAGCAGAAAGTGGAGCAAAATGTTTAAGAATTAATCCAGGAAATATAGGTGATAAAGTAAAAATTCATGAAGTTTTGAGTGCAGCAAAAAATAATGATTGTTCAATAAGAATAGGAGTTAATGCAGGATCTTTAGAGAGAGATATTTTAGAGAAATTTAAAGAACCTTGTCCAGAAGCTTTAGTTGAAAGTGCGCTAAGAAATATAAAGATTTTAGAAGATCAAGATTTTTTCAACTTTAAAATAAGTGTAAAATCATCTGATGTTTTTTTATCAATTGCAGCATATCGTCAACTTTCAAAGGTAACAGACTATCCATTGCATCTTGGAATAACTGAAGCTGGAAGTTTTGTATCTGGGAGTATAAAGTCATCAATAGGTCTAGGATCTTTACTAATGGATGGGATTGGAGATACAATAAGAATTTCTTTATCAGATGATCCACCCCAAGAAATTAAAGTTGGAAATGAAATATTAAAATCCCTAGGTTTGAGAAATAGGGGTGTAAAAATTATATCTTGTCCATCATGCGCAAGACAAGCTTTTCAAGTGATTGATACTGTAAAAATTTTAGAAGATAAGCTGTCTCATATTAAAACTCCTGTTACACTATCAATTATTGGATGTGTTGTTAATGGCCCAGGAGAAGCGGCTATGACTGACATAGGTATTACTGGGGGAGGAAAAGGTAATAATATGCTTTATTTATCTGGAGTTCAGAGTGAAAAAGTTCTAACAGATGACATTATAAAAAAAGTCGTTTCAGAAGTTGAAAAAAAAGCTTCTGAATTAGAAAAAAAATCATGATCCCTGAAAAAACAATTGAAGAATTGATATTAAAACATTCCACATTAGAAAAAGATCTTTCATCTGGGGATTTAGATAAAAAATTATTTGCTGAAAAATCTAAAGAATATTCAGATGTCAATGAGATAATAGAAAATGCTAAAAATTATATTTCTTTTGAAAATAATAAAAAAGAAATAGAAAAAATTTTAGAAGATAGTGCTGGAGATGAAGAGCTTAAAAGTATGGCCGAACTAGAGTTAATAGAATTACAATCTCAACACGAAATAAATGAAAAAAAATTAAAATTGTTTTTACTTCCAAAAGATGAGGCTGATAAAAAAAATGCAATTATAGAAATTAGAGCTGGAACAGGCGGTCTAGAAGCAAGTTTATTTGCTTCAGATCTTTTTAAAATGTATGAAAAAGTAAGTCATAAAAAAAAATGGACTCTTGAAGTGATATCCATATCTAGAAGTGATGCGGGGGGCTTAAAAGAAGTTATAGCATCAATTAAAGGAACCAATATTTATTCCACACTAAA
>ENA-OWPI01002484-OWPI01002484.1-marine-metagenome-genome-assembly--contig:-NODE-2484-length-17170-cov-2.706020_pt1 | contig 17170 bp, 8 predicted proteins | sample MGYA00238138_ERZ651775 | MGnify/ENA primary metagenome ERZ651775 (study PRJEB26906, sample SAMN06265043) | marine metagenome | isolation source: Helgoland LTER site | place: Germany:Helgoland, sampling...
CCGTCCCCAGCGCGCCCAAGAACCCCGCGGCGCGCGCGTTCAGGGGCGAACCACCGCGAAGAAGCGCGGCGGACGCCGCCTCGAGCACGTCAGGGTCCGCGGCGATGCGATCCCTGCACGAAACGTGCGTCTCCGCGAGCGATCTGAGCGCGGCAATCGACCATTCCGCCGCCTCCCGCCGAGCCCGCTCCTCTTCCCGTAAACCGGCGAGCTCCCTCGCGTTAGCCCCGCTATCCTTCCCGCCCCGCGACGACAACGGCCCGGACACGGGCCCGGTCCAACCCCGGGCGACGGACTGTACCGAGTGCCTCGGCGACGCGTTCGCATCCATGGAGTCGAACGGAGTCCCCGCGATTTCACCGACGCTGACGCGGCGCGGGACCGGTATCAACCTCGACAACGCACCGCCGGGTCCCGTGGGACTCGGCAGGGGTACCATCGTCGTCGCACCGCCGTCGTAGTCTACATCCGCGGCGTATTCCTCCTCGGTGAGTGCCGGGCTTTGGCCGCACGCGTCGAGGACGCACCTCGCGAGTCCCCGCGCGAGGGACGGGTGCGAGAGGAGCGAATCCGCCAGCGACGCGTCCGCCTTCGCCGACACCGCCGCCACGCGCCTGGCCACCCGCACGCTCGCCGCGCCCCGGGCGCACCCCAACAGCGCGGCGCACGCGGACATACCGCTCTCCCTCGCTCGTGTTGATCCCGAGTTGACCCCGGCGTCGGTACCGACTAACTCGGCTGACTCGGCGAGCAGTGCCTCCGCGGCGGGCGCGACGGCCGTCTGCGTCGGTCCGTCGCCCGAGCAGCTCAGCGCCACGACCAGGTCCACGATGGGACCGGACAGCATCCTCCAGGGTCCCAAGTCGTCGTTACCTCTACCCTCGTCTCTGTCCTTGTCTCTACTATCCTTGTCTCTGTTCCGTGTCGTCTCGCGTCTGGTAAAGTCCCCGTGAACGACGGATGATATGAGCTCGGCGGCGACGGACCACGCCTCGGCGCCGGGTTTTCTGGACGACCTCCCCACGTTCGAACCCCGTTCCCGTGCGTCGGAGTCCGCGTATCTTCGCAGGAACGATCTGCACACCGCGGACAGGTATCTCGCGCTCATACCCTCCATGGGTGGGTCCCGTGCGTGTGCCCGGTCGGTGTGCGCGTCATCGCCGTCCTCGCTTTTCCGTCCCTTCGGGCCGTCCGCGGAAACCAGCCACTCGACGCAGGCTCCGCTGCCCCTCGCCACCCTGGCGAGCGCGGCGGCCGCGTTGACGCTCGAGGCTCCCCCCGTCGCGACAACCTTCAGCGCGGCGGCTATGCAGGCCTCATCTTTCCCGATAAACTCGCAGAGATCCGGCGAGAGGGCCGCGTTGAGCAGGAGCCAAACCGCGGCGGGCAAAATCGAAGATGTCTCCGTCGCATCGTCGGCGGCGCGTATGAGCGCGGAGCGCACGGCGTGACCCGCGAGCGGACGCCCCGCGAACAAAGACCTCACCGCGGGCTCCGCGGCGATCGCACCCAGCGTCCCCGCGCCGAGCCTGACGGCCTCCAGGTGATCCTCGTCGCCGTTCGGGGTCGAATACCGGGTTGGATCGCCGACGTCGCAACCGGCCAAAGTCATCTCGATCAACGCGTCCACGACTCCGTCCACCGCCGCCACGCGTCTGCGCGCGCTTCCCGCGGATGAACCCACACGCCCGGTCTCGTTCGGCGCGGTCAGGTTCCAGAGCGACTGGCCCGCGGCGCGTCGAATCCGCCACGGGTTCCCCTCGCGGCCGGAACCGCCGGCGGATGGCCGGGTGGAGGCCAAAGCGCGGGCGACGGAGGTTAGCGTCCCGGGCGATCTCGCCACGTTCGCGGCACACGCGGGTGCGGCGCACACGTTGGCCAGCACCGTCGCGAGCCTCGCCACGACGACGTCGTCCACCTCCGCGCTACGCCCACCTCGGTGTCTGTTCACCAGCGCGGACGCCAGTTTGTCCAGGTGGTGGTGCGACAGGTGCGAGCAGATGACTTGCGCGGCGTCGTTACCCGCCGCCGCGCCGAGCGCTTGCGAGCTGACCGTCCCCGGCGTGCTGAACCCGCTCCCGCCCGCGCTCGGTCCGCCGCCCGGTGTGGACACGCCGCTGTCGCCCCGGGTGTTAGGGTTCACGCCGGCTCCGGCGACGCGCACGGTGGCCATCCAGAGGGCGCCCGCCGCGTCGAGCGCGGCGCATTCGTCTCCGTCTTCATTCATCGATGGGCGCTTGCTCACTGAGGAACTCTCGCATGCCAAGGAGACTAGGCCGGCGACCGCGTCCGGGCGCGACGCGATGGCGGATTTACCGAGGGGTTCGCCCGCGAGGCGGAACAGGACCCCGGCCGCGGCGCCCCGTGTGGCGCGCGAGGACGCGGGGGACTCCGCTCGGGTCAGCGTGATGTCCAGGAGATACGGGACGAGCGTGAGCGCGGGTCGCCCCTCCGGGTCCGCCGCCGCGATGGCCGCGAGCGCGTTCGCGGCGTGACGCGCGCATCGGTCAGCGTCACGTTCGCGCCACTCGCGGCGTCGCGCGGCCACCTCCGCGCTCAACCCCGCGACGCCCCTCGTGCCCGACGGCGAGGTAAATCCTCCGCCGCTTCCGGGACCCCGGACGAGGGCGAGGAGCGCGGCGACGGCTCCTGATTTGATCGCCGGCGACGCTGGGACCCGCCCACGATCGGCGTCGGCTCGAATTCCCTTCGCAGCCTCGCAGCACCCTGTCGGGTCCGCCGAGCTCAGCGCGAGCACCGCGACGACGAGGTCGTTGTCGCCTGTTGTCGGGTGATGATTGGGTGCCGACGATGCGGTCTCGGGGGGGTCGCCCCCCGTCGCCTTCTTGTCCTTCTTCTTGCTCCTAGAGAACAGCCCCATCGTTTCTAAGTAAAGTCCCGACGAGTCGCCATCGTCCTCGGATTCGCCGTGCGTCGAGGTTCCGACCCTGCGAGCTGCGGGTGTTGTGGAGGAGCGCGTGTGTCCACCTCCGAGAAAGGGATTCTCGGAGACCGCCAAATCGGCAAAAGCTAAAGGCAAACTCGCGAGAAAAAACTCGCGTTCAGTCTGTTTGCCCCGTCTCGGGCAACGGTGAGGGCACAGTGCGACGGTGATTGGCCACACGACGAAGGAATCTCAAAAGCCAAATATAGAATAACGCCGACCCAGCTCCTCGGCTCCTCACATCGTCGGGCGCTGTCTTCCCCAACGAATGGAGGACGGCTAACTACCATGCGGCGAGAGCGCACGATCAAGTGCGTTGTGGTGGGCAACAGCGGGGTGGGTAAGACCCACATGCTGCTCACGCTCCAGCGGGGATCCCCTCCCGCCAAGGGCGAGACAATACCTGCAATGTGTGAAATCCAGAAATCTAACATCGAGTGGCGACCCCAGTACCTTCCCTCCGTGGACCGGGGCGACTCGAGCGGCGCGGACGACTCGAGGTCACAGTCTCCCGCGCCCCAGAAGATCGCGCTCGAGGTCTTCGACACCTGCGCGAGGCCTCAGTACGCGAGGCTACGGCCGCTAACCTACTTCGACGTGGATGTTTTCCTGGTCGCGTTCTCCGTGAATGACCCGGACAGCATGCAGAACGTCGAGAAGCTCTGGCTGCCGGAGTTGCGGAAGCTCGGGCGGAAGCGCATGCGGGGCGGCGCGACGGAGAGCCTGTGCCCCGTCGTCCTCGTTGGGCTCAGGACGGAGACGAGGGAGAAGAGCCTGTTCGGGGAGGCCGCCGAGGAGGACGGGCGCGCGTTCGCCGAGAAACTCGGATGCCAGGGGTACTCCGAGGTCACCCCCGACGGGGACGTCACGGACGTGTTCCAGGCGGTGGTGGAGGCGTACATGAAGAACCTCAAGGTGGAGAGCTGCACGAAAACGTGCGTGGTGATGTAGAACGGGCGAAAATAGCCCAAACACCGGGGCAGGGGCTGCCCCATCAAGCTTCCCAGAGATATTTTTGTCTGTATTCTGAGCCTCGTCGCATCCACATCCTCGTCGCATCCACGTCCACTACAGCTACGTATCTAGCTAGCTAACCATCCCACACGCGGTCTCACTCACGGCTCAGCCACGGCATTAACCTCCAGGCACGAGTCGATGGCTTTTCTGTACGCGCTCCGCATCTTAACCCCGGAGACGACGGCGACCCTCTCCTTGGCCTTGAACACGTGCACGCACGGCGTCCCGAGCACCCCCGCACCCTCCGCGATGTCTTTGTCCACGTCCACGTCGATCTCCACGAAGTGAACCGAATCGGCGTACTCGTCCACCACCCGCCGAATGATGGGTCGTAACCGCCCGCACGGCCCGCATCCATCCGCGGTGTACAGAACCACCAGCGCCGATCGAGTGGACTCCCGGTACAGCCTCCGGAGGGCGTACTGACCGACGTGTGATGTCCGGTTTGGGTCGAACGTCTCCTCGGTGTCCGGTTCATTCCCGCCGGATGATCCCACGGCCACCGGCGTCTCACCGTCCACCGGTGTCATGCCCCGCACAGCCGCGTCGAGTTTAGCCGGGTTCACCGTCTCGGTCTTTGACGGTGAAGACGGCCCGGTACCGTCAGTGAAACTTTCGTCGAGCACCAGACCACTGGACCGTAGCCATCGCTCTGCGTCGACGGCGGCGGCGAGACCCGCGGACCGTTCGTCGTCGCCGGGGTTGACCGCGAAGACCCCGGGCATCTTCGCGGCGTCGGCGTCGGCGGAGCCGTCGGTGGAGCCGTCGCCGTTCGCCAGTATCGCGCAGTGGCATCGAAGCTGGCTACCGCCGGAGAGCGTGACCACGACGGGTGTTGACGTCAGGTCCACGGCCTCGATGTCCCCGTCGATGCACCGGGCGCCCCATCTCGTCGCCTGCGTCCTCATCTTGTCCGTCGGGGAGTTCTTCTGCCCGGCGGTGGTCGTCGCCTCCGCTCGTCCGGACCCCGCGGTGGATCCGTCCAGGACCAGAGGCGAGAGGTTCGCCCGCGCGAGGTAGATCGCGGCGGTGTACCCCGCGGCTCCCGCGCCCAGCACCACCACACGCTCGACGGTCACATCGAGGGAGCCTCCCAAGGCGTTCGTTGACGTGGACGTCGCACCTGATGCTATCCGAGAAGCACGTCCGGGGGGCGGGGATCGACGAGCGGGCCGGGATGACTGGCGAGAGCGGAAGCAGATCGCCGCATTCGCCAGGCCGGCCGTCGACGGGGCTGCGCACGCCATGTCGCGCGTGCCGACTGACGAGACGTTAGGAAGTGTGTAGGAGTTCGTCACCAGTGTTCTAACTAGTCAGCTCTATTTTCATCCATCCGCACCACACCAGGGGGTCGTCACACGCGATGAGCCTCATCACGAGCTGTTCCGCGAGAGTCCCGACCGCACCGTCGGTAGTGCGCACGCACGATCGATGCCGCGTCAGCCGCGGGGCGTGCTCATCGCCCGCTCGGCCCGAGTCCGATGAACCCGGGTCCCCGATCGTTATCACCGCCCTCGCAGCCGGGCTCGGACTCGCGGTCTCCCTCGGTCGCCCCGACGTCGCGCTCGCATCCGGCCCGGGGCCCCAGTACAGCGGCGTGGACCCCAACGAGTCCTCTCTCATCCAGTCCCTGAAGAAGAAGAGCGATGAGAACAAGTCCACGTACGACGAGCAGCGACTGGACAACTACTACAAGCGCGACTTTCGGATAAATAAGATCATCGGAGCCGAGGTGCTGGCGGAGCCGTGCGACCCGAGGGACCCGGAGTTTGGGTACAAGTGCGGGTCCAAACTGCCGAGGCTGCCCCAGGACCGCGTCGACCCATTCGACCCGAGGTCGGAAAAGAACGCGCCACGGAAGGGAAGCGTGTTCGGACTCAACGACTTGAACATCGAACTCGAGGATGACTTCCAGGGGAACAACGAACTCGACGGCGCCGAGGGTGGGGACCCGGCGGTCGCCGAGGAGGGTGTCGGGCTGGATACGGACGTAGACGCCATCGTTGACAAGGCGGTGGACGGGGTCATCGCGGGTGTCCGCGAGGAGGACGCGGGGGGCATCGGCGTCGACGAGTACCTTCGAGGAGCCACAGACTAAAACTCAACCCGGCGCACGGCAGACGCGTCTTTACTTGAAGACTAACTCTTACAACAAAACATATAGCTAATGTAAACAATCAGCCGCGCATCGTGATACATCTATCTGGAGGGAGAGTCCTGGAGGGAGAGCGAGCGGCTGGAGGGTTCGCGACTGTCGCCCTCAGCCCGCAGCTCGTCGAATTCACCGACGCCGTCAATCTCGTGCTCCCCGCTCTCGATGCGAACTCGGTCCTCCTGCGCCTTCTTAAAGTCGAACGATGAGAATATCCACAGCGCGATCGACGTGAAGAACGTCTGCGCCAGTATTCCCCACCGCATGCTGCCCGTCGCGGTGAGGAACATGGCGAGCACGGCGCTCCCGATCCATATAAACGCCACCGTGCAGATGCCCAACAGCGAAAACATGGCAGCCTCGTACCCTTGCGGGCATGCCTGCTGGAATATGGACCGAATCATGGGCAGCAAGCTCGGGTTCAGCATGCCACCGATCACCACGAGCGCGAACATTTCCCACTTTTCGGTGAAACCCAGCGCCATCCACGTGGGCCACACCAGCGTGACCGCCTTCAGCGCCATGAACATCCAGAACAGCTCCTTCCCCTGCAGCCTCTTCGCGATCGGCATCAAGAACAGAAGGCCCACGCACGCGGAAAAGGACCCGATCAGGACGATGATCACCATATCGACGTTGTCGGCGTTCAGCTCGCGCTGAACAAACACCACGTACGACGTCACCACCGTGCCGTTGCCGGTGGTGGAGAAGATCTGCCCGAGCATGAGCTTGAGCAGCTCGGGGGACTGCGCGCGAAGCATCCGCACCGTCATCATGGTCCTTCGAAAGCCGAGCTTCGACATGGACGCCCACCGTGTCGTCTGGGATTCTCTTCCGAACGGCAGCGGTCGCCCGGGTCTGATCCGCAAGCCCCTCAGACCGATCCAGCAACACACCATCGCCCACCCCCCCGCGATTGCAATCGACAGCCTCAACCCGCGGCCCACGTTGTTTGGGTCTCCCTCCTGCCTCGGGAGATCGTCCTTCGCGTCCTGCTGATTGGTCCTAAATATGATCGCCATCTGCACGAGCGTGATGAGCGTCATGCACGCGAACCCCATCGCCGGGGCGAAGAACGCCAGCTCGCTCGCCACCTCCTGACGCGTCGCGGATACCTTCGCGTCGTGATCCACCGGCGCCTCCGCGTCAACCTCTTCCTTCTCCTCGACCTCGTCCTTCACCCCTTTGCCTCCATGTTGGCTCGTCCGCGGCCCACGTTGGTCCTTCAAACCCGCGTCCTTCAACCCCGCTTCCCTCGCCGCCCTCGCGGCGACGGATCTCGGGTGTGATTTCGCGAGCAAGGGTAGGTACGCGTCGAACATCTGCTGCGCGCACAGGTGGGCTATGACGACCGCTACGAGGAGCACAGCCTGCCAGGCGTAGTCCTCAGTCTTTGAGATGAACGCGGCGGCGATGGGCGCGAAGGAGAGGACACACGCGCCGAGCGCCAGGCCTCTCCAGCGCATCGACCCGAAATCTCCGAGCGAACCGAGAAACACGAGGAACAAGCCGCACCCCAGCTGCGACGCGACGTTGCTCAGCACCACCGTGTTGCTGTAGTCCTGACCGGTGTCCAGGTCCTTGTTGGCCGGGAACCACTGGCAGCTGTCCGGCATCCCCTCGGGACGCACGAACTTCAACTCCGGGCACGTCGAGCCGTACCTCTCGCACGCCACGCCGTCGCACGTCCCCGCACAAATCGCCCCCCCGGCGTGGGTCTCGCGCCACACGATCCCCTCGGGGTTCTTGGCCGCCTCGTACTTTGCGTACTGCGTGATGAGCAGCGACCAGAAGGAGATGGCCGTGGCGCCGACAGGGCTGCTTCCGCTGTTGAAAAGGACGAAGGGGATGGACAGGAGGGCGGTCAACGTCGGGTCGAGGACTTGGGGAAGATAAAGGGATTTTGGTGGTGGTTGGGTGTGTCTTTTCACCGGGCGGAGGGTCGGGTCACGCACCAGTCCCAAAGGTACCACGAGCGCAGCTCCCGTCGGTCGGTGGGGACCAGGGCGGGGTCACCCTGCTCCCCGGCATCCTCCGGGGTATCCGGCACGCGAACGCGCGCCTCCGACGCCGCCTCCGTCACGGCCGCCATCCCCTCTGAATTCACCGTTCTCCGTTCTCTGACGATAACGTCGGGCTGACAGCACGTGAAAGTTCCTTTTTATATGACTGGAAGGTGTCATGGAATACGAATTGGCCAGATCCTAGCAGACTATTTAGTCGGAACGAAAAGAACAGCATTGCTATTTTCTAAGAGCATTTCTTTTTTTTTCTCCCGCCAGACGCTCCCCTTTCTCCCGCCAGGGGTATGGCTCTCGAGAAAAACAAGAGAGCATCCATCCATAGCACTACCCGGGGAGCGGGGCCTCATATCCGGGGATGAGCCTCTACCCTCCCCGCACCGTCGTCGGTATACGCGTGACTAGACGGCGGGATATCCTGGAGGAACGATGGCGGCACTGGCAGAACATCGTGGACAGCCGGAAGGTGGCCAACGCCATTCGCGCCACGAAAGTCAGCATCGAGGGGCTCACGTCGGCGTTCGAGGTCGACCCGCCCTCAACGTTCGCGCCCTACCGCAAGACGAGATCCGCGCTCTCCGATCACGAGTCGCCGTTTGAGAAGGTGTTCCGCGACGCCACGTCCGCCGACTCCACACCCGCGCACAGGGGCAGGGCGGGCGCCGCGCCCAGGGTATTCGACGCGTACGGAAATTACGTGACGGTGGTGCCGAGCGAGGCTGACGCGCGGAAGGCTGCGTTCGCGACGATGGCGGCACGCGCGACCGGCCCGTCCGTGGCTCTCGCGTGGAAACACTGGCGCCACTTCGTCCACATCCGCCGCCACGCGCCCCACCTGGTGAGCGCGCTGGTGGAGCACGAGTGCGCGGTGGTGGCGTGGAAGGCTTGGAAGGTTTTGGCACTCGGCAGGCCGGTGGCGCGAGACCCGGAGGTTGTCGTCGCGTGGAAACACTGGAAGTTCTGGGCGCTCGCCGAGGTCGCGGCGCGTCACGCGCGCGCGGACGCGTTGGCAAAGAGGCTGCGAGCCGCGAGGAACGCGGAGCTCAAGCGCATGGACGATGAGAAGGTCCGGGAGTTGCGGCGAGCCAACGCGGCTGCCGAGCGGAGGAGCCGCGCGGACAAGGAGTGGGGGTTCAGCGAGGCTGACGAGTACGCCGTTCGCAAGAAGGAGCGAGCGCGGCAGGAGGCGAGGCGACAGAAAGAGGCGCAGCTGCGACGGCGTAACCTGTTCGGACCCGACGGCGATCCGATCGAGGAGGAGGAGGAAGAAGTTGACGAGGACGCTAAGCCGATGACGGCGCTGGATTTTGCCACGTTCTCCCACACGATCGTGTGCTGGCGCAGGTGGCGAAGGTTCGTCAAGGGCGTTCGCAGCGGCGAGTTTACCAACGATGACGCAGCGGACGAGGCCAGGGCCGAGGCTGAGGCCCAGGCCAGGCTGGAGGAGGTGAGGCTGGCGGCCATGCGCCGCGTGGGCGTCGACGCTCCCGAGATTCGCAACCTCCACGATCTCGCCATGCGACGCCAGCCCGGCGACTCCGACGACGATTCCGAGCGCGCAGACTCCGAGGACGAGGATGAGGACGAATCCGACAAGGGACCGACGGAGGAGGAGGAACGCGCCGCACTGGAGGCCATACGCACCGCCAAGCGAGAAGCCGCCGCGCTCATGATTCAGAAAATCGCAAAGGGTTTCATCCAGCGCCGGCGGTACCAGAAGATGAAGAAGGATCCGTTCTACCGCGTCCGGGGCCTGAAGGCTCTCATCGCCAGGGGCGAGAAGGTCTTCGAGCGCGATGCCGAGAGCGTGGCGAGGGCCAAGGAGCAGTGGTTCAAGTCCGAACGAAGGCTCGCGGGTATGCGCATGGCCAACGAGGACGCCATGTCGGGCCTGAAGGTGGCGAAGGACAGGCTCGGCGTCCTGAACGAGGCGAGGGGTCGAATCGGCGTCGCCGAACGCGCCGAGGAGATTGAACGCAAACGTGACGATTGGACCAAGATATGGGACGACTCCCAGCCCGGGTTCTCCGCCGCGGGGTATAACCCTTTCCCTTCGTTTCCGAGGGACTCCGACACGAGCGAGTCGGCGAGGAAGGCTCGAAGGAGCGCCGCGTTTGCCTCGCTCCCGTCCACAAAGGACGGCGACGCGGGCGATGCGGACGAGAACGTGGACCCAGGGAAGGTTCTCGACGCGCTGCTCGAAGAGACCGACGAGGAATTCGAGCGGAGGATGATGCAGGTGATGCCCAGGTGGACGCCGACGAACCAATCGCCGATCGGGCTTCCACTCGCCTCGAGACGAACTCCAAACTAAAACCGTAGCTATTAATAGACCGCGCTAGCTAGCTAGTGACTGATGACTACTCTAAGGATGCACCGACGTAGCGGTAGCAAAAGTTTCGAATCTCGCTGCCCAACGCGCGCCCTCGCGTCTCGTACTTGGTAGATCCCGACCGCCCGAGCAGCGCCTCGTTCGCGACGGTCCAATTTGATTCGGCTTCGGCCATGACTTTGGCGACGTGCGTTGCGTACGCGTCGTCGTCCGTGCTGAGATGCAGCCGACCGCCGTGCCGCACCATGCACGGCTCGATGAGCGCGAGGAGAAACGGGTTGACTATGCGCCTGTGCGCCTGTGCGTCCGACCACGGGTCCGGGAAGTACACGCACACGTCGGAGAGGGACTCGCGAGGGAGAAAATCGCGGATGAGCCAGAGCGCATCCATGCGAACCACCCTTACGTTATCGATCCACTCGTCTCCTAAATCCTCCCGTCGCGCCTGGATCTTCTGAAGCGCGGCACCGATGCCGGGCTTGTGGACCTCCACGCCCACGAAGTTCTTATCCGGGTTCGCCGCGGCCATCTCCATGAGCGAGTGCCCGAGCCCGAACCCAACCTCGAGAGCGAGCGGCGCTTCCGGCCTGTCCGGGAACACTGTCCGGAAGTCGATCCTCGGCGGTGGCTCGCCCCCACCCGCGTGGGTCTGAACGTCTATGCCGTACTGAGGCCACAGGGTCCTCCAAGCCTCCTTCTGAGCCCTCGTCACCTTGCCCCTGTTCCTCAGATACGTCAGGTCCCAAGGCCTATCGAGATGTTTACCCTTGTCCCTGACCTTGAGGAGCTTTGCTTCCGGCACCGCCGGATCCTCCTGTGTCTTAGCCTGCGCCGCGGCGACCCACCTGATCGATCCCGAAGATCTTCGTGCGTGACTCGCGATACCGGGCGCGGCCCCGAGCAAGGCGGTGACGCGCATGGCGGCTGTGGACGTCTCCGCTCTGCCGAAGCTCGAAACTTCCGCTAAAAGTACTCGTTGGAGACTTGACGAAATTAGAGAGATCTCATGGGCAGAGAGAGCTGCGGCCCCCGGCGTGGGTGTCCAGGGAAGATGCAGCTCAAGTACCTGAAGACGATCCTCCAGGCGGACGATGGGATCAAGAAAGTGACTGCGATAACATGGTGAGTCGCCGGTGTCCCCCGCCCGTGTCCCCCGTCCTCGGCGCGGATGAAAAGGCATCTTTTGGGCACCCGATGCCAACGTTAGGAAAAAGGTTTGACCGTCCCCGTCTCCACCGCTCCCAAACTCGCAGGTCCCCGAACTCCCGGCGCATGGCGGCGGTGACCACCGATAGGGTGGTCCAGCTCTTCGACGAGCACGGCGAGCGGAAGGACAAGTTCTCCACCAAGCCCGCGCAGCCCGACGGTGTTAAAAACTTCGTCGTGAGGGGCATGGCGTTCTCGCCCGATTCCGCCAAGCTGGCCATCGCGCAGAGCGACAACATAGTGTTCGTGTACAAGCTGGGTTTGGATTGGGGGGACAAGAAGTCCATCTGCAACAAGTTCCTGCAGTCCAAGCCAGTCACCGCGCTCACATGGCCGCAGCGCAGGCACAACGAGGTGGTCTTCGGGCTCACCGAGGGAAAGGTGAAAGTCGGGCAGCTCAAGACCAACAAGGCGGCGACGCTCTACGCGCACCCCGACGGCGCCTACGTCGTCGCGCTCGCGTCCAGCCCATGCGGCGAGAAGATATGCAGCGGGCACGTCGACGGAAGCGTATGGACCTTCGACTTTGCCGACGGAGCCGCCAGGAAACTATTCACGCACAGCTGTGCGCCGTACGCGTTGTCGTGGGGTACACGAAACGCTGTGGTCGCCGCGGGTGCCGACCGCAAAGTGTGCTTCTACGACGACAGCGGCGACGAATACGCCAGGCCGCAGGTGTTCGACTACTCCGGCGACGAGAACGCCCGGGAGTTTGCATCCGCCAGTTTCTCACCGGCGGGTGAGTCCGTGGCGGTTGGCTCGTTTGACGCGTTCCAGCTCTTCGCCTACTCGCAGCAGAGGGGCGGGTGGGTCGAGGCCGGTACCAAGCACGTGCCCAACCTGTACACGGTCTCCGCGCTCGGCTGGAAACCGGACGGGAGCAGGCTCGTGACCGGTGCGCTGTGCGGAACGGTGGATATATACGACGCCTGCGTTAAGCGGCAGAGGTACGCGGATAAGTTTGAGTTTACGTACACGAGCGGGAGCTCCGTGGTGGTCAAGGCGCTGGCGGACGGAAGCAAAATCAGCGTGTCCGCCGGTAACGGGCAGGACCTCACGGAGCTCAACGTGTTCAAGGAGCGGTTCCTCGTGGCGCACACCGCCGATTCGCTCATCGTCGGGGACCTCGAGGCGGAGAAGATCGCCGAGGTGCCGTGGGTATGGACCGGGGCGGAGAAGTTCGATTTCGACACCGAGCGCGTGTGCGTGGTGCACTCGCGCGGGGAGGTGAGCGTGGTGGAGTACGGCGTGAACAGGGTGCTGGGCACGTGCCGGACCACCCACACCAAGCAGCACCTGCTCTCGGTCAGGGTGCAAGAGAGCCGCCGGGGTCGAGCCCGCGTCGGTAAGAAAATTGCATACCTCATCGACGCGCAGACGGTGCGAGTCACCGACCTGAGCGCCGAGAACGAGCTCACGGGCGCCAGAGACGTGGCCACGGTGTCGCACGACTCCAAGGTGGACTGGCTGGAGCTCAACGCGAGGGGCACGCACGTGCTGTTCCGAGACAAGAAGCGCCAGCTCCACCTCTACGACGTGAAGAACCAGGCTCGGCACACCCTCCTCAACTACTGCTCGTACGTGCAGTGGGTCCCGGGCAGCGACGTCGTCGTGGCCCAGAACATGGGTAACCTGTGCGTGTGGTACAGCGTCGACTCCCCCGACCGCGTCACCACCGTGCCAATCAAGGGCGAGGTTGAGGATATCGAGCGGGGCAAGGGGCGGACCGAAGTCATCGTCGACGAGGGGGGGGCGCAAAAGGCCTACCCGCTCGACGAGCACCTCATCGAGTTCAACTCCCTCGTCGAGGAGGGTGACTACGACGCCGCGGTGGAGGTGCTCGAAAACCTCCCCGGCGGTACACCCGAGACGGAGGCCATGTGGCTCGAGCTGAGAAACGCCGCCATCAACGATAGGAGGCTGCTCGTCGCGCAGCGGTGCAGCGCCGCGCTCGGGGACGTCGCCAAGGCCCAGTACCTGGGCGCGATCATCGCCGACGCCAAACGCGCGAGCTCTATGGAGGGTGGCGGCGACGGCCTCAACAACTACGCGGTCAAGGCTCGGCTCGCGATGCTCGACAAGCAGTGGAAGGTTGCCGAGGGTTTGCTGCTCGAGAACGGTCAGACGGATGCCGCCATTCAGATGTACCGCGATATGCACCGCCTGGACATCGCGGTGGAGGTCGCCACGAGCAAGGCTCATCCCAACGCGGAGAACCTGCGACGCGAGCACCTCGACTGGCTCAAGCAGACCGGCCAGGAGGAGGCTGCGGGCGCGGTGAAGGAACGCGAGGGTGACCACCTCGGCGCCATTCGTTTCTACCTCCGAGGCGGACTACCCGGCCGGGCCGCCGCGGTCGTCATCGCCAACCACGCGCGATCTACCGACTTTGACCGGTCGCTCGTCGAGGAGATCGCCGCGGCGCTCAAGCGCGGGGACATGTACGAGCGCGCGGGTGAGTTGTTCGACGCATTCGACCGGCCGGAGGAGGCAAAGGAGGCTTTCATTCGCGGGCACTCGTACCGGAGGGCGCTCGAGCTCTGCCGCCGGGGTGGATCCTCCGCCGAGGAGGTCCGCTCGCTCGAGGAAAAATGGGGTGATCACCTGGTGGACATGAAGCAGCAGGACGCCGCCATCAATCACTTCATCGAGGCGGGATGCGGCATCAAAGCCATCGAAGCCGCCGTCGAGTGCAAAAACTGGAAAAAGGCGCTGGAGATCATCGAGCACGAGCACAAGAGGGGCCGCGACGACGACAAGTTCAAGGGCTTTTACAAGCGAATCGGTCGACACTACGAGCAGGCGAGGGATTACGACCAGGCCGAGCGCTGCTTCCTCCGCGCGGACGAGGCTGGCGAAGCTGTGGAGATGTACTGCCGCGCTGACAAGTGGGAAAATGCGCATAAAATCGCGGTGGGATACATGACCGATTCGGACGCCAACGAGCTGTACGTGAAGCGCGCCAAGGAGCTCGAGGCTTCCGCTCGGTACAAAGAAGCGGAGAAGATGTACCTCACAGTCAAGGAGCACGACCTGGCGATCGAGATGTACAAGCGCAACAGGCAGTTCGACCAGATGATCCGGCTGGTGGGCCTGTACCGCAAAGATCTCCTCGGCGAGACCCACATCCACCTCGCGCGCCAGCTCGAGTCCGACGGAAACTACCGCGAGGCTGAGCGCAGGTACCTCGAGGGTAAGGACTGGAAGGGTGCCGTGCAGATGTACAAGTCCGCGGACATGTGGGAAGACGGCGTGAGGGTTGCGAAGCAGAACGGGGGTGCCAACGCTTCCAAGCGCGTGGCGTACGAGTGGGGCCTCCACCTCGGCGGCGACGCCGGCGCGAGCTTACTTCGCAAGTTCAACCTGCTGGAGGAGGCCATCGACTACGCGTGCGAGTCCGGGGAGTTCGACAACGCCTTCGAGCTCGCAAAGGCGGGTGCCGGGAACAAGGTGAGGGACGTTCATCAAAAGCGCGCGATGTACCTCGAGGACGAGGGCCGGTTCGAGGAGGCGGAGGCGGAGTTTATCCAGGCCGAGGCGCCCAAGGAGGCTATCGAGATGCACGTCCACAACAAGGACTGGGACGCGGCGTCCCGCGTCGCGGAGCAGTACGCCCCGGAACTAGCCACCGACGTGCTCGTATCGCGCGCCACCTCGCTTAAAGAGGAGAAGGAATACTCCAAGGCGGAGGCGACCTTCGTCAAGGCTAAGAAACCCGAGTCGGCCATAAAGATGTACTCGGACGAAGGGCTCTGGGACGATGCCCTGCGCGTCGCCGCGGACTATCTGCCGGGTAAGGTTCGCGAGATCCACCTCGAGATGCAGTCTCGAGCGGGAGAACCCGCCAAGGCTTCGTCGAGCGACGCGGAGGCGCAGCACGAGTGCGTCACCCGCGCCAGGCGTCTCGAGCGCGAGGGGAACTATTCGGGCGCCGTGGACGCCTACCTCGAGCTCACGTCACGAATCACCAAGGACCAGCGCGCGCTGGAGAACGCGTGGGACGCGGCAGTTCGCGTCGCCGTCGGTAACGTCCCCGGAAAGGCGAGGACCGTGGTGCAGGAGGTCGCCGCGAGGCTCCGGGGTATCGGCCGCGACGACCGCGCCGAGGAGCTCCTCTCCAGCGCCGGCGTGGACGCTCGCTCCGGCGTTCAACAACCCCAGGTGGCGCGTAAACCCACGCGCCCCGGGTCCGCTAAACCCAACCGCGACATCGTCGGGTTCAAGAACAGCTCACAGGCGGCTGAAGGATCGACGGCGGGTGGGGACGTGTCCGCCGCGGCCGTGGAGGAGGCGGCGAGACGAGGCGACTGGGACGCCGCGCACGAACTCGCCGGCAAGTTGGGCCCGGATGTCGCCGCGTCCTACTCCATCAAGCACGCCACCATGGAACTACGGGGCGGAAACCCGGAGGCGGCCGCCGATATACTCGCGGAGAGGGGCGCACCCGCGGACCCGAGGTACTTTGCGCTCTATAAGGAGGTCGCGGGCGAGGTGTTGGGCGGGGCGCAGGATGGCCACGGGGAGGAGGGGCTCAAAAAGTTTTTGACGTCGCTCGTGTCCACCATGTCCGCGACGCCCGAGATCAACGCGGAGCACCTCGCGGACCTGAGGCGGTGCCTGGAGGCGACGAACCTAGCCTTGATTCGCGCCAAGTGCAAGGACGCCGACATGACCGCGCTCAGCGCCAAGGCTGCCACGTCGCTGCTCAGGTTTTGCGGGCTCGTCCCCGCGGACAGGGCCTTCTTCGAGGCTGGCATGGCGTGCCGCGAGGCGAAGGAACTATCCCTCGCGTTCGTCTTCCTCAACCGGTACTTGGACGTTACCGAGCTCATGGACGAAGGCGGTGACGCGTCGGAGCTCGACAACGTGGACTTTGAGGACACCGACATCCCCATCGATTTCCCCCTCCCGACGCAGCACTTTGTCGAGGAGGCTACGCGGGAGGAGGTCCGCGACTGGGTGCTGGCGCTGTCGATGGACCAGCAGGTGGAGCAGACCTTGCCCACGCGCACGTGCGACAAGTGCGCAGGGCAGACCTACGTCGCCGGTCTGACCTGCTGCCGGTGCAAGTCAAAGAGTGAGGCGTGCGCGGTGAGCGGGTACCCGGTATCGTCGGGCCAGCGGGTGATGCACGAGGGCCGAAGCGCGAGCAGGGGGGACTGGAACGAGTGGACCATGAAGTTCGGGACCGATCCGTGGAGTGGGAAGAGCGCGCAGCCAAAGTACTGATGCGGTATTCTTTTAGTACACGTCAGATGGTGTTACATCGTCTCACCGCGGGCGCTTCGGGGGCCAAGCGGGCTCCCGCGGCGCCTTGGTCGGCTTCGTCTTCAATTTCTTTTTCCTTTTCCGATGGGTGGCATCTGCGGGTTCCGGCGCTGCGACGGCGCCCTCCTTGACCTTTTTCTTTTTCTTTTTCTTGACGCCTCCCTCACTGACCGTTAAAGACTTCTCGGGTTTCCCCCCCCCCCCCCCCCCCCCCCCCCCCCCCCCCCCCC
>ENA-OWPI01002487-OWPI01002487.1-marine-metagenome-genome-assembly--contig:-NODE-2487-length-17148-cov-7.961279_pt1 | contig 17148 bp, 16 predicted proteins | sample MGYA00238138_ERZ651775 | MGnify/ENA primary metagenome ERZ651775 (study PRJEB26906, sample SAMN06265043) | marine metagenome | isolation source: Helgoland LTER site | place: Germany:Helgoland, sampling...
GGTGATGCGGATTGGGCACCAGATCGCAGAACCTCTCCGCCAACACCTAGGCCTGGCTCGCGCCGCTGTTCGAGACCAATCGATCAAACTTCTCGAGATGGTTGGGGTGGCCGAAGCATCTCGCCGACTGTCACAGTTTCCCCATCAGCTGTCCGGGGGTCTGCGACAACGGATACTGATAGCGATAGCTCTGGCCGGCGCACCTGACTTGCTCATTGCCGACGAACCGACGACAGCTCTCGACGTGACCGTTCAGAAGTACATCCTCGATCTGCTTGCGGAAATCCAGGCAGAACTCGCCATGTCCATCGTGCTCATCACCCATGACTTGGGGGTCGCCCGAGGCCGGACTGACGACATCATGGTGATGTACGGAGGACGAGTAATGGAAATGGCCCCGGCAGAAGCACTCTTCTCGGGCATGGTGCACCCCTACACCCAAGCACTGTTTGCGGCCACACCGCGCGTGGATCAGCCAAAACACACCCGGCTCACTCCGATAGACGGTGCACCACCGGATCCGTTGGCGTTGCCTCCTGGCTGCCGCTTCAGTCCACGATGTCTATACGCACAACAACAGTGCACCGAGGTTGTGCCCGCGGTCCAGAACTGGTCTCGTCACCGATATGCGTGTTTCTATCCTGTGGGCACTCGTAAGTCCGACGAAGCGCTCGCGCTTAATACCGTCCGAGGTGTGACCGCTGCCGGTCTGGTCATTACCGAGCGTTTGGGAACACCTCTACCGAAGTGACGAAGGTCGTGACCACGATGTTGGCCCTAGGAGAGCGGGCCGCCATGCGTGCATCATTATCCACGCGAAGCTGCAGCTCAGTACGGCGATCCCAGCGATCCCAGCGATCACGGCTCGCAACCGCAGGGGTATTCGGTTCATCCCAACCAGCACCCCTGGTGTGCCGAAGGATTCACGGTCCGATCCTCCGTAATCAAGGCCTTCCATACGGCCTCCAACTCAGCGACTGACCCTCCGATCCATACTGCAAGACTCACGCCTTTACGCATCGAACGGGCGAGTCGTAAACGCGCTCGCGCCCGCGAGCGATCCTCGGTTCGGTCCAGAGCCCGCATGGTCATCTCCCTGTGGATACTCGAATCAGTCGCTCCGTCGTGGCCGCCTTCGATATCTCACCCGCCACACGTAGAGCTCTCCATCATGGGTAACAAGAGATGGCGTCGTCAACGGGCCAGGCGCCGGCCACGGTGACACAAGATCGGGTTTCGCCGCGCCACTAAGCTTGCAACCATGGAAATCAAACCAATCGAACTCGCCGACGGTCTTGAGTTCGCAGCCGAGGTGCAGGGCGGCACGATTATCACCATCCGCAAAGATGGTCGTCCGCAGTCATCAGACGTACATCATGCAATAACCGACGGGACCATAGTCTTCTCGGTCTTACCAACGCGGGCCAAGGTATTCAATATCGAGCGAGATCCACGGGTGGTCTATCACGTGTCGCACGAGGGCAGCTATCTGAGCTTCGACGGCACCGCCGTTGTGAGTCCGGTCGCGACAGAAACACATGGTCCGGCGATGGACATACTGATCGGTGCCTACCGTGCAGCCGCCAAGAAGGAACACCCGGATTGGGACGAGTTCCGTGACGCAATGGTCCGTGAACGCCGCCGGGTCATCATCGTTTCACCCGAATCAGTCGTTGGGCTCATTCGCCCTGTATGGGGCTGATAAACGGCTAACTCCTGCAGCGGCTGGACCCACCAGGCAGTGTGTCGCCGCCTTCCGTGGCCAGTTCGACCTGGGTTGTGATGACGTCATCCTCAAAGGCGCCAGTCCTACCAACCGGAGTCCCATGGTCGAGGAGTGTTGATGTACGCGACCGCTAGGCATCTTTGATCACCTTCCTGCGGACGCAGGTGGTCACATGCCATCGGTGGGAAGCCGTACAACCTGCGGTGGGGCTCACTTGGTGGACCTATGACCCTGTTGATGGACCATCAGATCGGTCAGGATGAACGAAGTCAGCCCATTTGGAGGGTGCAATGAAGGTCAAAACGATCGTCGTCGGAATCGACGGCTCGGCCGATGCTCGCGACGCCTTAGACACGGCGATCGATGTGGTAGCCGATGACGGGGTGATTCATGTCGTCGCTGCTTTCCACGCGCCTTCTTCCGCCGAAATCAACCGAGTGCTGGCCGCACTGCCACGCGAGTTCAAAGACTCATACGATCCGTTGGCAGAGCCGCACAGCCATCTGCATGATGCCGAAGCGCTCATGGCCGCTCGTGGAGTCGAAGGACGAGGCCACTTCGTCGAGGACCATCCTGCGGCAGCGATACTGGATGTCGCGGACCTCGTCGGCGCCGACCTGATCATCGTTGGTAGCCGCGGTATCGGCCAGTCAACTCGATTCCTTCGTGGCAGTGTGTCGGCCCGGGTTGCCAATCGAGCCAAGACCAGCTTCATGGTCATCCACAACACCGACAACGACACATAAGCACTTCGACACCGCACCATCTCGCCCGAGCTTGGTGCCTCTGCACCTGCGATAGGTTCGAAGAGTGAGCAATCCGGAACTCGACCTGATCGACGCAGCGCTACGGACCGATATCCGTCGGCTCGGTACCCAACTCGGCGAGGCGCTCGTGCGCCAGCATGGACAAGACCTCTTAGACAGGGTCGAACAAGTACGTGCGATCGCCCAAGGTCTGCGGCGAGACGACTCGTCGGCCGAGAGCCTTGTCGACTTCCTGTCCGGTATCGAAGTCGTCGACGCAATACACCTGGTTCGTGCGTTCACGGTGTACTTCCACCTCGCCAACACCGCCGAGCAGGTGCACCGGGTCGAGGATCTGAACACGTTGGCGCCATCACGGAACAACCGTTTTGCCGACACGGTCACCAAGTTGCAGGCAGCCGGCGTATCTAACTCCGAGATTGTCGCCGCCACTCGCGCTGCTGACCTCCGCCCCGTGTTTACCGCTCACCCAACCGAAGCATCACGCCGGTCGATCCTTGACAAGTTGGCCGAACTTGCGGTGCTTATCGAGCGCCGGAGCGAGGCCACACTCGGTCAGAGCGAGAAAGCTGGCATCGACCGTCGAATCGACGAACTCATCGACGCGATGTGGCAGACCGATGAGCTGCGCCGCGAACAACCTGATCCTGTGGACGAAGCCCGGTCCATCCTGTACTTCTTGAACCAGATTGTGACGGATGGGGTACCTGAGCTTTTCGACGACGTCGATGCCGTGCTGCGGACCATCGGCGGATCACTGCCGCCCGATCGTGTGCCAGTTCGATTTGGGTCGTGGGTCGGCGGCGATCGCGATGGCAACCCCAATGTCACACCTGACACAACTCTCGACGTTCTGGCCTTTCAACGAGCAAGAGCGCTCAGGTTGTTGATCACCGAGATCGAAGACTTGTCATCGGAGCTGTCGGTGAGCACCGCGGTCACCGGCATTTCAGCCGAGCTTGCAGCGCACCTTGCATCCGATGCCGAAGAGTTTCCGACAGTATCCGCCCGCTTCAGCATGCTAAGTCGGGGCGAACCGTATCGCCAACGTTGCTCGGTGATCCATCACCGTCTGCTTGAAACGGCAAAAGCACCTCCTGGTCCTCGTTCGTACTCTTCGTCGACGGAGCTACAGGCCGATCTCGGTGAGATGGCCGACTCACTTGCGGCCAACCGGGGCGAACTGCTCGCCAATGGCCGATTGGCTCGGGTGCAGCGCACCGTTGCACTGGTTGGTTTCCATCTCGCCACGCTCGACATTCGTGAGCACACCGATCGGCATCACCACGCCTTGGCGGAACTGTTTGAGCCACTCGGCGTCGACTACGCCTCCCTCGATCGGGCCGAACGCACTGCGCTACTCACCGCCGAACTCAGTAGCCGCCGGCCGCTCGCTCCACCGGTTGAGGCACATGCGTCTGGAGCGTTGTCGCTGATGGCAGCGATTCGTTCGGCCATGGACGACCTAGGTGATGACATCATCGAGAGCTACATCATCTCGATGACCCAAGGGGTCGACGATGTGCTCGCGCCAGCTGTGCTCGCCCGTGACGTTGGACTGGTCGATCTTCCACGACAGGTCGCCCGAATCGGCTTCGTGCCCCTGTTCGAGATGATCGAAGATCTTCGCAATATCGGCACCGTGCTCCGCGAACTGCTCGCCACGCCCGCCTATCGGGAGCTGGTCGAACTTCGAGGCAACGTCCAGGAGGTCATGGTCGGTTACTCGGACTCCAACAAGGATGGTGGTATTACGACGTCGCAGTGGGAGATCCACAAAGCACTGCGCCAGATCGCCGAAGTATCCAGCGAAACCGGCATCAAGATCGTGGTCTTTCACGGTCGAGGCGGCACGGTTGGTCGCGGGGGAGGGCCAACCAACGAGGCAATCCTCGGTCAGCCAGCAGGAGCGGTCGCAGGAGCCGTCAAAATCACCGAACAAGGCGAAGTCATCGCCGACAAGTACGGGCTGCCTCGACTGGCCCGCCGCAACCTCGACTTGGCACTATCCGCAGTGGTCGAAGCAACAGTTGCCCACCGGCGACCCCGTCATGACGAGGCCACAACCGGTCGCTGGAACGACGTGATGGAGTTGATGTCGACCCGGGCCTACGAGACGTATCGCTCATTCCTTGAAACCCCGGGCATGGTCGAATACTTCGAGACGTCGACTCCGGTCGGCGAACTTGGCTCCATGAACATTGGTTCGCGGCCAGCCCGCCGAGCGAGCTCCAGTAGCGGCATCGCCGACCTACGTGCGATCCCGTGGGTCTTTGGTTGGACCCAGTCGCGCCAGATCATTCCCGGCTGGTTCGGCGTTGGTTCCGCACTCGAGGCTGCTCGCTCTGCCGGCCATGGCGAAGACCTGGTGGAAATGTACGGGGGATGGAAATTCTTTGCGGGCTTCTTGTCGAACGTCGAAATGACCCTTTCCAAAACCGACCTGGCGATCGCCAATCACTATGTGAATCGTCTCGTCGATCCACGCCTGCATCACTTCTTCGACCTCATCGCCGCAGAACACGATCGCACGCTGCATGAAATCAACGCACTGTCGGGCAGCGCGCTCCTGGACGATCTGCCCATTCTCAAGCGGACCCTGTCGGTGCGCGATGCCTACCTCGACCCCATCAATGTGTTGCAGGTTGAGCTACTCGCCCGATCGCGGGCAGCAGGTCCTGACCATCCCAACGCGGCACAAATCCAACGAGCGCTGCTGCTCACCATCAACGGCGTTGCAGCGGGGCTAAGAAATACTGGCTGAAAATTCGACACTCACGTAGTTGCTTCGGGCTGTTCGACTCGCGCCGCGCTGGCGATCCGACGGCAGCTCTGGTGAGCCCGCCGGAGACCATCAACCATGCCCACTTCGATCGAGTACGCCGCTATCCGGGCAGGATCTGGGGCGGTCAAGCGATTCTCTAAGTGTTCGGTGGCCATCAGTTCGAGATCATAGAAGTCGGCTTTGGACTCGGCCGCCCGAACAGCTGCATCTGGGTCACCGGTGCCGAGTGCTTCGAGCGCGTCGTCGAGCGTGCCGAGTACGACGTGTTGGAGATCGACCATACGGCTGCTCGTTGCTGGGCTTACCGTAACGACCTCGTCGATACGACGAAGACCCGGTGCGACCACGCCAGTGACAATCACATCGGCCATCTGTTCGAGTTCGTTGTTGACGCGGAGCAGGCGAAGCATCTCGGAGCGCTGAGCCTTGCTGAGCTGCCTTCGGCTTAGATCCCTCAAGTAGGCGACAACTTCGGAGTGCAGGGCGTCAACTTCGTCATCGCGTTGTTCGATGTCGCTTAATTCTCGTCGAGTGCCGGCCATGGCTGCCGGCACCGCTCCGACCAACATGGAACGAACCCGCAGTCCAACACGTAACAACTCGCGGCGTGTCACCTCGAGAGCGATGACGGGGGTAGCCAGCGCGTCCTGATCGAGGAAGGCTGGGCGGGCGGCGCCTACAGGCTTGGTGCCTACCGAAGCCGGTACCAGCTTGTTCGTGATCGCGACCAGTGGCCCGAGTAGGGCAAGAAACACCACGGTGTTCACCACGTTGAACGCCGTATGGGCGTTAGCGAACTGCTGGGGAGTTGCTTGGCCCTCGCCAGCATCGCCGCCGATCCAGTTCGCGAGGTTGGCCAGCGATCCGATGAAACCGATCCAGGCAGCAGCGCCAACGGTATTCACGAGAACGTGGACGAGTGCTGCCCGCCATGCATCTCGGGACTTGCCGATCGCCGCCAGAACTGCGGTGATAGCAGTGCCGATATTTGCGCCCAGGATGATCGCAATTCCTGTCTCGAGCTCAAGCAGTCCGCTCGCTCCCATAACGATGACGATGCCAGTGGTTGCGCTGGATGATTGCACCAGGCCGGTGAACACCGCACCAATAAGTAGACCGACAAGAGGGGAGTTGTTCTCAGCCAACAGGTCGAGGAACGGCTGGTAGCGGCCGAGCGGTTCCATAGCGTCGCCCATGACGTCGAGACCGAGAAAGACGAATCCGAGTCCCACCGTTGCGGTGCCGAGTTCGGCCAATGTCGTGCGCTGTCGGCCGGCGAACGCCGCGAGCGCAGCGCCAGCAGCCAGGAGTCCCAAGGCGTACTCGGTCACGTCGAGGGCAATGATCTGTGCGGTCACGGTCGTGCCCAGGTTGGCTCCCACGATGACCGAAGCCGCCTGGGTAACCGACAAGAGACTCGCTGACACGAAACCCACCGTCAGCACTGTGGTCACCGACGATGACTGGATGACCGCGGTTGTTACCGAACCGGTGATGGCGCCGACAATTCGGTTTGATGAGAGTCGAGCCAACACGGCCCGCAGTCGATCGCCAGCGACGACCTTGAGGGACACGGTGATCTGACCCATGCCCAGCAGGAACAGAGCAAGCCCGCCAGCGAGGCCCATGCCCAGAGCGAGCCAGTCAACCGATTGGGCCGTCGCTTGAGCGATCATCCCCATCATCAGTGTCTCGGGTGACCGGACGCAGCTAGAACGAAGTCATCTTGTGCTGCTAGAGACGGTGGACGCTTGTCGTGGTTCACGTCAGTTGTTGGCCAGAGGCACCGAGGTAGCAGCGGTGAACAGAGGACTCTTGTAGCGCTGCGGTCATGGTGGTCTTGCCTCAGGAACTGTTGATCTGCGTGGCCTCAGTGTGCGCGGTCGTGGATGTTTTGCCAAGGGCCTTTGGTCACGGTTTCGTTTGTCTGCGCCCGGCTCTGTACACGGGCCGACAGATGGGGGAGAGGTACCGTCTGGGTGAGCTGGGCTGTCTCAGCGGAGTGATTCGATCAAGGTTTCGTAGTTGTCAAAACCTGTCGCTGGAGAGACAACCTCTCGCCACTTGGCCATGATCGCAGCGACGGTGTCGGCGCTGAGTCCATGATCGCCGACAGTACCGGCCCGTACTTTTGCGCTGTCGCTGCCAAGCGGCAAGATCGACTCTTCAGACAGCTGCCGCATCATCGCATCGTCGAAGCGATCCTTGTGCGCCTGCATAAATGGCAAGGAAGAGTGCTCAAGCGTGATGGCCCGTAACTCGTCATCGAGGTCGATACCGAGGAATGCGGCGATCCGTTCGATGGTGCCGTCAAGGTCGTCCTTCATGTGCTCAAACACCAGATACAGGACGTTGTCGTCATTACGATGCGGCCACCAGCTCACGAAGTGGTTCTCGTAGCCAGAGTCTCGGCGACCAACGAACTCATCAGCGGTGACGGTGCCCGGTTCGAGATACCAGCCCTCCATGAATTTAAACGCGGAGAACGCTGCGTCGACAGGGCTTCGAATCACGTTGATGTAGGTCGCACCCTTAGGCACCTTGTCGTAGCTGAGGTGACTCTTGAAGACCCGTGGTAACCATTGTTGGTCCGCGTTGATATCGAGGCCCAGCAGACGGCTCGTCTCGATCCATGGAACGACCCGTGAGATGTCATCGAAGTCCATGTCACCCCGGGTACGGAGTGTGTGCACAATCTGTTGTGTCCAGGTCGTACCGCTTTTGCCGAAAGGCGTGATGATCACGTCGGTCGGACGCGGCTTGAATTCAGCAACACTCAGTTTGCTCAGCTCTGGGTCACCAAGTCGTGCGAATAGTGCGCCGAGTTCCTCGAACGATGTCGCTCGTGCTCGTGGTGTTTCCGTCATTGGGATGCCTCGTCTGGCTGCAACTGCAAGCTTCGTAATGACTCTGGTTAACAGTTCGCCTCGAACGATCCTGGCACGCCGGGACCTGTGCGCTCTTCACCAGCCAAGAAGACCCCGCTGCCGGTGACCGTGTTGCCAATCATCTCCAACGCTAACTCCCCGCCTATGAGGGTGTCAGCGGACCAAACGTTGTCGTATGTTTCGCTGTCATACAGGCTGATCGTGGCAGCGCCTCCCAAACTCTCCGCCCCGAATTGGGTTACGTCGAGGCTGACTGGGTTGTCATACGACACCACCGTGAAAAGAATCTCTTGGCCTGCAGACTCTTGCGATTCAAGAGCGCACAAAATATTGAAGGCGTACGTCTCACCATTGTCCAGGTTCAGCGTTGCCGAAGCTCCCGCGGCAGCGGCTCTCGCAAAGACATTGTCGTCAGTCTCCGCCGTCGTATCGGCTGGTTCCGTCGTCGTCCGCGGTCGTATCGACTGGCTCGGGGTCGCTCCCTGGTGTTTCAGAAGCAGCATCCTGTGTTGTAGCACCGGAGTCGGCCTCGGATGATGCTGGTTGAGACTCATCGGTGCCCGACGAACACGCCCCAGCCCCGAGGACAACCACAAGAACAGCCATAACAATTCGAACCCGCACCAGACATCCCTTTTCGTGTGCGCCGACGGCGAAGACCGTCGTTGCAACGCACGACACCGCAAGGCTACGCACTGCGGCACCCCGTTCCTGAGCCCGATCCGGTTCCGTTCGGCGTCCGATGTGTTGGAGCAGGGGAGGAGCGTTCGCCCTCACGCTTAACCACCGCTGTAGCGACGCGCAGCTACGACAGACCCGACGTTGTTTGTTTTGGTATCTGTCCGTATAACCGCGAAACCACGCTCGACGATGTGTTCGAAACAATTCCGGAACCCGGCCGCTGCCGACGAGCAGAGTTGATGTGGTCGGCATACTCAGATGAACATTATCCGTGCAACTGTGACTGGTAAGACAACAAGCTTTTTAACCGCGTTTCGGGAGCCCATACCAGTGATAGGACGCCCGCCGCCACCGCGTCTTGCCCCCTCGTAACCAACCTGTCAACCAAGTCGCGAACACCGTGAGTTTCACTTGCTCGTCGGACCGCTACGTTGAACCGAGCGTTCGCTACATGAGCTACCGAGGTCCATTCCATGTTGTACGACGACGAAATTCGCAAAGCGATGGGTGTGGTGATGGCTCGGTTCACTGATGCCGTGCGCACCGTGCAACCCGATCAGTGGGATCTGCCGACGCCGTGTGACGGATGGACAGTCCGCGATGTCGTTGATCATGTCGTCGCCGGCGAACGCTTCGTTGTCTCCGTCATGAGTGGTGCTGCGTTAGCCAGGTCCGTCGACGCGTCAGTGGGCCTGGATCTCGACGATGATGATGTGGTTCGACAACTCACCGCTGCGGCGTTGAAGGCGCTGGATGCCTTCAACCAGCCCCTCGATCAGATGGTGGAACACCCCGTCGGGTCGATCCCAGCTCGACTGTTCATGGAGTACCGGATCATCGATCAGCTTGGCCACACGTGGGATATCGGGCAGGCAACGGGGAACGCTGTTTACCTCGATCCGACGACGGTCAACCTCGGCTTGGAAATCGCGCACAACGAACGAGCGACGCTAGAGCGATCCGCGAACTTCGCGACCCAACCCGGCGACGCCGTCGAAACTGACAACCCGGTGGCAACGCTCATGCGGCTGATGGGCCGTAGTGCCACCTAGTCAGGTGTTCGACAGGACGACTGATGTCGTCACCTACCAAGTAACCGCACAATGCACGGATAACTGATATTATCCGTGCCTCACTAGCTAGAGGAAGTAGCGCAAAACCGCGCAACGACGCCGATCCTTGCATCGGTGAGGTCGCCTGTGTCGTCAACCTCGTTCTGCCCTCGTCAGTCGCCAAGTGTCGGTCCAACCATTCTCCGAAAAGTCCATGGGCTCATTCGGCCTTGGAAGCGTTGATCACATGAGACCCCGGCAAACCTGCTGCTCAAGGGCTAGTTTCTACCCATGGCCAATGAACACATGACTTTATATTTCAACCCTGGTTGAGGCCACGCTCGCGGGGCGGTCGCCCTCCTTGAGGAACGTAATATCGATTTCACTGTTGTGGAGTACTTGCAAGATCCCCTCGATGAGCCGACGCTCCGAGGCATCATCGCCAAACTGACAGATCCAGTTGCGGACATGGTTCGACACGACGGTCACTTTGTCGAACTCGGTCTCGATGACGACGGCTACACCAGCGAGGATGACGTCGTCGAGGTGCTTCTCGCTCATCCCAAGCTCATGCAGCGACCTATTGCAGTCGTTGGCGATCGTGCCGTGATAGGTCGCCCATCCGAACGGGTCCTCGAAGTCCTAGAGAGCTAAAAATCGTCCGTCAGCCAATCTGACCCGCTCGTAATTACCTACATCGGTGTTCGACGGGCCGCAAGGACGCAGAACTCGTTCCCCTCAGGATCCGCCAAGACCACCCACGGCACCTCGCCCTGTCCAACGTCGACACGAGAAGCTCCCAACCCAATCAGGCGCTCCACCTCGGCGCTCTGGTCGTCGGGGCGTAGGTCGATATGGAGACGGTTCTGCCATTGCTTGGCTTCTTCGGCGGCCAAGAACAAGATCCCTGGTAACCGATCTGGCTGTGGCTGGATCTCAAACACCACCGGGTCATCGTTTACTATCACCCATCGGAGTGCTTCACTCCACCATCGGCCTAGCGCTGCCGGATCGCTGCTGGCGACCACGACTTGCTCCCACTCAAGACTCATCGCCAGACCATAGTGAACCGAACCGGGTGGCTCGTAGCGCCGCCTACTCGATGAGCACTCTGTCGAACTTGTTCACCTGATGAAGGCGCTCGGCCATCGGTACGAGCTTGACCCTAGCGTTCACATAAAAAGCAGCTCAAGATTGTGGGCGCCTCTCCCCCGTCCAATCCCAAATCTGCATGGCAATGGTTAGTAGTACACACATCAGAGGGCCTATACAAAAGGTTAGGAGTATGGATGGAACTCCCAGTGGGCGAATAACTTACACAACGCCTCTGTTTCAAACCATCGAATTCGAAACTTTAAACTCTGGTCTCGGGGGCACTTTGGGCCTTCGAGCTACTCGTTCGCATCTAGGGGACGAGAAACCTCGCCGTAGTTGCACCAGAGCACGCCATCTGAAAGCGGGAAAAGAAATCCCTCCCCGAGTTCGCTGTCAGCACAGTCGGCAGAGGAGTAACCATCGAGGTCGCCGAAGGGTATGCAAATGAAACCTATCTCGGATCCCATGCCGCCAACGCCCCAACATGCGCCCTCGCCGGTTGAGGTAGCAGTGATCAAAGCGTCCCCGTCGTTGTCGAAGGTGGTTACAACAGGTGGGGAGCACAGCATATTGCCTGCCGCGACCGCGGCTGTGAAGAACTCCCAGACAAAAGTTGCATCACAGGCCAAGGCAAAAATTGGCGATTCCGTGAAGTTCTCCAGCGTCAACGTGACTGAGAAATCGGTGCCCTCGGGCACATCAATCGATTCGATATCGGCCGAAACCCAGGGCTGGGTGTCCCATTCATAGGTGTTCAGGCCGATGACGAGAGCCTGATCGATGTCACTGAGAGCCGCAAATTCTTGGTTGGCTTGGCTGGATTCTTGATCCTGCTCGCTCGTTACTTCAGGTTCTTCCGTTAGACCCTCGTCAATGGCTTCGGCTGATTCCTCAGCATCAACCTGCAGACTTTGTTGATCCTGCTCGCTCGTTACTTCAGGTTCTTCCGTTAGAACCTCGCTACCACCACAGGCTGTTACGACTAAGCATGTAGCTGCAGTTAGGAAAAAGCACCCAATTACCCTTAATCTCAACGTTTTGCTTACAAGATCACCCAAAATCATGCTTGAGCGTAACTCGTGTGTAGGTTCAGCAAAAGTCACCTCTTACTAGTTAACAGTGACGTAACATTTCCGTTGATACTAATATCAATCCCCTGAATCTTTGTACTCGCTATTTTGGTATGAAGCTGGTGAAGCCCCCGAACTGCTTCACTGACCAGTTTCTTGCAATCGAGATTGAGCTAGATATCGGCTTCAGATTGCTCGCGATCGTCATGACGATTTTGCACTTTGCCTTGGTGCGTTGGATCACCGTCTTCGTCCGTCGTCGTTACTCAGGCGATGGTCTGTCATTTCGGGAGGTTGAGCGGCGCCGCCTGAACAGAGGCGTCCTGCTAGTCACAATTGGGATCGCTCTGCTGGTCGGCTTACCGATGCTCGATTTCGATCCGGAAATCGAGAATGTCGTGAACCAAATAGCCATCTCAGTTGGCGCCGTCGGCGCACATTACGTCGCCTACCGTGACATTGACATCTTCATGGATGTGCTTGCGAAACGCACCACTGAGACTTAGTCGAAGCTTGATGACAGTCTGGTTCCATTGTATGCCTTTCGTCGACGGCCAAGAACAAGATCCCTGGTAACCGATCTGGCTGTGGCTGGATCTCAAACACCACCGGGTCATCGTTCACAATCACCCATCGAAGTGCTTCACTCCACCATCGGCCGAGCGCTACCGGGTCGCTGCTGGCGACCACGACTTGCTCCCACTCAAGACTCATCGTCAGACCATAGTGAACGGAACCGGGTCGCTCGTGGCGCCGCCTACTTGATGAGCACTATGTCGAACTTGCTCACCTGGTGAAGGCGAGGTTTTGGGCACCTCTCCCCCGTCCAATCCCGAATCTGCATGGCAGGTTGAGGCAATCCAGTTCGAGGAAACCATCGACGACAGCGCCACCCACGAAGCCGTCAACCATCTTCGACACCTCAAACCGGACCAACAGACGTCATGGCATCCGCTATGGAGTCATTGCGGCGGCGATGGAGTCATTGCGGCCGAGGTGTATCCAAACGACAGGCAACGATGCCGTGCGAAGCTGCGCTCGCAACGTCCGATCTGCAATCAGCACATGGGCTTAGACCGGTGCGGTGCCGAAACGTGGGTACTCGGTGTGCACCATGGTCACGAAGGCCCACACCCGGTAGTAATAGTTGGAGAAGCGCACGAGCCAATCCCGCATTGCGACAGGCCAACGGCCGGTGAACAGGACAGAGAACCAGCCGATGGTCCGAACGACCACCGCACCGATTGCATAGACGGCAACAACGATGTAGTGAGGAATGGCCAACAGCACGTTAAGTGCAGCCTTGCGTGACACCGTTTCCGGCAGATCGGGCAGATTCAGCCGCACCGGAGCGTAGGCGCCATTGTCGGCGGGCCCCATTCCAAAGTCGAATGGCGGATAGACCTCGGAATGTCCAACGAGGAAGGCCCCGGAACGTGCGCCGTAGCGTTCGATCATCGCCATCAACCCGTAGCGGCCACGGTTGAGAGACCCAGTAGCGAGGAAGATCACCCAGTAGATGACGAAGACCACGCTTGAGACAGACTGCAGAGCACGCACGATCAGCCCATGGGGTACATACAGCAACCACTGGGCGAGCGGACGCCAGCGGTCCAGTTCATACGGTGAGTCAAGCACGTACATTTCGGGGTTGGGTGACGACGGAGTGGCGCTCATGCTTCCATCGTCGCGCGCTGCCATCTCGACGGTAAAGGGCACAAAGTCCCTGGGCCAGACCCGCAACGAGCTGCGCTCGACCTCCCCATATGACCCGAGAACGTTGCAGGTTGGGACCTTTGACCCGAGAGTCTGCACGGCAATCGCTCTACATTTTGTCCTAGTTACGCCAGTGAATGCCGAGAAGAACCGTCATGGGCCAGGCACGACGGGCACGACTGGTCGCCTCCACAAACCAATCACGAGAAGGAACCAGTTATGACCAACAACGAACCCCCACGACCAGCTTCTCGCTGACCTCGAGCTTACGAGTAGCCGCCTCCAAGCGTTCGACATTCTTCTCGACGACGTGAAACCCAAAACTCGTGAACCGTTCGTGCAACAACACAGCCGACTAGCGCTCCGATGCAGCGAACTTCACGACCGGCTGGAGTCACGGCCAGAGGTCAAGATCGAAACGGCGCACGCTATCGAGGACCTTGGCGCTGCTGTTGACGGACTCGAAGCAGACCTTGATGTGACCCGACACGCCGATCCGATGAGCTACCGTGCCGCGGTCGACAAGCAGTTGCGATCCTGGCGTTCCCGCACCGACTGGCTCCGGCTGCAGGGAGTGCTCGCATCCATGGAGGTCCGCGACGATCTCGACGATGTTGGCAATCGCCTCTCCCATGCACGCGCCGGAGTGCTGGTCGAACTACGCGAGGCCGCCGGCGATACTAAACACCTTGTCACCGACGTTCGGGACGATGTCGAAGCGATATTGGTCGACATCCGCCACGCAGTGGAACGGGCCGCCGACGCACTGATGGACTCAACCAAGGACTAGCTTCACCAGCAATGTTGTGCCCGGCACGGCCATGCTGTTGCATGCGAAGTGATTCAAGGTGTCGTTTCTCGAGATGCGGCCACCGGGTGTGGCTACTTCGCGGCTCCGGGTGTGGCTAGTGCTGGGAACCAATTCTGGGTTCTGTTGGCAAACGAGACCAGCGACAGCATCACGGGCACCTCGATCAGCACGCCGACCACGGTGGCCAGAGCGGCCCCGGATCCGAGGCCGTAGAGACTGATAGCGACTGCTACGGCCAGTTCGAAAAAGTTGGATGTGCCGATCATCGCTGCAGGAGCAGCAACGTCGAAGGGCAGCCGCAGAACGCGCGCTGCGCCGTAGCCAATCGCAAAGATTCCATAACTCTGGATAAGAAGTGGAACGGCAATCATGAGGACCCGTGCCGGTTGGTCAATGATCGTTTCGGCTTGGAACCCGAAGAGCAGTACGACGGTAAGCAACAGTCCGATAATCGACGTCGCTTTGAGACGCGCCGCGAATGTGTCGACCGCCTCGGGCCCGTCCTTTCGCAGAAGCGAGGAGCGAGTTGCCAAACCCGCGCCGAGTGGCACGACAACGAAGATAGCGACGGACGCAATGAGTGTGGCCCAAGGGACGGTGAGGTCAGTGACGCCCAAGAGCAGTCCAGCGATCGGTGCGAACGCGAAGACCAAGATGAGGTCATTGATGGAAACTTGGGCGAGGGTGTAGTTGGGGTTGCCGTTGGTGAGTTGGCTCCACACAAACACCATCGCGGTGCATGGGGCGACCCCGAGCAAAATCATGCCCGCGATGTATTCGTCAGCTTCGCCAGCGGGGACGAAATCAGCGAACACGAATCGGAAGAAGAGATACGCCAGGCCAGCCATTGTGAATGGTTTGACCAGCCAATTGATGATCAGTGTGAGAACGAGACCCTTGGGGCGCCGGCGGACGTCGTTCAGGCAGTCGGGTTCGACCTTGAGCATCATCGGGTAGATCATCAGCCAGATCAGCGCGGCGACGACCAGGTTGACGTTTGCCACCTCGAGGTCAGCGACCTGCTCGAACACGCCGGGAACGACCAGTCCGAGTCCGATGCCAGCGAGGATTGCGAGGGTTACCCAAACCGTCAGGAAACGCTCGAAGCCACCCAGACCATTGCTACCTTGAGCCCCGGTCGTGGTTGAGGTACTCATGAACTGCCCGTCCCGTTCGCGTCTGAGTCGTGTCTGTGGAGTGAAGTGGTTTGGCGTTCTCTCGTCCAACGCCTCTCGCTGTTCAACAGTACTTGCATCGACAACCCGTGCACCGTAACGCCCGGCAATACGCCGCTGAAGACCAAACAATCCCCATGGAACATTCGGCCTGGTCCCCCGCTCCTGCGTAAGAGCCAACAGCAGCAGTCAGGCACCGGTTTAGGACCATCAACCCTGTTGCCATGTGTGAACCCTCATCATCAGGGTCTGCGCTGGAGCGCGCTCGGTGCTGGCCCTACCGAAAGCCGAGATCGATACGAGCCCGAGGGAAATCACCATGGAGCCTGGCAACCCGCTCGAACCCGACGGGGACGAGTTCCGCAGAGTCTCGGCGGCTGGTGGGTTCGACTACCGCCCCTCGACGAGGGCGACCATCTGTTGACCTTGTCGTGTGCAACCCATGACTTCTCGTCGTCAGTCAGCTACGACCTTGTCGTAGTTCCCTAGCGCAAGATCACCCGGAGGGCCGTATGGCCTAGGCCTAGGCCTAGGGTAAACCACCCAAATGAGATAACCCTCTCTCATTTGGCTGGCGCACCCCGTCGAAGGGAACGCAGACCTATCACAAACGAGGTACGAAATGGCCTGCTCGCATGCGGATACGTGTCCGCTACACCCGCACCTCAGCAACAGCCTCGCCGCATGGCGAACCCACTACTGCAACAGTGACAGCAACTGGCGCGATTGCGCCCGATATGAGCCGAAGTCTCACCGGTGAACCAACGCCGCTTGCCCTTCTGCCCAACGGCAAGATGATTCGTGTCGGAGCCGCTAGCAGCGACACAACAGCAGTGAGCGAAACCGGGACCGAAACCGCAGCCTCAACGGCAACAGCAACAGCCGTGCTCGATGACATCGAACCCGATGCAGTGCCCGAACTGACACACATCGTGCCAACAACGTTCTGGCAACGACTCAAATTCGTCTTTCGGGGCAACTCATGATGGCCTACTGGGACTGGTGGGTCGGTGCATTGGCACTCGGTTCGATCACCTTTTTTATCACCTGCTTGTTGGGCGCCGATTCGGTGTCTCTAGTGCATGGGAACGAGTCGTCCATTGGAAAGTTGCACGCGAAACCGAACGAAGCGACCAGACGCTCACGGCAGCACCCGACGACTTCCAAGCGGCGCTCATGGCAGCAACGCAATCTCAATTCGGCGCTAGCGGGGGCGGCGTCGCCGTTTCGTCGCCCCCCCCGATCAGGCGGTGGAGAGCACTCGCCCACCACAAACTCGACTCCCTATGACCGCCAATGCCACTCTTTGGTCACGATCCTGCTCGGTGCTTTTGGCGCCGCCCTCATCAACGGACGTTTCAAGATCGCTGGCGACATGGGAC
>ENA-OWPI01002488-OWPI01002488.1-marine-metagenome-genome-assembly--contig:-NODE-2488-length-17144-cov-4.642878_pt1 | contig 17144 bp, 22 predicted proteins | sample MGYA00238138_ERZ651775 | MGnify/ENA primary metagenome ERZ651775 (study PRJEB26906, sample SAMN06265043) | marine metagenome | isolation source: Helgoland LTER site | place: Germany:Helgoland, sampling...
CGTCATCATTTGGATGCGCTCTGCCCAATCAGCTACGGCAGTAAAGGTTCGTTCATTCATTTTCAGTTGTATCATTGCTCTCGTGCATTTCTATTTGTGTTATATCTATATCCTCTTTCTCGCAAAACCTTATCACCTGCATTATGATATCCATTGGCGGGTTAAACTTCTTCTCTAAGTATTTCATCTTCTCACGTGTTGTCATCATCTTGATTTTCTATTCGTCCAATAAATTCGTCGTGGATTGTGAAGATGGCATCCTTAACTTTTTGCTTGCCGCCCTTGAGTCCGAAGTATTTCTTCACGTCACCTATCTTCCAGTGTCGATTCGGCTTCATGTCGAGTTCAGCATAGAGCCTAATGTCACGCTTGGTGAGCATGAGATTGTACAGGCATCGTGGTACATCATTGCCGTTGATATTCATCGTCGGTCGGTCTTCGTCATGCAACTCCACCCAAAATGGGGCGTTTGCATCTACCTTCTGCATGAAGGCTTGGGCTTGTTTGTTTGTTAGCATAGTGTTATGTGTTTGAGATTTTGAATTAATAAAATTGGCTTTGTTTATCCCTTCTATCCACGCTTTCGCGCTCAGTGGTTCAGGTATCTACTTAGCTGACCTACCTGATTTAGTGGTCAGTACCATTGTAGCGATGGGTGGAATCGAACCACCATCAGCCCTCATGCTCATTGCCATAAGTCCGTGGTTACGGGTGGAAGGAACAGCTGTTGGGTTGACACATCCTACCCTACCCTCATAGGGGACGTATCATCGCTATGTTTCGGGGAGGGTGTACATCTCAACCTGCACACCCCCACCTACCTTGATTCGTTGTACCCACAAGGTATCGGGCAACCCTACTTGTAAGATTGACTACACCTCAGTAAGGTGTTTGGTGTAGCCGATTGTGTGTTTACGACAGGAATTCAGTAATTCTGTCTTGTTCGTCCTCGATGCGTTGCTCTTCGAGATCGTATGCCTCACGAGTCTTCAGTTGAAACCATTTCTTGAATTCCAATATCTCCTCACCATGACAGCCCCATGAGCCATTCTTCAGGATGCCTCTGCGGTGTCCGTTTTGGTCGAACATCACTAAGTAGCAAACGATGTATGGGTAACCGCCGCCGTTGTTGAGTTCGTGTCGATACTCGACAGCTATCTTGACTTGCCTCTTTCCGAAGTCGTTGCGGCAATCCACGAGAGTGCTTGTGAGTATAGAGTTTCTCTTGTCGGGGTTTGTTCCGACTACTTCCAACTTGTCCCATGCAGATAGCAGGGAGGTTAGTGTGTTGTGTGTACATTTCATGTAATTGAGATTTTGATTTTGTCGTTGTTGACACTGCAAAGATAAGGAACAGAATCCATCTTTCCAAATTTATCTTCTAAGCCGCTGATTCTGAGGGGATTACAACCACTCCATCAACTTGGTCTGAGTAACACCAGTGTCCGTTGTTCAGGGTCAGTACGTAATGCTCATCCAAGTGTACGCTCTCCACCTCATCCCCGTATTTCTCGCGAGGGTATTCCGTGCGCTCTACGCCTGTGACTACTGCAATTTTCTGTGGGTCAGAGCCGAAGCCCCCACGATACACTACCTGTGTACCCTTGCGGATTATCCGCTTGTTCATAAACTTCGTTTTCATTTCTTTTCGGTGTTTTCAATTATCCATACTTCGTCCAATGGCATACCTGTCTTGCGCTCGACTGATGCGATGAAATTATCCATATGCTTTTGGTCGTTAAACTCCTTTGTCACAGCCCACCCTGAGTCCTTGCCAGTGCGCCAGTTGCCTGAAGAGCCGTTGTCGAATTGTATTGTTGCTTTTATCATCTTTGATGTTTTTACTTGTTGGGTTTCAGTACAGTAACGCTTATGTTCCTGTCTACGTCATAGAACGCATCCTCGCCGCGATCCACGCATATCTCACCTGCTTCCTTCGAGGAAGCAATTCTCTCCGATACATCGAAGACGATGCATCCCTTGTTAACCCAAGTGCCTACTGCGTATGAAGCTGAGGGGTTAGCTTCGATAAGCTTCCGAACTTGTTTTGCATACTGCAACCACATAGAGTGAAAGAGATTTGAATCGCAGAAATCCAAAGGGATTCTGGTTTCTCCCGCCAGTCCACCTACCATGTAGCCTCCATGAGGCAGTTCGTAGGTGTATCCGTCAGACGTGATTAGGGATGAGCCATCATCCATTAGGGTTTTGCCATAGGCAAGGCGAATAGCGTGGGTTGAAAACATAGTATTCATTTTGTTTGAGTTAATTGAAAATTAAAGAAGTGTGAGCATCGTAGGCATCAGCAACAAGCTGACATCCTTCGTAGTCGTGTATGCAGTGGAAGTACGTATACGCATCCACCATCTCCTCTAAGGAGAATTCAAGGAAGTGATTATACATCATACTCTCGCTCGATTACAGTTAGGGCTAGTAGAGCAATAAATTCTATTGCTATGATGCTTAGAGCGATTAAATCGCCAAGGTTTATTGAAGATATCATTGTAAATGAGATTTAGATTTTGATTTCAGAAATGTGTGTCACCGCTACCACAAAGGCAAGGGCAAGAGCGTAAACCACCCAAATCATTGGGCAGAGTTTACAAGGTCTTCGAGTCGCATCTGCTCATCGCAGGTTAGCGTGTCCCACTCCGCACACTGTCGGAAGGTGTCGAGACCAAGGAGTTGAACATCGTTGAACAAGGCCGAAGCCATTTGCGCTTTCTTGCGCTGTGTATCTGTGCTGTTGAGCATAGGATTGAGATTTTGAAGTTGGCTGAATTGCCGATTGCAAAGATATAACAGACTTTCCGTTATTCCAAATTTATTTTTCTACCCTTTAGGGTAATTAGTCGATGAAGAGGACATCGTAGTGGGGCATGAACGCAGTCCAGCGGACAGCATAATGCGCTTCCTCCACGGGATCGAACACGTAGTCGCTCGAAGGAACCTCCTTGAGGAGGCAGTATTCGTGGCTCTTCACGAGCAACTGCCCAGCCGCCCAACTCTGAGCGTCTGCCACGGACGGAAAGCACATTTTTGTGCGGAACTGAGTGAATTCCCCTATGGGGAAGATAAAAGAGTAAATTTTCATAAATCTATGATTTAAAGGGTTTAATAACTAATGAATTGATAACTACGTTATCAGAATGGAGCAGTCTCAGCAATCAAAGCCAAGGCTTCAAGGCGGGCAGCCTCTATCTGTGCAGAGCGGTGACGAGCCATCGCCTCTTGAGGAGTCTCACCCTCTAAGAGGGTCAGCTTCATTTGCTCTTTCTTACGAACCTTTGGTTCGACTACTGGAACCTCTTTACGAGGTTCGAAAGGCATAGCTTGACTACCGTCAAGAGCAACAGCTTTTGTCTTTTTGGCTTTGCCAATTCCGATGCCGTCCTTAGCTTGAGTTAACTCAAGACCATTAGCTGACGTCCTCTTAGGACGTCGAACAGTCTTCGACTTACTCTTCTTCGAAGAGCGTCTTTCTGCTGTTTGCAAAGCAAACAACTCCTTGTTCAGAACGGAACGTTCTGCTCTCTTCATCTTCTTATCAGAAGATAGAAGGGCTTCGATTTCAGCCTTCCGCCCCGTCTTCGAAGAAGACTTAGAAGCCTTCGGCTTTGAAGACTTGGAAGCCTTTGGCTTCGGAGTAGCCTTCGGCTTGGAAGCCTTGGACTTTGACTTAGAAGCCTTTGGCTTCTTAGGCTCTTCCTTCGGAACTTCGATGGACTGAAGGAACTGAACAAGTTCAGTAACTTGGAGTCGGCAGTTTGCCAACTTGCTCTCCGATGGAGAGTAAACAAAGCTGTTAACAGCTTTCTTGAGGTCTTTCAGCATAGCTGATTTGTTTTCTAATGTCTTCGACATGGTAGAGATTTTGAGTTCCTCAAGGATGGTCGACTTCCAAAACCAACCTTAAGAGATAAAGAGTAAATGAAGAAGTCATAAGACTCCTTCTTCATATACTCTATCTCTACTCCATTCAACCTGCGGTATTAGCAAGCTAATACTCACGCCTTGACTACCAACATGCGATCCCTTTAGGGATTCATGCGCCTTGGGAGATGGTTGGTTTTTAGGTAGTTGCTTAACACTTCTTGAAGTGTTAGTTAACCTTCAGTATTGAAGGTTGCTATCTAACCTAAAGGTTAGGGGTAGGGATTGTCCTGCTCTGACTCTCAGCAGTTTACCTGCTGTGGCTTCTTCCGATTGAGAATCAATCGATGCTAACTTCATTAGTAACAGAGGGTTAACCTCTGGTACTAAAAGCTGAAATGTATGCCAGAATCTCAAGAGATTCTGAGGGAGGGGGTCAAGAAAAGTGACTTTGGAACGTAGTTCCAAGCAGTCTATAATATATATTATCCCCACGATCTGTATAGCTGAACATTTTTTTCGCCCCAATAATTTTCCACATAATTTTCCACAAACCGCCATGTACACTGGTTAAGATGCTGTTCCTTAAAGACTTATAGGGGTTACTTAAAGCATATTATGCACTTGACTTTGTAAAAAAAAAGCTGTAACTTCGCCAAGCTATTAAGCGATAAAGCTTCGAAGCTGTTTTTATAACTAAGGAGCTTCTTATAAGGGTACGTAGACGTACTAAAAGCAAACCAAGCGTCAGTCAACCTTATTAAGCTGTGAAGGCGCAAAAACTATCTTCATTATATTTGCAATATGGCTAAAAGAGACTATAGAAAAGAGTATAGGATGTTCCAGTCAAGCCCAGAGATGATCTCTTACAGGGCTGAGCTTAATAAAGCGAATAAGGACAGCCCAAACTCAAAGAAAGGAGACAAAATGGACATGTCTCACAAAGGGGGAAAGTTGTCCCTGGAAAATGAGTCTGTAAACAGAGGTAGAGCTGGAGAGGGAGGAAGAAAAAGGGGTACTCGCACAAAAAAAAGAAGAGCTGACAAGGGTATGCTGGTAAAAAAATCACCTAAGATGTACCTAGAAGGCGGAGTAGAGGGCGTTGCTGCGGAGGGAGAAGACGAAAGAGGATTTTTTAGACGTTTGATGGACCTATTCAAAGGCAGAGAAGAGGAGCCAACACCCATGAAGCCTATGAAATCCACTGCTAATATCACAGTTGACAATAATTTACCTGAAGTGGAAATCGTTGGAAGCGCTACACCATCCCCAGAATCCAATTCCACGGGGCAACAAACAGATTCAGAGGTCTTGAACGCGGGTTTTTTGCCTTTCTTCCCTCTTAAAGAGGTTCGGGGCTTTACAAAGCGAAAAAGAATGAAAAGGTTCGAAGGGGAACTCGACGCTTTAGGTCCAGGATACAGAAAAGCTATAGACGCGGCTATCTTTAAAGAGACTGGCGGTGCTGGGCTTGGAAAAGCGGGTTACGATGCGGCTGAAAACATGAACTACTCTGAAGACGGAAAACGTCTAGCCGAAGTATTCTACAACAGCTTTGATAAGCTTGGATATGGCACTGGCGAAAGAGTTAAGGGTGAAGATCTAGGCAGAAGACCAAGAGAGGAAGGATATCCAGTTCTGGATACACTAGCGATCGGACGGGATTATGGTCGCCAACCAGAAAAGCTTGGTAACGAGATGTACGGAGATAGAGGTGGATACAAGTATAGAGGTAGGGGATACCTTCAGATCACTAACGAACCGATGTACAAACAGATATCGAAAGATCTGTACGGTGATCCAAATGTACTTGTAGACAACCCAGACCTTATATTGGAAAACCCAGAGATCGCTCAGAACGCAGCTATATCTTACCTCAATCGAACAAGAAAAGGAACGCTTAAACACATAAGCAAACAAAACCTACTTGAGACGGACAAGGTTGAGGATATGGGTCAAGCCGATCTCAACTTGCTAGTTGTTTTACAGGTGTCTGGAGGTAATTTAGGCGCAACAACCCTTGAAGGGTTAAAAAAGATGGATGCTGAGACTGGCGTTGAAAGAGATTACGAGTACCTCGTTAATAACTACAAGACGCCACGAGGCATAAAGCTAACAAAAAATAAATAGTCTATATTTGCATCATGGCTGTATTGACGGTAACAATTAAAGAAGAGGTCACCCTAAATGGTAGTCTTAGAACCTTCACCAACACTCACACAGAAGCTGTTGATGATGTATATCATAGGATCTATGACGTGGCTTTTGGTTCGGGAAACGAAGTTGACCTTTTGAGGTTTGGGACTGCGGATGGTGGTACCATTGCTGACGCTGATCTCGACTACTTAAGGATTACCAACCTGGCGTCTGCCAACTTCTTAACCTTGAGGATTCTTGGGAACTCCGAAGAATACGCTGTAAAACTAGAAGCAGGGGACAGCTTTATTTTGAACAACTCCGTGATGGACGCTAACGCAACTGGTAGCGCCTCACTCACTCTCGCAAACATAGACAGTATTAAGGCGTACTCCGACACGGCGGCGTCTCAAGTAGAAATCCTTGCATTCGCATGATGAACAAGACAAATAAAAAATCCATATATGACATGGTAAAGAAAATGCCTATTGGCGGTAAAAACCCCAAGAAGAAAATTTCCGCTAAGGCTCAGGCTGCCTACGATACACAGAAAGCAGCAGAAGACGCAGCAGCAGAAGACGCTCGCCGCGCCGCCAAAAAAGGTCTTACAGCTAAAAACGGTATGAGGGTTTACAAGAATGGCGGCAAGGAGGACCTCCCTACCCCAGAGGAGATCAAAGCCTCAAGGCGTAAACAGCCATCAGGTAAAAGAACAGATGCTCAAAAAGACGCTAGAAAAAAAGCTAAAAAAGACGCTAAGAGTAGTGCTCGAAAAGGAGAATCAGGTACTGGTTCTGGCTTGTTGAAGACAGCCACCACCATGATTACTGGTCCAGAAACCCTAACAATGGGACAGGTTAGAAGAAGAGGTAGAAGACTTGAGAGGTCTGCCGAAAAAGCTGGCATGACAAAAGATCAAGCCTACAAAGCAGCTGGCCCCGAAAAAGCAATCGTTGCTGCCAGTGACGCTGGAGACGAGAAAAAATTAAAAGCAGCGTACAAAGCAAGTAAGCGACAGCTCAAATATCAAGGTCAGGACAAAAAGCGGGCCGTTATTCCAGTTGGGCGTAAAAAACCAGCTCAAGGAGCTGATGAAGCAAAAGAGGTAAAGGCAAGGGGGCGCGGAGGCAGACCAGGACTTCTTAGTGGTGATCTGCCAGAGTTGACATCAAGGACGCGCAAAACTAAGAGCGGTTCAAAAGTTAGAAAGGTTAAAGGGCGCCCAGTTAACAAAGCCATCAATAGAATTGCTAACGAAAGCGCAGAACGACGAACAAAACGACGACAAAAACGCGGCAAAAACAGATAAAAAAAGGGGCTCGCGCCCCTTTTTTATTGTACAAAGTAGTAGTAGTAATCTCGGTGTCCCACTTTAAGGACCTTGTGACGTCCGTTGACATACTTGTCGTCAACGTGCAGGAAAGAAGCCTTGAGCTCAACGCCTTCACGAAAGCATTGGATGGCGTACACTCCGTTTGACTCAAACACCACTTTAGCTTTATTGTCTTGAGAAACGCTTACAACATCTCCCGCTGCTTCTTCATGCTTGTATGTTTTGAGGACTCGGAAGATGCGCAGCTTGTTTGTATACACATCGTCTGACACCTTGTAGACTACAATAGAGTCTGTTCGTGAATCATACGCATCAAAGATCTGAGTTCTAGGAAGACCCTGGCTAAATGTTACGCCTGTAAACAACAGGCAAAGGATTAAGATTGAATTTTTCATAGCAAATAACTGTTTTAAATTGTTTCGTAAATTCGGTTTGCTGATCTCAAGGTAAGATAAACTTTTCGATTTCGCAAATTTTTTTTTAATTTTACTGCATTCAATCTACGATTGAAGAAATATTACCACAACCCTCGAATCAAAAGAATTGACCCGTCATGGGTTGCAAATCGAAATGAAGCTAAGCGAAAACCTAACCCTAAGGGAGGCTGTGAAGTCAGACACAGCGACCCGCCTTGGAATAAAAAACGAGCCTGATCAGTGGGAGATAAACAACCTGATAGCTATTGCTCAGAACGTGTTTCAACCTATGCGAGATCACTTCGGTATACCTATCGGGGTAACCTCTGGCTATAGATGTAAAGCATTAAATACAGCCATCGGGGGAAGTAAATACTCTCAGCATATGATTGGGGAGGCGCTCGATATAGACGCGCATATGTGTGGTGGGGTTACAAACAAAGAGCTCTTTAATTACATCAAAGACAACCTTGATTGGGACCAAATGATCTGGGAGTTCGGAGACGAAGAAGAGCCAGACTGGATCCATATCTCTTACAAAGAAGCAGGCAAGAATAGAAAACAGCTTAGAAGCGCTCACCGAGACGAAAAAGGAGTCTATTATAAGAATATGTAATGGCAAAGCAATTACACAATTTTGCACCTGAGAAAAACAAAGTTTCTCGACCAGGAGTGCACGCTAAAACAAAGACGTCAAGAAATAAGCGTAGTAAAAACTACAAGAAAGCCTATAAAGGACAGGGCAGATAAAATTTACTATCTTTGGGGTATGTTAGGATTAGGACAAAGCTTATCAAGAGTAGGAACCCCCTTAGGGGATCCTGCTTTTAGCGCTACTTTTAATTTCGATTCTAGCACAGAAGGTTTTCTTTCTATAGGTAACTCTCAATTAACTTTAGATCAAACCGATTTTGACTCTAATGCTGTTTTAAGGTGTACAGACAATAGCGCCGTAGGAAATGCATTCCTGATTGGAGCTAATTTATCTACAAACTCAGTAACAAGTTCATCATGGACTAGCCCCACCTCCACTCCAGTTTATGCTAGAATTAGATTTTATGTTCCATCTTCAAACAGCGGTATAGTAGGTATACAAAAAGGTGGTTTCGCTGGAAGTTACGTTTCTAACGGTTCCGTGTCTGGCACAGATCAATGGCTTACATGGACCTGGACAACGAACACGAACACATTCAACGTAGACACTATAATAGTTTTTTTTGAAACTACCGATGTAGAAGGGACTGGAGATGTTGTGTACATAGACAGGTTTGATGTTTCCCTTGACCCTCTCGTTTAAAGTGAGTTATAAAATCTTTGTACGGCCAACCTACCCTTCTGAGATAACGCATATCGCACCCTGTAGTTAAATTTTGTCTCGTCACGAAATAAATGATCTTCTCTCGTTTGAGAAGGCGTAAGCTTATCAAAGTGTTTGTATAGGTAACCAGAAGCAACCAGTGGGTATATCATTCTGTCGGCTAGGTTCTTTTTGTACATACCGTAATTCTCTGCTACCCACGATATAGTAAAAAATTCTAGATCATATAAGAAAAGCATTAAGTTAAGATACGACCTGGTGAGGTCTGGATTGCTATCCAGGAAGCTGTCCGTTGCACTGCGTAGGTTTTTTAAGTAATTGCTCTTTACATATTTAGTTGGAAGTTTTGACACCTCTCTAAATAGCTTTGTTTTTTTAACTGTTGACCTAGGCATCTTAATTGTTTCGTATATTTGAGTTAAACAAATTTACACCATGAACCCAAAAGATACCCTTTTCTTTGCTGAAATGTATTCTCTCGTTAAAAAAATGGAGGAGACCATTGACGAGTTCGAAATGAAAGAAAGAGTTCTTGCGTCAATTGTTGTGGGAGTAATCGACTTGAATGCAGTAGAATTTGGAGATGAAGAGGCCGAGATGAAAGCTATGTATAGCTTCAACCTCCAGGACCGCTCAGAACTAGAAACAGTAAAAGAGGTTATGGATAATGCATATCAAGAAGAAAACACCGATCTTAATGACCTCTTGGGCGAGCTGGGCATATCCTTGAATTAATGGAGGGACTTATTAGAAAGATTGTGGTCGGCACAGACCCTAAAAACGGCATGGCCTATTATGTGGGCATGAAGGCTGGTGCAGGACAAGTCACGGCTATTGTTGAAGATGGTAAATATCTTCATAGATTTGCAAAACAAAGGTATCTTGTCTATATAGAGAACAACGAAGGAACCGCGCTCTGGAAAGCCATCGATGAAATGCCTTGCGTCCTTGAATTTGACTTAAATTTTTAATTAATGAAAACCTTTGATTTGTTTGTTGTTAAGCTAGAGAAAAAGCTAAACGACAGCATAACCACGGAGAGTGGATTAGAGCTTTATATAGATACTAGATTTAATGAGTTTGAAAACAGAACCACGGAAGGCCCAGTTGTTGCGGTCCCGTTTAAATACGATCATGGAGTCGAGGTGGGTGACACTCTTTACTTCCATCATCTTGTTGTTGTTAACGATGGCCAGCCTCTTACTGGTGAGGATGATCACTATGTTGTACGGTACGATCCTAATCATACCATTAATAACCAGGCTATTGCTTACAAGTCTGCAAAGACTGGGAGGTTACATCCTCTGGCGGGCTGGTCACTTCTCGAACGAGTGGAAGAAAAACAAGAGGAAGAGTCTGGTGTTCTCGACGTTATTAGACTTAAGGAGAAGCCTGTCACGAAAGGGGTGGTCTCTTTTAAAGCGGCTTGGCTTGAAGAACTTGGTGTAAAGCCAGGAGACGTGGTTGGCTTCAAGGAAAACCGAGACTACAGAATCAAAATCGACGGGAAGGAATATTACCGTACCCGCGCAGAAGATTTGATGTATGTCGAGAGGTAAAAGGTTTACTACAATAAGCGCCGCCGAAAGGCTTATGAATAGTATGGAGATCGCTATCGATAATATGATCGAAGAGATTAAAAAGCCTGTTGATCCTGAGGCTGGTGGCTCTTCTAGAAAGGCTGAGCTCCAATCCATAAAGCAAACAGCTATTGACTGCAAAGAGCTTTTGGTGGAGCGCCAGAGGCTAGAACAAATGGTTAAAGAACTCAAAAGTAATGGAGAAATCGAACAACAAAAAGACTACTCAGGTGGATTCGCAGAGCGTTTCTCTAAATAAACCCAGCGGGCTTATTTACTGGGAAGACTATAACTTTGACAATCAAGACAATACAGCGGGTTACCTAAAGGTAAATATATGCACCCGTAGCTCAGCTGGATAGAGCATCTGCCTTCTAAGCAGACGGTCACAGGTTCGAATCCTGTCGGGTGTACCAATTAAATTAAAAAAAATGCCAGATCTAATTTGCAAAAAATGTAAGGCTGAAAAGTCGGTTCAGACCTTAAGCGTGAAGTTTAGAAACGGGGATGTCTATTATCCTGAAGGTCAGTGCGATTGCGGTAATCAAATGGAGCTAAAAAACCCTAAAAAAGGAGTTCCATCATTGGGGAGAATGAATAGGCATGGCCAGAGTTTTTAATGTCCAGTTTGATAGACATAAAAGGGTATGAGACTAAAGGTATTAAAATCGACCCTAACAGTACAGAGGGAGAGGTTATCGAGCTCCACGGGTTACTCGTTGTCTTACCAAAAAAACCAAAGCGATCTAAAATTCTCTTCCATGACCTCCCAAAGGCAATGCAAATGTGGAAGCGCACAGCTATGCCCGAAGAGCTGCTTAGGATTCGCAGTATGGATGAGTGGCTCGAAAAACCTGCCGAGTTTCGAAAAAAGTTTCATTCTTACATCGAGCAAGAGTTTCAGCGTCGGCGCGACGGTGTATGGTTTTACAATAATGGGGAACCTACGTATATTACAGGGAGGCACTATATGTTTCTTCAATGGTCTAAAATTGATGTCGGATATCCATCATACCTTAATTTCCAAAAAGAAATCTTTCTTCACATGGCTGCGTGCGAGGCTGATCCTCGTTGTTTCGGTCAGTTATATACTAAGTGTCGTCGTTCTGGCTACACTAATATATGTTCTGCTGTGCTTGTGGATGAAGCTAGTCAAGTTAAAGAAAAGCTGCTGGGCATTCAATCAAAAACTGGTAAAGATGCTCAGGAAAACATCTTCATGAAGAAGGTGGTTTTTATTTTTAGGGGTTACCCCTTTTTTTTCAAACCTATTCAGGACGGTACTACGAATCCCCGCATGGAGTTAGCTTTTCGTGAGCCTTCAAAGCGAATCACGAAAAACAACAAAACGTCATTTAAAGGAGATGCTCTGAACACTGTTATCAACTGGAAGAACACCACTAACAATGCGTATGACGGTGAAAAGCTACATATACTGTACCTCGACGAGGCTGGAAAATGGGAAAAGCCCACAGATATCCGTGAAGCCTGGCGCGTTGAACGTACATGCTTGATCGTCGGTAAGCGCATAGTAGGAAAAGCTTTAGTTGGCAGTACGGTAAACCCTATGAACAAGGGCGGAGAGGAGTACAAAGGTTTGTGGTACGATTCTGATCCTAACGACAGAAACAACAACGATAGAACAAGGTCTGGATTGTATCGCATATTCATTCCTGCATACGAAGCGCTAGAAGGGTTTTTTGATCAGCATGGAAACCCCGTTGTTGAGGACCCCGCCCAAACCGTACACATACATGGTGTCATAAAAGGCATCGACGGAGAAGATATTGACTATGGAAGTAAGTCTTACCTTAAGAATGAGCGAAAATCCTTTAAAGACAACCCGTCTGAGCTAAACGAGGTGACCCGTCAGTTTCCGTTTACTGAAGACGAAGCATTTAGAGATAGCATTGAAGGCAGTCTGTTTAACATTGGCAAGATCTACCAACAGATTGAATACAACGAAGAACTATACCCTAACCCCGTGGTGGTGGGCAATTTTACATGGAAGGAAAAGGACAAAGAAGTTGTATTCTCTCCAACCCCTAACGGTAGGTTTAGAGTTAGCTGGATGCCAGACCCCAGCGAAAGAAACGTGGTCCGCCAAGAGCGAGGCAAAAAGGTTCCCCCATTTACCAACTACGGATGTGGAGGGGTCGACTCTTACGACTTGGATGCCACGGTAGACGGCAGAGGATCGAAAGGGGCGCTACACATGTATAATAAGTTTAGCCTGAATCGTCCTTCAAAAATGTTCGTAGTAGAGTATGCTTCGCGGCCAGACCTAGCAAGCATATTCTATGAGGATGTATTGATGTGTGCTTTTTTTTACGGCTACCCATTACTTATAGAAAACAATAAGTACGGTATCGCAAGATACTTTGAATCAAGAGGTTATGACGGCTACTTAATGGATCGCCCAAAGCACTTAATGAGCTCGTCATCTCACGTCAACGTAAAGACAAAGGGTATTCCTTCAAACTCTCAAGATGTTATACAGTCTCACGCTCAGGCTATCGAGAAGTACATTCATGAAAGCGTTGGAGTCAATCACGAGACAGGGGAGACGGGGAACATGTACTTTAATAAAACCCTTGAGGACTGGATAGGCTTCAAGATCGACAAAAGAACTAAGTTTGACCTGACGATAAGCTCAGGATTGGCTTTGCTTGCGGCTCAAAAAACAAAAGAAAAGCCTAGAGTTGATTTCAACGAAAAGGTGTTTTTTAGAAAATATAAGGTCTAGGATGTATTTGCTATATTTGCAGAATATGCGTAGAGCGACCATAAAACATGCACAACACCAACAACAAACGTAAAAGCTCTTTTCCAGACCCTTTGGCCACCACCGATGTAAAACAATCAAAGGCATATGGGTTGGAGTACGCTAAGGCAATCGAATCCCAGTGGGGTAAAATTACTCAGGCTACTTCGCTTTACGGAAAGAGAAATAAAATCTTTGAAAGAAACAGAGATTATGCTAATGGTACGCAGGAAACAAGTATTTACAAGAAGCTTTTAGGGTCCCTAAACCCAAACGACGGCGACGGAACTTTGTTGAACCTGGACTATACTCCAGTTCCCATTCTTCCTAAGTTTGTTAGAATAGTGGCGAATAAAATACTATCTAGGGAGCCATACCCGAATCTAGAGGCCGTAGACCCTTTATCCTCTTCAGAAAAGAACAACAAGAAGCGCAGAATTGAGCTTCAAATTGAGGCAAAAAAAACACTCCAAGAGTTAAAGAAAAGCACTGGGGTTGTAATTGACGAAGACCCTGATAATCTTCCAGATTCTCTTGAGGAGGCGGAAATTCTAATAGGTACCAACATTAAAACCGACGCTGAGATTGCCGCTCAGATAGGCACCAACATGACGCTTTCCTGGAACAGCTTTAATGATAATGTGTTTAGGCGATGTGTGCACGATTTGGTCTCTCTAGGTATAGCTGTAGCAAAACGATCAAACGACCCCAATGAGGGTATTAAAACAGAATACATTGATCCCTGTAGGTTTATCCATAGTTACACGGAGGATCCAGGTCTTAACGATCTTACTTATGCTGGGCATATAAAAACCATAACAATAGAAGAACTTAAAAGGATTGCTGGCCATGAGCTTTCGGAAGAGGATTTTGAAAAAATTGCGAAAGCCGTAAAAAACAGAGACGGAAACGATTCTGGCTCGTTCAACAGCCACTCTTATAATAAACGGATGATGCGTCAAGAATACGGGTACGACGAGTACATGGTTGACGTGCTGGATTTTGAGTTTCTTTCGGTTGATTGCATATATTTCGAAGAAAAGCAAAACAAATACGGGAAAACAAACTTCTTTATGAAGGGCTTTTTAATGGACAACGTTAAAGGAAACGTGTTTAATGAAGAGGCCAGCATGATGGATGTTACAACCGTTTATAAAGGTAGTTACGTTCTCGATAGCGGTTGTGACATTTTGTTTAACTACGGTATGTGCACAAACATACCTAAAAACATTCACGATCTTTCAAAAGCTCGGATGTCTTACTCTCCTGTGGCAACCAACATTCGCGGAATGATACCGAAGTCAATGGTAGATAGCTGCACTGGGTTTGCCGACATGCTTCAGCTTACCCACTTAAAGATCCAGCAGTCTATAGCAAAAGCCAAGCCTGACGGTTTAATTATTGATATTGAGGGTTTGGAGAATGTGCAACTCGGAAAGGGCGGAGAGCTTCAACCTTTGGACCTGCATGATATTTATGAGCAAACGGGCGTCTTTTATTATAGAAGTAAAAACCCAGAAGGAGGATTTCAGAACCCTCCCGTGCGAGAGATAGGAAATAGCATCCGAAATATTAACGAGCTAATTGGTCTTTACAATCATTACCTCCGTATGATCCGTGATACAACGGGTATTAACGAGATGATGGACGCATCAACGCCAAAAGGCGACACACTTGTTGGCGTCCAGCAGAACGCTATTGCCGCTGGCAACAACGCTATATATGATATAACCAATGCCTCTATGATTATATTCAAAAAGGTTTGCGAGGATATCGTAAAGTGTATTCAAATCTTACCCATGGAGTCTGTTCTTTTTCAAGTTTATGAAAACGCTATCGGAAAAGAAAATATGGCGGTGCTTTCCTCTTTTAGAGACTTGCCTATGTATAATTTTGGCGTTCAGGTTGTTAAAGAAATGGAGGATAAGGATAGGTCATACCTAGAGCAAAACATACAAATGTCCCTTCAGCAGAAAGAAATAGATATTGAAGACGCTATTGCTATTAGGGGGATGAAGGACATTAACCAGGCCGAGCGCCTGCTTATTCTTCGAAGGAATAAAAGATTGAAGAAGATGCAAGAGTCTGCCGCTCAAAACTCTCAACTTCAAAAACAGCAAGCTCAAGAGGCCGCTCAGTTTGCCTCTCAGGTAAAGATTCAGGAAATGCAGATGGAGTCGGAGATGGAATTAAAAAAGATGCAACTTAAGAGCCAGATGGAGGCTCAGCTAGAGCAAGTAAGGCATCAATTTAGAAAAGAAATTGAACTGATTAAGGCGCAGGCTACGCTTGGCTTTAAAACAGAGGATCAAGAATTTAAGGAAAAACTTGAAGTCCTTAAAGAGAACAGGAAAGACGAAAGGGTGGAAAAACAAGCTTCTGAGCAAAGCAAACTGCTTTCTCAGCGCCAAGGCAAGCGAGGTGAGCTAGCCGATCCTGGTGACAGCGTAGACAATATTGTAAACTCATTACTGGATTAAAATGGCAACAAAAGCTAATTTAGATGTAGCTGAAAAGCTAGATATTACTTGCAGAAAAGGCGATACGTTTGAGCTTTCTTTAAATTTCAAAGATAGCGCTGGAAGCAACATCGCCCTGTTGACTGATCAGTATGATTTCTTTATGCAGGTTCGATCCCCTAAAAAAACAGCAAACACAAGGGGGGCACTCATAGCTGGGACTCTCTCGAAAGGAGATCAAGCAAAAGGTACCGACAATTCTGGCAACGTAGGCTTTGTTTTTGAAGATATTGACAATAGCGGGAACGTAACCGTAAGGGCTACAGCTGATACTATGGCTAATTTCCCATCTGGAAGATACACTTACGACTTACAGTATACCGTAAACAATAAGACCACTACGGTCCTCAAGGGCAGCTTTACTGTAAACGATGATATCACTGCGTAATGGCAAAGCTCACGGTCAGCTTAGAAAGAGGCGAGCGTGGCGCCACTGGACCGCAGGGACCCCAAGGTGACAAGGGAGATACTGGGAATACAGGCGCTACAGGCCCGCAGGGCACTCAGGGGGTCCAAGGTATCCAAGGCCCAGCTGGAGATATCTCGACCTCTAATACAGACAACCTCACAGAGGGCTCGTCAAATCTGTACTACACAGACTCCAGGGTAGAGAACCATTCAGCGGTAGCGGCTAACACAGCGAAGGTTGGTATTACCGCGCAACAAGCCTCAGATATTACATCGAACAATGCTAAAATTAGTTATACCGATGCCAGCGCGGTTGCAGCCAACACAGCCAAAGAGGGGTACACAAACGCTAAGGCTGACGCTCGAATAGCAGCGGCCAGTATAGATGATCTGTCTGATGTAGACACCAGCACTGCTGCTCCTACTGATGGCCAGGCTTTGGTATGGAACAACGCTGACAGCGAGTGGGAGCCAGGAGATGTAGGGATTGATGGTATTTCATCTTCTTATGTAGATACCGAAGACCCAAGGAATTGGTTGGCAAGAAGCGAGCAGATTATTGGTGTAGGGTCTTTTGGCACAAGCGGTGTTGAGATTGCGTTTGGTGAAGGACACCCAAGAGATTTGTTTTTTAAGCCAGATGGGACCAGGCTGTTTATGGTTGGTAATGGCCGCGACGACATTCAGTCTGTAGATTTACCTACAGCCTGGGATTTAAGCTCTATTGCATCTACGGCAACAGTGACCAGTGTAGACCTTGCTGGATCTGCGGCTATTGGTGGCGCAGGGTTTGAAGG
>ENA-OWPI01002491-OWPI01002491.1-marine-metagenome-genome-assembly--contig:-NODE-2491-length-17132-cov-3.674113_pt1 | contig 17132 bp, 10 predicted proteins | sample MGYA00238138_ERZ651775 | MGnify/ENA primary metagenome ERZ651775 (study PRJEB26906, sample SAMN06265043) | marine metagenome | isolation source: Helgoland LTER site | place: Germany:Helgoland, sampling...
AATTGAGTCCAAATCACAATCAACTGTAGCACTGTCTGCCTGAGCCGATGAAAGAGAGACTGTTCCATTAGCATCTAACCCTAAAGCTATTAGCTGAAATGGATATACTGTTGGAGAAAAGGTGTCAAGCACCGTAATACTAATCTGAGTTGAAGATTGATTTCCTGAAATATCTTTAGCATCAAACGTCACCGTGTTTGTACCAATATGCGAGCAATCAAAGCTCTCTTGACTCAGCCAAATACTATCTACACTGCAGTTATCAAAAGTTCCTGCATTTGCTGAATCAACAGATACAGAAGCATTTCCTGCAGCATCTAAATAGGCAGTCAAGTTATTCGCTATGATAGATGGAGCTATCGTATCAAAGACCGAAACAGAGAAAAGTGCTGAATCGATATTACCATTCACATCGATTGCAAAGAGTGCTACCACATTAGTACCGGTATCGCTGCATTGGAAATCCATTTGACTAAGGTAAAGTGAGTCGATTCCACAAGCGTCAGACGAGCCTCCATTAACAGAAGCCGGAGTAATTGAAGCTAAGCCCGTAGCATCTAAAAACAACTGAACATTGTTTGCAACTACGTTTGGAGAGATCGTGTCAAACACTGACACAAAATTGGCTGAAGAATCAATGTTTCCATTTACGTCAACAGCATAAAGCATCACTGGCTGAGGCACACCTATGTCGCTGCAATCAAAGTTATATCTGCTGAGGTACATCGTATCAATTCCGCAATTATCAGAACTAGCCACATTGATGAACGCAGTGTCTATTGTAAATGATCCACTTGCATCTAAATAAATTGAAGTATCGGCAGATTGAATCAATGGCCCAATGGTATCTGAGTTGGTTATTGAAATTGATGTTGTATCCGAACATCCATTACTGCTATTCACAGTTACGGTGTATGAACCAATTGACAAACCAGAAATGGCCTCTGTATTGGCAAGGTTACTCCAAGCATAAGTATAAGGTGCTGTACCTCCTACCACCGAAACTTGAGCAGACCCATCATTTGAGGACAGACAAGTGGCATTAGAAAAAGAGGAAATACTGGCTACCGCAGCTGTTGTAGCTGGAATAATATCTACTTGAGTAATATCGAAACATCCATTGATGTCTGTCACTGTTACTTCATACGTACCGATTACTAAGCCAATGATAGAAGATGTGCTCGCACCGTTGCTCCATGCATAGGAATATCCCGGAGTTCCTCCAGATGCTGATACCGATGCATCTCCATTATTACTTCCAACACAAATGGCATTGGTTGAACTCACGATAGACGCTGATACTGAGCTCGCTGGCTCAGAAATGGTAATTGATTGGGATGTTTGACATCCATTCGCATCCGATAGCGTTAATGAATAATTTCCTGCAGATAATCCGTTGACTGAATTGTTGGTTGAACCATTGTTCCAATTGAAAGCATAAGGAGCTGTTCCACCAGAACCAGAGGCTGCAGCAGACCCATCACTGCCACCGAAACAAGAAACATCAAAGGATGCACTAACTGAAGCCGCCAAAGGAGAAACAGGTCCTGAAATCGTCAATGCGTCAATTATAGAACAACCATTACCATCCGTTGTCGTTACAGAATAACTTCCAACAGCTAATCCAGATATGCTTGCATTTGTGCTTCCGTTGCTCCACAAAAAAGAATAGCTTGGAGTTCCTCCCAAAACCGAGACTGAAGCCGACCCATCATTTCCTCCAAAACAATCAACATCTGCAGAAACAACTGAGGTTGAAAATAGTGTAGGTTCAGTTATCAAAACTGTTTCAACTATACTGCATCCATTAGCATCCGTAATTGTAACACTGTAAGTCCCGACTGAAAGCCCAGTTACAGCAGCAGTAGTCTGTCCATCACTCCATAAATAAGAGTACGCAGGCACTCCTCCTGAGACTATAACTATAGCTGTGCCATCATTACCAGCGTTGCATGTGACATTAGTTGATGATAATGCAGCTGACAATGCTGGTGGTTCGGCTATTGAAAAACTCGATGAGTCTGAACAGCCGTTGGCATCAGAAACGGTAACAGAATAATTTCCTACAGACAATCCAATTATTGATGGACCATTAGCGGAATTGCTCCAAGAATAGGTATAGGGAGGCAATCCAGAAGAGGATGATGCAACAGCCGAACCATTGTTTAAACCATTGCAGCTAACATCTGAAGACACTGCAGATATAGTTGGATTGCCATTTACGCTAATTACTGTTAAAGCTGAGTCGCTGCCGCAAGTATTTGAATATAAATATTGAATGGTATAGCTTCCTGTTCCCACAGAAACAGGGTCAAAAATTGAATCATTAGTTATTCCAGTTCCTGAAAACACTCCTCCACTTGGCGATGCATAATTAGCAAGAGAGATAGACGCGTCTCCTTCGCAAAGATTTGGGAAAGCGGAAAACGAAACATTCAGAATTGGATCTACAACTAATTGAAAAGTATCTAAACCTGTGCAACCACTTGCGCTGTATGAGTAAATAATTTGATGCGTGCCTGAACCAGCTACTGCAGGATAGAAAAAATTCGAAGAAACACCAGGTCCACTAAACGTTCCTCCAAAAGGCGAACCGTAAGGAGCTAAAGGAAGGAACAATGTTGAAATACACTGCTTTGGAATTGGAGTAATATTAACCAATGGGACCGCTGTCACAATAGCTGTGATGGAATCATCAGCCAAGCAACCCGCAACAGAATAATAAATAATATGCGTCCCAACACCAGCTGCAGAAGGATCAAACACCGAGCCGATGACACCAGGTCCAATGTGCGTTCCGTTTTGAGGAAAACCATATCCAGCTCCAGATAAAGATATTGGCCCACCATTTTCACAAGCTGATATATTATTAATGAAGATGGTTGGGTTTTGATTTACTACAATAGTTTTAGTCACACTATCTGAACACGAATTCCCATCGGTATAAGTATATGTAACCAAATTAGTTCCCAAATTAGCAAGTGAAGGATCAAATATGCTGCCAGATATAACGGCAGAACCAGAGTATACTCCACCTAATGGACTTCCACCTTGAAGTGAAAATGCTACTTCGGTTTGACAAACTGCACTCAAATTTGAATGTGAAACGTTTGGCAAAGAATAAACCGAAATTGGGAGTACGTTACTAGTATCTTTACATCCTGCACTATCGACTATTACCGAATACGATCCAGAACTTAAAGCTGTGAAATTCGAAAATATCTCTCCTGGCATTGAGGCACCATTAAAAAGCCATTGATAAGAGTAAAGACTATTGGTATCCGCCACAAGAAGAGCGCTTTCACTTTGACAAAAATTCACTTGACCATTAAAAGAATAAGCTTCTGCTTTTAACCTCGAACAATTTGCCAAACGCATTGCAAAACCTTCTTGACTTGGACCGGCTGCGGTATTATTTCCAAAATCCATAACAGCATTAAAGTTTCCAACAACTAGCATATTATCTAGATCAGAAGTAGCAGTGGCTCGAGCAACCTCTAAATCATTAGGAGCGCTCTCAGGAGCCCAAATAAAGCTCAATGAATCTCCATCATAATTATACCTCATGGCATATGGGTTAAGATCACCAAATGGAGTGAGAGACAATCCCTGAAAAGACAATATATCGTTAAACGAAGACGCCATCAAGAAATTCCCAAAACCATCTACTGAAATTCCCATAGAAGTGTTAATGCTCGAGTTTGTATTTACAAGCCATGCATCGTTTACATTTCCAGAGGTGTCACACTCAATTATCCAATCATTTACACCTCCTCCGAAAAGACTTTGAGCACCAAAAGCGATATTTCCCTCGCCATGTCCACAAATTAAAACTTTCTGGTTCTGATCAATGGCTATATCGGTTCCAACATCGGAGTTAACACCTCCACCTTTATTCAACCAAATCGGACTCCCTGTTAATCCATTAAGTTTTGCATAAAAGACGTCCTGCGCACCAAAAGAAGTGGCTGTAAACAAATCAATTTGAACACTTGTAGTAAAATTGCCAGTGACATAAACATTATTGTGATTATCAACTGCCAAACCTCCTAAGCCTTTGCTAGCCTGAAAGAAAAAGAAATAATTACCATAAGAACCATTGGTAACGATTTGTTTAGCCCAAATAAGCGAACCAGATGAATCATATTTAGTGACTAAATACTCGCTCCCGAGGTTTGAGGGAGCAAACTGGAGTGAATCAACATGTAATGTATCCGAGAACTGTGTTAAAGCGTAAACAAAACCTAACTGATCCGTTTTCACATCTAAAACCGTAGCTAATGACTTACATAAATGAGGAACACCCCAAACTGCATTTCCTAAGGAATCATACTTTACTATAAAAGCATTATTTTGATAAAAAGCTGGTGTACCTACAAATGGGGGTAAAACGACCGATCCAAATGTTGCTGAGCCTGAATAAACTCCTGTTACATATATATCGTCATAAGGACTGATGGCTACTGAACTAGCGCCATCGGTTCCTCCTCCTCCTCCGGAAACTGCCCAAATGGGATCTCCTTGAGAGCCATATTTGACTAAAAACATATCAAAGTTTCCAAATATTGAAGGAGTGCCTAAAACACTCAAAGGAGCGAAAGATACGCTATCAACAAAACTACCTGTAACGATGTAGCCCCCATCGGAGGTAAACTCCACATCATTCGAATACTGAGCTGAAGCCCCAGATTGAACATTAACATCGATATCAAATTGTGAAAATACTTTCGTAACTGTAAACAGAAGCAATATAAAAACGACAAAAAATCTAAAATTCATAGATGAGTTATTAAAAAAGTGTCCACTTTTTAAAATTGCAGCTTTCAAATCAATTTGGTTAAAGATAGTGTGAAAATTAAGTTAGCGTTTGGATAAAATAATTTTTTCTGTGTTGATTATCCTCAATAAATAGTAGGCTCATTTGATGTCTTAATTGCTTTCAGAAAAAAAAATTTCTGGAAGGAAACATTAAAAATATTAATTGCTTTAGTATAAAATAAAAAATGGGCTTAGCGCCCATTTTTTATTTTATTTCTAATTGTCCTTTTTAATCTACATTATCATGCAGGAACCCATTGTTAGGTCTTAATTTTCCACGTTTCTCACCATCCTCTGCTTCCTCTTCACCCAACGTAAACCGGCTGGTTGAGGACTCTGAAGAATGGGGCACATCATCCAAATTGATTTGCTTGCGCTTAAACGCTGGCTCATTTTCTAAATCTGACATCCCAGATGGCGTGCGCCATCTCATGCTCAATTCTCTTAATCGAGATAATCTCGCATTAGCTCTTTCAGCTTGTTCTTCTCTAGAAGGACGATCATCACCACTTGGCTCTGAGCTATTTGAAGGTGTTGTGGTCTTAAAAATTGGCTTCTTCTCAACAATCGGCTCTTTATCTTTTTCTTTCTGCTCAGATTCACTTCGAATAAAGGGCTCCCATTCTGGACGTTCCTCTTCCTCAGTTTCTGCTGGTTCTTGAGCCTGATCAGAGGTAGCTGAGGAATCAACTTCTTCTGTTTCTTCTTCTTGATCATTTACCGCTTCAATGGAGCTTCCAACTTCGAATTCAAAAATTCGTTGTTTTTGCTCCACCTCTTCTTCTTGATCGTCTTCAACAGAGTCCTCGGTAAGCGTGAAAATATTCCGCTCATTTGACTCAGTTTCTTTCTTTTCCTCTTGAACAATCTGTTCTGTTTCACTTGTTTTCAAGAAAGGTTCAGCTTCATCCTGCGTCTCCTCCACAATTGGAGCAACAGCCGCTTGTTCTTCTTCCTCTTCTTCAAGATTAATTCTTCTCTTCTCAGGCTTCTTCTCGAAGTTTGTAGAAGCTGAAGCGTTTTGGTGAAAGCCCGTTGCGATGATAGTGACTGAAAGAGAATCTCCTAAACTCTCATCCATTCCATATCCCCAGATAACATCTGCACTAGCTCCTGCCTCTTCTTGGATATAATCAGTAATATCACTAATCTCATCCATGAGCACTTCTTGGTTTCCGAATGTGATGTTGAGCAACACATAGCGAGCTCCTTGAATATTGTTGTCATTCAACAATGGAGATGACAAGGCTTTTTCAACCGCTTTGGTTGCTCTATCCTCTCCTTCAGCAGCAGCAGAACCCATAATCGCAACACCAGAGTCGCACATTACTGTTCTCACATCTTCAAAGTCAACGTTGATGTATCCTGTTCTCGTGATAATCTCCGCTATTCCCTTAGCAGCCGTTGTCAAAACATCATCGGCCATTGCGAATGCTTGAGCAATTGGCAAATTGCCGCACATTTCGCGCAGTTTTTCATTATTGATAATCAAGAGTGTATCTACCTGTTCTCTTATTTCTTCAATTCCAGCTTCAGCTTGCTGCCGCCTTTTCCGACCTTCAAAGAAGAATGGCATTGTAACGATACCAACTGTCAACACACCCATTTCTCTTGCAGCTTTAGCGATAACTGGTGCTGCGCCAGTTCCAGTACCACCGCCCATTCCGGCAGTGATGAAAATCATCTTGGTGTTTTTATTGATGATTTCTTTGATGTCATCAATATTTTCAATGGCAGCATTTTTACCCACTTCAGGCAATGAGCCGGCACCTCGCCCTTCGGTAAGCGTAGCTCCTAATTGAACCTTGAAAGGAATTGGACTGATATCCAATGCTTGTTGATCAGTATTGCATACAAGGAAATCTACTCCATTGATTCCTTGGCGGTACATGTGATTGACAGCATTACTGCCACCACCACCTACACCAAGTACTTTGATTATGCTTGAATTTTCTTTTGGTAAATCGAATTTCATATCAGATTGTTTTCAGCGATTGATATTCCTTAATTATAAATTGTCATCTTCTTCAAACCATTCTTTCCCTTTGTTGAGGAGCTTATCGAATAAGCCCGAAGTGGCTTTTTTCTTAGGCTTATGTGCGGAGACAGATGATTCTTTGCGGTTATTTCTTTCAGCGTATTCAAATCCTTTTAATACAAGACCTACGCCAGTTGCGTACATTGGACTTGCGACCTTGTCGTTTCCAGCAGCTAAATGCTCAGTAGGATAGCCAATACGCGTATCCATTCCTGTTAAGTACTCAAAAAGTTGAGGTAAGTGTTTCAATTGAGCACCACCACCTGTGATTACGATCCCTGCGATCAACTTGCGTTCAAATCCTGAGTTACGTATTTCAAAGTAGACTTGCTCGATAATTTCTTCCATTCTAGCCTGAATGATGTGAGCCAAGTTCTTTACACTGATTTCTTTGGGTTCACGTCCGCTCAAACCAGGAATGACTACGATATCATTCGCTTGATTCTCACTTGCCAATGCAGAACCAAACTTCACTTTTAGTAATTCAGCTTGCTTGCGAATAATCGTGCATCCTTCTTTAATATCATCGGTGATAATATTACCTCCAAAAGGAATGACAGATGTATGACGAATGATTCCATCTTGGAAAATAGCAACATCCGTGGTGCCGCCCCCAATATCCACGAGTACAACTCCTGCTTCTCTTTCTTCATCGCTCAATACGGATGCAGCAGAAGCCAAAGGCTCAAGCGTAAGATCAGCAATTTCTAAGTCAGACTTCTGAACACACTTAAAGATATTCTGAATGGCTGTTACTAATCCTGTAATGATGTGAAAGTTCGCCTCGAGACGGATACCACTCATTCCAATTGGATCTTTGATTCCAGATTCGTTATCTACAATAAAGTCTTGTGGTAATACATGAATGATAGATTCACCAGGAGGCAATACTAGTTTATGCATGTCTTGAATCAAGGCATCCACATCTTTCATTGAAATCTCATCCTCCAAGTTATCTAGGGTAATAACTCCACGATGCTGTAAGCTCTTAATGTGCTGACCGGCTATACCCACATTGACTACTTTGATTTCACATCCAGAGTTAAGGCCTGCCTTTTCAACGGCCTTTCTAATAGCTTCAACAGCTGGAGTTATATGAGATACAACACCTCTTCTTACTCCTACTGACTCGGCTTTACCCATTCCCAACAACTCTAGCTTACCATACTCGTTCTTCTTTCCTACGAGGCAGGCTATTTTAGTTGTTCCAATGTCTAAACCAACAATGATTTGCTCGTTAGATTCCATAGATTAACTTTTAGTGCAAACCACTTGGTTCGCATACTTTAGATTTATTACTTTATACTCGTTCCAGCCAGTTTTGTCAAGTCCTTCTGCATAGAAATACTTTAACTTATTCAGCTTTTTATCAAGGTCATTTGAATGTCCTATTAGGATGTGGTGATCACCTACTCTTGGAATTAATTCAATTTCTTTATCTCTATTCACATAAAGTTGGTTGATCTGAGAAGACCAAAACTTACTCTTACTGCAGGTTTGGGCCACGGTATATATATCAACCAAAACTTCCACATCAGGATGATCGGTCAACTTAGCCAATTCACTAATATTCTTGCCGATATATTGATGAAGCATTAATGTGATGTTTCCGTTAGCTACTGGCACACGTGCTGTGAACTTTGAAGACAATGGCATTATTGATCCTTCATGGTCGATATAAACGCTAATCCCTAAATCGTTGAACACACGAACAACAGGTTTGCGCGCCTTAACATCCAAATGCAAATCACCATTCAACTCCGCATAAACTTCCGCCTCTTGAATAAATGCATTGTTCTCAAGCAAATGTTCAAGGTTTCCAGGATTGATATCTCGTAAAAGGGTAGAGTCAATGGAGTATCCAAGATCAAAAATTGTTTCCTCAATTTGATCTTCATCAATGAAAAAGTTCTCACCTGCATAGTCAATCTTGACCACTACATGCTTCAAACGAATTTCATTAGAGGCAGAGACAGCTGCTACCAATAGCACGAATAAGGCTACTACGGCCAAAACTGCTCCTGATATTTTTATAAGCTTACTCCACATTTGATTTATTCTTTATCGCATTTGCAATAGGTTTGACGAAGCGATCGATATCTCCCGCTCCTAAAACCAATACTACATCTGCATTTAACGATATTACGGCATTTAACAAGTCTGATTTTTGTACCAATTGCTTAGTTTTCAACGTGAGTTTATTCAAAAGATTCTCACTAGAAACGCCATCAATGGGTCTTTCACGGGCGGGATAAATCGGCAGTAAAATCACTTCATCAGCTTCTGATAAACTCTCTACAAAACCCTCTTCCAAATCTCTTGTCCGTGAGAATAAATGAGGTTGAAAAATGACAGCGACTTTCCTTCCAACGTATAACGTGCGAGCTGCCGTAAGCGCAGCCTTAATTTCTTCTGGATGATGCGCATAGTCGTCTATCACCACTTTTGTTGGTGTTTCTAAAATGCGCTCGAACCTGCGCTTAATACCCTCGAATGATTCTATAGCCTTTGCAGCTTTATCTGCCTTAACATTCAGTTCCATTGCTAAAGAAATGGCAGCCGTAGCGTTCTCTACATTATGCTCACCCGCAAGCTTCAAAACATAGTGATCGCTTTCATTTACTGTAAAAGCAAAAGCTCCATTCACTACTTCAACATTCCCGTATTTCACTTCAGCCGTTGGCCCCTTTCCGTAAATACGCTTGTTTGGATGATCGAATATGTCTGCGATGTCTTCATGAACGATCAGAAGCTCAGCGCGACTAGCGAAGGTTTTGTAATCCTTCTTCATTTCTTCGAACGTCCCATAAATATCTAGGTGATCTGGATCTAAACTTGTTATCACGGCAATATTAGGATGCAATCTTAAAAAAGACCGGTCGTATTCGTCAGCTTCTACGACAACATAATTCGGTTTTCTGGTAGTGATTAAGTTTGAATCATATCCAGTCATTACACCACCAATAAAGGCTGCAATATCCCCTCGTGTTTCGTGTAATAGGTGAGCTGTTATGCCTGTAGTGGTAGTTTTACCATGGGTTCCAGCAATAGCAATGGTTTTTGTCTCTTTGGTGATCCACTCTAGCACTTCTGAACGTTTATACCATTGATTTCCCGTTGCTTCAACATATCCAAAAGCTATGTGATCAATAGGAACTGCAGGAGTATAAATGAACAAATCAGCGTCATCTAATCCCTCTGAACTTTCGTCAAACCTCACATCGATTCCTTCCTCAATCAATTTATCAGTTAAAGAACTTGACGTTTTATCAAATCCTGAAACTTTAGCCCCCTTACCCTTGAAGTATCGCGCCAATGCGCTCATACCGATCCCTCCAATCCCGAGTAAATAAACCTTCTTAATATCCTTTAAATCCTTCATTGAGCCAGGTTTATTATGTGTTGAGCTATATCTGATGCAGCGCTCGGAAGAGCGTGCTTTTTAATGTTTTCAGATAATAATGAACGCTTAGAAACATCTGTAACTAAGCTCAATATTTCTGGAACTAGATCTTTTGACGCATTCTTATCAGCTACCATAATGGCCGCTTGAGTTTGCACTAAGGCTTCTGCGTTTTTTGTTTGATGATCTTCAGCTGCGAAAGGGTAAGGAACTAAAACAGCGGGCTTACCTATGATACAAAGCTCGCTGACAGCAATTGCTCCAGCTCTAGAAATCACAATATCGGCAGCCGCATAAGCCATATCCATATCATAGATGAAATCCGTTATAACAAGAGGCTTGTCCTTACGAGTAACTAGTATTTGCTTTGATTCTTCTGCGAATAGCTTTCCTGTCTGCCAAATGACTTGAATACCGGCTCCAAGCAATTCGTCAATGCCATCTTTCAATGCTAGATTAATAGACCTTGCTCCGAGACTTCCGCCCACGGTTAGAAGTACAGGCTTAGTAGAATCGAAGCCATAATTCTTAAATGCCTCTTCCCGCTTCCCCTCGATTTCTACTACGTTTTTTCTAACCGGATTTCCTGTTTTCTCGATGCGAGCTTTTGGGAAAAATTTCTCCATTCCATCATAAGCAACACACACCTTGCTAACAGATGATGCTACCCATCGATTGGTTATTCCTGCGAAGGAATTTTGTTCTTGTATTAATGTGGGAATACCCATCCATGTAGCCATTCTCAATACCGGACCACTCGCAAAACCTCCTACGCCAACAACTACATCAGGTTTAAAATCCTTAATGACTGTCCTTGCCTTGACTAAACTTAATAGCAATTTGAAAGGAAACATGAGATTACTGATTGTCAGCTTCCGTTGAATTCCTGTGATATTTAATCCAATGATTTTGTATCCAGCGGCTGGAACCTTTTCCATCTCCATTTTACCGTTGGCTCCAACGAATAAGAACTCCGTATCAGGCAGACGTTCCTTAATTGTATTGGCAATTGCTATTGCAGGGAAAATATGTCCTCCTGTGCCTCCTCCGCTGATCATTACTTTAAGAGACATGAGCCATTGGTTTATTGGTGAAACTCTTGTCTTCTTTATCAGCTCCTACGCTTACACTCAATATTATCCCAACAGCAAAGCAGGTAAACCAAATCGATGTTCCACCCATAGAAACCATAGGAAGAGACTGACCTGTTACTGGAACCAAATTAACGGCAACAGCCATATTTATCATTGCTTGAAATACGAGACTAAACCCAATTCCAATAGAGAGCAATGATCCGAATGTTCGTGGACAATCAAGGCCAATTTTTATTGCACGGAAGAGCAGAACCAAGTATAAAATGAGGATGAATATTCCACCAATCAATCCGTATTCTTCCAATACAATGGAATAAATAAAGTCAGAATATGGGTGAGGCAAAAAATTTCTTTGTGTGCTCTTTCCAGGCATTTTACCGACTATTCCACCAGTAGCAATGGCAATTTTAGATTGATCACTTTGGTAACTCTGATTCATGCTAGATTCATCAGGAGAAACAAATGATTCTACGCGACTAATCCAAGTGTCCAGCCGATTAAATGATCCAGGCAATGCTTTTCCAGTCATATATACCATGCCCAAAGCAAAAACGCCTGAAAGCATTAATAGGCCTAAGTGTTTCAATTGAACCCTGCCAATGAACATCAAGACCAAACAATTGATAAACAACATAGCAGCAGTAGACAAATCCGCAGGAAGTATGAGTCCACAGACAATAAAAACGGGTATAAGTAAGGGTAAAAATCCTCGCTTGAAATCCTTGATTTCATCTTGCCTGACCGCTAAAAAGCGCGCTACAAACATGATCAGGGCTACTTTAGCCAAGTCGGATGTTTGAAAAGTTTGATTTATAACTGGAATGGTAAGCCAGCGATTTGCGCTATTAATACTCGTACCCATCAATAAAGTGACTAGTAAAAGTGGAATACTCACATAAAGAGCCAATTGTGCAATCTTGGAGTAATAGGTGTATTTGATTCTATGTGCCAGGTACATTAACCCAAGCCCTGCCACAAGAATAAATCCATGTCGAAACAAGTAGTAAAACGTATTGCCATCATGGTGACGATAAGCCAAGGTGACAATACTACTATACACCAACAACAAGCTCAGCACTGAAAGCAGCAGCATGATCAGCCAAACTGGTCGATCTCCTTTTATATATTTAAGTAATGCTTCCAATTATTTTAAGCGCATTTCGCGAACAGCCTTTCTAAATGACTGTCCATTTTCTTTATAATGAGTGAAGTTTTCCAAATCATTGACTCCAGGTGAGAATAAAACAACATCACCACTTTCAGCAAGATCTCGAGCTGCAATTGCTGCATTCATAATAGAGTCAACCTTAACGATTGGTTTATGCACCGCACGCATTGACGCTAAAACCTTATCATGATGCTGACCAGTAATCACGAATGCCTTGATGTTGCTGATTTTTATCTCATTCATCAGTGCATAGTCATCTTCATCTGCTGATGAGCTCATGACCCATACCACCGGCATATCCATGCATTCTAAAGAGTACCATGTTGAATTGAGGTCAGTAGCCTTTGCATCATTCACATATTCCACTCCATCAACAACATCAACAAACTCTAAGCGATGTTCGATATCGCCCATTCTACGCATACTTTGCTTTCTCGCATCAATGAGTCGTTCATTAACCTTTGCTTCCAGTATAGATGTTTGTGACTTCATGGAGTGATTGATTACAGGTTTCTTACAGCTTCTTTAAATTGACGTCCACGATCTTCATAATCATCGAATAAATCAAAACTTGCGCAAGCAGGGCTTAGCAATACAGCATCACCTTTAACGCCAGCTTTATAGGCTTTGTAAACAGCCTCGCGCATAGTATCTACTTCGATAATTTGCTCAACATACGGTCCAAAAGCTTCAATCAACTTGGCGTTGTCCTTTCCTAGACAAACGAGTGTTTTTACTTTGGCCTTCACCATAGCGTCAAGCTGAGTATAATCATTGCCTTTATCTACACCTCCAGCAATCCAAACTACAGGCTGATTCATACTTTCTAATGCATACCAAGTAGAGTTTACGTTGGTTGCTTTTGAATCATTGATAAAAGAAATTCCATAAACATCATTCACAAGTTCAAGTCTGTGTTCAATGTTTTGAAAATCTGATAAACACTCTCTTATCAAATCTTTTCTTACCTCTAGTATTCTAGCTGCGATGCCTGATGCCATCGAGTTGTAGAGGTTGTGTTTGCCCTGAAGGGCGAGTTCTTGCATCGTCATAGTAAATTGGTTTTTATTTGGGTTAATGGTTATTTTATTGTCGTTTGCGAAGGCTGCTAAACCTTCATGATTCTGTTTTATTGAAAAAGGCGCTTTTTTTGCTTTTGATTCTATAGTTTTCATCACTTCACGCGTCACTGGATCATCTTCGTTATAGATGAACCAATCATCGCTGGATTGATTTTGAGTGATTCGCATCTTAGCTCTAGCATACTTCATAACTTGCATAAAAACTGGTCTTAAAGACTCAAATTGGTCAATGTGATAGCAATACGGTTTTGAATAACCTTTTCCAGTTGGAGTACCATCTTCATTTTTTGTTAACCACATCATTTCTGGTTCAGTTCCAACTCTTAGCTGATATCCATGTTTTTTCTTAAATTCTTGAGCATGAATTCTAAGGTTTCCTCTACAATCGGAAGTTAAGTGAGCACCTGGATTATCTCTTTCCTCTCTATTTCTAAAACAAGTAACAAATACTCTTGCAACTTTTTTATCCCAAGGAAGTTGACAAAATGTTTCTGGATCAGGGATACCTACAAGCTCTTTTGCTTCAGGACCATATCCAATATAATTACCATGACGATCTGTAAATAAATTTGCTGTTGCTCCATAAACTAATTGAAAGCCTTTTTCACAAGTTCTTTCCCAGTGATCTGTTGGAATTCCTTTTCCAACAACTCTACCTGTGACAGATATGAATTGAAAAAAAATGTACTCAATACCAAGTTCATCTATTTTGGATCTAACTTGTTTAACTAGTTTAGCTCTACCAGGTTGGTTAACGTGTTTATCTAGATCTGTCATTATGCTACCCTCCAATAAATTTTTATACCGAACGTTAACTGAAAAATATTATAGTGTCTAGGAGTCTTGATTATAATAATTATATATAATTTTTATAAGTAGTAATTAAAATTTAACTCCAAGGAAAAGGACTGTTAGAAGTTGGGTGAAGTTCACCTTTCTCGTAACGGTTGAATCTAAAAGGTTTAAGTAAATCACTTTCAGTTCCAAGAATTTCTTTCGCAACGAGCTCACCTACACCAATCATCTTATAACCGTGATTAGCATCAGCAATCATGTAAACGTTTTCTAAAAATCTATCAAAGATTGGAAAAGAGTCTGGCGTCATACATCCAAGACCACCTGATGGACCTTTTCTATAAAGGTCTGACTTTCCTTCAAATCTTTTCTGACAATGAGCTAAAGCTGAGCACCACATGTCATTGAAAGCTTCTGTAGTCTGAAACTCAGGAGACTCTAATCCGTATGGATCAACGTTAACTTTATCAAAATGTTTATCAACTATGTAAGGAGAGGTTCCGCCTTGAACACCTAAACCTTCAATATCAGGCTTGTAATAAATTCCCCAAATTTTATCTGTGATTAATTTTTTTGTTTTATCTGAGTATAATGGTGCAGTTGAGTCTACATGAATTACTGGTGGTTGTTTTCCATTATTCATTTTCAAAAAGTCTGGCTCAACACCAATTACACCTTCTTGAAGCATCCAATATGTCCACATATCAGTTTCGTGCATTTTACCATCTTTTCCTTTGATGTTTGCAGTTTTAGGAAGTTCTAACATATTCCAAAAATCTCTAGCCCATGGACCTGCTCCAATAACTACTTGTTCGCATTCAATAGTTCCTTTGTCTGTTTCAACTCCGGTGACTGCTTTACTGTTGCTACCTCTTTTAAATCCATTAACTGTTACACCCTTCATTACCTGAACACCATTTGAAGTAGATTTGTTTTCAAGAGCTTTAATTGAATCTTTGTTAAATGCGTAACCACCTTTTTTTTCATGAAGAACTGATGTGATGCCTTGAGCTTGCCAATCATCAAACATTCCCTTCATATAATTCGTACAATCTTTTTCACCCTCAATAAATTCAGATTCGTAGCCAATAGCTTTTTGTTGCTCATAAATTGTTGCAACATCTTCGTGCATTACTTCTGGGGAGATTTGTAGATATCCAACTGCATTATATTTAAAAGCCTTAGGATCACTTTCCCACACTGAAACTGAATGAGCCATTAGTTCTCTCATGGCTGGTTGAAAATAATTATTTCTAACAACGCCACATGCAATACCACTTGCTCCAGCAGCAATATCGTCTTTCTCTAAAACTATAATGTCCCCTGGATTTTTATAAGTTTCTGATAGTTTCCAAGCTGTGCTTAAACCGTGAATACCGCCACCTATAATAACAACTTTTGCTTTATTAGGTAATTTTGTCATAATTGTTAATATTAATAACAAAATGAATAGCGAGTGAAAGTATTATTTTTAGTACTAAAAAATATATATATAAATCATACAATTAAAATGGTTATAAAAAATATGATTTAAAAAGATTTTAAAAAAACATATTTTTTAATATTTATGAGCCACCAATATTATAAACCGGCTAGATCTAGATTACAAAGAAGCGAACTTGCTGTTCCAGGCTCCTCACCAAAAATGTTCGAAAAAGCTTTAAGTTCTGCTGCAGATTATGTTTTTTTAGATTTAGAGGATGCAGTTTCTCCAAACGATAAAATATCAGCCAGAGCAAACACTATTAAGGCTCTAAATGAAATGAACTGGAGAGAAAGTGGAAAAACGATTTCAGTTAGAATCAATAGTTTAGACACTCATTATATGTATAGTGATTTGGTTGAAATAGTTGAGCAAGCTGGTGAAAATATTGACACTATTTTAGTGCCTAAAGCTGGAACTGCAAGTGATGTATATATGGTGGATTGTATGCTGACACAAATCGAGACAAATAAAAAATTAAAAAATAAAATTGGAATAGAGTGTTTAATTGAAACTGCGTTGGGAATGTCCAACATAAAAGAAATTGCAAAATCAAGTGGAAGATTAGAGGCTTTGCACTTTGGTGTTGCAGACTATGCAGCTAGTTTGAGAGCGAGAACAGTCGTGATTGGAGGATTAAATCCTGATTATCCTGGAGATCAATGGCATCATGGATTGTCAGAACTTGTTATGACTTGTAGAGCATATGGGTTAAGAGCAATTGATGGTCCATTTGGAGATTTTAATGATCCGGAAGCTTATGTTGCTGCAGCAAAACGTGGGGCCGCAATTGGAATAGAAGGTAAATGGGCAATTCATCCATCACAAATTGAACTTGCTAATAAAGTTTTTTCACCCCCAGAGACAGAAGTTAATAAAGCTAAAAGAATTTTAGAAGAATTAGATAAAGCAGCAAAAGAAGGTAAAGGAGCTGCTCAACTTGATGGCAGAATGATTGATGCAGCATCAGCTAGAATGGCAGAGAATATTGTTAGTATAGATAAATTGATTAATAAAAAATAGATATGGATATTCACGAGTATCAAGCAAAAGAAATTTTATCTAGTTTTGGAGTGACAATACCAAGGGGAGGTATTGTTTATAGTCCAGAGACTGCTGAAAATAAGGCTAGAGAAATTGGTGGATCAAGATGGGTTGTTAAAGCACAAATTCATTCTGGTGCAAGAGGAAAAGCAGGAGGAATAATTATTTGTAACACTCCTTTAGAAGTAGCTCAGGCAACAGACAAAT